>FTKD01000090.1_pt5 | contig 66659 bp, 57 predicted proteins | sample 1658191 | NCBI WGS metagenome assembly FTKD01 (sample SAMEA3914808, study PRJEB12502) | metagenome | biome: forest; material: soil | place: Canada | collected 2011-08-03 | depth 0.3 m
GCGGAACGTGGCGTACGGAAACGGCAGCGACGCCAGCGCGGCGTCACGGGCGCTGCGGTGCGCCGTCTCCTGCGCGGCCCAGGCGAGGAAGCGGTCGCACTGCAGCTCGTAGAACGCACGCAGGTCGGCGGCGGAGAAGGCTTCCACCAGCATCGTCTCGTCCTGCGACGCGACGTCGAAATAGACCAGCGCGACCTTCAGCTCGTCCAGCCCGCGCTCGGCGCACAGCAGCGCGCCGTAGCACCTGGCCTGGGCCCAGTGCAGCGAGCGCCGGTTCTGCGGCATCGCGGCGAGGTCGCCGCGGTAGGTCTTGACCTCGTCGAGCCGGCCGGCCTCGGCGTCGAAGCCGTCGGCGCGGCCGCGCACAATCAGGTCGCGGTACTCGCCCTTGAGCCACACCTCGGCCTCGTAGGCGTCGCCGCGACGCGCGGCGACCATGGCGTGGCCCGCCATGCCCTCCAGCGCGGTGGCCGAGGGCGTGAAGCGCAGATCGAGATCGCCGAGCTTGGCCGTGAACTCGCAGAGGGTGCGGACGGCTACCGTGTACTTCATCCAGCGGTGATTTTCCCATGCCGGCGGGCCGGCGCCAGACTGCCTTTCGAGCGAATCCCGGGCGAATTGCGCGGCCGGCGCTCGCGTGGATCCGTGACCCGGCTTCCTGCCCGGCGCGATGTATTGGTACCAATGTGGTATTTCAAACAGAACAAATCGCAGCAGCGCTTTCAAGAGATCGCCGACAACGCCAACGATTCGTATTCCATCCCCTGATTCGCTGGAAACGGCATCTTGTTCGGGGGTTTTTACATTCTCAGAAGATTGGCGGAAATCGTTACTGGTCTTGTACTGGTTTCAACCTAGCGGACACATCGGATGCGCCCCGAGACTTGCACGCACCGGCACCGCGCGTCGGCCCGGCCCACAACAAGGAGAACCCGAAATGACCCTCCCATTGAGCGCTCCCGAAAAGCGCAAACGTCTCGAACGCCTGGCACGGATGTCGGCCGCCATCGCCGCCGGTGCCCTCGCCTCCGGCGGCGCGCATGCCGCGACCACCTGCCAGCCGTGGAACTCGGCGACGGCCTACAGCGGCGGCGACACCGTCACCGAAGCCGGCACGACCTACAAGGCCAACTGGTGGACGCAAGGCAACGACCCCGCCACCAGCAACGGCGCCAGCGGCACCGGCCAGCCGTGGACGATCACCACGAGTTGCGCCGCCCCGCCGCCGCCGACCACCCCGCCGCCGCCGCCGCCCGCACCCACGCCTCCCGCGCCGGCGCCGTCGGGCTCGTGCGCCCCCTGGGTGGCCACGACGGCCTACAACGGCGGCGCCACCGTCACCCGCAACGGCGTCACCTACGTGGCCAACTGGTGGACGCAGGGCAACGACCCGGCCACCAGCAATGGCCCCACCGGCTCCGGCCAGCCGTGGACGATCACGTCGAGCTGCAGCTCGACGCCGACACCGCCTCCGCCGCCGCCTGCGCCGACGCCCCCTTCCCCGCCGCCGTCGCCGACGCCGCCGCCGTCCGGCTTCGTGTTCGGGTCGTACAAGGACGTGACGATCAACATGGACTGGAACGTCGACCAGATCTCCACCGCCGTCACCGGCGCGCGCTCGCCGGTGCTCAACGTGATGCCCGCCCGGCAGCCGTCGCTCACCTGGGCCTTCGCCTCCGGCGAGTGCGGCTCGGAGAACTGGGCCGGCGTCACGCCCGCGGCGCTCGTCGCGCAGAACGTGTCGCAATGGGTCGGCGCGAACAAGAAGTACATCATCTCCACGGGCGGCGCCAACGGCGTCTTCACCTGCGGCTCGGATGCCGGCTTCGAATCGTTCATCCAGCGCTACAACTCGGCCAGCCTGCAAGGCATCGATTTCGACATCGAAGGCGGCCAGTCGCAGGACGTCATCAACGCGCTGGTCGCCCGTGTGAAGGTGGCGCAGGCCAACCATCCGGGCCTGCGCTTCAGCTTCACGCTGGCCACGCTCGGCGGCAACGCGCCGCAGAGCCTGGGCCAGATCGGCGTCAACGTGATGAACGCGATCAAGTCCGCGGGCCTGACGGGTTACTACGTCAACCTGATGGCCATGGACTACGGCAGCGCGATCGCCAGCAACTGCACGCTGGGCAGCAGCGGCAAGTGCGACATGGCGCAGTCGGCGATCAACTCGGCGGTGAACCTGCACAACTACTGGGGCGTGCCGTACAACCAGATCGAGGTGACGCCGATGATCGGCGGCAACGACGCGACCGACGAGGTGTTCACGATCGCCAACGTCGACACGCTGTCCGCCTGGGCCAAGGCCAATGGCCTCGCCGGCATCCACTTCTGGTCGCTCGACCGCGACGTGGACTGCGCCGCCGGCAGCGCCTCGGCCACCTGCAACAGCTACGGGCAGGCCGGCACCTTCGGCTTCACCAACCGCTTCATCGCGGACCTGGGGCTGTGAGCCGCTGAGGCCTTTCGGGGCGCCGGCCTGTCACGCCGGCGTCACATGACAAGCGGGTCCGCGTCGGGAGACGTGGGCCCTTTCTTCTTGCTCCAGCGCTTCGCGCAGAGGGTCGCCAGCGATCGCCCTTCAATGCTTTCAACTTCCTGACGCGACCGTGCGCGCCACACGACGTTTTAGTGCGGGCTAACCCGGACGTATTTTTGCCAACTGTTACGGCCAGGGAGCAGCCCCTACACTCGCCGGATGAGCAATGGCTACATCCTCGAGACGAGCGATCTGACGAAGGAATTCAAGGGCTTCGTGGCCGTCAACAAGGTGAACCTGCGCGTGCGGCGCGGCCACATCCATGCGTTGATCGGCCCCAACGGCGCGGGCAAGACCACCTGCTTCAACCTGCTCACCAAGTTCCTGCAGCCGACGTCGGGCTCCATCGTGTTCGACGGCGTCGACATCACGCGCGAGGCCCCGGCCGCCATCGCCCGCCGCGGCGTCATCCGCTCGTTCCAGATCTCGGCCGTGTTCCAGCACCTGAGCGTGCTCGAGAACGTGCGCGTGGCGTTGCAGCGCACGCTGGGCACGTCGTTCCACTTCTGGAAGCCCGAGAGCAGTCTCGCGAAGCTCGATGCCAGGGCGATGGCGTTGCTGGCCGAGGTCGACCTCGCCGCCTACGCTCAACTGCCCGCCGTCGAACTCAGCTACGGCCGCAAGCGCGCGCTCGAGATCGCCACCACGCTGGCGATGGAGCCGCAGCTGATGCTGCTCGACGAACCGACGCAGGGCATGGGCATCGAGGACGTCGACCGCATCCGCCAGCTCATCAAGAAGGTGTCGGCCAACCGCACGATCCTGATGGTGGAGCACAACATGAGCGTCGTCTCCAGCATCGCGGATACGATCACCGTGCTGCAGCGCGGCGCGTTGCTGGCCGAAGGGCCGTATGCCGAGGTGTCGAAGAATCCGCAGGTGATCGAGGCCTACATGGGCACCACTCAGACCGAACTCGTCGGGGCGCATTGACATGACGACGCCTTTCCTCGAGATCAAGGGCCTCAACGCCTGGTACGGCGAATCGCACGTGCTGCACGGCGTCGACCTGCGCGTCGACGAAGGCGAGGTCGTCACGCTGCTGGGCCGCAACGGCGCCGGCCGCACGACCACGATGCGCGCCATCATGGGCCTGACGGGCGCGCGCAAGGGCTCGATCAAGGTCAAGGGCCAGGAGACGATCGGCCTGGCCACGCACAAGGTGGCGCGGCTGGGCCTGGGCTACTGTCCCGAGGAGCGCGGCATCTTCTCCAGCCTCAGCTGCGAGGAGAACCTGATGCTGCCGCCCGTGTTGACCAAGGGCGGCATGCCGGTGGAACAGATCTACGCGATGTTCCCCAACCTGAAGGAACGTGCCACCAGCCAGGGCACGCGGCTGTCGGGCGGCGAACAGCAGATGCTGGCCGTCGCGCGCATCCTGCGCACCGGCGCGCGCCTGCTGCTGCTCGACGAGATCTCCGAAGGGCTGGCGCCCGTGATCGTGCAGAAGCTCGCCGAGATGGTGATCGCGCTGCGCAAGCAGGGCTACACGATCGTGATGGTGGAACAGAACTTCCGCTTCGCCGCGCCGCTGGCCGACCGCTTCCTGGTGATGGAGCATGGCCAGGTGATCCAGCAGTTCACGCAGGCCGAGCTGCCGGGGCGCATAGCCCGACTGCACGAATATCTCGGTGTCTGAACGCGCTTCGGGCACGTCCGCCGCTCTTTTCTCACGCCCGCCATACAACGTACAAACAGGAGATCGACCCATGTTCAAGCCTCTTTCCGCCACCCTCAAGACCGTGGCCTTCGCTTGCATCAGCGCGCTGGGCTTCAGCGGCGCCGCGCAGGCGCAGATCTCGGGTGACGTCGTGCGCATCGGCATCATCACCGACATGTCCGGCGTGTACGCCGACATCGACGGCCAGGGCGGCGTCGATGCCATCAAGATGGCCATCGCCGACGCCGGCGGCTCGGTGGCCGGCAAGAAGATCGAGGTCGTCTACGCCGACCACCAGAACAAGCCCGACGTGGCGGCCGCCAAGGCGCGCGAATGGTTCGACACCAACGGCGTCGACATGCTGATCGGGGGCACCAACTCCGGCACCAACCTGGCCATGGCCAAGGTCGCCGCGGAAAAGCACAAGATCTTCATCTCGGTGGGCGGCGGCAGTTCCGCGCTCACCAACGAGCAGTGCGCGCCCACCACCATCCACTGGGCCTACGACACCACCGCGCTCGCCAAGGGCACCGGCGGCGCCGTGACCAAGGCCGGCGGCAAGACCTGGTACTTCCTGCAGGCCGACTACGCGTTCGGCGCGGCGCTCGAGGCCGACACCGCCAAGGTGGTCGAGGCCAACGGCGGCAAGGTGCTGGGCGTGGTCAAGCACCCGCTGTCGGCGAGCGACTTCTCGTCGTTCCTGCTGCAGGCGCAGGCCAGCAAGGCGCAGATCCTCGGGCTGGCCAACGCCGGCGGCGACACGATCAACGCCATCAAGGCGGCCAACGAGTTCGGCATCACCAAGTCGATGAAGCTCGCCGGCCTGCTGATGTTCATCTCGGACATCCACTCGCTGGGCCTGAAGGCCACGCAAGGCATGTACCTGACCGACAGCTGGTACTGGAACCAGAACGCGGAGACACGCGCCTGGGGCCATCGCTTCTTCGACGCGCACAAGCGCGAGCCGACGTCCGTCCAGGCAGGCGACTACTCGGCCGCGTGGAACTATCTCCTGGCCGTAAAGGCCGCGGGCTCGGACGACACCGACAAGGTGCTGGCCAAGATGAAGTCGTCCAAGGTCAACGACATGTTCGCCAAGGACGGCTGGATCCGCGCCGACGGCAGCATGATCCACGACATGTACCTGATGCAGGTCAAGGCGCCGGAGGCCTCGAAGGAGCCCTGGGACTACTACAACGTCGTCGAGACGATCAAGGGCGAGGCCGCGTGGACCACGAAGGCCGAAACGAAGTGCTCGGCCTGGAAGTGATCTGACGAGGTCGGCACGCGCCGGCCCCTCGCTGCCCTGACAAACCGGGCCGCCGCGTTTCGACACGGCGGCCCGTCGCACAAAGCTGGAGCCCCTTCCCGATGACCGAAATATTCGGCATACCCTTGCAGGCGCTGCTCGGCCAGCTGATGCTGGGCCTGGTCAACGGCTCGTTCTACGCGATGCTGAGCCTGGGCCTGGCCGTGATCTTCGGCCTGCTGGGCGTGGTCAACTTCGCGCACGGCGCGCTGTACATGATCGGCGCCTACGTGGCCTGGTTCGCCATGGATCGCTGGGGCGTCGGCTACTGGTGGGCGCTGCTGCTGGGCCCGCTGGTGGTGGGCCTGTTCGGCGCGTTGCTGGAGCGCACGCTGCTCAAGCGGCTCTACAAGCTCGACCCGCTGTACGGCCTGCTGCTGACCTTCGGCCTCGCGCTGATCTTCCAGGGCGTGTTCCAGCAGTACTACGGCTCGTCGGGGCAGGACTACTCGGCGCCCGACGCGCTGCAGGGCGCCACCAACCTCGGCTTCATGGTGCTGCCGAACTATCGCGCGTGGGTCGTGCTGGCGTCGCTGGCGGTGTGCTTCGGCACCTGGTTCATGATCGAACGCACCCAGCTCGGCGCGCTGCTGCGCGCGGGCACCGAGAATCCGTCGCTGGTGCAGGCGTTCGGCGTCAACGTGCCGCTGATGGTCACGCTCACCTACGCGTTCGGCGCCGCGCTGGCGGGCCTGGCCGGCGTGCTGGCCGCGCCGGTGGTGCAGGTCAACCCGCTGATGGGCGCCAACCTCATCATCGTCGTCTTCGCCGTCGTCGTGATCGGCGGCATGGGCTCCATCATGGGCTCGATCATCACCGGCCTCGCGCTGGGACTCATCGAGGGCCTCACCCGCGTGTTCTATCCCCAGGCCTCGAGCATCGTCGTGTTCGTGATCATGGCCATCGTGTTGATGATCCGGCCGGCCGGCCTGTTCGGGAAGGAGAAGTGATGAGCTGGCTCGGAACCGGAACGCAGCGCGCAAGCAAGCTGGCGTGGATCGTCGGCCTGCTGCTGCTGATCGCGGCGCCCTTCGTCGGCGTCTATCCCATCATCATCATGACGGCCCTGTGCTTCGCGATCTATGCGATGGCCTTCAACCTGCTGCTGGGCTTCACCGGCCTGCTGTCGTTCGGCCATGCGGCCTTCTTCGGCGGCGCCGCCTACGTCACCGGCTGGCTGGTGCACGAGCAGCACTGGACGCCCGAGCTGGGCCTGCTCGCCGGCACGCTCGCGGCGGCGGCGGCCGGGCTGGTGGTGGGCCTGATCGCGATCCGCCGCCAGGGCATCTACTTCGCCATGGTCACGCTGGCGCTCGCGCAGATGCTTTACTTCTTCTTCCTGCAGGCGCCGTTCACCGGCGGCGAGGACGGCATCCAGGGCATCCAGCGCGGCAAGCTGTTCGGCCTGATCCCGCTGGAGAACGACCTCACGCTGTACTTCTTCGTGCTGCTGGTCTTCGTGGGCGTCTTCGCACTGGTACTGCGCATCGTGCACTCGCCCTACGGCCAGGTGCTGAAGGCGATCCGCGAGAACGAGCCGCGCGCGATCTCGCTGGGCTACAACGTCGACCGCTACAAGCTGCTCGCGTTCGTGCTGTCGGCCGCGCTCGCCGGCCTAGGCGGCGCGATGAAGACGCTGGTGCTGCACCTCGCGACGCTGCAGGACGTGCGCTGGGAGCAGTCGGGCGAGGTGATCCTGATGACCTTGCTGGGCGGCCTGGGCACCTTCGCCGGCCCGGTGCTGGGCGCGTTCACCGTCGTCGGCCTGCAGAACTTCCTGTCCGACCGCGCCGGCTCGTGGACGGGCGTGATCATCGGCTGCATCTTCGTGCTGTGCGTCGTCGCGTTCCGCAAGGGCTTCGTGGGCGAACTGCTGGCGTGGCAGCAGCGGCGCAAGGCGAAGTCCTGAGCGGCGGAGTCGGGCGAAGCACCGGCAGATATCGACGGCACGTCATGGCCGGTGCTCGGGTCGGGCTGCCGGAGAGCGGTTGCTGGCGAGAACCCGATCTCGGCCCAGAAGCAGATTTCAGCGACCGGCCGCCTTCGGGTGCCTACCAGAGGCGGAAGTTCACGATGGCCTTGACCACCCATCGATCGGCGTCACGAGTCAATCCGCGGCCCACCCCCAGGTTCAGGTCGTGTCCCGCGATGACCGTGTCGAGCGCCACGAACAGGCTTTTGCTGCCCTGATCGAGCGGTTCGAGGTGGCGAAAGGGGCCGAGTTCGTTGTAGCTCTCGAGGCCAATCGAGGTGTCGTCGGAGATTCGCCGGGCCGCCTTCAAGTCGATGTCGGCGGTCGCAGTATCGTCGTGACGTTCGAGGGCGGCATCGACATTCAGGTTGCCGCCCAGCGTCCAGTCGCGGTTCCGCCATCCCAGAATGCCCTTGAGCTCACCGTTCCAGGGTTCTGGCGAATCGGCTATTCGTGTGCGGCCCATCTCCAGGTTCAGGCCCCAGAACGGGCCAGCCGCCGGATCATGGGGCGCGATGTACTTCAGGCGCAGCTTGGCACCATCGACCACGGCATCGCCCGTCGCAGGCAGGCTGGTCAGCAGATAGGCGCCGGCTTCCAGCGTATCAGTCAGCCCGAAGTTGAACTCCGGTGTCAGGCGATAGACATGGTCGGGGGGCCGTTCGCCGGAGTAGTCCGCTGTCTTCCGACCGACCAGGACGTCGTTGTTGTGCAGGTCGACGCTGACGTGTCCCGGGTCTTCCTTGTCATCGAGATAGACCTGGATCTCCTCCGGCGCGGCGTGGGCTACGGTGCCGAACGGTAGCAGGAGACACGACACGAGGGCAGTGATGAATCGCATGACGAGGCAGTGAGACGACAGGATGGGGAAACCCACGGCTCGACCAGGCGAGACGCATACGCATGTCGGCATCTCCCGGCGGCCAAGTGCGACTGCCGGGATTCTGTCGGCATTCAATTGGTGGGGTACGCCAGTGGGACTATCGGAATGCGAGTGCTTCTCACAATTGATATGCCCACTTGCCGCGTCGAGTACGTACGTCGAGGCGACCTGTCAGATGTGCAGGACTACAGTCGGCCACAAGCCGCGCTTGGCGAACGGCAGCTATGGGGTGGATCTGCCCTCGCCGGCGTCCATCCGTCAGGCCACACCGACAGTGGACAGCCCCAGGACACCGCTTCCGAGCGTAGCCGCGTCTTCGACGACGGACTTGGCGTCGGACTCGACGTCCTTCGCGACTGCAGTCGGAGCGTCGACGAGAACGCTTTTCACAGCGGCTCCTGCATCCGAGGCGACCGCACTCACGCCACCGGCGACGACGTCCCAGCCAACCTTGGCGACGTCTTCGACCGCGTTGACCAGGCCGTCGGCCACGTCTCCCGCAATCGCCAGCGATCCTTCGACAACGTCGGCAACCAGCTCACCCGCGCCCTTGACGACGTCGACCGCCGATCCACCGATCCCTTCGAGCAATCCAAGGGCTGCCGAGCTGAGTGATACGGTCGCGCTCGCGTCGGCAGCCGTTGCGGCCGTCGCCGCCGCGAGTCCGCTCGAAACGCGCGACCCCTCGGCGCTCAGTGTCGCTTTGAACCGGCCGGCGAGCGAATGAGGCGAACTGGTGGATGTGGTGATCGCTGTTGACATGACGGCCTCGAAACTTGTTCGATGATGCTGCCGAAGATCGTCTGCAAACGCGGCAAATGAGGCACGAATCCAGCCGTCATTTCGTTGATGGAAGATCAGGCATGACGACGTTCTGCCAGCAGTGGCCGGTCAGGATCGGAAACATTGTTGCTGGTGTGTAACGCCAGCCGCTTTTGGCCCGCTGATCGACGCTATGCGACAAGCGCGGATTCGTAGCATCGACGTATCGGTCCCGTGACGCACACGGCCGGGAAACAGGATCAACTTCATGTCCATCGCTCCGCTCACCACCAACGCCAATTCGTCCGCCACCCCTGGCCCCTCGGCACGCACCGAGCTGACGGAACTTATCGGGACGGCCCCGAGCGGCACCGGGTCGACCTTGTCCAGCGTGGCGGGTACCGTCGTCGACGGCGTCAGCGCGACCGTGTCGTTCAGCGGCAGGGCACTGCATGCGCTCGAGCAGGCAGGCGAAGCGGTGGTCGACGGCGTCGAGGACGTGGCAGTCGGCGCCTGGCACGCCGTGCAGAACACCGCGGCGGAAGTGCGGCATGTCGGCGAGGTCGTCGTCGACGCGGTCGAGGATGGCGTCAACGACGTCGTCTCCGCCACGAAATCCACCGCCCAGGAACTGGGCCACTACGCCGCGGTCGGAATGCAGTCGGTCGGCGACGGCGTGTCCGAGCTCGCGAGCGGCACCGTGATGGCGGCGGCAGCGGGCGGCAAGACCCTCATGACACTGCTCTGAGTCACCGCTTGCGAAGTCGAGCCTGCAATGCTCGGGATCCGACTTCGCACCTGATCTGACCATCTCATTCGTAGCGCCCATAGAATCGGCCGACGAATTTCGCGGGCGGGCATCGAGGCGCAGCGACAGCAGTCTGTGGCGCCAGGCGTGCCTCGGCAGGTCGAGAGAGAACTAACGTGAGCATCATCACGTCGGGCCATCCCCTCGAACCCTCTCGACGACGCGCGGGCGTCACCGCAGCGCCCATCGTGATAGAACGAAACGTCTGGATTGCCGCCGGCGTGACGATCATCGGTGGAGTGACCGTGGGCGAAAATTCTGTCGTAGCCGCGGGATCGGTAGTTACGCAGGACGTTCCATCCAACACGCTCGTCGGGGGAAATCCGGCGCGTGTCATTCGTTCGATTGCGGCTGACTGAGCGGGCCGGCGGCGTTGAAAGCCGCGCAGCACCCGATCGCCTTGAACGCGCCTGCGCTGCGGCGCCCGCGAACCGCGAAATCCCCGTCCGGCGTGTCCGCCGTGTCTAATACGGGCATGACCTTCCAATCTCTCGGCCTCAGCGCGTCGTTCCAGCGTGCCGCGCAGCAGCGCGGCTACCTCGGGCCGACGCCCATCCAGGCCGCGGCCATTCCGGCTGCCCTCGAGGGTCGCGACGTGCAGGGCACCGCCCGCACCGGCTCCGGCAAGACGCAGGCGTTCGGCTGGCCCGTGCTGCAACGCCTGGCCGACGCCGGCGTGCCGCCGCAAGGCCAGCAGCGTCCGGTGCGCGCGCTGATCCTCGCGCCCACGCGCGAGCTCGCGGCACAGATCGGCGAATCGCTGCGCGAGGACGCGCAGCACCTTCCCGTCGCCCTGAAGATCGCGATCGCCTACGGCGGCGTGTCGATCAACCCGCAGATGATGCGGCTGCGCGGCGGCGCCGACATCGTCGTCGCCACGCCCGGCCGCCTGCTCGATCTCATCGACCAGAACGCCGTCGCTATCGGCGACGTTCAGACCGTCGTTCTCGACGAAGCCGACCGCCTGCTGGACATGGGCTTCGCCGACGAGTTGAAGCGCATCCTCGCGCTGCTGCCGGCCAAGCGCCAGACGCTGCTGTTCTCGGCCACGTTCCCGCGCGCCGTGCTGGCCCTCGCCGCCACGATGCTGCACGATCCGTTCACGATCGACGTGCCCAACGTCGCCAGCGACAGCGCCGAGGCCATCGCGGCCGCCGGCGCCGGCATCGTCCAGCGCGCGATCGCCGTCGATACCCCGGCCCGTACGCAGCTGCTGCTCAAGCTGATCCGCGACCACGGCTGGTCGCGCGTGCTCGTGTTCGTGGCCACGCAGTACGCCACCGAGCACGTGGCGTCCAAGCTGTACGTGGGCGGCCTGAAAGCCGAGGCCTTCCACGGCGACCTGAGCCAGGGCCGCCGCACGCAGCTGCTCGACGACTTCAAGGCCTCGCGCCTGCAGGTGCTGGTGGCCACCGACCTGGCCGCGCGCGGCATCGACATCGTGCAGTTGCCGGTGGTCGTCAACTACGACCTGCCGCGCTCGGCCGACGACCACGTGCACCGCATCGGCCGCACCGGCCGCGCCGGCGAGCCCGGTCTCGCCGTCAGCTTCGTCACGCCAGCCACCGAGGCGCACTTCCGCCTGATCGAGGGCCGCCAGGCGATGCGCGTGCCGCGCGAGAAAATCGCCGGTTTCGAACCCAAGGAAGTGGCCCCGCCCAAGGGGGCTTCCGAGTCGCCGAACAACAAGGGCGGCGTCAAGGGCAAGCGGCCGAGCAAGAAGGACAAGCTGCGCGCGGCCGAGGCGGCCAAGGTGGCGGAGCGCGCGGCGCGGGCGGCGAAGCGCAACCGGTAGTCCGCCAAGCCGCGTCGCGCGACGCGCGCGTTGCTCAGCGCGCGGCGGCGTTCAACGCCTGCGCCGCCAGCCCCACGCGCCGCGCCGCGCGCGTGGCCAGCTGCAGCCGCCGCCGCAGCCATGGCAGCACCGCGCTGTCCGGCAGCGCCGCGGGCACCGCGGTGTGGTCGACGTCCTCGCTGGGCACCGTGCCGCTGACCACCACCGGCGCGCCGGCCGCGCCCGGGGCGCCGCGTTGGGGCGAGGTGCCGACGGTCGGGTTGTCGAGCGCGTGGTTCAGCGCCATGCAGGCGTCGGCCAGCGCCTTCTGCGCCACTGCGCCCTCCAGCTGCGCGCCGCGGCGTGCCAGCAGCAGCCGCACCGCCACCAGTTGCGCCATCAGCACGTGGCAGCGCGTGAGCATCTCGGCGAGCGCGTACATCGGCACCTGCACGCGCTCGGGCTCGGCGCCGGTGCGCTGCGCCGCCGACGCGATCGCGCCCACGGCCTCGTAGACCTCGCGCCGCGCCAGCCGCAGTTGCAGCTGCAGGTCGGGGCGGGCCGGGTCGGGCAGGCGCATCACTTCGGTGCCGAGCGTGCGCAGGCTCTTGAGCACGCGCTCGTTCAGGCGCTCGATGCCGCGCCGCTCCCACCACGGCCACAGATAACTGAAGCCCCAGCCCAGGGCGGCGCCCATGACGGTGTCGGCGATGCGCTCGAACACGCCGAAGCTCGCGGCATCGGGCGCGGCCATGTGGGCCTGCATCAACGCCATCACGCTGGCCGCGGCGGCCGTGACGAGGTAGCGCGCGGTGGTGAACGAATGCGCGACGCCCACGGCGATCAGGAAGGCCAGGGTCGCCAGCCAGGTCGAGCCGAACTGGGCCAGCACCAGCACCAGCAGGCAGCCGATCATCGTGCCCAGCACCCGGTCGTTGCGGCGCGACAGCGTCTGCTCCAGGTTGCCGCGCAGCACCACCGCCACGCTCAGCACCAGCCAGTGCGGATGCGAGGCCCAGGGCAGCGCCAGTCCGATGAACCAGGCGCTGCCGAGCGCGAGGCTCAGGCGCACCGCATGGCGAAAGACCGGCGAACGCGGGGTCAGCTGCGAGCGCAGCGCGTCCATCGGCCAGCCCTCGGGCGAGATGAACACCTGCAACTCGTCGTGCGCCAGCGGCACCGGCGTGGCCTCGCCGCGCAGCGCTGCCTGCATGCGCGCCAGCACCGCCACCATCTGGCGCGCGCGGCCGTAGAACGCCACGGCCAGCGAGTAGCGCGGGTCGGTGGCGGCGAACAGCGGCACGCGCGCGGGGGTGTGCGCGCGCGCGGCCGCGGCGGCGTTGCGCGCGGCGCGCGCGGGATCGGCGCCGCGACCCGCGGCGGGCGCGCCGGGCGACACGGCCTGTGCCGCCGCGTCGCCCACCACGGCGGCGTCGGCCGCCGCCACCTGGTCGTCCAGCGAGGCCGACGGCGCCATGGCCGAGGCGGAGGCCGCCGACGCCGCGATCGACGCGGCGGCGGCCGCCTTCGGGGCGACCGCGGCCTCCGCCGAATGCGGCAGGACGGCTTCGCCGGTTTCGATGTCGGTATCGTCCAGCGGCGACGCGGCCGCCGCAGGCACCTGCATGCCGAAGTCGCGCAGCGCCTGCGCCATCGCGTCGACGGCATCGGCCACGCGCATGCCGTGCACGCGCAGGCGCTCGCGCAACTGGCCGGCGGGGCCGTCGTGGCCCAGCAGTTCGATGTCGAGCTCGCCGGCGAGGAGCGTGTCGCGCATCTCGACGGCCTGCAGCAGCACGGCGATCGCCGGCCCGGTGTCGGGCTGGCCGGCCGCCGGGAACAGCAGGTCGCGCGCGGCCTGCAGGCGTTCGTCGAGCGCGACCTGGCTGCGGATCCAGTCCTGCAATGGCGGGGTGCCGCTGCCCGGTTCGACGCGCGACAACAGGGCCGCGCGCGAGCGCAGCAGCGCCGCCAGCGCCTGCAGGGCCGCCGCCAGCGCCAGCGTGCGGTAGCGCGGCTGCAGCACGCGCGAGCTGAGCACCGCCCAGCCGAAATACGCCAGGCCGCCGACGGCCGTCCAGCCCGAGCGGATCAGCAGCACCGTGGCGTTGGCCGGCGGCGGCGCGGCGAGCGTGAAGATCAGCGCCAGGATCGGGATGAACGACAACGGCCCGGCACGCAGGCCCCAGGCCTGCGCCATCGTCGAGCAGAACGACAGGAAGATGATGGTGAAACCCATCGTGACGCCGGACTCGCGCAGCAGGCTCACCAGCAGCTCGCTGGCACAGCCCACCAGCACGCCGGTGCCGACACGCCGCCACGTCCGCTCCGGCGCGATCGGCAGGTCCGCAAGGCTGGCGCAGATCGCACCGGTGGCCGCGGCCAGCGCGGCCAGCTTGCCGACGGCCAGCGCGAGCGTGATCTGGATCAGGGCGATGCCCAGCGCCACGGCCAGGCCGTTGAGCACGTGCGCGGGCAGGCGCATGGCGAGGCGGGGGGTCTCCATGCGGCCCATTGTGGCGCAGGCTTTGCAGTCGGCGCGAGAATGGAGCGCTTCGCCACGGACACCCCGCACACGATGACATCGACCACCCGATCCGGGCCGCGCGCCCTGCTTTGCGCGCTGGGCGCCGCCGCGGCGCTCGCCCACGCGGCGCAGCCCCTGCCCGACGACAAGAAGCAGGCGCTCGCGGAATTCATCGTCGCCTATCGCCTGGCCGACGCCTGGCCGCAGATGGCGCCCAAGATCGCGCGCGACTCGCTGCCGCGGCTCGAAGACGCGACCCATGCGGATCTCGATGCCGACAAGTTCGCCGACCGCGCGCAGGCCGACGCGGCGCACGCGCGCGTGCCGGCGCTGCTGGCCCAGGGACGACGCGATCTGGAAGAGGCCTTGCAGCATTTCGACGCCGACGAACTCGCCGCGTACACTGCCTACGAGATCTACGCGAAGTATTTCGAGACGGCGGAGATCCGCCAGATCTCCGCGTTCTTCGACTCGCCGACCGGCCGCAAGGTGACCACGCTGGCGCCGACGATCCTCGTCGAGAGCCGCAAGCCCGGCGCAGGCGACGTGATGGCCCGGCACTTCGACGCGGACGAACTCGCCGAGATCACGGCCTTCTGGAATTCGCCGGTGGGGCTCAAGATGAGTGCGACGGCCGAACAGATCCGCGAGGACATGCACGCGCATTTCATCGAGCGGTCGGAGGCCTCGGTGCAGGCCGTGGCGCGGCGCCTGGCGACACAGGCCGAGGCCGGCGACGGCGCCGCCGCGTCGAAGTAGCGCTACGGGTGCAGCAGGAGCTTCTGCACCCGCCAGTTCAACAACTCCGCCACGAACAGCGTGTTCTCGTCCGGGCACGCGATCTCGTGCACCCAGCCGAACTGCTTCAGCTGCCGCCCGGGGCCGCCGATCGTGCCCAGCACCTGGCCGTCCAGCGTCATCTTGTAGATCCGCCCCGGATAGGCGTCCGCGGCGTAGAGCACCTGGCGCGGCGGCGGCGTGATGCAGATCGCCCACGGCGCGCCGGGCGAGAACGTGCCGGAGGTCGCGTCGGGATCGAGCGCGTTGCCGATCACCGGCTTCGTGGCGCGGTCGAACGGCACGTCGATGGTCATCGCGCGCAGGAAGCGGCCGTCGTCGTCGAACACCTGGATGCGGCGATTGAAGCGATCGGCGACGTAGATGTGGCCCTGGGCGTCGGCCGCGATGCTGTGCGGCGTGTTGAACTCGCCCGGCTTGCTGCCGCGGTTGCCCCAGGAGGTCAGCCAGTTGCCGTCCTTGTCGATCTTGGCGACGCGCGAGTTGATGTAGCCGTCGCTGACGAAGATGTTGCCCGCCGGATCCCAGGTGACGTCGGTGACCTGGCGGAAGCGGCCGTCCTCGGCCGGTGCCGGCGGATTCGGGTGCTTCACCGGTCCGGTGTCTTCGTCGGAGGCCTCCTGCTTGCGGCCGATGACCATCGCCACCTTGCCTTCGGGCGTGAACTTGATGACCAGGTCCGACCCCTTGTCGGTGACCCAGATGTTGTCGTCGCGGTCGACGCGCACCGCATGCGCGAACGACCAGCCGTACAGGTTCTTGCCGATCTCGCGCACGAAGCGGCCGTCGGCGTCGAACTCGAGCAGCTGCGCCGCGGCCGCGGCGTACGCGGGCCCGCGCGTGTTGCCACGCGAGAAGACGAAGATGTGGCCCTTGGAGTTGACGGCGACGCCGGAAACCTCGCCGAGGTACACGTCCTTGGGCAGCTTGATCGCGTCGGGCACCGAGTCGAAGGCGATCTGCGGAACCGCCTGGCCGAACGCCGGCGCGCCGGCCAGCGCGACCGCCAGCACGAGGCCGATCGAACCGATTCTCATGATGTCTCCTCGTTGTGGAATCGCGAGGATAGGAGCGCCTGCATCCCCCATGTGCCGCAGGGGCGAACGTGGGCGCCGGAGCGGCCGTGCAGCTCGACGGCACGCCGGCTTTGCCGGGAAATGACGACCCGGAACCACGCTCCATGGCACGCGGGGCCAATCATTGCGACAATACGCCCCTTCACCGCTTTTGGTCCCGCTGCCGCATGTCCTCGCTTCCCTCGTCCTCCACGCCGCCCGAAGGCGACGATTCCGCGCCCGTGTCGCTGCCTGCAGCTGACGCCGCGCCCGAGTCGGCGCCCGTCGCTGCCACCGCTGCGGAGCCGCTGCCTGCAGACGACGCCGCGGTCGCACCGCCGGCCGGCCAGACCGCGCCCATCGCGCAAGAGGACTGCGGCCCGCAACTGAAGAAGTTGTATCCGGCCCTGTTCTCGAATCCTCCCAAGCCGCTGAAGCTGCGCATCCAGGCCGACATCCAGGCGCGTTCGCCCGGGCTGTTCACCAAGCCGCAGCTGTCCGCGTTCCTGCGTCGCTACACGGGCAGCCACGGCTACCTGAACGCGCTCGTCAAGGCGACGCACCGCTTCGACCTCGACGGCAATCCTGGCGACGAGCTGAGCGACGAGCACCGCGTGGCCGCCACCGAAGAACTGGCGCGCCGCCGCGCGAATACGCAGGCGCGAGTCGCGCTCGAGAACGAGCAGCGCGCCAACCGCGCCACGCTGCTCAAGGAGTTCGAGGCCAACACGCTGCCGGCGGCCGAATTCGCCGCCGCCAAGGGCGTGCCCGAAGGCGAGCTCGAGCCGCTGATCGCGCGGGCCCGCAAGGAAGCGCTCGAACCGCCGCCGGCGCCCGCGTTCAATCGCGACCGCCGCGGCCCGCCGCAAAATCGCGGCCCGCGTCCGGATGGCCAGGGCCCGCGCAACGCGCGTCCGCCGCGCGATGCGAACGCACCACCGGCTGCCGCCGACGGCAGCGCGCCGCAGGCCGAGGCGCCGCGCGCGCCGCGCCCCCCGCGCGCGGACGGCCCGCGCGGTCCGCGCGGCGATGCGCCGCGTGGCGATCGTCCGCAAGGCCCGCGCACCGACGCTCCCCGTGCGGACGGCCCGCGGAGTCCGCAGGATGCACCGCGTTCGGAGCGCCCCCGTGGCCCGCTGGATGCGCCGCGCGGCCCGCGCCCGGACGCGCCACGCAACGGCCCCCGGCCGGACAGCCGCGGCCCGCGCGCGGACGGTCCGCGCGGCCCGAACAACGGCCCGCGTTCCGATGCGCCGCGTGGCCCGCGCCGCGACGACGACCGCCGCAATCCGCGTCCGGACGACGCGCGCGCGCAGCGTCCGAACGTCGTGTCCTCGCCGGCCGCGCCCACCGCGATGGCGCTGGCGTTCAGCGCGCTGCGCGGCATCAAGGGCGGCGACGCCAAGAAGTGACCACGCGTCTCGGGCCGGAAGGCTCGAGACCGTGCGGCTCGCCTCACCCGTTCATCAGCGCGGCGAGGCCGGGTCCCGCCAGCTTGCAGTCGAAATCCACGATCTGATAGTCGACCACGTCGGCCTGAACGTAGGAATCGTCCGCCAACAGCTGCCGAAGCTCGGTCTTCGGGATCGACTTCACCAGGATCACGCCGCCCAGGCCGCTCTTCTTGGCGCCGGCGAACAGGAACGTGCCCGCCTCCAGGTGGCGCCTGACCCAGGCGCCATGGCTGGGGACATGCGGCTCGACGCTCGCCGCGGGTTGGCTGTAGGTGACGGTCAACAGGTACATGAGATTCTCCTGGCAGCGGGCGCTGCGTGCGTTGCCGATGACGGGATCGGCGCCCAAAAGCTTCGAGTCGCCAGTCTGGGCGCAACGCCTGCAGCGAAAAAGTGGCTTATCTTTCGATCTGTCGCAACCAGCAGTGTGGAATCCATGGACCGGCTCACCAGCATGTCGATCTTCGTGCGCGTCGTGGCGCTGGGCGGTTTCGCCGCGGCAGCGCGCGAGAGCAACCTGTCGGCGACGATGGTGGCCAAGCACGTCCAGGCTCTCGAATCGCACCTGGGCGCCAAGCTGCTCCAGCGCACCACGCGCCGCCAGAGCCTGACCGAGGCCGGGCAGGTCTACCACGCGCATTGCAGGCACCTGCTGGCCGACATCGACAGCGCGGATCGCTCTGTCAGCCAGTTGCGCGCCACGCCCAGGGGCACGCTGCGCGTCACGGCGCCCGTCACCTTCGGCACGCGACGGCTCGCGTCCGCGCTGGCCGAGTTCCTGCGGCTGTACCCCGACGTGAACGTCGACCTGGCGCTCAACGACCGCGTCGTCGACATCGTCGATGAAGGCTTCGACGCGGCGATCCGCGTCGGCCATCTGCCGGATTCGCAACTGGTCGCTCGCGCGCTGCAGCCGTACCGCAGCCTGCTGTGCGCCTCGCCCGACTACCTGCGCCGCCGCGGCCGGCCAAAAACGCCGGGCGACCTGCCCGCGCACGACTGCCTGGGGTTCAGCGTCGCGGGCGTGCGTGGACGCTGGCGCCTGTCACGCGACGGCACGGACGAGGCCGTCAGCTTCACGCCGCGGCTGCGTGCCAACAACGGCGAGGCGCTGCGCCAGGCCGCGCTCGCCGGGGCCGGCATCGTGCTGCAGCCCGAGGTGCTGCTCGCCGACGATGTCAGGGACAAGCGGCTGGTGCGCCTGCTGCCCGCCTGGAGCCTGCCTTCGCGACCGCTGCAACTCGTCTACGTGCGCGACAGGCAGGCCACGCCCAAGCTGCAATGCTTCGTCGACTTCGTCACCGAGCGGTTCAAGGCGGACTGACGAAACCTCGTTCAGGCGAGCGCGAACCGCGGCGCGACAGCCGCGCCGACGACCCTGGTCGGAATCGCGCGCAACGTGTCGCGATAGCGTCCGCGCGATTCGAAGCGGCGCCGGAACGCCGAGCGCGCGAACCAGTCGCCCAGCGAGGTGACGATGTCGCCCGCGATCAACACGCCGCCGCGCGCGCCCAGCGTCAGCGCGACGTGGCCGGCCAGGTCGCCCAGCAGGCCGCAGAACATCGACAAGGCGCGCGAACACTGCGGGTCGCGCGCGGCCGCGGCGTACGCGACGATCCGCGGCACGTCGATGCGGCGCGCCTTCACGCCACGCAGCAGGCAGATCGCGCGATACATCTGCAGCACGCCGTCGTCGCACAGCACCTGCTCCACCGCGAGTTGCCCGAGGCGACGCACGAGCACATCCAGGACAGCGGCTTCGTCGGGCTCGGACGACGCCAGCGTCGCCTGCCCCGCGACGCCTTCGAGCAGCAGGTGCCCGGCACCGCTGGGCGCCGGCACGAAGCCCGACACCTCGAGACGGGCGCCCGCCGTGATCCACACGACCGTGCCGCCGGCCTCGGCCAGGCCGCCACCGACGGCGTTCGACGCGCCGGCCGCCAGGAAGGGCAATTTCCAGGGCCCCCGGCCGGATTCGCGGTTCATCGTTGCGGGCGGGATCGCTTCAGGCCGCGAGCGCACGGCCCTGCGCATCGAACAGCATCAGGTCGCCCGGTTGCACCCGCAGGCGCACCGGCGTGCCGTGGCGCAGCGCGGCACCTTCGGGCAGCGCCGTCTTCACGCTGATGGTGTCGGCCGTCGCATTGGCTGCATCGACGCCGGCCAGGCGGCAGTGCACCAGGGTCACGTCGCCGAGCCACTCCACACGCTCGACGAGAGCCTGCAACCCTTCAGCGCCCTCGCCCGCGCTCATCTGCCAGTGCTCGGGCCGCACGCCCAGCGAATGCACGCTGGCCAGCGCCGTCGCGCAATCGGCCGGCAGCGCCAGCCGCCCCGCGCCCGGCACCTGCACGGCCAGGCCGGCGGCGTCGCGCGCGGCCACGGCCGGCAGGAAGTTCATCTGCGGCGAGCCCAGGAAGCCGGCCACGAAGCGGTTCACCGGCTGTCGGTAGACCGCCGCCGGCGTGCCCACCTGCTCGATGCGACCGGCGTTGAAGACGGCGATGCGGTCGCCCAGCGTCATCGCCTCGACCTGGTCGTGCGTGACGTAGACGATGGTGGCGCCCAGCCGTTCGTGCAAGCGCGCCATCTCCAGGCGCATCTGCGTGCGCAGCGAGGCGTCGAGATTGGACAGCGGCTCGTCGAACAGGAACACCTTGGGCTCGCGCACGATGGCGCGGCCGATCGCCACCCGCTGGCGCTGGCCGCCCGACAACGCGCGCGGCTTGCGATCGAGCAGCGGCTCGAGCTGCAGCGATGCGGCCGCGCGGCGCACCGCGGCGGCGATGTCGCTGCGCGAGCGCCCGGCGATCTTGAGCGCGAAGCCCATGTTCTCGGCCACCGTCATGTGCGGGTACAGCGCGTAGCTCTGGAACACCATCGCCACGCCGCGTTCGGCGGGCGGCGTGTCGGTGACGTCGACGCCGCCGATCAGCATGCGGCCGGCGCTCATGTCCTCCAGCCCGGCGATCATGCGCAGCGTCGTCGACTTGCCGCAGCCCGACGGGCCCACCAGCACCATGAACTCGCCCTCGGCCACGGTCAGGTCGATGCCGTCGACCGCGGTCACGCCGTTCGCATAGGTGCGGCGCAGGCCCTGCAGCTGGAGTTCTGCCATCTAGCGCCCCGCCTTGTGCTGCGCGATGAAATCGCGGTACCAGTGCGCGCTGGCCTTGGGCGTGCGCTGCTGCGTCTCGTAGTCGACGCGAAACAGGCCGAAGCGCTTCGCGTAGCCAGAGTCCCATTCGAAGTTGTCGAGCAGGCTCCAGTAGAAATAGCCGCGCACGTCGGCGCCGAGTTCGATCGCCTTCGCGACGGCCGCCAGGTGGCCCTGCACGTAGGCCACGCGCGGCGTGTCGTCGATGGCGCCGGCCGTCACCACGTCGGCGTTGGCCATGCCGTTCTCGGTGATCAGGATCGGCGGCGGCATGTAGTCGCGCGTCAGGCGCACCAGGTGCTGCGTCAGCACTTCGGGCACGATCTCCCAGCCCATGTCGTTGACGCCGTGCGGCGCCGGCGCGGGGATCGCCGGCTCGCGCGTGCTGACCCAGTTGCGCGTGTAGAGGTTGATGCCCAGGAAGTCCAGCGGCTGGCGGATGACGGCCATGTCGCCGGGCTGGATCACCGGCGCGTCGGCGCCCAGGTGCTCGACGGCATCGGCCGGGTAGGCGCCGCGGAACAGCGGGTCCATGTACCAGCGCACGTCGAGGCCGTCGGCGATGCGCGCTGCCTGCAGGTCGGACGGCGTCTTCTCCGCGGCGACCGCGGGCGTGTGGTTCAGCACGATGCCCAGTTGCGGGTTCCTGCCGCCGGCGTTGTCGCGCGCCACCGCGCGCATCGCCTGCAGCGCCAGGCCGTGGCCCAGGAGAAGATGGTGCGAAACCTGCATCGACGCGGCGCGGTTCTTCACGCCCGGCGCGAACTGGCCCCGCTCGTAGCCCAGTGTCGCGACGCACCACGGCTCGTTGAGCGTGGCGATGGCGACCAGCCGGTCGCCGAAGCGGCGCGCGATCTCGGCGGCGTAGTCGGCGAAGTGGTGCGCGGTGTCGCGCGACTGCCAGCCGCCGACGGACTCCTGCAGCGCCTGCGGCAGGTCCCAGTGATGCAGCGTGGCGTGCGGCGCGATGCCGGCTGCCAGCAAGGTGTCGATCAGCCGGTCGTAGAACGCGAAGCCGGCCTCGTTCCAGGCGCCCTGCCCGCTCGGCTGCACGCGCGGCCAGGCGAACGAGAAGCGGTAGGCGTCCAGGCCCAGCCACTGCATGCGCTCGACATCTTCCGGCATCCGGTGGATGTGGTCGCAGGCGACGGCGATGTTGGAGCCGTCCTTGATCTTGCCGGGGGTCGCGCAGAACGCGTCCCAGATCGACGGGCCCTTGCCGTCGCCGGGCGCGCTGCCTTCGATCTGCGCGGCGCTGGTGGCGGCGCCGAGGCGGAAGCCGGGCGGCAGGGTGGGAAAGGGAAACGCTGAGGAGGTCATTGAGAACGAGGGAGTTAGCCGCGGACGGCGCCGGCGGTGAGCCCGGCGACGAGCCGGCGAGCGGAAAAGACGAAGGCGACGAGCAGCGGCAGCATCGCGATGGCGCTGCCGGCCATCAACGCGCCCCATTCGGTGTTGTTGGGGCTCTGCATGCTGCGCAGCGCCAGCGGCAGCGTGTAGTGCTCGACGCTGCGCATCACCACCAGCGGCCCGACGAAGTTGTTCCAGGCGTTGATGAACGTGATCAGGCCCAGCGTGCCGAGCGCGGGCCCGCACAGCGGCATCACCACGCTCCAGAAGGTGCGCAGCTCGCCGCAGCCGTCCATGCGCGCGGCGTCGATCAGGTCGCGCGGGATCGCCGAGCCGATGTACTGGCGCATCAGGAAGATGCCCAGCGCGCCGGCCGCGCCGGGCACGTACAGCGCGCGCGGCGTGTCGATCCAGCCCAGCAGGTCCATCACCATGAAGGTGGGGATCATGTTGAGGAAGCTGGGCAGCATCATCGAGCCGACCACCAGCGCGAACAGGATCTTCTTGCCGGCGAACTCGTGCACCGCGAACGCGTAGCCGGCGAGCGCGCACAGCACCAGGTTCAGCGCCGTCGTCAGCGTCGCCACGTACAGGCTCATGCCCAGGTTGCGCCAGAACGGCAGGCGTTCCAGCAGCAGCGCCACGTTGGCCAGGAAGTGCGTGCCGAACCACAGCGGCGGCGGGCTGGCGAAGATGTCCGCGCGGTCGTGCGTGGCGAACACGAACGTGAACCAGAACGGCGCGGCCAGCAGGACGACGCCGGCGCCGACGAGCGCAAGAGTCATCACGCGCGAAGGCCGCATCAAGAGTCCCTTCGTCCTGCGGACTCCGGTGCTGTCGCCTCCGGGCGGCCGCGCGGCGACGCGATCAGCGTGCGACATCGCTGGCCCCTTCCTTGCCGAACAGGCGGCTGTTGCCCCAGGTCAGCGCCGCGATGATGAAGAACAACAGCCACGAGACGGCCGAGGCGGTGCCGAAGTCGCCGTCGGAGAACGCCATGCGGTACATGAACATCGCCGTCGTCATCACGCTGGTGGCCACGCCCGAGTCGGGCGGGATCAGGATGAACGGCTCCTCGAACAGCTGCAGGTTGCCGATCAGCGTCAAGGTGATCGCGAAGAACATCATGGGCTTGAGCAGCGGCAGCGCGATGTAGCGGAACTGCTGCCAGCGCGAGGCGCCGTCCAGCGTCGCGGCCTCGTACAGGTCGCCCGAGATCACCTGCAGCGCCGACAGGTACAGCACCACGTTCCAGCCCAGGTAGCGCCAGAACACGACGAAGGCGATCGTGATGCGAGCCCAGAACGCGTCGCCCAGCCAGTCGATCGGCGGCCCCGGCAGCATCGCGTTGATGACGCCGAAATCCTTGGAGAACAGCGTCGTGAAGATCAGCGCGATCGCCACGCTGGAAGTCACGTAGGGCACGAAGTACGCGCCGACGACGAAGTTGCGGCTGCGCTTGAGCGTCATGTGGATCAGGAAGGCCAGCGGCAGCGCGACCAGGTGCTGCGGCACGCCGGAGGCCACCGCGAACCACAGCGTGTTGAGCAGCGACTTCGAGAACCACGGATCGGTGATCGCGTACTGGTAGTTCTCCAGCCCGACCCAGTGCATCGCGGCGAGCCCGGCCGCGGCGTCCCACTGGTGCAGCGACAGCCAGATCGAGAACAGGAGCGGAAACAGGCCGAACACGCCGAACAGGATGAAGAACGGCGCGATGAACGCGTAGGGCGCGAGCTTGCGCATGCGGCGGCGCCGGCGCGCGCGGGACGCGGAGGCGGGCACGAGCGCGGGGGGCGCGATGGCGGCGTCGCTGGTGAGCATGGTGTTCATGGGCAGGCGCGACGGGCGTCAGCGGCGCGCGCGGTGGGCGATCAGCGACTTGGCATCGGCCAGCGCGGTGGGAATGTCCTTGCCTTGCGTGATCACGTTCTGGTACTCGGCGCGGATCACGTCGGTGGCCATCGAGTCGTACTTGTCGACGGGGATCGCGGGCACCCTGGCGGCGATGTCGCGCCACAGCTCGCGCGCCTTCTGGCCGCCGAGGAAGGGCATGGGCTCGTCGATGACGGGATCCTGCTGCGCCGCGATCAGCGCCGGGAAGGTGTCCAGCGTGCGCAGCGAGTCGACCTGGGTCTGCTTGTCCGCGGTCATGAAGCGGACGAAGTCCCAGGCCTCGGCCTTGTGCGCGGCCCGCTTCGGGATCGCGTAGAACGAACCGCCGTACGACGCGAACGCGCCGGCGGGCAGCGGCGCCGAGCGCCACTTGCCGGCGGTGTCGGGCGCGAGCCAGTTCTTCAGGTGGCCGGCGAGCCAGGCGCCCATCATCTGGCCGGCGATGCGGTTGGAGCGGAAGCCCGCCACCCACTCGTTGGTCCACATCGTGGTGCCGGCGGCGATGCCGGCCTTGTGCGCGGCGCGGCCGAGCTCGAACGCGTGCACGAAGCGCGGGCTGTCCACCAGCACCTTGCCCTGGCGGTCGAAGTAGATGCCTTCGCCGGCGGGCAGGTTGGAACGCACGACGATGTCGACGATGTCGGCACTGTCGGCCAGCAGGCTGGCGCCGGTCGCGGCCTTGAGCTTGACGCCCGCGGCGATGAACGACTCCCAGCTCTTCGTGAGGTCGGCCTCGGTGAGGCCCGCCTTGGCGATCAGGTCGGCGCGGTACAGCAGCGTGCCGGGGCCGATGTCGGCCGGCAGCGCGGCGAGTTCGCCCGCGGCGTTGGTGGCCTGCACGAAGGTGTAGGCGACGAACTGGTTGCGCAGCGCGCCGGCGTCGTACGGGGCCTTGTTCAGGTCCTCGAAGCCGCCGGAGCCGGCGAACTTGCCGATGAACTTGAAGTCGATCGCCATCACGTCGGGCAGGCCCGATCCGGTGGCGAGCGCGGTGGTCATCGCGGTGTGGTGGTCGGCGTATTGCAGCGAGACGATCTTGACGTCGACGTCGGGATGCAACTGGTGCCAGCGCGGCAGCGCGGCCTTGGCGGCGCGGTCGAGGTCGGGAAAGGTGGCAACGGTGATCGTCGTCGCGGCAGCGGCGCCGACGGCGGTCAGTGCGGCGGCCGCGAGCGCGAGCGCCCGGAGGATTGAGGACATGGGAGTCTGGGCATTGGCGCGACATGGCCGTCGCGACCGGGGGGCGCCGCCCGCGCAGCGCGCGGACGGACTCGGGAACGGTGCGGCGCTCGTCAAACGAACAGCGCCGCGAGGCAGAACCTGTGAATGAACCTGGCGTGACCGAGCGGGGCGTCAAAACGCGTCCAATCTAGGCGCAAAGCACAGCCGTGCTGGTTTGCACGGCGAGCATTTGCAACGACGAGTGGGCGTGTTTTGGCGCAACGAGCGGGCATGTCAGGTTCGTTCGCAGGTTCTTAGAACGCGAAGCCCATGTTGACGCCGAACGTGCGCGGGGCCATGTACTGCGACTGCCAGACGCCGAACGAATTCGCCGCATTGGTCTTCACGCGGCCGTCGCTCACGTTCTGCACGTAGCCGTCGACGTACCAGTCCTTGGCGGCCTGGTAGCGCAGGCCGAGGTCGGTGCGCGCGTAGGCCTTCTGCGTGTCGCCCTCGCCGAGGTTGAACACGCTCAGGTACGTAGCCGATTCATAGTGCAGGTTGATGCGTGGCTCCAGCTTGCTGCCGTCGGCGAAGCGGAACGCGTGCTCGTACTGGAACTGCATCGCGCCGGTCGGCGAGTGCGGCATGCGGTGGCCGGTGACGTTCAGGCAGCTCGTGATCTTGGGATCCGGGCAGGCCGGCAACGCATAGTCGTTGCTGCCGGCGAGCAGGTAGCCCAGGCGCGTGTGCGTGTAGGCCAGGCTCACTTGAACCGTGTCGTCCTTCGTCACCTTGGCGACGATTTCCGACTCCGCGCCGTAGACCTTGGCGCCCTGCGCGTTGGACGTGGCGAGCGAATGCGTGCCGTCCGGATTCGTCACCGGGGCGCTGAACTGGAAGTCCTTGAAGTTCTCGTAGTAGATCGAGTTGTTGAAGTGCACCGAACCACCGAACAGCGTGTTCTTCGTGCCGACTTCGTAGTTGATCAGCGTCTCCGGGCCATAGTGCAGGCCGCCGTCCTGCAGACCGCCGGACTTGTAGCCGGTCGACACGCTGGCGTAGGCCAGGAAGTCCTTGGACAGATCCCAGTTCGCGCGGCCGAGCCAGGTCGCCTTCGTGCCGGTGTAGTGGCCATCGTTGTGGCCGGCGCTGAAGCCGGAGCCCGGGGTGGCCGGATTGGTGCCCGGATCGATGGGCAGCTGGTTCGGATTCGTGCCGTCCCAGCCCCAGTTGATGCCGCCCTCGTTCTTGCGGTCGTCCCACGTGAAGCGGGCGCCGCCGGTGAGGTGCAGGGCATCGTTGACGTTCCACGTCGCCTGGCCGAACACGGCCTCGGACTGCACGGTTTCCTTGGGCTGGATGAACGAGCCCTGCCAGCCGATCGTGCCTTGCTGCGTGCCGTTGGAGATCGGGATGTCGAAGCGGATGCCGTTGTCCTCGGCCGCGTAGTAGGCGCCCAGGATCCAGTCGATCTGGTTCTTGCCGACCGACTGCAGCTCCAGTTCGTGGCTGTAGTTCTTGTAGTGCGACCAGTTGGTGCGGTCTTCCTGCACCGACCCGCCCGTGGTGAAGCTCGTGGGCACCGATGCGCCGCCGGACTGGTCGAAGTCGCCGGAGCCCTTGAAGTCGGAGTAGCCCGCGACATAGGCCAGCGACAGGTAGTCGCTCAGGTTCCAGTCGACGCGGCTGCGGAACGTGTTGACGTCGCGGTCCAGGTAGGGCGCGACGCTGACCAGCGCCGACCAGAACTTCTCGCCCGGGCGCGGCGTCTGCATCAGGTTCATGTCGGGCGTGCCGCGATCGAGGAACTTCTCGTACGACGCGTTCCACGTGATGTCGCGCGTCGGCTTCCACACCATGCTGAGGCGGGCCGCGCTCTGGTCCTGCGAGTTGTACTTCGGGCCGCCCTGGACGAAGGTGTTCGGGTCCAGCGGGCGGAACGCGATCGGGTTGGCCGGGTGCGCCAGGTTGAACGCGGCGATCACCGGGGCGGCCGCGGCCTGCTGGTCGGCCAGCGAGATCGTGGGCGGCTTCTGGTAGTCGACGTAGCCGTCGTGCTGTTCGTGCACGAAGGCGGCGCGCAGCGCGAAGGTGTCGCTCAGCGCGAAATTGAACGCGGCGCGGGCGCCGTAGCGGTTGTAGCTGCCCAGGCCGCCTTCGACGTTGCCGTAGTTGCCCGAGGTGTCGGCCTTGGCCGTCTGCATGTTGACCGCGCCGACGGTGGAGTTGCGGCCCCACAGCGTGCCCTGCGGGCCGCGCAGCACTTCGATGTTGTCCATGTCGAACAGCAGCGCGGCGGCGCCTTCGGCGCGCGGCGCATAGATGCCGTCGACGAACAAGGCCACTTCGGGGTCGGCGTATTCGGTCTTGGCGCTGTCGTTGCCGATGCCGCGCAGCGTCATCGTGATGACGCCGTGGTCGCCTTCGGTCGTGGCCTGGAAACTGGGCACCAGGTGGACGATGTCGGCGATCGTCTGCACGTGCGCCTTGTCGATCTCGCCGGCGCTGATGGCCGTGACGGCCAGCGGCGTGCTCTGCAGCGACGTCGAGCGCTTGGTCGCCGTGACGGTAACCTCCTGCAACGTGGTATCCGACACCGCGGCGCTCGCGGCGGCGGCGGACGGCGCGGCCGTCTGCGCTTGGGCCGCAGCGGTGCCGGCGAGCATGGCCAGGACGGCCAGGTGGATCGGGGATGCGAAGGAACCCCGGAATTTCTGAGCGCGAGTAGTCACGTTGTCTCCAATATTTTGGTGGTGCGTCATGCGCCGTCTGCGCGGCGATCTCTGTCTTCTTCGGCGTCGTGCCGTCGGGCTCGTCGACGCATGGGCCGCCCTCCGGCGGCCAACGTCCACGTCCCTGTCTGGAACCGCTTGCAGCCGCACGCACGGCACGCGGCCTTGCGCACATCCCGGCGACGCATCCACGCCCGTCGAGTGTGGATTCCCGGCGTCGTGTCCGCCAGCCGCGAAGGCCGTCGAACCCCTGGAATGGATTGCATGATGCCGATCGATGACAACGCTGTCAATGAAGAAATGACAGCGTTATCTTTTTGTCGTTATGATCCTCTATAAGAAGCGCCGAATGCGTCTACGGGAAAACGACGACATGGTCGTCAAAACGCCGAGGCGTCTGATGGCCCCTATAAACGACAGGATGCATCCGCATCGCTGCGCCGGAGACAAGACCGCATGAATCCCATCCAGCACATCCTCATCGTCGGCGGCGGCACCGCCGGCTGGCTCACCGCGGCCTTCCTGGCAAAGACGCTGGGCACGGCCGCCGGCGGCGTGCGCATCACGCTCGTCGAGTCCAGCGAGATCGGCATCATCGGCGTCGGCGAAGGCACGTTCCCGTCGATCCGCGGCACGCTCGGCGCGATCGGCCTCGACGAGGCGCGCTTCGTGCGCGAGTGCGACGCCACGTTCAAGCAAGGCGTGAAGTTCGTGGACTGGGCCCACACGCCCGGCAGCGCCGCGGCGCGTGCCTGCGACCACTACTTCCATCCGTTCAACGCCCCCAGCCAGCGCCCGGGCGCGCCCGACTTGCTGCCCTACTGGCTGCTCGGCGAGGCCACGGCGCCCGACGGCACGCCGCGCGCGTTCGCCGATGCGGTGTCGATGCAAAAGCGCGTGGCCGACGCGTCGCGCGCACCCAAGCGGGCGACCGACGGCGACTGGCTCGGGCCGATGAACTACGCGTACCACTTCGACGCCGGCAAGTTCGCCACGCTGCTGGCCACGCATGCGCAGTCGCTGGGCGTCGAGCGCGTCATCGCGACGGTGGATCGGGTGGACCTGCGCGAAGACGGCCACATCGCCGCCGTCGTCACGCGCGACCGCGGCGCGCTGACGGCCGACCTGTACGTCGATTGCACGGGCTTCCGCGCGGCGCTGATCGGCGACGCGCTGGGCGCGCCGCGCAAGCCGCTGGCCGACGTGCTGTTCGTCGATCGCGCGCTCGCGCTGCAGGTGCCCTACCCCGCGGCCGACACGACGATCCCGTCGTACACGATCGCCACAGCGCACGCGGCCGGCTGGACCTGGGACATCGGCCTGCATCGCCGCCACGGCGTCGGCTACGTCTATTCGAGCCGCCACTCCAGCGACGAGCAGGCCGAGCGCGTGCTGCGCCGCTACATTGGCCCGGCCGCCGACGGGTTGACGCCGCGCGCGCTCAAGCTCGACGTGGGCTACCGCGAGACGCAATGGGTCGGCAACTGCGTGGCCGTGGGGCTGTCGGCCGGCTTTCTCGAGCCGCTCGAGTCCTCGGGCATCGGCTTGATCGAGACCGCCGCCTACCTGATCGGCTACCTGCTGCCCGCCGACGGCAACCTGGCGCCCGCGGCGCGCCAGTTCAACGAGATGATGTGCGCGCGCTTCGAACGCGTGGTCGACTTCCTGAAGCTTCACTACGCGCTGACGCGGCGCGAGGACACCGCTTTCTGGCGCGACAACGCCGACCCGGCCTCGTGGACGCCGACGCTGCGCGACAAGCTCGCGCTGTGGCGCAGCCGGCCGCCGCACCGGCTCGATTTCGTCGTCGACCTCGAGATGTACCCGCCCTCGAGCTGGCAATACGTCCTGTACGGCATGGGGTATCCGACCGACCTCGCGCACGCCCGCCCGGCGTGGCCGCGCGCCGCCGAGGCGCGGCAGGAGTTCGCGATGATCGCGCAGGTAGCGCAGCGCGCACTTGGCGACCTGCCCGACCATCGCGCGCTGGTGGACGCGTTGTGCGCGCGCGCGGAGGCGGCCGCGCCGGTGCGCGTGCAGGCGCGCGACGCGCCGGCGGCCGCGGTCGCCGGGAGCGGCGCCTGATGGCCACGCCGGGGACGCCCACGGCGCCCGTCGCGGCCAGCACCACGATCAGCGACGTCGCGCACCAGGCCGGCGTGTCGATCAAGACGGTGTCGCGCGTGATGAACAACGAGCCCGGGGTGCGTGCGGACACGCGCACCAAGGTGCTCAAGGTGATGGCCGACCTGCGCTACCGGCCCAGCCAGTCGGCGCGCAGCCTCGCCGGCGCGCGCTCGTTCCTGATCGGCCTGCTGTACTTCGATCCCAGCGCGGCCTTCATCTCCGGCGTGCAGCAGGGCGCTACGATGCGCTGTCGCGAGGCCGGCTACCACCTGGTCGTCGAGTCGATGGACAACGACGCCGACGACCTGCGCGAACAGGTGCACCGCATGGTGTCGACGCTGCGCCCCGACGGCATGATCCTGACGCCGCCGCTGTGCGACAACCCGCACGTGCTCAAGGCGCTGCAGGAGAGCGGCACGCCGACGGTGCTGGTGTCGCCCGCGCGCCAGCGCAAGGACATGCCCAGCGTGCGCATGGACGACGTGCACGCCGCCGAGGAGATCACCAACCTGTTGCTGAGCCTGGGCCATCGCCGCATCGCGTTCATCCGCGGCGCGGCCGACCAGGCCGCCTCGGCGCTGCGCCACCAGGGCTTCGTCAATGCGATGAAGGCGGCCCGCGTCGACATCGCCCCGGAGCTGATCATCGACGGCGACTTCCGCTTCGATTCCGGCGTGGCCGCCACGCACCAGTTGCTGAAGCTGCGCCACCACCCGACCGCCGTCTTCGCGAGCAACGACGACATGGCACTCGGCGTGCTGGCCGCGGCGCAGCGCCAGGGCCTGGCGATTCCGGGCGACCTCGCGATCGTCGGCTTCGACGATTCGCCGGCCAGCAGCCTCGTCTGGCCGCCGCTGACGACGATGCGCCAGCCGACGCTCGCGATGGCGCGCACCGCCGTGGACCTGCTGGTGGGCACACCCACCGTCGAAGGCACGCCGGGCACGCGCACCACATCGGCCATCCAGCGCGTACTGCCGCACGAGCTGATCGTGCGCGATTCCACCAGCGCTCCGGCGCGCACCGCGCGGCGTTCTCCGCGCGGTTGACGCTTGCGAGCAGGATCGCGTCGTCACCCGCTGTGCCACCGATCGCTGGAGGAAGTGTTCGAGGCACTTGAGAGTCGAAGGGAGATGATGTTCGCTTGACGGGGATTCGAACTCACGCAATCACCCGTTGCTGTTCTTCGCATCGACAGATTGGACGCCCGATACCGGACGTTCGGACCGCGCCATGCACGGACATGACCCACACGTGACGTACTTTTCAATCACGCTCGTCGCCGGGCGCGGGAAAATGCAAGGTGAAGACCGTAGAGTGGCCAGGAGCGCTCGCGACTGACACCCGACCGCGGTGCATCTCCATGATGGAACGCACGATGGCGAGCCCGAGCCCGGAGCCCGAAGCCGAGCCTCGGCGCGAAGCATCGACGCGGTAGAAGCGCTCGAAGATGAGCGCCTGGTGCTCAGGCGCGATCGGCGGCCCCTCGTTCGCGACGTGCACCATGCACGCGCCGTCCGGGCCGGCCTGCGCGGACAGGACGACGGGCGTCCCGCGCGTCGCGTGCCGTAGGGCGTTAGACACGAGATTGCTCAGGGCTCGCACGAGCATCGTCTCGTCGGCCCACACGCGGCGCGACAGCTGCGTCGGCGAGTCCATCCTGATGCGCAGGAAAACGCTGCGCTCCTCGGCCAGCAACTCGAAATAGCCCATCACGCGGGCGAGGGTCTCATCGAGATCGATCCAGTGCGCCGAGATGGCGGTATGGTTGTCTGCACGAGCGAGGAACAGCATGTTGGCCGTCATGCGCGAGATGCGCTCGTACTCCTCGACGGCGGATTCGAGCACGGCACGGTATTCCTCGGCACTGCGTGGACGTGACAGCGCGACCTGCGCCTCGCCAAGCAGGTTGCCGATCGGCGTGCGCAGGTCGTGGGCGAGCTCCGAAGAGAACGAGGACAGGCGATCGATCGCGCCTTGCAGGCGATCCAGCATGCGGTTGAACGCCACCGCCGACTCGACGAGCTCGGTCGGCGTGTCTCGTACCGACAGACGCTCTTGAAGGGCCTGAGCGTCGATGCGGGTCGCGGTCGCCCCGAAGCGCCGCGCGCTCGCGAGGATGCGGCGGGCGACCCACATGCCGATGAGGGATGCCAGCGCCGCCCCGGCCCAGAGGGCGGCTTCGAGGTCGGTCCAGGTGCGCATCCGCAGCCTGCGGGTGGCCGACGTCTCGATGCCCAGGGCGATCGTCAGTGCCTGCGCGTGAACGTGGGCGCGACTCAGGAGCAACCGGTAGTGCCGCTCATCCGGCGCCTGCCACAGTCGGGTCTCGAGTGCGAGCGACTGGCGCAGGCCTTCCAACTGGGTCATGTCCGCGTCGCGCGGCAATCCGTCGACCGCCAGCGCCTGCGTTGGGAACGCCTGCAGGGGCGCGATGTCGCCGGGCGACTTGGCGATCAGCGCTCCGCGCTCGTCGTAGACCGCCGCGCGCAGCCAGCGCGTTCGGCGGATGGTGCGATCGATGACGCCCTGCACCGCCGCCCGGTCGCCGCCCGTGGCGAGGATGTCGTCGCGGATGAATGCACTGCTCGACATCAGCAGCAGCTCGTTGTCCTCGCGCAGTTCGTGTTCGATGAACTGGTCGAGCATGCTGCCGAAGGCGAGGATGATGAGGACGGAGAACAGGGCAATCGCGAGGCTGACCTGCACCGTCATCGAGCGCCGCACCGCGGCGAACGCGCGGCGCACGACGAGCGCCGGCACGGTCACTGCGCCTGGGCGTCGAACACGTAGCCGACGCCGCGGATGGTGTGGATCAGCTTCTGCGGGAATGGATCGTCGATCTTTGCGCGCAGGCGCCGCACCGCGACATCGACCACGTTGGTGTCGCTGTCGAAGTTCATGTCCCACACATTCTCGGCGATCAGCGTACGCGAGCAGATCTCGCCCGCGTGATGCATGAAGTAGTCGAGCAGCGCGTATTCCTTGGTCGTGAGCTCGATCCTCTTGCCAGCGCGCGCGACGCGTCGGCGCAAGGGATCCACCTCGAGATCGGCGATTCGCGACGGTTGATCTCGCTGCGGCGGCGCGCGCCGCAGGATGTTCTGCACCCGGGCGAGCAGCTCGGAGAACGCGAACGGCTTGACAAGGTAGTCGTCGGCGCCGAGCTTGAGCCCTTTGACGCGATCCTCGACGCCGTCGAGCGCGCTCAGGAACAGCACGGGCGTCGGCTGGCGATCGCGCAGGCCCTTCAACACGTCCCAGCCTGCCAGGCCGGGCAGCATGACGTCCAGCAGCACGAGGTCGTACCTGCTCGTCGTCGCCAGGTGCAGGCCGTCGAAGCCGTCGCTCGCCACGTCGACGACGTAGCCCTGCTCCGACAGTCCCTTGCGGACGTAGGCGGCGGTCTTGGGTTCGTCTTCGACGATGAGGATGCGCATGGCAATTCAAGTATGCGCGCGCCTGCGCACGGGGTGATGGCAGAAGGATTTCAGAACTGTAATCCACCGGTCCGTCGCGCGTCGGCGTCGGCGGCCTAACGTGATCGCCATGACCTGGTCGACCATCGCCCCCACCGTGCTTGCGTCCTTCCTGGCCTCGATGGTCGAGTTCATCGAGGCCTTCACGATCGTGCTCGCGGTCGGAGTCACTCGTGGCTGGAAGCCCGCGCTGCTCGGCACGGCGGCCGGCCTGGCCGTCCTCGTGGCGCTGATCGCCGCGCCCGGCGTCTCGCTCGCGTCGATCCCGCTGCCGGCGCTGCAGCTGGCCGTCGGCACGCTGCTCCTGCTGTTCGGCACGCGCTGGCTGCACAAGGCCATCCTGCGTTCCGCCGGAGTGATCGCGCTGCGCGACGAGGCCGTCGCCTATTCGCGCCAGACGCAAGCCCTGCGCGCAACGGCGCCCGCCCGCTCCGCCCTCGATCCGATCGCGTTCCTCGCCAGCTTCAAGGCGGTGGTGCTCGAGGGCATCGAAGTGGTCTTCGTGGTCGTCGCGCTCGGGATGAAGCCCGGCCTGCTGCTGCCCGCGGCCTCGGGCGCGGGACTCGCGCTGCTGCTGGTCGTCGCGCTGGGCCTGGCCCTCCATCGGCCGCTAGCGAGGATTCCCGAGAACCTGCTGAAGTTCGTCGTCGGCGTGATGCTGACGGCCCTCGGAACCTATTGGGCGGGCGAAGGCATGGGCATCGCCTGGCCGGCGGGCGACGCCAGCATCCTGGCGCTCATCTTGGCGTTCCTGGGTCTCGCGGCCATTCTCGTCCAGGTCTGCGCCCGGGTCGGCCCGACGTTCAGGCCCGGCGGCTCGTCTGCGACCGTGACTGCGGCGCGGCTGGGCCTTCTGCCGTCGATCGGCCGCGAGCTGCTGGGCCTGTTCATCGACGACTTGCCCCTGGCCGCAGGCATCGCGGCCTGGGTTGGCGCCTCGACGCTGATGCAGGCGCTTCATCTCGCTGCAGCCGGCCTGGCCTGCGGTCTCTTTCCCGCGGGGCTCGCCGCCGTCCTGGCCATCAGCGCCTGGCGCCGCGCGGCGCGCTCCGCTTGAACAGGAATTGAATCCATGGAACACATCGCGATTGGACGATCGGGATTGAGATCGTCACGCATCGGCCTCGGCACCTGGGCCATCGGTGGGTGGATGTGGGGCGGCACCGACGAATCCGACTCGATCGCGACGATCCATCGCGCGATCGACCAGGGCGTGACGCTGATCGATACCGCGCCCGTCTACGGCTTCGGCCGCGCCGAGGAGATCGTCGGCAAGGCGCTGGCGACCGGCGGCTTGCGCCACAAGGTCCTGATCGCGACGAAGGGCGGGCTGGCGTGGAAGGATGGCCGCGTGTATCGAGACTCGCGACCGTCTCGCATCCGCGAGGAAGTCAACGCGTCGCTGCGCCGCCTGCGCACCGACCGGATCGACCTCTACCAGTTGCACTGGCCGGATCCGAACACGATGATCGGGGACACGGCCCTCGCGCTCGAGTCGCTGCGCGCGCAGGGCAAGATCCTGGCGATCGGCGTGAGCAACTTCGTGCCTCCGCAGATGAGCGAGTTCCGCGCCTTCGCACGGCTCGACGCCGTCCAGCCGCCGTACAACCTGTTCGAGCGCGAGATCGAGCACAACGTGCTGCGCTATGCCAAGCGCACCTGCCTCGCGGTGCTTTGCTACGGCGCCTTGTGCCGCGGACTGCTCAGCGGGCGGATGACCGCGCAGACCCGGTTCGAGGGCGACGACCTGCGCAAGATCGACCCGAAGTTCCAGGGCGAGCCGTTCCTGCGCCATCTCGATGCGGTGCAGGCGCTGTCGACGCTGGCGCACGAGCGATTCGGCAAGTCGGTGCTGGCCCTGGCCATACGCTGGGTGCTCGACCAGGGGCCCACGATCGCCCTCTGGGGTGCGCGCAAGCCGGCCCAGCTCGATCCCATCGGCGAGATCGAGGGCTGGCGCATCGACGACGCCACGATGAAGGACATCGACCAGATCCTCGCCCGGTGCATCGGAGAACCGATCTCGCCGGACTTCATGGCACCGCCGGCACGTTGATGCTCCAGCCTTCGCGCACCCACCGCTTCGGCACCGCCAGTGCCGCTCGCCCATGGCAGTCGTGATGATCGTCGACGACGATCCGGTCGCCGCGGACCGGATCGCCGACGTCCTCCAGCGCGAAGGCTTCGCCGTCGCGCGTGCCGCCGTGCCCGACGACGATGCGCTTGAAGTCGCGCAGCGTCTCCGCGCTCGGCTGTACAGCCTGCGCGAACCGCGCACGCTCCAGGTCGGCGACCTGAGCGTCGACCTGACGACGCGCCAGGCCTGGCGCGGCGGGCGTTTCGTCGAGCTCTCGCCGCGCGAATTCGACTTGCTGGTCTACGTCATGCTCCGCGCCGGCGAGGTCGTCCATCGCGCGACGCTGTTCGAAGCAGTCTGGCGCTACCACCACGCGCGCTCGAGCAACGTGATCGAGGTTTACGTGGCGCGCCTGCGACGCAAGCTCGACGCACCGCCGATCATCCATACCGTGCGCGGCGTGGGCTACGTGCTGAGCGCCGAGCCGCGCTGAACTCACGCCGCGAGCCGGAACACGCTCACCACTTCGGTCAGCCGGGTCGCCTGCGCGCGCAGGCTTTCGGCGGCCGCGGCGCTCTCCTCGACGAGCGCGGCGTTCTGCTGCGTCACCTGGTCGAGCTGCGTGACGGCGCTGCCGACCTGGCCGATGCCCGAGGCCTGTTCGGCCGAGGCGTTCGATATCTCGCCCACCAGTTCGCTCACGCGGCGCGCCTGCGCGACGATCGCCTCCATCGTCGCGCCCGCCGCGTTGACCTGCTGGACGCCGGCGTCGACTCGATGCGAGCTCTGCTCGATCAGGGCCTTGATTTCCTTGGCGGCACTGGCCGAGCGCGGGGCCAGCGATCGCCCAGCAGCGCATGGCGATGACCGCCATGGACCGATCGTGTGTTCGATGAGCGACGAAATCGCCGTCCGTGCCCAAGGTGTGGGTCATGGCGACTCGTCAACCTGTCCCTGAATCGGCAACACCCTGGACTCGCAGCGCGCATGAATTTCGGGCACCACGCGCACTCGGAGCACCGCAGTGCAGACGGGGCCACGCAATCGCTTGCGCACGGCCTTCCATTGAACCGATCCAATCTGACGGAATTGAAATGTTCCCGTCACCCTGCCGTTCACCCCGCAGACCTAGAGTCCCAACAACTCGCACCTGCATCGAAACGCCTCATGTGGATCGTCAAACTCGCGCTGCGCCGGCCGTACACCTTCGTGGTGCTCGCGTTGCTGCTGCTCATCGTCGGACCGCTCGCAATCCTGCGGACGCCGACGGACATCTTCCCGAACATCGACATCCCGGTCGTCAGCGTCGTGTGGAGCTATTCGGGACTGGCGCCGCAGCAGATGGAGCAGCGCATCGTCTCGGGCTACGAGCGTGCGTTGACCACCACCGTCAACAACATCGACCACATCGAGTCGCAGTCGCTCAACGGCGTGGCGGTCGTGAAGATCTTCCTGCACCAGGGTGCCAGCATCGAGCAGGCGCTGTCCGAGATCGGCGCCGAATCAGCGGCCCAGGTTCGACTGCTTCCACCCGGAACCCAGCCGCCGCTGATGCTCGCCTACAACGCGTCGACCGTGCCCATCCTGCAACTCGCCCTCTCGAGCAAGACCTTGCCGGAGCAGACTCTTTACGACCAGGGCAGCAACTTCATCCGCACCCAGCTCGCCACTGTGCAGGGCGCGGCCGTTCCCCTTCCCTTCGGCGGCAAGGTACGCCAGGTGATGGTCGACATCGACAGTCAGGCCTTGCAGGCGCACGGGCTGGCGCCGATCGATGTCGTCAATGCGATCAACGCGCAGAGTCTGATCCTTCCCGGCGGGACGGCCAAGATCGGCGCCCTCGAATACAACGTCGACATGAACGGCAGCCCAGCCACCATCGCGGGGCTGAATGACCTGCCGATCCGCAACACGCCGGCAGGCATGGTCTTCATCCGCGACGTCGCCCACGTTCGCGACGGCTTCGCGCCCCAGATGAACATCGTCCGGCAGGACGGCGGCCGGGCCGCCCTCCTGCAGGTCGACAAGAGCGGCAACGCGTCGACGCTGGACATCGTCGCCAACGTGAAGGCGTTGCTGCCGAAGATTCAGGCGAGCCTGCCCGCAGGGCTGAACATCCAGACCCTCGCGGATCAGTCGGTGTTCGTCAGCGCGGCCGTCAGCGGCGTGATCCGCGAGGGTCTAATGGCGGCCGGCCTGGCCAGCCTGATGATCCTGCTGTTCCTGGGCAGTTGGCGCTCGACGCTGATCATCGCGACCACGATCCCGCTGTCGATCCTTGCATCGGTCGTGACGCTGTCCGCGCTCGGCCAGACGATCAACATCATGACCCTCGGCGGGCTCGCGCTGGCGGTGGGCATCCTGGTCGACAACGGCACGGTCGCCATCGAGAACATCAACCATCGACTGGAGACCGGCGAGCCGATCGAGGAAGCGGTGCTGGGAGCGATCGGCCAGATCGCGGCACCCCTGCTCGTCTCGACGCTGGCGATCTGCATCGTGCTGATACCGATGTTCCTGCTGACCGGCGTCGCACGCTATCTCTTCGTGCCGCTGGCCGAGGCGGTGATCTTCGCGATGCTCGCCTCGTACTTCTTCTCGCTCACGATCCTGCCGACCTTGGCCAGGTACCTCCTGTCGCAGCGCGCTGCGGCCGCGGCCACGGCCTCGGGCGCAGGCGGCCGCATGCTGCAACGCTTCCAGCAGGGTTTCGACGCGCGGTTCGAACGCGTGCGTCACGGCTATCGCCGCGTGCTGGAGGCCTGCCTGGGTCGACCGGGGCTCGTGACCACGATGTTCCTCGCGTTCTCCCTTGGGTCACTTGCACTGCTGCCGCTGGTGGGCCAGGACTTCTTTCCCAGCGTCGACACGGGACAGATCAGGCTGCACCTGCGCGCCCGCACCGGTACCCGGGTGGAGGAGACGGCGCGACTGACGGACCAGGTTGAAACTCAAGTCCGCAAGGTGATTCCGCAAGATCAGGTGGCGAGCATGCTGGACAACATCGGCCTCCCGGTGAGTGGCATCAACCTGGCCTACAGCACATCTGGCCAAGTCGGCGAAGCCGACGCGGACGTGCTGATCTCGCTGAAGGGAAAGCATCGCCCGACCGCGGAGATCGTGCGCCAGCTGCGCCTCGAGCTGCCACAAGCGTTCACTGGCGTCACCTTCTCGTTCCTGCCGGCCGACATCGTCAGCCAGATCCTGAACTTTGGCGCGCCCGCCCCCATCGATGTCCAGATCGTGGGTCGCGATGCAACCGCCAACCGCGCCTTCGCCGCCAAGCTGCAGACCAGGCTGGCTGCAATTCCGGGCATGGTCGACCTGCACCTGCAACAGCCCGCGGACCAACCGCTGATCCACATCGACGTCGACCGTGTCAAGGCGCAGATGATGGGCTACACCCAGCGCGAGACCGCGACAAACCTGCTGATCTCCCTGAGCGGCAGCGCACAAACGACGCCCAACTTCTGGCTCAACCCAGCCAATGGCGTCAGCTACCTCGTGGCCACGCAGACGCCGCAGGCCGCCGTCGACTCGCTGCAGGCCCTCGCCAACATCCCCGTCACCGGCCAGGGCACGCCCAACAGCACCATTCTCGGCAACCTGAGCACCATGAGCTTCGACAGCTCGCCCGCCGTCGTGAGCCACTACAACGTGCAACCCGTACTTGACCTGTACGGCACCGTACAGGGGCGCGATCTGGGCGGCGTGGCCGCCGACATCGACAAGGCGATCGCAGCCAGCAAGGCCGACCTGCCCAAGGGGGCCTCGGTGGTCGTGCGCGGCCAGGTGCAGACCATGCAGGACTCCTTCGCGGGCCTGACGCAGGGCATGCTTTTCGCGGTTGTGCTGGTCTACCTGCTGATCGTCGTCAACTTCCAGTCGTGGCTCGACCCGCTGATCATCCTGGCGGGCTTGCCCACCGTCATGGCGGGGATCACCTGGATGCTGTTCGGCACCCACACGACCATCAGCGTCCCTGCCTTGACCGGCGCGATCATGTGCGTGGGCATCGCGACTGCGAACAGCATCCTGGTCGTGAGCTTCGCGCGCGAGAAGCTGGCCGCCGGCCTCGATGCCGCGAACGCCGCCCTCGAGGCCGGTGCCGGCCGCTTCCGCCCTGTCCTGATGACGGCGCTGGCCATGGTGATCGGCATGTTGCCCATGGCGATCGGCCTGGGCGAAGGCGGCGAGCAGAACGCGCCGCTGGGCCGCGCCGTCGTCGGTGGCCTCGTGTTCGGAACCGTCGCCAGCCTGGTGTTCGTGCCGGTCGTGTTTTCCGTCCTGCACGGCTGGCTGGCGCGGCGCCGCCGCAGCACTGACGCCGTCCTCCCAGACGTTTCCATTTCCCCCGCATCCGGAGCGTGAACCCATGAGATCCTCCCCCACCCCGAGCGCCGAAGACGCGCGTGTCGCCCCGCCCACCCGGAAGATGACGCGCGGAGGGATCGTGCTGCTGGTCGCGCCCTTCGCGGTCGTTGCCGTCGTGCTCGCCGCCGTCTTGCCGGCGAGACTGTCCGCGCAATCCGCCCTGGCAGGAGAGACCGAGAACCTGAACATGCTGACGGTGTCGGTGACCCGCCCGACGCGCGCCTCGGGCACGCAGGACGTCAGCCTGCCGGCCAGCGTGAACGCCGACATCGACACGCCGATCCATGCACGCACCAGCGGCTACCTGAAGCGCTGGCTGGTGGACATCGGCACGCCCGTGAAGAAAGGGCAGTTGCTCGCCGAGATCGACACGCCCGAGGTCGACGACAGCCTCCGGCAGACGCAGGCCACCGAGCTGCGGGCGCAGGCCGACTTCGAGCTCGCGCAGCTGACTGCCACGCGCTGGCTCGAATTGGCGAAGACCGACGCGGTGGCCAGGCAGGACGTCGACCAGAAGATCGCCGACGCGCAAGCCAAGCGCGCAGTTCTCGCGGAGATGCGCGCCAACGTCTCCCGGCTGCAGCAGCTCGAGTCGTTCAAGCAGGTCGTCGCGCCCTTTGCCGGCGTGATCACGGCGCGCAGCACCGAGGTCGGTGCCTTGATCGACGCCGGCGGGGCCGGCCCGGGCACCGTGCTGTACCAGCTCGCGGCCACCGACCACCTGCGCGTGTTCGCCGACATACCCGAAACCTATGCGGGCCTGGCGGTTGTCGGTCAGGACGCCACGATCGAGGTCCAGAGCCAGTCCGGGTTGCCCCTGCACGGGAAGATCTCCCGCCGCGCCGAAGCGATCGACCCGGTCGCTCGCACCCTGCGCGTGGAGGTCGACGTGGACAACCCCGGCCGGCGCGTGCTGCCGGGTTCGTTCGGGCAGATCCGCTTCGCGTTCCACGTCGATCAACCGGGGCTGAGTTTGCCGGTGAACGCACTCCTGTACCGCCCGGAAGGCGTGCAGGTGGCCGAGGTCGTTTTGTCCGGCGGCAAGAACGCCATTCGACTGTCGACGATCAAGCTGGGGCGCAACGATGGCACCCAGGTCGAGGTGCTGCAGGGATTGACGGGCTCCGAGGCGGTCGTGCTGAACCCGCCCGACTCGATCCTGGGCGGGCGCGTCGTCCGAGTGGCGGCCGCGGGCCAGGGAGCATGAAGATGCGCCACGCCTTCCGAACCGCAGCCGGTGGAACGATCGCGAGGTCGTGGCGGCTCACGGCATGTGTCGTGCCATTGCTGGCGATCCTTTCGGCATGTGCCGTTGGCCCCGACTACGTTCGCCCGAACCTCGACGTGCCTGGCTCGTACGTCGAGGACTCGAGATGGGCGGCCGCGAACCCCGCCGACAGCCGCCTGCGTGGCGACTGGTGGACGCTGTTCGATGACCCGTCCCTCGACATTCTCGAAGGCCAGGTCGACGTCTCGAATCAGACCCTCATCGCAGCCAAGGCCCGCTTCGCGCAGGCACGCGCGCAGGCCGGCCTGGCCAAGGCGGCGGCCTCGCCGCAGATCGGCGCGGGAGCGGCGGCCGACCGGTTCCACACCTCGGCCAACGTGGTCGGCCGCTCGCTGGCGGGCACGACGGTCGACGACTTCAGCCTGCCGCTGTCCGCCTCGTGGGAGATCGACCTCTGGGGCCGGATCGGCAGAGGCGTCGAGGCCGCGCGCGCCGACGCCCAGGCCAGCGCCGCCGACGTGGAAAGCGCGCGCCTGGCCCTCCATGCCGAACTGGCTGTCGACTACTTCCAGCTTCGCTCCCAGGATGCGGAGTACGAACTCCTGCAGCGGACGCTCGCCGGCTATCGCCAGGCCCTGCAAATGACCATCGAGCGCCACCGCGTGGGCATCGCGTCGGCGATCGACCTCGCGCAGGCGCAGGCCCAGCTGGATGCGACACAGGCCCAGGCGACCGACCTCGGCGACTCGCGCGCCCGGTTCCAGCATGCGATCGCGACGCTGACAGGGCACTCGGCAGAGGAACTCCAACTGCCTGCGCGGAGCGCGAGTTCCGGCGACGTGCTGGCGCAGGTCGGTGTCGTGCCTTCCATCCCGCCGGCCCTGCCGTCGACATTGCTCGAACGCCGGCCGGACGTCGCGGCTGCCGAGCGTCGCGTCGCTGCGGCCAACGCGCGCATCGGCGTTGCCAGGGCCGCGTTCTTCCCTTCGCTGACCCTCGGTGGCGCGGCCGGACTCGAAAGCTCGACGCTCAGCCAGTTGCTCATGGCGCCCAGCCGTTTCTGGGCGTTCGGCCCGATGCTGGTGGCGCCGATCTTCGACGGCGGTGCGCGCCAATCCAGGAACCTTCAGGCGGTCGCGGCCTTCGACGCTGCAACGGCTGACTATCGAGAGCGTGCGCTCGTCGCGTTCCAGGAGGTCGAAGACAACCTGGCCTCCCTTCGCATCCTGTCCGAAGAAGCGCAGCAACAGGCTCGGGCCATCGATTCGAGCGAGCACGTGTTGAACCTGGCCACCCAGCGATATCGCGTCGGTGCGACGGGCTATCTGGACGTCGTCGTCGCGCAAAGCGCCGCCCTGGCCAGCGAGCGGCAGGGTGTCGATATCGGTCGCCGGCGCATGCTGGCAAGCGTCCAACTCATCAAGGCGCTGGGGGGAGGCTGGCAGCAGAACTGCGATCCGAACGCTTCCACATCAATCGCTCCGACCCGGAAATGCTCATGACCAACATCCACGACGCCGCTCATGGCGCCTAGCAAGTCTCGTAGCCGCAATTTTTTTGACCGCTTTGATGGAGGCCCCAGCGCGGGTGGCACCAGTTGACGCACCGCCGGCAGTCGGCGTCTGCAACGCCTGCCATGGCGCGGTGCGCGCGAAGCAGCGGGGAAGCGATACAAATCATCTTAGTGCACCGGTTGCCGGCAATGCGGCGTACCGCCCCGAACCAGTCGTCGGTGACCGTCTGCAATTGGCCGACCTGAGACCTTCAACCGAATCACTTGCGACCGGAATTGAGTTGTAGTCGGAACGGCTGCCAGCCGCCCGGTGGATCCCACTCTCCGCGCCCCAGGAATGCGACGGCGTTTCCCGCTCACAATCCCCGCTGGCCGCACGGCATCCGATTCGTGCTGCAAAGGGAGGATTCCATGACATTCTGCAGGACCGCGTGCGCGCTCGTCGCCACCATTCTCGCGCTGGCCGCCGGCCGCGCGTGCGCCCAGACGCCGGCCATGTCGTCGCTCGATCCGCTGCCGCACGAGTTGCATCCAAACGACTGGCCGCAGCCCGACTACTTCACCGAAGCGCTCAAGCTCACGCACTTCCAGCCCGGCGAACGGTGGCGCACGCTGAAGCTCGCTTCGGGCATCGAGCCCGCCACATTGGTGCTGCCCGTGCAGATCGAGGCGTTCGGTTGGTCGCCCGCGTTCACGGCGCTCGTCGGCGCGCGTCTCGACCACGAGCTCGCCGCGCGCGGCATCGACGCGAATCGCCAGACCGACCTCTTCGATGCCGATGGCCCGTACGTGCGCCGCTTCGCCGACGCCGACATCGCAGCGTTCTCCGTCGCGCACGCAAATGCGCCGGTGGTGGCGCTCTACGTCGGCCGCGATGGCGCAGGCAAAGACTTCGTCACGCTGACCTTGCGCCGAGGCGACCACTTGCTGCGCGCGCATCGTAGCTTCGCGGAAGGCAAGCAGGTCGCCGTGCTCGACGCGTCCACGGCAAACGCTGCGCTCGACGCGTTCACGGCGAACCTGACGGCGCTGCTCGACGAACTGGGACTCAAGGGCAGCAAGATGCCAACGTCGCCCTCCATACCGCGAGCTTGCAATGCGGGCGACTGGTCGCTCAATGACCTCAAGCCCACCAGCGACCGCGCCACGCGCGCCTGCTATGCGCTCGTGCTGGGGGTGCTGTTGCCCGAGTTCGATTGGGAGCCGATCGAATACCCGCGGATCAAGACCGCCGACAAGCTGCCCTGGCTTGCCGAGGCCTGGGTCGAGGCCGATGCGCTGGCGCCGGAGTCCGCGAAGGCCGCGCGCGCCGTCGCCTGGAGCCAGTTGGAGCTGCCCGTCGGCGAAGAGACTGAGCGTACCGCGGTCGAATCGGCCGATCCCGTCGTGCGGGCGCTCGCGCGCGCGTTGTGGGCACGGGCCCGCACGCGCACGATGCCCGTCGCCGGACGCAACGACGCGATGGACGCGTATGTTCTCGCCGCGGCGACCGCCTTGCCGCCCTTCACGCGCGCCGCGTTCATCGAGCGCGCCGAATACGACGAGCAGTTCCGGGAGGTCCAACTGTGCAAGCTGGAAGCGGAACTGCCCGCGATGCGCGTGCCCGCTGACTGCGCCGAAGTCGCGCCATCCCGACGCACGCGCGCCGCGACGCGCGGGGAGCGCGCACTGCTGGAGGCCTGGCGCATCGCACAGGCCTACAAGGCCGTGCGCATCGAAGGCGAGAACCGGCACGATCCCGAAGCGCGCCAGCAGGTGATCGATGCGATGCCGGCGCGCATTGCCGCGCACCCGCTCGTGCGCATGGAGCGTTTCAGCAGCGAGGACTTCGACAAGGCGACGGACAGCTTCGAGGCCCTCGCCACGCGCGCGAAGGCCGCGACAACCGATTTCGTCCAGGCCACCGCCGACCTGCAGCGCTTGAACTCGACGCTGTCGGGCTCAAGCCTCCAGTACAGCCAGTGGACGACGAACGACGCGCTACGCGCCGAACCCGCCATCCGTGCCATCACGCAGGACGAGACGCGCGTGACGGGCGTGTTGCGCATCGACGGCTTCATGGGCCGCCATGAGCCGCTGCGCCTACGCGCGACATCCGCACCGCAGAACTTCCTGCGCGTCGGGCCGCAGAAGCGCCGCGTGTTGGTGGACCCCGGCTCGATGCCCGTCTCCGGCGCCAGCTTCTCGTTCGCCAACAGCGTCGGGCCAAACGTCGCCGCGACGCCCGCGCCGATGTCGATGCAGCGCGTTGGGGACCCCTTTCCGGCGAGCACCTTGAACCCGGCGTACCGCAATCCGAAAGTGCTGGAACAGTCGGCGGCGAACGATCCGACCGATCTCGAAGCACTGACCGCCTTGGCCGTGCTTCGGCTCAAGACGGGCCAGAGCGTCGCCCAGGCCCGCGCGCTGATCGACGCCCGGCCCGACGACAGACGCACCGGCCAGGCCGTCAGCGAATCGCAGGCCTGGGCCCAGCCCGAGAGCGCCTTCTACCTCGCAGGCGAGCTCGAGGCGGCGACCTACTATGCCACCAAGGTCGCGAGGACCGACTCGTACAGTGCGGCTGACTTGCAGGCCCGCGCTCGGCTGAAGATGTTGGCGGGCGACATCCCCGGCGCGCTGCAACTCTCGCAGGAGCGGCTCGATCGCTACGAGAACGACTACTCGCGACGCGACCTCGCGGGCCTACAGTTCATGCGCGGTCACGCCGATGCCGCGTGGGCGACGCTCGCGCCGCGGCTGACGGTCAGCGATCAATCCGAGCTGTGGGTCGGCGCAGAAGTCGGACAGCGCATCGAAGGCCGGAGTGCACGTGCGGCGTACGAATGGATCGCGAAGTCCGGCTATGGCCACGCGAAGTTGCGCGGCATCGACATCGGCGCCGTGCACGCACTGCGCCTCATGACCGACGACCGTACACCCGGCCCCGACGACTTCGCGCTGCTGGCAGACTTCAAATTGGCCGCGAACGGCCGCGGCCTCGATGGGGTCGAGCAGTTGCGGGTGCTGGCGCAGCTCAAGCAGTTCGCCGTCGCGCCGCACGTCGACCCGTCGGCCGTGCATGCGTTGCGCGACCTGATCGCTGTCGACACCAGCGAGCTGGACCGCGGCCCGTTCATGCCGCTCTACGCATGGGTGGCATGGCAGGCGAGCAACGGCACGGATCCGAGCCTGGCGTCCTTGCGCGCCACGACGCTGGCGCAGGACTTCGATGCGCTGCTCGCGAAGGGCGTGCTGCTCGGGCTGGACAAACAACCCGCCGAGGCCTTGCGCTACCTTCGCGCCGCCCGTTTCGACCTGGTGAATACGATCGGCCCCGAGCGCCGCGACGTCCGCTCGGCGCCGTACTCGGCCGCCTTCGTCGCATGGCTGCTGTTCAACCAGACGCACGATACGCGCTATCGGGACGAGGCGCTACTCTTGGCACGCGCGCACCAACGGACGTTTCCCTACCTCGCCTGGCCGTACGCACTGGACGCGCTGCTCTCGCCTGCCGGCACTGCGCGAGACACGGCCGCGTGCCGGGCAGCCTTCCTTGATCGCGGCTCGCTATTCCTCTCGCACTTGGACCTGAAGCCCGATGCGCATGGCAAGGCCTGCGCCAAATACCTGTGGTGACGGCAGAAATCGCTCGACAGGCGACTTCCTCGCTCCAGCTTCGCTGCTCCAAAGCAGACTCTCTTGAACTTTCGCTCCTGGGCCGCATGCCGACCGCAGCCGCCCATCTGTCACCTGCCGAAGTACGAAGTACGTCGAGCCTTCGTCCGGCGTGCGACCGCTATGCGCAGCCGTCTGGCGACGTTCGTGTTCATTCGCCATCCGGCGCTGCGACCAAGGCCCGTTCACTCTCCGCGCGCGAGGCCCGCGTTCACACGACCATCTGCGCCCACGTCTTCTTCGGCACGCTCGATCCCGGCAGCGTCGGCCCCGCGATCTGTTGGGCCTGCACCGGCGTGACGACCGTGGCTTCCTTCGGGAACTCGTACTGGTCGTAGGCGATGCCGTGCTTCGAGGTCGACGACACCAGTTCCTTCAGCTTGGCCAGCGTCGTGAAGTTGGCCATGTTGTCGTAATAGCTCTTGAACGTGATCGCGCCGGCCGCCGCGCGATCCATCGGCGCAAACGTGAGGCCGAGCGTGGCGATCGTGCTCGGCGCCTCGAATGCGCGCTTGATCTTGCGCTTCTTGCCCGGGCTCTTGTCAGTCGGGTCATCCACTTCCTTGTACGAGAACACGACGACGCGCCGGTAGCCGCCTGCGTTCAGGCCGATGAGCTCGCGTCCGAGCACGCGCGGTCGACGCGCGCCGGTGTCCCACATCAGCTTGTCCAGGTCGCCCAGTTGCGCGAGGCCGATGCTGCTCAGCTGCATCACCTTGAGCCCGTGCACGCAGCCCATCACCCAGGCGTCGTTCTTGAACGGCCACCAGTAGCCGTCGTTGAGAACCGACCCGCGCCGCAGCATGTCGGTCTTCGCGTCTTGGCCGCGCACCTTGTTGGTGATCGTGGACGATGCGATGCTTTTCTTGCCGCTCTTCAGCGTCCCCAGTTCCGCCGTGGTGACGGTGCCGGACGCGGTGCCGAAGTTCTGCAGCAACGCGACGTCGGTGCGCATCTTCGTCTCGCCCAGCAGCTGTTCCTTGAGCAGGCTTTCGCGCGTGTTGTAGTACAGCGCCCAGGCGTCCGCGGCCTCGACGTCGAAGGATTCCGGCGTGTAGAAGCTGGGCGCCATCGTCAGGATGCCGGTCCACAGGGGGACGAGATCCGCCTTGAATTCCGAAAGATTCGCGTACATGGCCAGGTATCCCCGAAGTTTGCTTTTGATCGCTGGGGAGCCTACACCGCGGTCGTGGCGCCGACAAGATCGACCGCGCCTGTGTGGACTTGAAAGCTGGGGGTTGCGCCAATGTCGGCGACGCCGGCCTGGCGAAACGTCGACGCGTTCACGCACGGCCCTTCGCCGGCGCCGCCGTGGAGCCGCGCACGATCACCTCGTGCGGCAGCACGCGCACGGGCGCGGGGTGGCCCGGATCGAGCTTGACTTCGCCCGACAACAGCATGGCCACGGCCGCCATCGCCATCTCGGCCAGCGGCTGGCGCACGGTCGTCAGCTCGGGCCACACGAGGCTGGCCGCGCGCGAATCGTCGAAGCCGACGATGGCCACGTCGTGCGGCACCGCGATGCCCAGGCGCTGCGCCGCGGTGAGCGCACCGAGGGCCATGTCGTCGTTGGCCGCGAAGATGGCCGTGGGCGGCCTGGGCAGCGCGAACAGCTTGTACGCGGCGGCGACGCCGGATTCGAAGTCGAACGATCCCGGCACCACGAGGCCGGGATCGAGCGCGACGCGGTGCGCCTTCAACGCGCGCTCGTAGCCCTGGCGACGGCGCACGCTGGCCGACTGGTTGCCTTCGATGAACGCGATGGCCGTATGGCCCAGGCTGATCAGCAGGTTGGTGAGTTCCTCGGCCGCCAGCACGTCGTCCATGCGCACCAGCGGCATGCCGTGGCCGTCGCCGGCCGGCGAGATCAGCACGCACGGCGTGCGGTTGGCGCGCAGCGTCTCCAGGATCAGCGGGTTGTCGCACAGCGGCGGCGTCAGGATCATGCCGTCGGGGCGCAACGCGGCGAGCATGGACTCGATCTGCGATTGCACGTCGACACCGTCCTGCTGCAGCGATTCCACCACCAGATGGCGGCCGGCCTCGCGGCAGCCCAGCGTGGCGCCGCGCTGCACGCCGGCGACGAAGGCCGCGCTCGGGTCGTAGTACAGCAGGCCGATGAGAAAGGAGCGGGCGCCGGCCAGGCTGCGCGCCGACAGCTGCGGGCGGTAGTTCAGCGCGGCGACGGCCTCCAGCACGCGGGCCCGCGTGTCGGCATGCACCGTCGGTTCCTTGTTCATCACGCGCGAGACGGTCTTGATCGACACGCCGGCCTGGCGGGCCACGTCGATGATGGTGGGCGGTGCGCCCGCTCGCTTGTTCACTGCTTCGCCTCTCCGGGGATTGTGTCAACCCTGCGCAAATTGCTCGCCAACGGTGAGTCTAATGTTTCAGTCAGGCAAAGCTGGCCGCAGCCATGGGATTTGCCCTGCCCGAACCGCAAGTATCGCGGCAGCATTCGATATCGTTGGAAATCTGCCGCGTGAGACAAAACGAAACACGGCGATACGGCGTTGAAAGCATGCTGGCGCCTGGAACGAGCGTAATGAGGACGTGGCGATCGACATCGGTGGCCACATCACCCAACCCCAAGGACAAGATCATGAAGAAGACCTGGCTGAAGCGCACCCTGCTGGGTGTGGCAGTCTCCACCGCCCTGCTCGGCACTGTCGCCGCCTACTCGCAGGGCACCGGTTTCCATCACGGCCCGCCCACGCCGGAGCAGATGGCCCAGCACGAAGCGACGATGCTGACGCACATCGGCACGAAGCTCAACCTCGATGCCAACCAGGCCGCCAAGCTGAAGGTGCTGGCCGACCTGTTCATGTCGCAGCACACGCCGCCGGCCGCAGGCACCGACCCGCACGCCGCCGCCAAGGCGCTGATCGCCGGCAACACCTTCGATCGCGCCGGCGCGCAGCAGTTGCTGAACCAGCACATCGCGAAGATGCAGACGAACGGCCCCGCGCTGATCAACGCGACCGGTGACTTCTACGACAGCCTCAACGCCACCCAGCAACAGCAGGTGCGCGACCTGGCGGCCAAGCACCACGGCTTCTTCGGCCTGGGCGGCATGGGCCCCGGCGGCATGCACGGCCATCACGGCGCCTCGGCCCCGGCCGGCAACTGAGCCCGGCCCAGCGGGCCCTCCCCGCTGACGCCGACGAGGCAGGTGACCCGCCGGGTCCCTGCCTCGTGTCATTTCGGCCCTACCATCCACGCATGCGCCGCATCCTGATGATCGACGACGACGCGCTGCTGGCCGCGCCGCTCGCCACCTACTTCCGCCGCTTCGACTACGAGCTCGACAGCGCCATCCGCCCCAGCGAAGGGCTGGCGAAGCTGCGCACGAACACCTATGACGCCGCGATCCTGGACGTGATGCTGCCCGAGATGGACGGCTTCGAGCTGTGCCGCACGATCCGGCGCGAGTCCGACATCCCGATCGTGATGCTCACCGCGCGCGGCGACGTGATGGATCGCATCGTGGGCCTGGAGATCGGCGCCGACGACTACATCCCCAAGCCGTTCGAGCCGCGCGAGCTGCTCACCCGCATCCAGACCATCCTGCGCCGCGCCCGCGCGCCGGTGGCCACGCCGCAGAAGCTCGTGTTCGACGGCATCGAGATCGACCTCGAGCGGCGCCAGGTGCTGCGCCAGGGCGAGCCGGTGGAGCTCACCGGCACCGAGTTCGAACTGCTGGCGATGCTGGCCAGGGCGCCGCAAAAGGTGTTCCACCGCGACGAGATCCTGAACCGGCTGCGCGGCCAGGACGCCGACCTGTACACGCGCGCCGTCGACATCCTGGTGAGCCGTCTGCGCAAGAAGCTCGAGCCGCTGGACTGCATCAAGACGCTGCGCAACGCGGGCTATGCGTTCGCGGGCGGGCACGCATGAACGTCAATCCCGTGCCCGCACGTTGGCGCGCGCGGTTTCCGTCGCTGGGCGCGCGGCTGGTCGGCCTGTTCATCGTGCTGGCCGCGGCCATGGCGATCACGTTCATGCTGGGCATGCACGTGCTGCAAGGCGTGGGCCTGCACGAGTACCTGCGGCCGCTCGTGGCGAACTACGCGGACACGCTGGTAGCCGAGATCGGATCGCCGCCCGACGTCGATCGCGCGCGGCTGCTGACGCAACGCCTGCCCCTGCGCATCCGCATCGAGGGGCCGGACGTCAACTGGGATTCCGCCGACGAGCCGCCTCCGCCGCCGCCCGACGTCGGGCCGAGGCGGCCGCCACGCCATCCCGTCGTGACGCTGCCCAATGGCGATCCGCTGCCGCTGGTGGTGCCGGGCCCGCGCCGGCCGCCGCGCGCGTCCTTCGATCACGGTCCGTCGGATGACGCGCCGCGCCTGGGCCCGCGCGTTGCGCCACACTACCTGTCGCTGAACGCGGACATCGACCCCAGCATGTGGCGTGTCGTACGCCGCCTGCCCGACGGCCACCGCATCGTCTTCAGCCTGGCCGACATGTCGCACGAGACCCGCGCCGAACACATCGGCTGGGTCACGCTGGCGATCCTGCTGCTGCTCACCGCGCTCGCCTACGCCTGGGTGCGCCACATGCTGCGCCCGCTGGTGGCGCTGCGCGCGGGCGCGGTGCGCTATGGCCAGGGCGACTTCTCGCAGCCCATCGTGCCGCACCATCGCGACGAACTGGGCGACCTGGCCGAACAGATCAACGCGATGGCCGCGCGCCTGCACCACATGCTGGACGCCAAGCGCCAGCTGCTGCTGGCCATCAGCCACGAGCTGCGCTCGCCGCTGGCGCGCGCGCGCATGAACGCCGAGCTGATCGACGAGAGCACCGAACGCAGCGCGCTGCTGCGCGACCTCGGCGAGATGCGCGACCTGATCACCGACCTGCTGGAAAGCGAGCGCCTCGCCGACGTGCAGGCCGGCGGCCACGCGGCGCTGCAGACCGAGGCTTCGTCGCTGCCGGACATCATCCACGAGCAATGCGACGCGCAGGCCGCGGCCGGCGTGCTCACGCTGCAGCTGGACGAGACGCTGCCCGCGCTACCGCTCGACCGCGCCCGCATGCGCCTGCTGCTGCGCAACCTGGTCGACAACGCCTTGCGCCATGGCAGCGATTCGGGACGGGCGCCGGTGGTGTCCACCGCCGGCACGCCGCAGTCCGTGCAACTGGTGGTGCGCGACTTCGGCCCCGGCATGGAAGAGAGCCAGCTGCAGCACGCCAGCGAGGCGTTCTATCGCGCCGACACGGCGCGCCTGCGCAGCACCGGCGGCGTCGGCCTGGGCCTGTACCTGTGCAAGCTGGTGGCCGAGGCACACGGCGGCACGTTGACGTTGCGCAACGCGCATCCCGGCCTCGAGATCACCGCCGCGCTGCCGTTGCCGGTCACCCCTGGCTGAGCGCAGGCTCACGCCTTGCCTCATCATGAGAAAAGCGGCTGTCTCCGGCCGCAAGGAGTCTTCGATGAGCAAGATCCAATTCTTCATGGTCGGCGCCCTGGTGGCGCTGGCCGCAGCCGCCCAGGCCGCGCCGGGACAGGACGTCAACCTGGACGGCTCGACCAAGACGCAAAAGAAGGCCACGCTGGCGACCGCCGCGAACCACCAGTTGCAGCAAGCCGACGTGCCGTCCGTCAAGACCAGTCCGGCGGACGTGAAGGCACAGGCCGATGCCGACATGGCCAGCCGCGACGCCCGCGCCAAGGCGCCGCGGCTGCAGGTGCAGCGCCAGAACCTGAAGGGCGACGCCGCCGCCCGCGCCATCGCGCAACGGACGACCCCCAACACGATCGATCACGACACCGCCTACGGCGACAAGGATCACACCGAGCAGGTGACCGACCTCCAGATCTCGATCAAGAAGAAGTGACGGCGGTGCGGGTCACAGACGCGTCGTCAGCGCCAGCCACGCATCGGGCAGCCGATCGTTGACCCAGGCCTCGATGGCGTGGTCGCCGCCGCCGAGGATCAGCACGCCCACCAGCAGCAGCAGGCCGCCCATCACGCGCTTGGCCGCCCCCGCGTGCGCGAGCACCCAGGCGCGCACGCGCCCGAAACCGGCGCGCGACGCGTAGGCCGCGCCCACCAGCGGCAACGCGGCGCCCACGCCGAACAGGCCCAGCAGCAACGCGCCGCGCGCCGCACCGCCCGCGGTGGCCACGAGCGCCAGCGTCGAGCCCAGCAACGGGCCGGCGCACGGGCTCCACACCAGGCCCAGCAGGCCGCCGAGCGCGAACGCGCCGATCAGGGCCCCGCCGTCCAGCCGCGCGCCAGCGGCGTTGGCGGACGACGCCAGCGGCGTCATCAGGCCGGAGAACCGGCGTTCGAGCGGCGGCACCAGCATCACGACGCCGAACGCGATCAGCAGCCACGCGCCGACCTGACGCACGTCGTCCGGCGCCGGCGACAGCGCGCCGCCCAGGCCGCCCACCAGCAGCCCGATCAGCGTGAACGTGATCGCCATGCCCAGGCCCATCGCCACCGGCGCGGCCCGGTGTCGTTGCACGGCGCCGCCGACGATCACCGGCAGCAACGGGAACACGCAGGGCGACAGCGTGGTCAACGCGCCGGCGACGAGGCTCAGCGCGGGGTCGGCAAGGCCACTCATCGCTTGCTCAGAGAGCGCTTTGCAGCGTCGCCTTCAACCGGGCCGGATCGGTCTCGCCGGTGGAACGGCTGCGCTCGGTGCCGCCGTGGAAGACGATCAACGTAGCCTGCGCGGTGACCTTCATCTGCTTCTCGAGCGACTTCTCCCGGTCGTAGTCGACCTCCATCAGCGTCACCTTCAGCGCCGGATCGGCCTTCAGCGCGTCGAACGCCTTGTCCTGCGCGCGACAGGTGGGGCACCAGCTCGCATGGAAGTGCAGCACCAGCGGCTCGCCCGCCTCCTGCGCCGCGGCCAGCGCGGCCGGGGTGTACGGTGCCACGGTCAGCGCGTGCGACAGCGAGGCGGCCAGCAGCAGCGAGGCGGTCAGCGCGATGCGGGCCAGCGGGGGGCGACGGAACGAGGTCATGGAACAACTCCGGAAATCGGGGGAAGGACGCGCCGCGACAGCGGGCGGCGGCATGCCGGATCGTGGCAGGTTCGCACAGCTTCGTCGGGGCCGTGGTTGAAACCTTACGAGCCGCCCGCAGGTAGGATGCGGACAGCCGCCAGGAAACGCCACTGTCGGGCTCGTTGCTTGCTCCGTCCGCACCGCCGCGCCCGCCTCCGGGCGCCCCGCCGAACCGCCACCCGACGCACCACCATGGACTTCAAGGACTACTACAGCGCGCTGGGCGTCGCACGCGACGCCAGCGACGACGACATCCGCAAGGCCTATCGCAAGCTGGCCCGCAAGTACCATCCCGACGTCAGCAAGGAAGCCGACGCCGACACGAAGATGCGCGACATCAACGAGGCGCGCGACGTGCTGTCCGACAAGGAAAAGCGCGCCGCCTACGACCAGCTCGCCGACCACGTGGCCCGCGGCGGCAGCCCCGACGGCGGCTTCCACCCGCCGCCGAACTGGGACGAGGGCTTCGAGTTCCGCCGCGGCCCGGCGCAAGGCCCGGCCGACCACGCCGACTTCAGCGAGTTCTTCTCGTCGATCTTCGGCAACGCCGCGCGCGGCGGCGGCGCGGGCGGCCAGCGCGCCCCGTACCGCGAAAAGGGCGAGGATCACCACGCCGCGATCGAGATCTCGCTGGAGGACGCGCTGCATGGCGCCGAGCGCCAGATCGCGCTGCGCGCGCAGGAGATCGACGACCAGGGCCGCCCGCGCCTGGTCAACCGCACGCTCGACGTGAAGATTCCCGCCGGCGTGCGGCCGGGCCAGTTCATCCGCCTCGCCGGCCAGGGCCTGCCGGGCCACGGCGGCGAGCCGGCGGGCGACCTCTACCTCGAGGTGCGCATCGCGCCGCACAAGCTGTACCGCATCGAGGGCCACGACCTCTACATGACGCTGCCCGTCACGCCCACCGAGGCCGCGCTCGGCGCGCACGTGACGGTGCCCACGCCCACCGGCGGCCAGGTCGACGTGACCGTGCCCAAGGGCGCGCGCGGCGGCATGAAGCTGCGGCTGAAGGAGCGCGGGCTGCCCGGCAAGACACCGGGCCACCTGTACCTGCTGCTCGAGATCGCGCTGCCGCCGGCCGACACCGACGCCGCACGCGCCGCCTACGAACAACTCGCGAAGGCCGCCCCGTTCAACCCGCGCCAGCACCTGGGAGCGTGAGATGCACAGCGTCACCACCACCGTCATCGACTCGTCGCCGCTCACCGTGCGCGAACTGGCCCGCGCCGTCGGCGCGGAAGATCAATGGGTGCTCCGCCTCGTCGAGGTGGAGATCCTGCACGTCGACGCGCCCGACCAGCCGCCCGAGCGCTGGCACTTCCGCAGCGCCGACCTGCAACGCGCCCTCGCCGCCCGCCGCCTGGAGCGCGACTTCGGCGCCAACCTGGACACCGCGGCGCTGATCCTCGACCTGCAGGCGGAGCTGCGGCGGCTGCGGGCCGTGCTGGGCGCGCACGGCATCGCCTGAGTCAGGCGCGCCGCGCGGCCGCGCCGCGTGACGCGCGCCCGCGCGGGGCGGACGCGGCCTGCGGCAGGTTGGCCGAGAACGTCTCGACCACGATGGCCCGCAGGCGCGCCGCGGCCGGCTCCAGCGCGCGACCGCCGTCGTGGAGCGACACGGCGAACGAGCGCACCGGCGACGCGGGCAGGCGCACATCGCCGGCGATCGCGCGCACGCTCGCCGGCAGGCCCGTGGCCGTGCGCAGCGTCACGCCCAGGCCGGCCTCCACGGCCGCCCACAGGCCGTGCAGGCTGGGACTCGTGAACGCGATGCGCCAGCGCACGCCGGCGCGAGCCAGCGCGGCCAGCGCCGCCTCGCGGAAGAAGCACGGGGCCTCGAACATCGCGAGCGGGATCGGCTCGTCCGGCGCCCACGGCAACGGGCCCGTCGCGGGCCCGATCCAGACGAGCGGCAGCGCCGTCACCGGCTCGGCGTCCGCCCGCGCGCCGTTGTTCAGCGTCAACGCCAGATCGAGCTCGCCGCGATCCAGGCGCTCGAGCAGGCGCCGGTTGCGATCGACCACCGCCTCGAAGCGCACGCCCGGATGCGCGCGCCGGAAGCGGCCCAGCGCGATCGGCAGCCAGCCTTCGGCGAAATCGATCGGCAAGCCGAAGCGCACCACGCCCTCGACGGCCACGCCGCGCAGCGCCGCCACCGCGTCGTCATTGAGCGCGAGCAGCCGCGTCGCATAGGACAGCAGCGACACGCCGGCATCCGTCAGCGCCAGCCCGCGGCCGTCCTTGCGGAACAGCGGCGTGCCCACGCGCTCCTCGAGCTTGCGCATCTGCTGGCTCACCGCCGACTGCGAGCGCCCCACGCGGTCGGCGGCGCGGTGGAAGCTGCCCAGTTGCTGCGCGACGACCAGCGTGCGCAGCAGGTCGATGTCGAGATTGATCGCCGCCATCATGCAGTTCCACGAAACTATTGAATAAGAAGTATCACATTTTCTTATTTCCATCGTCGCCCTATCCTGCGTCGCCATCCCTCTTCCGGAGCCTCGCATGACCCCGACGACCGTCCGCCTGTACGGCCTTGCCATCGCCACCGCCAAGATCGGCACCGGGCTGTTCTTCCTCATCAACACGTGGCTGATCATCGACATCACCGGCCACGCGTCCAGCGCGGCGATCGCGCTGGTGATGACGGTGTTGCCCGGCATCGTGCTCGCGCCCTTCCTCGGCGTGCTGGTGGACCGCAGCCAGCCCGCACGCCTGGCGGTGCGCGCCGAGCTGTTCCGGGGCGGCGTGCTGGTGGCGTACGCGGCGCTGTACAAGGCGGGACTGGCGACCGCGGCGGTGGGCTACGGCGTGGGCTTTTGCGTGGCCCTCGGCAACGAACTGCAGGTGTTGTGCTGGCGCGCGGCGATCGGCCGCGGCGCGGCGCCGGCGCAGATGTTGCGTCTCAACGCGTTGACGGTGGCCGGCGGCCAGACCGGCCAGGTGCTCGGCGCCGCCCTCTCGGGCTTCGCGCTCGCCTGGGCCGGTGGCGCCGCCACGGTGCTGCTGACCGCGTCCACCTTTCTCGCGTCCGCGGTCTTCAGCCGACTCGTGGCGCGACGCCTGGCCGCCGCGGAGCCCGCGCCTGCGTCACGCGCGCGCGGGCTGCGGCCCTATCTCGCCGAGCTGGGCGCCGGCCTGCGCCACATCGCGCAACGCCCGCAGATCGCGTTCTTCTACCTGCTGATCCTGGCCAATCTCACGGTGATCTTCGGCATCAACGGCATGCTGGCGCCGTTCGTGCGCAACGTGCTGGGCCTCGGCCCCGAGGCCTTCGGCAAGATCGACGCGTGCTACGCGCTCGGGGCCATCGCAGGCGGACTGACGATCGTGCGGCTGTCGCAGCGCTTCGGCCAGCGCAACATGCTGCTGGCGGCATTCCTCGTGGCGGCGGCCAGCCTGTGGGCCTTCGCGCACGGTTCGGGCCTGGCCGTTCCGATGCTCGCCTACGTCGGCCTGGGCCTGGCGTTCCAGGCCAACGTGATCTCGCTGAGCGCCGCGCAGTCCGCCGCCGACCCGGCGTTCCAGGGCCGCGTCAACGCCAGCTTCGGCCTGCTCAACGGCCTGGTCGGGCTGGCCGTCTACGCCCTCATCGCCTGGTGCTCGGCCCACCACCTGTTCCGCCCGTTCTACGCGGCGCAGGCGCTCACGATGCTGGGGGTGTTCGGCGTGGTGCTGGTGTCGACGCGGCGCGGAGAGATACGGCGCTTGCTGCGGCCGGCGATGGGGGCGATGTAGCGCCCGGCGCATGGGCACAGGACAGCGTCGGCGCGCGTGGCGTCCAGGCCCGGCCTTCGGCTTGCGACACCCCCCATGCGCGTGATGGCGGCGCCCGGCTTTGTCGCTAGACTCGAATTCCGGTTCGCGCCGCGTCGCGGCCGTCGCCCCGAACGGAGTTCCCGCCATGCGCTGCCATCTCGTCGCCCTCGCCCTGTCCTGCCTTGCCGGCGCTGCCGGCGCCGCGGAGCCGGCCGAACTGCTCAAGCCGATGTCCTTTCTCGCGGGGCATTGCTGGAAGGGCACGTTCCCCGATGGCAGGAAGACCGACGAGCACTGCTTCACGTGGCTGTACAACGGCCGCGCACTGCGCGACACGCACACGGTGCGCGTGGCCGGCAAGCCCGATGGCGCCGGCGAGTCGACGTACTACGTGGATCCGGCCGGCAACCACGTCGAGTTCCTGTACATCGAAAGCAGCGGCGGCTACAGCCGCGGCACTGTCGAGAGCCTGCCCGAGGCGCTGCTGTTTCCCGACACGCGCTACATCTCCGACGGCGAGGCGCTGGTCTATCGCGCGCGCTGGACGCGCCAGGGCGACGACCGCTACGAGGCATGGAGCGAGGCGCAGACGGCCGACGGCTGGGCGACGATGTTCAAGCTGGTGATGAAGCGGACGAACTGACCCGGCGTCCGCTCACAGCTGCTTGAGGATCTCCTGGGCCAGGGCGCCGAGCGGGAGCGTGCGCTCGACGCCGCCGCGCTTGATCGCCTCCTTGGGCATGCCGAAGACGACGCAGCTCTCCTCGTCCTGCGCGATCGTGCGCGCGCCGGCCGTGCGCATCTCGAACAGCCCGGCGGCGCCGTCGTCGCCCATGCCGGTCATGATGACGCCCAGCGCATTGACACCGGCGCACTTGGCGACCGAGCGGAACATCACGTCCACCGACGGCCGGTGACGATTGACGAGCGGCCCGTCCACGACCTCGACGAAGTACTGCGCGCCGCTGCGCTTGAGCAGCATGTGGCGCCCGCCCGGTGCGATCAGCGCCCGCCCGGGCACGACGCGATCGTTGTGCTGGGCCTCCTTGACGGTGATCTCGCACAGGCCGTCGAGGCGGGCCGCGAACGCCGCCGTGAACTTCTCCGGCATGTGCTGCACGATCACGATGCCCGGACACACGCGCGGAAGAGCCGTCAACACCTCTTCGAGCGCCTGGGTGCCGCCGGTCGACGTTCCCAGCGCCACGACCCGCTCCGTCGTCTGGGACATCGCGCGCGGGGCGCCCGGCGCCAGGATCACGTCCGCGGTGTTCTTGGCGGTGGCCACCAGCACCGGCCGGTCGGCGCGCGAAGGGGCGAGTCGCCGCACGTTGGCGCGCGCCGCCGCGCGCACCGTCGCCACCAGTTCGTCGCCGGACTCCGTGAGGAACTGCTTCAGGCCCAGCTTCGGCTTCGTGACGATGGCCACCGCGCCGGCCGCCAGCGCCTCCATGGTCGTCTTCGCACCCTTTTCGGTCAGCGTCGAGCAGATCACGACGGGCGTCGGCCGCTCGGCCATGATCTTGCGCAGGAAGGTGATGCCGTCCATGCGCGGCATCTCGACGTCCAGCACGATGACGTCGGGCCATTGCTGCTTCAGGCGCTCGATGGCCAGCAGCGGATCGGCGACGGCGGCCACCACCTGGATGCCGGGCGCCGCGCCCAGCAGGCCCGCGACGACCTGGCGCACGACCGCGGAGTCGTCGACCACCATGACCTTGATCACGCTCATGACGCGTACCCGTCGCCGCCGGCCGCCGGCATCTCCGGGAGCGACACCTGGCGCGCCCAGACATGGCCTGTCTCGACATCGAACACGATCTGCCGGTGACCGTCGCCGAACAGGCTCTCCGACACGACCTCGATGCCGTGCCCCAGCAGCAGGCCGCGCGCGGCCTCGCCGTTGCGGCGTCCGATCGCGGCCGCGCCGCCGGCCTGCTGCTGCCCGGGAAACATGTTGCCGCCGCCGAAGATCTTCGCGCGGCAGGTCGTCGGCGCCACCTTGCGCAGCGCCAGGTCGTGCAGCATCAGCCGCAAGGCCTCGTCGCCGTAGTGCGCGTCCAGCGTCAGCAGGTCCAGCCCGCGCACGTCGTCCACCTGCCTCGAACGGGCGCCACGCGTCGCCAGCAGGAAATGCGACATCGCGCCCACGCGCAGCGCCGGATTCCACAGCGTGACCGACACGCAAGAACCCAGCACCGTGCGGATGCGGTGCGACGCGCCGCCGACGCAGTACTCGCCCGGCTGCAGGAAGACCTCGATCCGCTTGCCGACGGCGTTCGCCGCACTGCTCGTCATGGCTTGCGATAGATCGACGGCGCGAGCTGATGCACGGCCGTGCTGATGTCGTTCAGGCTCTCCGAGTGGCCGATGCAGAAATGGCCACCCGGCTTGAGCAGGGAGAGCACGCGCGCGACGACCTGGCGCTTGGTATCGCCGTTGAAGTAGATCATCACGTTGCGCAGGAAGACGATGTCGAACGTGCCCAGGCGCGGCAGCTCCGCGTTGAGGTTGACCTGCGCGAAGCTGACGCGCTGGCGCAGGCGCCGGTCGACCAGCAGCGTGCCTTCCTGCTCGCCCATGCCGCGCAGGCAGAAGCGCTTCAGGTAGGCCGCGGGGATGTGGCGCGTGCGCTCGAGCGGGTAGTGGCCCGTGCGCGCGCGCTGCAGCACGCGCTTGCTGATGTCGGAGCCCACCACGTCCCAGCTCGTGTCGCCGAGGCAGTCGGCCAGCACCATCGCGATGCTGTAGCACTCCTCGCCGCTGGAGCTCGCCGCGCTCCACACGCGAAACGGTTGCGGCCGGCCCACCGCGGCCTCGGCCAGCGAACGCAGCAGCTCGAAGTGCTTGGGCTCGCGAAAGAAATAGGTCTCGTTGGTCGTCAGCAGGTCGACGGCGGTCTGCACTTCGTCGGCCGCGCGGCCACTGCTCAGGAGCTCGAAGTACTCGCCGAAGCTGTGCAGGCTGTGCGCCTGCAGCCGCTTGGACAGCCGGCCGCAGACGAGGGCCTTCTTGGCGGGTGACATCGTGATGCCCGCAGCGTCGTAGATGAAACGCTGGAAGCGGGTGAATTCGGTGTCGGATATGGTGTTCATCGCAATCGTTTCGTGCAAACTTCAGGATGCCGGGCGGCCGTCCACGCGACTCGCGGCGAGCGGTTCATTGGCGCCGCGTCAGTCGCGTCACCGCGCCGGCGCGCAACTGGGGCAATCGGGCCTGATGACTCTTGAGCCATTGCGGGAGTTCTTCGGCCGGCATCGGCCGGGCGATCAGGTAGCCCTGGCCCACGTTGCAGCCGCAGGCCTGCACCAGCTTCCAGTCCTCCAGGGTCTCGATGCCCTCGGCCACCGTCACGAGGCCGAGCTGGCGCGACATGTCGAGCGCGGATTGCAGGATCACCCGCAGGTTGGTGCGCCGACTCGCTTCGTGCACGAATGAGCGGTCGATCTTCAATTCGGTGAACGGGATGCGCGCGAGCTGCTGCATCGACGAGAAGCCGGTGCCGTAGTCGTCGATCGACAGGCCGAGCCCCTTCAGGCGCAGGCGCGCCAGCACGCCCAGCGCCACGCCCATGCAGTCGACGACGGAACTCTCGGTGATCTCGAGCACGATCTGCTCGGTCTGCAGGCCGTGCAGCGCCACGAGGTCGGCGATCTGCTGGACCAGACCGGGCAGCTCGAGCAGTCGCGGCGACAGGTTGATCGCCATCGACATCTTCAGGCCATGCGCGTTCCAGCGCGCGGCCTGCGCGAGCGCCCGACCCATCACCGACAGCGTCAGCGCGTGGATCAGCCCCTCACGCTCCGCGAGCGCAATGAATTGATCGGGACGCACGAAACCGAGTTCGGAATGCTTCCAGCGCGCGAGCGCCTCGACGCCGCGCACGATGCCGGTCTGCATGTCGACCTTGGGCTGGTAGTGCACGTCGATCTCGCCTGCCGCGATTGCATCGGCCAGCGCCTGGACCGGGATCGGCGGGGCCTGGCCGACGCGCACGACGCCGTCGGCGGCGTCGCCCTGCCGGCCGAAGCCTTCGAGCGCCGCCTTCAAGGTCGCCGACCGCAGCGGCTTCTGGATGCTCGTGAGCATCGGCAGCCCGAGGTTGCGCGCCATCGTCTCGACGGCCTGGATCAGCACCAGTTCGCGGCTGGAGGCCACGATCAGCGGAATCAGCAACTGGCGCTGATGCAGTTGTTCGATCAGCTCGACGCCGTCCATCGTCGGCATCTCGAGGTCGACGATCATCAGGTCGGGCGGCAGCACCAGCAACGACAACAGCTCGAGCGCCTCGGCGCCGCTCGCGGCCTCGTAGATCATCTGCACGCCGAGGTCGCGGCAAAGCGCCACGGCCACGGACCGCTGCACGGGGCTGTCGTCGACGATCAGCAGCGAGCCTATCGACAACCAGGCGGCGTGCGAAGTCATGGGCAGTGGCCGTTCTTCAGAAACGTGCGAAATTGGCTTCGTCGATGTCGCGCTCCGCATCGAAGCGGGCCGACGACGAACGTACGATCTTGCCCTGGCGCGGCGCGGCCGCTGGCCTGCGCGGTGCCGCCGCGCCCACCGGCGCCCGCACCGTTGCACCGCTGCGGCGCACCGGCGTCTCCGCGATCTTGAAGAAGGCCATGGTCTGCTGCAACTGCTCGGCCTGCCCGCTCATCTCCTCGGCCGTCGCTGCCAGCTCTTCGGAGCTCGACGCGTTCTGCTGCGTCGTCTGGCTCAGCTGATTGACTGCGACGTTGATCTGGCTGACACCGGAGGACTGCTCCTCCGAGGCGGCCGTGATCTCCTGGACGAGGTCGGAAGTCTTGCGGATGTTGGGGACGATCGCGTCGAGCAGCTTGCCGGCCTGTTCGGCCAGGTCGACACTGGAGCTCGCGACCGTGCCGATTTCCTGCGCGGCCACCTGGCTGCGCTCGGCGAGCTTGCGCACTTCCGTGGCGACGACCGCGAAGCCCTTGCCGTGCTCGCCCGCACGCGCCGCCTCGATCGCGGCGTTGAGCGCCAGCAGGTTGGTCTGGTACGCGATGTCGTCGATGATGCGGATCTTCAACGCGATCTGCTTCATCGCGGCCACCGTCGCGCGCACGGCCTCGCCGCCCTCGCTGGCTTCGGTGGCGGCCTTCGTGGCCATGCCGTCGGTCACCTTCGAGTTCTCCGTGTTCTGCGAGATCGAGGCCGTCATCTGCTCGATGGCGGCACTCGTCTCCTCGACGCTCGCGGCCTGCTCGCTGGACGCCTGCGACAGCGACTGCGCCGTCGCGCTGACTTCCTCGGATGCGCTCGCCAGCGCCTCGGCGCCGCCGTTGACCTCGGCCACGACCGCGGACAGTTTCGCGACCGTCTCGTTGACGTAGGTCTTCATTTCGCCGAAGGCGCCTTCGTAGTCGCGCGCGATCGTTTGCGTGAGGTCGCCCTCGGACAGCGCGAGCATGACGTCGACGACGTCCTTGACGCTGGCGCCGGTCGTCGCGACCAGCAGGTTCAGGCCCTCGCCCATCTCCTTCTGGAAGCCCTGCAGGCCGGTCAGGTCGACGCGCGGCTCGAAGTCTCCGCGGCTGGCCGCGCCCACGACCTTGCGCTGGCCTTCGATGACCTGCGACAGGCGCGCGACCATCTGCTTCAACGCGAACAGCATGCTCTGCTCGTCGCCCTGGCGCAGCGGGATCTGGGCCGACAGGTCACCGTCGGCCACGCGGCGCAGCAGCTCGGAGGCCACCGCCGGGTCGCCGCCCAGCTGGCGCGACACGATGCGCGTGACCATCAGGCCCAGCGCGATCGCCACCATCACCGATGCGGCGACGACGCCCGTCAGCACGCTGCGCGCACCGGCAACCGCCTGTTCGCCGGATTCGTTGGTGGACTTCGCCTGCGTGGCGAGATCCTCGATCAGGCTCGCGACGATGCCTTCCATGCTGTTGATCGCCTTGCGCGCGCCGTCGTTGCTGACCTCGGCCGCTTCGCCGTACTTGCCCGCCGCGGCCAGGTCGGCCACCTTGTCGTTCTGCGCCAGGTAGTTCGGCAGCTGCGCCTCGAGCTGGGTCAGCAGGTCCTTCTCCTTGGCGGACAGGTCGGTCTTGCGGTACGCGTCGACGGCCTGCCGGAACTTGTCCATGTGCACCTTGGCGCGCTGGACGGCATCCTTGACCTCGTTCGCATCCTTCAGGGCCGGCAGGCGCACGTAGGCACGCGAATGCGCGGTGAGCCGGGCGCCGGCCTCCGACACCATCTGCGCCGGCAGCACGGTGCTGGTATAGGTCTGCGACAGCATGCGGCCGAGATCGGCCAGGCGCACCATCGCATAGATCCCGACCGCCGCGGTCAGCACCGAGCACAGGAGGAACGTGAGGAGAAGCTTGTTGGCCAACTTGAGGCGCAGGAACCAGTTCATGAAGAAACCTTGTGAGATTCAGTGCAAAGTCAGAAGCGCGCGAACTGCGCCTCGTCCGGGGCGTCGTCCGCTTCGACCAGCGACGGCGCGGCGTGTCGCGAGCTGCCGCCGACGACATGCCTGGGCGCCTTGCGCACCGGCTTCACGCCCGGGGCCCGACGGCCCGCGGCAGACGTGATCAGCGAGGCGGCGGCGCGCGCATGCGCGGTCCCCGCCAGCTTGAAGAACGCCATCGACTGCTGCAGCTGCTCGGCCTGGCCACTCATCTCTTCAGCCGTGGCTGCCAGTTCCTCGGAGCTCGACGCGTTCTGCTGCGTCGTCTGGTTCAGCTGGTTGACCGCCGCGTTGATCTGGCCCACGCCCGAGGACTGTTCCTCGGACGCCGCCGTGATCTCCTGCACCAGGTCCGACGTCTTGCGGATGTTGGGAACGATGGTGTCGAGCAGGCGCCCGGCCTTCTCGGCCAGCTCCACGCTGTTGCTCGCCACGGTGCCGATCTCCTGCGCCGCGACCTGGCTGCGTTCAGCCAGCTTGCGCACCTCGGCCGCCACCACCGCGAAGCCCTTGCCGTGTTCGCCGGCACGCGCCGCCTCGATCGCGGCGTTGAGCGCGAGCAGGTTGGTCTGGTACGCGATGTCGTCGATGATGCCGATCTTCTGCGCGATCTGCTTCATCGCGACCACCGTCGCGCGCACCGCCTCGCCGCCTTCGGTCGCCTCGGTCGCGGCCTTGGTCGCCATGCCGTCGGTGACCTTCGCGTTCTCGGTGTTCTGCGAGATCGAGGCCGTCATCTGCTCGATCGAGGCACTGGTTTCCTCGACGCCGGCCGCCTGCTCGCTGGCGGCCTGCGACAGCGACTGCGCCGTCGCGCTGACTTCCTCGGACGCACCCGCCAGCGCTTCGGCGCCGCCGTTGACCTCGGTGACCACCTGCGACAGCTTGGCCACCGTCTCGTTGACGTATTCCTTCATCTCGCCGAACGAGCCCTGGTAGGACTTCGAGATCGTCTGGGTGAGATCGCCCTGGGCCATCGCGCCCATCACGCGCACCACGTCGTTGATGCTGTCGCCGGCGGACACCACCATCTGCTTGATGGCGAACAACAGGCTGCTGTCGTCGTGCGCCTGGGTGATCACGTCCACCGTGAAGTCCCCGACGGCGATCTTCTGCATCACGTCGGACGCGTAGGCCGGCTCGCCACCCAGGACCTTGAGCAGGTTGCGGGTGATGAGCAGGCCGATCCCCAGCGCCGCCAATACAGCGGCGACGGACAGCCCGATGACCAGCGTGCGGGTCTCCGCATAGACCGCGGCGCCGTCCTCGGCGGCCTTGTCCATCAAGTCGCCCTGGTACTTGACCAGCGCATGCAAGGCTTCCTCCTGGGCGGCATTGGCCGGAATGATCTCATCGCGCAGGAACTCGGCCGCCTTGACCTTGTCGGTCTTGACGAGCGCGAAGAACGGTTCGTATTTCTGCCCGAGCAGCGTGCGCTTGTCCGCGAACTCCTTGATCAGCGCTTCGCCCTTTTCGCTATGGACGAATTTTTCCAGCTTGGCCTCGTTCTCGCTGTTGCGCGAACGATTCTGGGCAATCTTCTGCTTGTACTGTTCCGCCTCGGCATCACTGGTGGCCAGCAGCATCGAGCGCATCTGGCGGCCGTTGTCGATCGTGCGCTGCAGGTTTTCGTTGAACAGCACGACCTTCGGGTAGCGGTCCTCCATCACGACCGTCAACGCGCTGTTGACGGTCGCCAGTCGCAGCACGCTCGTCACGGAGATCACCAGCAGCAGGACGACAAGGGCCCCGAAACCGAGCGCGAGTCGGGTGCCGACCTTGAGATTTGCAAACATGGCATTGCCTTTGTGGAGAGAGCTCGTCCGACCGGAGGTCGATGCGAAGGATCTGTGGGTCAGGCCGCGACGGGCTCGTCGAACTGCCTGGCCTCTTCGGCCGCCGCGGCGGCGCCGAGGTCGGCGATCTCGTCGAGCGACAGCGCGCGATCGACATCGAGCAGCAGGACGAACCTGCCCTTGACCTTGCCGACACCCTGGATGAAATCGCTGCGGATGCGCGCGCCGAAGCTGGGCGGCGGCTCGATGTCCGACGCCGCGATGTCGAGCACCTCGTTGACCGCATCGACGACGAGGCCGATGACGTGGCGTTCGTCCGCGCCGGCGACTTCGACGATCACGACGCAGGTGCGCTTCGTGGTCGCGCTCGACGGGCGGCCGAAGCGGGCCTGCAGATCCATCACCGGCACGACGGCGCCGCGCAGGTTGATCACGCCGCGCACGCACGCCGGCATCATCGGCACCTCGGTCACGCCGTGGTACTCGATGATCTCCTTGATGTTGAGGATGCCGATCGCGAACTGTTCGTCCGCCAGCATGAACGTGAGGTACTGGTCCGGCTCGGCGCCGGCCGGGGTCGCGACGGCGGCGGGCTGGCGGGTTTGAAGCGATGCATTCATGGTCGGGTTCTCCTCAGAAGCGGGCGAATTGCGATTCGTCCGGGGTGTCGGCGTCGATCTCGGCAAAGGCCTTCGTCGCGCCGCGCGCCGCGGTGCCCGCCGGGCGCGGTGTCTTGCCGCGCGCCGCCTGCGTCCCCTGGGACTTGCGTCCGATCGTGGCGATCACCGAGGCGGCGGCGCGCGAATGCGCGGTCCCCGCCAGCTTGAAGAACGCCATCGACTGCTGCAGCTGCTCGGCCTGGCCACTCATCTCTTCAGCCGTGGCTGCCAGTTCCTCGGAGCTCGACGCGTTCTGTTGCGTCGTCTGGTTCAGCTGGTTGACCGCTGCATTGATCTGGCCCACGCCGGAGGACTGTTCCTCGGACGCCGCCGTGATCTCCTGCACCAGGTCCGACGTCTTGCGGATGTTGGGAACGATGGTGTCGAGCAGGCGCCCGGCCTTCTCGGCCAGCTCCACGCTGTTGCTCGCCACGGTGCCGATCTCCTGCGCGGCGACCTGGCTGCGCTCGGCCAGCTTGCGCACCTCGGCCGCCACCACCGCAAAGCCCTTGCCGTGTTCGCCGGCACGCGCCGCCTCGATCGCGGCGTTGAGCGCGAGCAGGTTGGTCTGGTACGCGATGTCGTCGATGATGCCGATCTTCTGCGCGATCTGCTTCATCGCGACCACCGTCGCCCGCACCGCCTCGCCGCCCTCGGTCGCCTCGGCCGCGGCCTTGG
>FTKD01000709.1_pt3 | contig 66613 bp, 58 predicted proteins | sample 1658191 | NCBI WGS metagenome assembly FTKD01 (sample SAMEA3914808, study PRJEB12502) | metagenome | biome: forest; material: soil | place: Canada | collected 2011-08-03 | depth 0.3 m
GAACTCACTTCGCGCTGCGCGCTCCGTTCAAACAGCTGGCGCGAGTCAGACAACGAAGCGCGCTGCGCGCGCCCCCGCCCCGAGGAGCGCAGCGCAGTCGACCCGCAGGGGCGACCGCCACGATGCCAGCCCCGGCGGGACGCAGCCGCCGCTCGCACGCGAGGTCGTCGCCGGCCAACAGCCAACAGCCAACAGCCAACAGCCAACAGCCAACAGCCAACAGCCAACAGCCAGCGGCTCACCATTCACGGCGCCAGACGCTACGCGCCTGCTTCCCGCAGATCGGCGATGAAGCAAAAAAAAGCGCCCAGCCTTCGCAGGCGGGCGCTTTCGCGGGATCGGGGCGCGCGCGGCGCCGCGGTCTTACTTCTTGGCGGGGGCGGGCGCCGACGTCGCGGCCGGTGCCGCGGCTTGCTGGCCGCCGAACTTGTAGTCGGTCTTGGCGGACGTGCGCAGCTTTTCCTGGTACTCCTGCAGCTTGACCTGTTCCATCTGCTGCTTGACCTTGTCCTTGACTTCGTCGAACGACGGGAACTGGGCCACGCGCGTGTCTTCCACGCGGATGATGTGGTAGCCGAACTGGGTCTTGACCGGGGTCTCGGTCATCTGGCCCTTCTGCAGGCCTTGCAGCGCGGTGGCGAACTCGGGCACGTACGACGTGGGCTTGGCCCAGTCGAGGTCGCCGCCGTTCTCGGCCGATTGCGTGTCCTTGGAGTTCTTCTTGGCCAGGTCCTCGAACTTGGCGCCGGCCTTGATCTGGGCGATCAGCTTCTTGGCTTCGTCTTCGCTGTCGACCAGGATGTGGCGGGTGTGGTACTCGGTGCCCGACTGCTCGGCCTTGATCTTGTTGTATTCCACCTGCGCGTCGGCGTCGCTGATCGGGTGCGCCTTCACGTAGTTCTGGAACATGGTGTTGATCAGCAGCGACTGGCGCAGCAGCTCGAGCTGCGACTTGTAGTCGGCGGTGGCGGCGACGCCTTGCTTCTCGGCTTCCTGGGCGAAGATCTCGCGGATCACGACCTGATCCTTGGCCTGCTGGCGCATTTCAGGCGTGGCTTCCTGCTGGCCGTGCGTGGCGGTCTTGATCAGGGCGTCGACGCGCGCCGCGGGCACCGGCTTGCCATTGACGACGGCGACGTTCTGCGCCATCACGGAGAACGGCAGCACGAGGGTGCCGATCAGGGCGGCCGAGATTTTGAAATTCATGCTGGGAGGCTTTCGAGCAAACGGTTTTGGAAGTGAACAGGAACGAATAAGTTCCTGGGGAATTCACTATGTCGCCGGTGATTCAGGTTGGTGAAACCCGCTACCTTTGGACACGTCAAAAGGCACCCATCGAGAAACTCTACCGAGAATCTCTGCCCCGGAAACAAAACAGAAGCAAGTCAACTGGCTTCGTCCGGCGTGCGGGCGTCGATGGCGAGCGCATGGATGCCCTCGGCCATCCAGGGACGGAGGGCATCATACACGAGGCGATGGCGCGAAATACGGGGCAATCCCGCGAATGCGGCGCTCACGATCCGCACGTTGAAATGCGATCCTTCCTTCGCGCCGGCATGGCCCGCGTGGGCGGCGCTGTCGTCCACCACCTCGAGCTCGGAAGGGGCCAGCCGCGCCATCAGCGCCTGGACGATCGCGTCGCGCAGCGTGGGAGTGGACATGGTCAGGACGTCGCCTCGTCGTTGGCCGCCGGATGCGACATGTGCTTGTTCAGGTAGACGCCTTGCGCGACCATGAACAGGAACAGCAGGCCGGTGCTGACGAAGGTGTGGAAAACCACCCAGTAGTCGCGCATGAAATAGACGACCCAGAGATTCATCAGCCCGAGGACGGCGAATACCGCCACGTAGGCGAAGTTCAGGCGCTGCGCGACAGTATCGGGCAGCTCGATCTCGGCGCTGCGCAGCGTGGCGCGCGGCAGGTTCTTGTGAAAGAAGGCCTGGCTGCCCCAGAACACCAGCCCGAGCAGCCAGTAGGTGATGCTGGGCTTCCACATGATGAACATCTGGTTGTGGAACCACACGGTGAGGCCGCCGAACACCACGATCAGCGTCAGGCCCACCCACAGCATCATGTCGATCTTGCGGCCGGTGGCCTTCATCCACGAGACCTGCACCAGCGTGGCCACCAGCACCACCGCGGTCGCGAGCAGCGCGGGCGCCTCGGTGGTGCCGACGATGCCGCCCTGCACGAGGGCGCCCAGCCATTGGGTGGCGAACGTCGCGCCCTGGTCGGGCAGCCTGCCCGCGACCTTGTACGTCGCGAAGAAGAAGATCAGCGGCAGGACATCAAAAAGGATTTTCATGGTCGACGGGACGCCCGGACAGGCTGATGAGCAAGGGGCGCGGACGGCGGCCGCGAGGCAGCACGACAGGGGACGTGGCGCGCGACGCCACAAAGCGGACCTCGCGGGGGCGAAGTCTAGCGCAGGCCCGTGAGCCCGCGTTTGACGCGGCTCAGGACGAGCACGACACCTCGATGCCCCGCGCCCAGTCGGGCGGCAGCGCGGCGTAGCGCGCGTCGCCCGGCCGCTCGTCGTACGGACGGCGCAGCGCCTCGTGCAGCGCGCGCACCTCGCCGAAGTCGCCGGCGATCGCCTGGGCGATGGCCTGTTGCGCGAGATGGTTGCGCAGCACGATCCTCGGATTGACGGCGTCCATCGCCGCGCGGCGCTCGGCGTCGGAACGCGGCTCCGACTCGAGCCGGCGCAGGTAGCGCTCGCCCCAGGCGTCGGCCGCGGCGCGGTCGATGAAGTGGTCGCGCCATGCGGACGGCGTCGCGCCAGCGCCGCGGTCGAAGGCACCCAGCGCGCGCCAGGCGATCGTGTGGTCGACGCGTTCGCCGGCCATCAGGGCCAGCAGGTCGTCCAGCAGCGCCTTGTCGCCGTCCTCGGCGGTGGCCAGGCCCAGCTTGGCGCGCGTGTGGTCGGAGTACGCGGCGGTGAAGAGATCGCCGAAGGTGTCGAGCACGGCCGGCAGCGTCGCGTCCGGGTCGGCGCACAGCGGCCTGAGCGCGTGGCCCAGCGCGTGCAGGTTCCACCACGCCACGTTGGGCTGGCGCGCGAACGCATAGCGGCCGCCGGTGTCGGAGTGGTTGCAGATGTGGCCGGGGTCGAAGCCGTCGAGGAAGCCGAACGGGCCGTAGTCGATCGTCAGGCCCAGGATGGACATGTTGTCGGTGTTCATCACGCCGTGCGCGAAGCCGACGGCCTGCCAGAGCGCCACCATGGCGGCGGTGCGGCGTACCACCTCGGCGAGCCAGGCGTGCAGCGGGTCGAGTCCGTCGCGGCCGTCGCGCAGCTCGGGGAAATGCGTGGCGATCGTGAAGTCGACCAGCCGGCGCAGCGCGTCGGGCTGGTTCGAGTGCGCGAAGTGCTCGAAGTGGCCGAAGCGCAGGAAGCTGGGCGCGACGCGCGTGACGACGGCGCCGGTCTCCATCGCCTCGCGGCGCACCGGCAGCGCCGAGCCCGCCACCGCCAGCGCGCGCGTGGTGGGAACGCCCAGCGCATGCATCGCCTCGGAGCACAGGAACTCGCGGATCGACGAGCGCAGCACCGCGCGGCCGTCGCCCATGCGCGAGTAGGGCGTGCGGCCCGCGCCCTTGAGCTGCAGCTCGAACGACGGCGAGTCACGACGCCCCTCGTCCGGCGGGTACGCCGTCCGGTCCCCCGGGGGGACGGCGGGCCGGCTAGGGTCGGCCCGTCGCTCGGCCCCCGCCTGCCACTCGCCCAGCAGCAGCGCGCGGCCGTCGCCCAGTTGGCCGGCCCAGACGCCGAACTGATGGCCGCTGTAGACCGTGGCCATGGGCTGCAGGCCGGGCCAGGTGGCGCGGCCCGTGAGCACGTCGATGCTGCGCCAGTCGGCGCGCGTGGCCCAGTCGGCGGGCCAGCCGAGCAGGGCCGCGCAGTCGTCGCTGGTCGCTACCCAGTGCGGCTCGGGGAAGGGCTGCGCGGGCAGGTCGGTGCCGTAGGTGTGGTGGCGCATCGGCACGGAGGCCGACTCGTCGTCGCGGCGCACGTCGGGAACCTCGCGCGTGAAGTGCGCGAAGCGGTTGATCCAGCGTGCGGGATCCGGGCCGGTGGGCGCGGCGGGGGCGAGGTCGGGCGGTGCGATGGCGGTCATTTGCGGCCAGTCTAGCCAGCGACCCTGGCGCAGGGGCGACGAAGGGCTTTAAAGTAGGGCAGGCGCCGCCGGTTTGCGGGTGTCGCGCGAGTGACAGCCGCCGGTGGGAATCCGCGCGCGAAGACCAACGACAAGGAGACTGCGATGAGCGTCCTGATGGGCCAGATGATGAACATGCCGTTGACCGTGTCGTCGCTGATCCGGCACGCGGCGCGCCATGCGGGCGACGTCGAGGTCGTGTCCCGGCGTTGCGAGGGCGACATCCACCGCTCGAACTGGAGCGAGGTCGAGAAGCGCTCGCGCCAGTTCGCCCAGGTGCTCCGGGCGCTGGACGTCGCGCCCGGAGACCGCGTGGCCACGCTGGCCTGGAACGGCCATCGCCACGTGGAGATCTACTACGGCGCGTCCGGCTCGGGCCGCGTGTGCCACACGATCAACCCGCGCCTGTTCCCCGAGCAGATCGAATGGATCGCCAACGACGCCGAGGACCAGGTGCTGTGCTTTGACGCCGGCCTGCTGCCGCTGGCCGAGAAGCTCGCACCGAAGCTGACGACGGTGCGCCACTTCGTGCTGATGGGCCATCGCGGGCAGATGCCGGCGACCACCGGCATCCCGAACCTGCTGTGCTTCGACGACCTGCTGGCGCAGCAGGACGGCGACTGCGAATGGCCCGAACTCGACGAGAACACCGCGGCCACGCTCTGCTACACGTCGGGCACCACCGGCAACCCCAAGGGCGCGCTGTACAGCCATCGCTCCATCGTGCTGCATTCGTACGGCGCGGCGCTGCCCGACGCGATGAACTGCTCCACGCGCGACGTGATCCTGCCCATCGTGCCGATGTTCCACGTCAACGCCTGGGGCATCCCGTACACGGCCGCGATGACCGGCGCCAAGCTGGTGATGCCGGGCGCCTGGCTCGACGGCGCGTCGCTGTACAAGCTGTTCGAGGACGAGGAGGTCACGTTCAGCGCCGGCGTGCCCACCGTGTGGCTGGGCCTGCTGAACTACATGAAGGCCAACGACCTGCACTTCTCCACCTTCAAGCGCACCGTCATCGGCGGGTCGGCCTGCCCGCCGGCCATGATGAAGACGCTGCAGGAGGACTACGGGGTCGAGGTGATCCACGCCTGGGGCATGACCGAGCTGTCGCCGCTGGGCACCTTGTCCCGGCTGCAGGCCAAGCACGATGCGCTGCCGCCCGAGGCGCGCCAGAAGCTGCTGCAGAGCCAGGGCCGCGTGATCTACGGCATCGACATGGCCATCATCGACGACGATGGGCGCGCGCTGCCGTGGGACGGCAAGTCGGCCGGCAACCTGGTGGTGCGCGGCCAGTGGGTGATCTCCAGCTACTTCAAGGGCACCGGCTCGCCGCTGGTGAGCGTCGACGACGAACCCGGCTGGTTCCCCACCGGCGACGTCGCGGCCATCGATCCCGATGGCTTCATGTTCATCACCGACCGCAGCAAGGACGTGATCAAGTCCGGCGGCGAGTGGATCAGCTCCATCGACCTCGAGAACATCGCCATCGCGCACCCGGCGGTTCACGAGGCCGCGGTCATCGCCTGCCGCCACCCGAAGTGGGACGAGCGCCCGCTGCTGGTGGTGGTGCTCAAGCCCGGCGCCAGCGTCACGCGCGAGGAGCTGCTGCGTTTCTTCGACGGCAAGATCGCGAAGTGGCAGATCCCCGACGACGTGGCCATCGTGGCGGAACTGCCGCACACGGCCACGGGCAAGCTGCAGAAGCTCAAGCTGCGCGAGCAGTTCCGCGACCACGCGCTGCCGACCTCGACCACGACGACCGCCTGAAAAACCCGCGACCGTGATCGATCGCGGCGCCAACGGAGACAACCACATGAAGCTTTTCAAGAAGCCGCTGGCGCTCGCCGCCGCCCTGGCCCTGTCCTGCCTCGCGCTGCATCCCGGCGCCGCGTTCGCGCAGAAGGGCGAGACGGTCAAGATCGGCTGGATCGATCCGCTGTCCGGCCTGATGGCGCCCATCGGCCAGAACCAGCTCAAGACCTTCCAGTACCTGGCCGAGCTGTTCAACAAGAACAATCCGGCCGGCGTGAAGTTCGAGATCGTGCCGTTCGACAACAAGGTGAGCCCGGCGGAGTCGCTCAACGCGCTGAAGTCGGCGCTCGACCAGAACATCCGCTACATCACGCAGGGCGACGGCTCCGGGTCGGCGGGCGCGCTGGTGGACGCCGTCAACAAGAACAACGAGCGCAACCCCGGCAAGGAAGTGCTCTACATGAACTACGCCGCGGTCGACCCCGACCTCACCAACAGCAAGTGCAGCTACTGGCACTTCCGGCTCGACGCCGACACGTCGATGAAGATGGAGGCCCTCACCACCTTCATCAAGGACCAGAAGGACATCCACAAGGTCTACCTCATCGGCCAGAACTACGCGCACGGCGTGCAGGTGGCCAAGTACGCCAAGGCCGACCTCGCGCGCAAGCGTCCCGACATCGAGATCGTGGGCGAGGACCTGCATCCGCTGGCCAAGGTCACCGATTTCGCGCCCTACGTGGCCAAGATCAAGGCCTCCGGCGCCGACACCATCATCACGGGCAACTGGGGCTCCGACCTGGCGCTGCTGGTGAAGGCCGCCAACGAGGCGGGGCTCAACGTCAAGTTCTTCACCTACTACGCCAACAACTCCGGCACGCCCACCTCGCTGGGCGCCGGCGCCGCGGGCCGCATCTACTTCGTGGGCTACGGGCACCCGAACATGGGCGGCCCCATCCGCAAGCTGCAGGACGACTTCAAGGCGAAGTTCAACGACGACTTCTACGTGGCCGACATCTACACCGAGCTGCAGCTGCTGTCGGAGGCGATGGCCAAGGCGAAGTCCACCGACCCGGTGAAGGTGGCCGCGGCGCTGGAAGGCCTGCGCCTCAAGAGCTACAACGGCGACATCGAGATGCGCAAGACCGACCACCAGCTGCAGCAGGACCTGTGGATCTCGGTGTGGCAGAAGACGGACGCGAAGAATCCGTACTCGGTGGAGAACACGGGCTACACCTTCGCGCCGGTCGCGCACTACGACTCGTACGTCGCGAGCACCCCCACGTCCTGCCAGATGAAGCGGCCCTGATCCCGTCGTGGACCAGGTCGTCGTCAACCTCCTGAACGGCCTCAGCTCGGGGCTGTTGCTGTTCATGCTCAGCTCGGGCCTCACGCTCATCTTCTCGATGATGGGCGTGCTGAACTTCGCGCACGCGGGCTTCTACATGCTGGGCGCCTACGTGGGCTACCAGACCTCGCGCATCGTCGGCTTCTGGCCGGCGCTGCTCGTGGCGCCGCTGGTGGTGGGAATCGTCGGCGCCGTGTTCGAGCGCGCCTGCCTGCGCCGCGTCCACAGGTTCGGCCACGTGCCGGAGCTGCTGGTCACCTTCGGGCTCAGCTACCTCATCCTGGAGGTGGTGCAGGTGGTGTGGGGCCGGGCGCCGGTGGCCTTCGATCCGCCCGCGGTGCTCGCGCAGCCGGCCTTCACGCTGGTGCAGTCGGCCGCCACGGGGCTGTCGCTCGTGCTCGGGCGCGCGGACGCGGGCCTGTGCGCGCACGCGGCGTGCACCACGTTCCCGGCCACGCGGGCGTTCATGATGGGCGTGGCCCTGCTGATGCTGCTGGCGCTGTGGCTGCTGCTCAGGCACACGCGCGTGGGCCTCGTGATCCAGGCGGCGCTGACGCATCCGGAGATGGCCGAGGCGCTGGGCCACAACGTGCCGCGCGTGTTCATGCTGGTCTTCGGCGCGGGCTGCGCGCTGGCCGGCCTGGCCGGCGTGATCGGCGGCACCACCTTCGTCACGGAGCCGGCCATGGCGGCGGCCGTGGGCTCCATCCTGTTCGTGGTGGTGGTCGTCGGCGGCACCGGCTCGCTGGTGGGCGCGTTCGTCGGCTCGCTGCTGATCGGCCTGCTGCAGACGGTGCCGCTGACGGTGGACAAGTCGCTCGCCAACGCGGCGTCGGCGCTCGGCTGGACGGTGTCGCCCGACAGCGCGGCCTGGCCGCTGATGAAGCTGACGCTGGCGCAGGTGGCGCCCATCCTGCCGTACCTGCTGCTGGTGCTGATCCTCATCTTCCGGCCGCGCGGCCTGTTCGGGACACGCGATGACTGAGGCGCCGTTCCACTTCCGACCCCACAACGTGGGCCGCTGGCTCACCTGGGGCGGTTATGCGCTGGTGCTGCTGCTCGCGCCGCTCGTCTTCTCCAGCAGCCTGTCGCAGACGCTGCTGTCGCAGATGGGCATCGCGATCATCGCCTGCCTGTCGTACAACATGCTGCTGGGGCAGGGCGGCATGCTCAGCTTCGGGCACGCGGTCTACAGCGGCCTGGGGGGCTTCCTGGCCGTGCACGCGCTCAACAAGGTGGGCGAGGGCACGCTGCACCTTCCGGTGAGCCTCGTGCCGCTGGTGGGCGGCGCCGCGGGGCTGTTCTTCGCGGCGCTGTTCGGCTTCGTCACCACGCGCAAGTCGGGCACCACGTTCGCGATGATCACTCTCGGCATCGGCGAGCTGGTCTATTCGATGTCGCTGATGCTGCCGGAGTTCTTCGGCGGCGAGGCCGGCATCAGCAGCAACCGCGTCGTGCCGCCCGCGGTGCTGGGCGTCAGCTTCGGCCCGCAGATCCAGGTGTACTGGCTGATCGCGCTGTACTGCTTCGCCTGCACTGCGCTGATGTTCGCGTTCACGCGCACGCCGCTGGGCCGCATGCTCAACGCCGTGCGCGACAACCCGGAGCGCGTGGCCTTCATCGGCTACGACACCCAGCGCGTGCGCTGGTTCGCGTTCATGATCGCGGGCCTGTTCGCCGGCATCGCGGGCGGGCTCGCGGGCATCAACTTCGAGCTGGCCACCGCGGAGGTGGTGGGCGCGCAGCGCTCCGGCGCGTACCTGTTGTTCACCTTCCTCGGTGGATCCACCGCGTTCTTCGGCCCCATCATCGGCGGCGTGCTGATGGTGCTGGCCACGGTGGTGCTGTCCGAACTCACCAAGGCCTGGCTGCTGTACCTGGGCTTCGCGTTCGTGCTGATGGTGATGTATGCGCCCGCGGGCGTCGCCGGCCTGGTGCTGGCCAACCTGCGGCTGGCGGCGTTCGGCAAGCTGCGCGCGCTGCTCGCCGGCTACCTCGCGCTGGCGCTCGCGGGCGCGATCGCGTTCACGGGCGCGAGCGCGATGGTGGAGATGCTGTACCACCTGCAGCTCAACGAGGCGCTGGGGCCCGTGATGAAGTTCGGCGGCGTCACGCTCGACGCCAAGGGGGCCTCCGCCTGGGTCGGCGCGGCGTCGTTGCTGGCCGCCGGCGCGGTGGCCTTCGAGGCCGTGCGCCGCCGCTTCCGGGTGCAATGGGACGCGGCCCAGGCCGAGATCGAGCGCGAACTGAAGCGGCGGGACGCGGCATGACGGACATCGCCGACCTCGTCGCCCAGGCCCGCGCGGCCGCATCGCCGCCGCGCGTCGCTCTGGAGCTGCGCGACGTGTGCAAGCGCTTCGGCAAGACCGAGATCATCCGCGGCGCCACGTTGAAGGTGAACGCGGGCGAGCGCGTGGCGCTCATCGGGCCCAACGGCGCCGGCAAGTCCACGCTGTTCAACCTCATCAGCGGCCGCTTCGCGCCCAGTTCGGGCGAGATCCTGCTCAATGGCGCGCGCATCGATGGCCTCGCGCCGCACCGCATCAACCGCCGCTGGCTGGCGCGCAGCTTCCAGGTGAGCAACCTGTTCACGCACCTGTCGGTGTTCGAGAACCTGCGCTGCGCGGTGCTGTGGTCGCTGGGCTACCGCTACGCGTTCTGGCGCTTCCTGGCCAGCCTGCACGACGCCAACGAGCGCGCCGAGGAGGTGATGGCGATGCTGCGGCTGGAGCGCCGGCGCGACGTGCTGGCGATGAACCTCACCTACGCCGAGCAGCGCGCGCTCGAGATCGGCCTCACCATCGCCGGCGGCGCCGACGTGCTGCTGCTGGACGAGCCCACGGCCGGCATGAGCCAGAGCGAGACGCGCCGCTTCCTGCAGCTGATCCGCGAGGTCACCGTGGGCAAGACGCTGCTGACCGTGGAGCACGACATGGGCGTCGTCTTCGGCCTGGCCGACCGCATCGCGGTGCTGGTCTACGGCGAGGTCATCGCCTTCGACACGCCCGAGGCCGTGCGCGCCGACACGCGCGTGCAGGAGGCCTACCTCGGCACCATGGCCGCGCAGGCCGGGGAGGCGTGATGCTGCGGCTCGACAAGCTCCACGCGTTCTACGGCAAGAGCCACGTGCTGCACGGCGTCTCGCTGCAGGTGGCCCCGGGCGAGATCGTGGCCCTGCTGGGACGCAACGGCTCCGGCCGCTCCACCACCGCCAAGGCCGTCATGGGACTGGTCGAGACCCAGGGCGAGGCCACCTGGAAGGGCCGGTCGCTGGCCGGCCTCAAGCCCTACGAGATCGCCCACCGCGGGATCGCCTACGTGCCCGAGAACCGCGACATCTTCCCGCGCCTGACGGTGCACCAGAACCTGCAGCTGGGCCAGAAGGGCGGCGCCAGGTCCGCCCGCTGGAGCTTCGAGGACATGTACACGATGTTCCCGCGCCTGCGCGAGCGCCAGCACACGGAGGCCGGCGTGCTGTCCGGCGGCGAGCAGCAGATGCTCACGCTGTGCCGTTCGCTGATGGGCGACCCGGAGCTGATCATCATCGACGAGCCCACCGAGGGCCTGGCGCCGAAGATCGTGGAGCAGGTCGCGCAATACCTGCTGGCGCTGAAGGCCCGCGGGCTGTCGGTGCTGCTGATCGAGCAGAAGCTCACCATCGCGCTGCAGATCTCGCAGCGCTGCGTGGTGATGGGGCACGGGCAGGTGGTGTTCGAGGGGACGCCGGCGGCGCTGAAGGCCGATGCATCGGTGCGCAAGGAGTGGCTGGAGGTCTAGGCTGGACTCGGCTCCTACGGCCTGGGCAGGTTGCCCGGGGCGTACGGGCCGACCGGGCCATCGCCGTCGTGCTCGACGTCTTCCGGGGCGCCTCCGCCGTTCTGCATGCGTTGACGGACGGTGTCGTCGACCATCAGCCCGCGGCGGAAGGCGCGGTCGCCGAGGCCGAGCGCGACCCACGCCGGGCTCTCGACCCAGGCACAGTGGCGCAGGCCGGATGGGTTCGGCTTGACGGCGCACGCCGGGTGCAGGTCGAACCGGACGCCGACGTCGGATTGCTGGAGCCGATCGACGAACCAGTTGAGAGGCGCGTCCGAGAGGCCGTGCTCGGGGAACCCGCCGCCGACGTCGCAGTGGCCGCCGGGAAACAGCGCCTGGGTGACGCGCGGATCGTCGTCCCAGAGCGTCGGCGCGAATGGTTCGCGCCGCTCGTCCAGCGCCACGGCGTGGAGGCCCAGCGCGATGTTCTTGTTCAGCTTCGTGTCGCAGAAGCGGAACAGGTCGGCCACGGCGGCGCCGCGATGTAGCGGAATGCCCATCGCCCCGACCGTGTCCCAGACGGCGACGGCGGCAATCTTCACCGGGACGAAGGAGTCGGCCGAAAGCTGCCTGGCCTTGGCGAACGCCGTGCGCCATTCGACGAACTCGACGCCGAAGTCGAGGATCTTCTGGAACAGGTCGTCGTGCCGGCGGCGCCAGCGGAACCACGCGGCGGCGGCCGTGTCGAAGCGGCTGTTGTCGCCGGACGCGGCAAGCTCGGGCCTCAGCAGGCCAACGCCCGCGATCAGCCCGGCCAGCGCACGCGCCGTGTACGCGCCGCGACTGAAGCCGACGATGACGATGCGATCGCCCGGCACATGGTTGCGCGAGATGAAGGTGTAGCCGCGGGCGATGCGGGCCGTGACGCCCACGCCGAACGCGCCGCCGACGATCCGGTCGGGCAGCTTCGTGGAATCGCCGACGCCGTGGACGTATTTCGCGACCTGGACGACCTGCCCCGACGCCGGATCGACGGACGACTTCTCCATCTCCAGGCCGCCCCAGGACGTCCCTTTGGGCTGCAGGTCGCCCGCGAGCCACGCGAACAGCTTGCAGACATTCGTGACCTGCGGCTCGCAGCCGCTGTCGTTGGTGGGCGCGTGCCCGTCCGGCGCCACGTCGTCCTTGTCGGGTCCGTTCCAGGTGCCGTCGGCACAGAAAACAATCGTCTTAGTCATCGCTCACGCCCTGGCTGCGACATTGCGGACCAGTGATGTTCCGACCGGCCAGGACCGTCGTCAAACGAGGCGGCGCCGAAAACAGGGGGGTTGCCGGCTCCGCCGGCTCGGTATCCCCACTTCGCGGTCGCCATCGGATCGCGTTCACGGGCCGCGGCCGAGTCCCTCGCGATCATCTTGAAGCTGCCGCCAGGCCACCATCATCGTCACCGCGAACGCGAGGTTGAGGAACGGCGGCGGCACGAGCGCGGCCCATCCGAGCGGCGTCAGCGATGGCACGGCCGCGATGTAGGACAGGTCGGTGAAGAAGTCGGAGATCCGCGCGCCGGCCACGATCACCAGCCACAGCGGCTGGGTGCGCCAGCGCAGCAGCGCGATCGCCTGCACCAGCGCGAAGGCGGCCCATTGGCCCCCGGCGCGCCGCAGCAGCGCGACGTCGAACCCGAGCGGATCCGAGTGGTGGAACAGATGGAACCAGAGATCGGGCTTCCACCACGACAGCACGCAGATCGCGGTGTCCTCGACCAGGGCACCGCCAAGGAACACCAGCATCAGCGCTTTGACCGGCATCGTGATCATGCGAGGACTCCCTGGAAATCCGGGCGCCGCTTCGAGTTGAAGCGCCGTTCGAGCTTGTCTTGCCCGAGGATAGCCGCTTGCGATTCGACTGGAAACCGGACTGCGCAGGCGACCGGCATCGAGGAAGTCTCCGATGCGCTCAGGCAGCGGCGCTCCTACGGCGCGGCTGTTCCGGCAGGGGCCAGGCACGTCCTGCGCAGCTCGAACGCATGGCTGGCCTTCGCCTTCTCGAATCCGATGTGCTCGTAGACTGCCATTGTCGAGCGGGCGACACGATGGTGACCTCGCCGGGTCATGGCAGGCGTGACGATGAGGCTATCGAGCATCTTGCGACAACGGCATGTCCTGCCGGCGAGACCTGGGCGGCCGGCCTGGCCGGACAGCCGCGTGCACTGAATCCAGCAACGCGCGCTGCCAATCCAGCAGACGGGCGTTCGCCCGCGTGCACGCGTGAGGCGCTCGCGCGAGCTCGCGGGGCGCGGACGCGCGAGGAGACGCCGCACCGCAGCGCGACCGCAGAAGCTCATGCGGTCCGCGTGGCACGGAAGCTGCGACCTGCGGCGGGGTCAACCACCCCCGACGCAGGCACTGCGCACCTCCATGATCGCTATCCTCTCCTCCCGAACCGTCCGCGGCCTGGTCGCGACCGCCGGCCTGCTGGCCTGGCCGCTCGCGCATGCACAGGGCGGCGGCGACAACCCGTATGGCGTGGCCGCGCTCTGGGAAGGCAGCGACGCGGTCGCCCGTTCCGTGCTGCTGATCCTGGCCGCCTTCAGCGCCGGCAGCTGGTACGTGATCGTCACCAAGGCGCTCGAGCAGTGGCGCATAGCCCGCCACGCGAAGGCGGCCGCGACCACCTTCTGGGATGCGGGCACCGTGCAGGCCGGCGTCGGCAAGCTGCACGAGGCCAGCCCGTTCCGCGACATCGCCGAGTCCGGCCTGGACGCCACGCGCCGGCATGGCGGCCTGCACGCCAAGGTCGACTTCAACGACTGGGTCGACCTCACGCTGCACCGGGCCACCGAGCGCGTCCAGCGGCGCCTGTCCGTCGGCCTGAGCTTCCTGGCCACGGTCGGCTCGACCTCGCCCTTCGTCGGCCTGTTCGGTACGGTCTGGGGTATCTACCATGCGCTGACGGCCATCGGCCTGGCGGGCCAGGCCTCCATCGACAAGGTGGCGGGCCCGGTCGGCGAGGCGCTGATCATGACCGCGCTGGGCCTCGCGGTGGCGGTGCCCGCGGTGCTGGGCTACAACTTCCTCCTGCGCCGCAACAGCTCCGTGCTGGACGAGGTGCGCGACTTCTCCAGCGAGCTGCACGCCGTGCTGTTGGGGTCCGGCCCCGCATCGAGCACGAGCACCAATGCGAGCGCCGGCTCCGGCACGCTCGCCGGCGCGGTGGCCTGACATGGCAATGAACCTGCCCGCCGCCGGCGGCGAGGACCAGGCGGTGTCGGCGATCAACACCACGCCGCTGGTCGACGTGATGCTGGTGTTGCTGATCATCTTCCTGATCACGATCCCGGTGGTGAACTTCTCCGTGCCGGTGGCGCTGCCCAAGCTGCGCAACCAGGTGCGCGAGAGCCAACCCCGGGACATCGTGATCTCGGTCGACGCCAAGGGCGCCACGTACTGGTTCGACGCGCGCGTCGCCGGCGACGCGGCGCTCGCCGACAAGCTCAAGGCCGTGTCGCTGCAGGATCCCCAGCCGGAGATCCACATCCGCGGCGACGCCCACAGCGACTACGCGCCGGTGGGCCGCGTGCTCCATGCCTGCCAGCGCGCCGGCATCCGGCACGTCGGCTTCATCACCGAGCCGCCGCCCAAGGGATGACCGCCATGACGAACAAGTCCCGCGCGCGGCGCCGCGTCGTCGTCGACGACCTGCCTGTGGCCGACATCAACACCACGCCGCTGATCGACGTGATGCTGGTGCTGCTGGTGATGATCATCATCACGATTCCCGTGCAGCTGCACGCGGTCAACCTGCACCTGCCGGTGGGCGATCCGCCGCCGGCCGACCACAAGCCGGAGGTCGTGCAGATCGACATCGCGCCGGCCGGCTCGCTCGCCTGGAACGGCGCGCCGGTGGCCGACGCGGCCGACCTGCATGCGCGCCTGGTCGCCGCCGCGGCGCTGCCCGAGCAGCCCGAGATGCACGTGCGCCCCGACCAGGGCGCGAAGTACGACGCGTTCGCCGCCGTGATGGTGGCGGTGAACCAGGCCGGGCTGACCAAGGTCGGCGTCACCGGCTCCGAGCAATTCATTCCGAAGTGAGGACGACATGAGTGCTGTACTCGATTCGCACGGGGGCGTGCTGCGCGCGCCCCTGCCCATTCCGACGCGCCCCGCGCCCAGCCCGGCCGAGGTGCTGCCGTTCCCGCGGCTGACGCGGCCCGCGGAGCGCGCCAAGGCGAAGACGCAGGGACGCGGCACGGGGCTGGTGGTCGTCGCCGGCGTCCACGTGCTGATCGGCTGGGCGCTGGTGTCGGGCCTGGCCCGGCACGTGGCCGACGCGGTGAGCAAGCCCATCGAGATGGCCATCATCCCGGAGACGCCACCCCCGCCGCCCCCGCCGCCGCCCAAGGTGGAGAAGATCGTGGAGCAGCCCAAGGCAGCGGTGCCGCCGCCGGCCTACGTGCCGCCGCCCGAGGTGGTGCCGCCGCCCGCGCCGGCCGCGCCCACCATCACCGCGACCTCGGCGGAGCCGCCGCCCGCGCCCGTGGTCGCCGCGCCGCCCGCGCCGGCGCCGGCGCCCGCTCCGCTGGTCGTGCGCCAGGAGGCGAGCCTCGCGTGCCCGGGCTACCAGTCCGTGCTGGCCTCGGTGCTGGAGGAGGCGGTCGACAGCGTGGGCATCGTCGGCACGGTGCGCACGCGCCTGACCGTGCGCGGCGGCCAGGTCACCGACGTGGCCTTCCTGTCCGGCCCGAAGGAATACACCAAGTACGTGCAGGGGGCCGTCAAGCGCATGCACTGCTCGGCTGGCTCGGCCGACGAGGTGCAGGTGGCGCTGGACGTCAACTTCGCGCGATAGACCCTGTCTTCACCGCGGGCGCGGGCTGCCGTAGGATGGCCGTCCCGTCCGCCATCCATCCCGACATGACACGCCACGCCATTTCGTTCGTCGCCCTGGCCGCCGGCCTGCTGTTCAACGCCGCGGCATTCGCCCAAGGCGCACCCGACTTCAGCAAGGTGGAGATCAAGACCACCCAGCTCGCGCCCGACTTCTGGACGCTGGAAGGCCAGGGCGGCACGATCAGCGTGCTCGCCGGCGCCGACGGCATCCTGCTGGTGGACTCGCAGTTCGCGCCGCTCACCGACAAGCTCGTCGCGGCCATCCGCAAGGTCTCCGACAAGCCGATCCGCTTCCTGGTCGACACGCACGTGCATCCCGACCACGTGGGCGGCAACGCCAACTTCGCCAAGCTGGGCGCCACCATCTTCGCGCGCGACCAGCTGCGCTACCGCCTCGAGCACCCGAATCCCGCGCCCGACGGCAGCCCCGGCCAGCCGGCGCCCGAGCAGGCGCTCCCGGTGGTGACGTACAACGCGTCGCTGTCCATCCACGTCGACGGCGAGGACGTGCGCCTGCTGCCGGTCGTCGCGGCGCACACCGACGGCGACACGGTGGTCTCGTTCCCGGGCCACGACATCCTGGCCGTGGGCGACATCTTCCGCAGCTTCGGCTGGCCGTATGCCGACCTGGCCAGCGGCGGCTCGCTGGCGGGCATCCTCGAGGGCCTCAGCGAGATCCTCGACCGCGCGGGGCCCGCCACCAAGATCATCCCGGGCCACGGCCCCATCGTCGACCGCAACGCCGTGCTCGCGCAGCGCGACCTGATCCTGGCCGTGCGCGGCAAGGTGCAGAAGCTGGCGGACCAGGGCAAGACGCTAGCCGAGATCGTGGCGTCCCGTCCGGCCGCGGAGTTCGCGCCGCGCGTCGCGGGCGCGACGCCGCAGACCGAGGATCGCTTCGTCACCTGGGTCACGAAGGAAGTGCTGGCCAACCGCTGACGACGCCGCGCCGGACGGTTGGCGCCGACGCGCTCAGTTGCTGTTGCGGAAATCGTCGTGGCACGACTTGCAGGTCTTCTGCAGCTTGCCGAACTGTTCCTTCACCGCCGCCGCGTCGCCGCTGGAGGCCACGCGCACCAGGTCGTTCGACTCCTTGGCGAATTCGCCGCCCAGCTCGGCGAAGCGGGCGCCGTTGCTGAAGGCCTCGGGCTTGACCGTGGTGTCGTGCCAGCCCTTGCCGGTCTCGGTGCCGGCGGGAAACAGGCTGCCGAGGCCCGAGTTGGCGATCGCGGCGATCACGCCGGCGGAGCGCAGAACCTGGTCCTTGTTGTAGGTGCCGTCCAGGCTCGCCTTGATGCGGCCGGAGTTCCAGGCCACGACCTGGAACGCCGACTGGCGCCACTTGATCAGGTTCTCGGGCTTGGGCGCCTGTTGCGCGAAGGCTGCGCCGGTGGCGGCCAGCGCGATCGCGCCGGTCAGGAGGAAGAGGGTCGTTTTCGGCTTCATGGGGCGTGGCTTCGTGGAGGTCATTGGAAAGGCTTGTGGACGTCGTGGCAGTCGTTGCACGCGTGCGAGAGGTCCAGCGCGGCCTTGGCGGCGGCGTCGTAGTCCTTCGCGGCGAGCGCCGTGGGGATCGCATCGGCGAAGGCCTTGCCGCTGCGCGACATCTCCACCGCGTCGGCCGTGTGGCCGTCGGCGACGAAGAACGCCTCCATCAGGCCGTACAGGCGCGCGAGCTCCTGCGCGTCGGCGACGGCGGCCTCGGTCTTGCGGGCGTCGATGTTCTTCTGCACCTCGACGCTGTGCCTGTCGATGGCGCGCATCCACACGTCGAAGTCGAAGATGCTGGCGGCCCGGGCGGCCGTGGCCGCGACGGCGGCGAGCGCGACGAGGGCCACGCCGGCGAGCGTGATCCGGGCGCGCGTTGAAGAGCGCATGGTCAGTCCTTCTTGTAGACCTCGTGGCAGGTCTTGCACGAGCGGGTGAGTTGTTCGACGGCGGTGTTGGCCGCGTCGAAGTCGTTGGCCTCGATGGCCTTCAGCGCCTGGGCGGCGAGTTCCTGCGTGTGGTGGGCGAACCCCACGGCGTCGGCCGTCTCGGGCTTCTCGCCGTAGTGGGCCTCGATGTGCGAGAACGTCTCGACGAGCGAGCGCGCGTCGGCGGCGGCCGCCTTGGCGTCCTTCTGCGCGACGTTCGAGTCGAGGTCCTTCGCGGTGTCGTCGATGCCGCGCATCAGGTCGCCGTCGACGTCGAAGCCGGCGCACAGGGCGTTGGTGGCGACGGCGAGGCTGACGGTGGCGCAGAGGAAGTTCTTCGTTCGGAGATTCATCGTCAGACGAGGATGTCCTTGATGACGTCGCCGAACACGGTGGTGGGGCGCTCCTGGCGGCCCTGGTACTGGAACGTGACCTTGCGGTTGTCCAGGCCCAGGCGGTTCAGGATGGTGGCCTGCAGGTCGTAGGTGTCGACGACGCCGGTCTGCGCGCGCAGACCGATGTCGTCCGTGGATCCGAACGTGCCGGGCTTGATGCCGCCGCCGGCCAGCCAGCTCGTATACCCCCAGGGGTTGTGGTCGCGGCCGTTGCCGCTCTGGCCGTAGGGCGTGCGTCCGAACTCCGACGTCCACACCACCAGCGTCGTGTCCAGCAGGCCGCGCGACTTCAGGTCGGCCAGCAGGCCGGCGATGGGCTTGTCCACCGACTTGCTCATCACGGCGTGGTTCTTCTCGAGGTTGTTGTGCGCGTCCCAGCTGTCCACGCTCTGGTCCGGCGCGCCCGAGATGACGTGGATGAAGCGCACGTTGCGTTCCACCAGGCGGCGGGCGCGCAGCAGCGCGGTGCCGTACTCGTCGGTCTCCTTGGTGCCGATGCCGTACAGCTCGCGCGTGGCAGCGGTCTCCTTGCCCAGGTCGACGGCCTCGGGCGCCGAGGTCTCCATCTTGTAGGCCAGCTCGTAGGATTTGGAGCGCGCCGCCAGCTCGGTGTCACCGCTGCGGGCCACGGCCTCGTGGTCGTTGAGCGCCTTGATCAGGTCCAGCGTGTTGCGCTGCTCGGTGTCGATCACCCCTTCCGGACGAGCCAGGTGGAGGATGGGCGAGTCGCCCTTGCGGAACGCGGTGCCCTGATAGGCCGCGGGCAGGAAGCCCGAGCTCCAGATCACCTGGCCGCGGCCGCCGCCGGCCGCGCCCACGCCGGTGGGCAGCACCACGAAGGCGGGCAGGTCGGGGTTGGCCGAGCCGAGCGCGTACTGCACCCAGGAGCCGAGCGCCGGGCGGCCCGGCACGAGGCCGGCCGTGTGCAGCTTCAGCGACGAGATGATGTGCGTGGCGCCCTCGGTCTTGCAGCCCTTGAGGAAGGCGATGTCGTCCACCTGCTTCGAGAGGTTGGGCAGGAAGTCCGACACCCAGGCGCCGGTCTCGCCGTACTGCTTCCAGGTGCGCTTGGTGGCCAGCAGGTTGCCCACGCCGCCGTCGGTGGCGGTCTTCAGGCCCTTGGCGAACGAGTCGGGCAGCGGCTTGCCGGCGAGCTTGATCAACTCGGGCTTGTAGTCGAACAGGTCCAGCGTGCTGGGCGCGCCGGCCATGTGCAGCCAGATGACAGCCTTGGCCTTGGCCGGGAAGTGGGGCTGCCTGGGGGCCTGCGGATCGTCGAGCTCGGCGGCCGAGGCGACGTTGAGCTGCAGGCCCAGGCCGCCGAGGGCGGCGGCGCCCAGGCCGAGGCCGGCGCTGCCGAGGAAGTCGCGACGCGAAGAGTGGCTCATGGTGATCTCCGTTGAATGAATGGTCAGAAGCGATACAGGAAGTCGTTGGCGTTCGACAGCGCGTGCACCAGGTCGACGAAGGCGGCGGCGTGCGCGGCCTGCGGGTCGTTCCTCGTGGCGTCGTCGCCGCCGGAGGCGCCGTCGTCGGTGGGCGGCGGCGTGTTGGCGGCGGCGTTGGCCGCGGCCGCGGCGGCCGCGAGGGCCACGGGGTCGTAGTTCGGGTTGGGCGCGGTCGCCCAGCGCGTCTCCTTCTGCTTCTGCTTGTCGATGAACTCCACCAGCGCGGCCTGCTCGAAGCGGTCCGGCGCGCGGCCGTAGGCGACCTTGTAGAGCTTGTCCACCTGGTTCGCCAGCGTCGGGGCGATGCCGTAGCCTTCAGGCAGGTTCAGTCTCTTGCCGGCCGCCAGTTGCCTGGCTTCGAGCGCCTCCTGGCTGGACAGGAAGGCCAGCAGCTTGCCCTTCTCGAACGCATCGGGCTTGCGCGAATACAGGATCTCGTAGACGCGGGCTATGCGGGCCGCGTCCCCTCCCTTGGGCACCTCCTGGATGACGCGGCCCGCCAGCGCCTTCGACCAGCCGTAGACCAGGTCCGAGTTGATCAGCGCCAGCGCCTGCGGCGCGGTGGTGGTCACGTCGCGCTTGTTGTGCACGATGTTCGGGTTGGCCCAGTCGAAGGTGTCCAGCAGCGGGTAGGGCAGGTTGCGGCGGATGAACACGTAGACGCTGCGACGGTTGTAGTCGTGCGGGTTGTCCGACGTGATCCAGAAGTTGCGGTTCGGCGCCTGCGTGCCGGCGGGCAGCGGCGGGAACACCGACGGGCCGCCGAGCTTGTCCTCGAGAAGCCCGCAGGCCTGCAGCAGCGAGTCGCGGATCTGCTCGGCCTCCAGGCGCTGGCGCGGGTAGGCCCACAGCAGCTTGTCCTGCGGGTCGATCTTCTCCGCGTCGGCGCGCGCGGCCGAGGCCTGGCGGTAGGTGTGCGACAGCAGGATCTCGCGCTGCAGCTTCTTGACGCTCCAGCCGTCCTTGACGAACTGCGCGGAGAGCCAGTCCAGCAGCTCCGGGTTGGTGGGCTTGACGCCCATCTTGCCGAAGTCGCTCACCGATTCGACGATGCCGTTGCCGAACACCTGCGCCCACTGGCGGTTGACGAACACGCGCGCGGTGAGCGGGTTGTCGGGCGACGTGATCCAGTTGGCGACCGCGGTGCGCCGGCCCGACGACGTGGCCGTGGGCACGATCTGCGGCCTGGCGCTGGTCAGCAGCGACGGGAAGCCCGGCTGCACCTCGTCGAGCTTGCGGTCGAAGATGCCCTTGAACAGCACGTAGGTGGGCGGCGCGTCGGCGTGGCCCAGCTCCGACATCGTGGAGATGTTGCCCGGATCCCTGGGCTTGATCGAGTCGAAGGCCTTCAGTTGTTCGTCGAGCGTCTGGTACTTCGCGTAGCCGTCCTTGTCTTTCTTCTTGAGGTCGGCGACGGCATTGCGCACGCGGCCCGACAGCGTCCACAGGTTGCGGTGGTAGATCCAGCGGTCGTAGGCGTCGCGCTCGGCCTCGGGCTTGGTGATGGAGGTGCGCGTGTCGGGCACGAAGCCGGACAGGCGGTCGGATTCGAGCTTCTCGATGACCGGCTTGAGCAGCGCGTCCTGCTGGTCGCGGATGCTCTTCGTCGCCTCCTCCCACTTCGCCTGCTTGACCAGGTACTCGGCGCGCGCCTGGCCTTCGACGGCCTTGACGTCGTCGTTCCAGCTGGCGTTCACGAAGAAGGCCTGGAACTGGTAGTACTCCTTCTGCGAGATCTTGTCGAACTTGTGGTCGTGGCACTGCGCGCAGCCGAGCGTGGTGCCCAGGAACACCGAGCTCACCGTGTCGGTGAGGTCGTTGGCCACCTCCTGCTTCTTCAGGTTCAGGTCGCGCGCGTTGATCTCGTCGGGGAAGTTGCGCAGGAAGCCGGTGGCCACCAGCGCCTCGTTGCGATCGGGCCAGAGCTCGTCGCCGGCCACCTGTTCCTTGACGAACTGGTCGAACGGCTTGTCCTGGTTGAAGGCCGAGATCACGTAGTCGCGGTAGCGCCAGATGTTCGGGCGCGTGCCGTCGGCGTTGTAGCCGTCGGAGTCGGCGTAGCGCGTCAGGTCGAGCCAGCGCCGGCCCTGGCGCTCGCCGTAGCGCGGCGACGCCAGGAGGCGGTCGACCAGCCTCTCGTAGGCCTTGGGCGACTTGTCGTCGACGAAGGCCCTCACGTCCTCGGGCGTGGGGATCAGGCCCCAGGCGTCGAGCGTGGCGCGGCGGACGAAGGTGGCGCGGTCGGCGTCGGGCGAGGGCAAGAGGCCCTTGGCCTCCAGCCTGGACAGCACGAAGGCGTCCAGCGGCGTCTTCACCCAGGCCTTGGCCTTGACCGCGGGCACGGCGGGCTGCTGCACCGGCGTGTAGGCCCAGGCGCGCGGCGCGCCCGTGTTGGGCGCGGTGGCGGCGAGCACGCCGGCCGAGGCCGACGGCAGCGAGGGATGGTTGAGCGGCAGCGCCGGGGCGGCGGTGCCGGAGGGCGCGTCGGCGGCCGGGGCGTTGGCCGCGACGAAGCCGAGCGAGAGCAGGGCGGCGGTGATGGATTTGTTCATGATGCGACTCGGATGTCGGTGGGAGAACGAACGTGCCTGGACAGGAGGCTGTTACGCAAATGGCGCGCCAGCTTTTGCGGCGCCCACGAGCTCGAAATCGATGATTTCCCCGCAGGTGCGCGCGCCGGGCTGCTGCATCCGAAGCAACCGCCCGAAGACGGCTGGTGCGACCGCAGCAGCGCCGAGGGCGATCACAGCGTGCCGGTGAACTGGATGCCGTAGGTGCGCGGCACGGCCGGCGTGATGCTGGTGGCGGTGCGGGCGGTCGGCGTCTGGTTGTTGAACAGGTTCTTCACCACCAGGCTGACGTCGAAGCTCCTGTCGTGCTTGCCGGCGCCCACGGAGAAGTCCACCAGCGCCGATTGCCCGACGACCGCGTACTTCGACAGCGACACGTCCGAGTTGAAGCTGCTGTTGTAGGCCACGTTGGCGCTGACGTGGCCTTCCTTGTCGGCCGTCAGCGGCTGGTGGTAGTCGGCGCCCACGTTGAACGAGTACTTCGACGCGCCTGCCAGCGTCTGGCCGCTGACGTCCTGGTAGGCGGGCGCGCCGGTGTAGCCGTTCTCCACCGGTTGCGCCGAGTTCGGGAACGACTTGTATTTCGCGAAATTGATCGCGCCCGAGAAGCGCAGCGTCGTGCGCGGGATGCCGCCGTAGACGCCGTCCACCTCCAGGCCCTTGGCCTCCACCTTGGGCACGTTGCCGGTGGCCGAGGTGTAGACGACGGGGTTGGGCGTGCCGGCCGCCACGTTCAGCGCCGTCGTGTACTGGTCGACGACCCGCACGGCCTGCTGGTAGTTGCGGATGCGCATGTCGTAGACGTCGACGTTCAGGATCAGGGTCTTGTCCAGCAGCGCCGACTTCAGGCCCAGCTCGAACGAGTTGGTCTTCTCGGGATCGACCAGCGCGGAGATCCCGTTGACCACCTGCGAGATGCCGGCCTTCTCGCCGTGCACCGCCGACACGTAGGTCGTGACGTTGGGGCTCAGCTTCCAGCTCGGGCTCAGCGAGAACGCGGGCTGGTTGGCGCGGTAGGGCTGCGCCACCACCGGGTTGAACAGCACGCCGATGTTGGCCTGGCGGATGGACTTGGCTGCAGCCACCTGCTTCTGCTGGGCCGCCGACAACGCGGCGTAGGTGGACACGCCGAAGTACTTCAGCGCCGCGGCGTCGGCCCGCGCGATCTGGGCGGCGGAGTTGTCGGCCTTGAGCACGCCGCTGGCGTCGGAATCGAAGCCGCCCAGCTGTACGCCGTTGACGGCCACCGGGTTCAGCTCGGGCGCGCTGCCGTTGCTGATGATGTAGGAGCTGTCGGTGGTGCGGCGATCCTCGTGCGTGAGGCGCGCGCCCGTGGTGACGGTGAACGCCTCGCTCAGGTGCCAGTTGGCCTGTGCATAGACCGCGGCGCTCTTGTTGTCGATGGTCTGCTGGCCGGCCGGCGAGTTGTAGGCCATGCTGACGTTGGCCAGCGAGTCCAGCATCAGCAGCTGGCCGGCCGCGTTGGCGTCCAGCGTCGTGTACTGCGACGGCGACGCGTACCAGGCGCCCGCGTCGTTGCCCCAGGCCTTCTGGTAGGTGGCGGAGTTCTGGGCCTGCATCAGGAAGATGCCGGCCTGGTAGTCCACGAGCCCGCCCACGGGCGAGGTCACGCGCAGCTCCTCGCTCTTCTGGCGGTAGTCGTTCCAGAAGCCGCCCGCGTTGCGGGTGATGTCGTAGGGCGTGCCGTCGTCGTTGACGGCGTTGAAGTGGTAGGTCTCGGCGGCGGTGATGGAGGTCAGCGTCAGGCCGCTGGGCAGCTTCCAGTTGGCTTCGACCGACAGGCCGCTGTTGCCCGTCACCAGGCCGTGCTGGGCGTCGTTGTCGGGGCCGCCGTAATAGTTGGCGAGGGTGTACGAGGTGTTCTGCGCGAACCAGCTGCGCGCGAGCTTGGCCTCGCTGGTGTTGGTGGTGACGGGCGTGCTGCCGTCCGTGTATTTCGTCAGCGCCGTCGGGCGGTTGTAGGTGTAGGCGTTGGTGGTCTCGCTCGTGCGCGGCGTGTAGGTGCCTTCGAGGCGCACGTTCCAGACGTCGTTGGGGCGCAGCAGGAACTGCACGCGGCCGGAGACGCGATCCTTGTTGGTGTAGGTCTGGTCGCGGTTGTACTGGTTGACCAGCGGGCCGTCCTGCCGGTTGACCGAGAACGTGCCGCGCCAGGCGAGCACGTCGTCGATGACCGGACCGCCGATCGCGGCCACGCCCAGCAGGCCGCGGTTCTTCAGGAAGGCCAGCGTGTAGTCGGCCGTCGGCGTGAACGAGGGGCGCTTGTAGTTGACGCTGATGCTGCCCACGCTGGCGTTCTTGCCCTGCAGCGTGCCCTGCGGGCCGCGCGCCACCTCGACGGTGTCGACGTCCACGAAGTCGAAGCTGGAGGTGAGCGCGTTGTAGGCGTAGCTCACGCCGTCGACGATCACGCCCACGCTGGGATCCTGCGCCTCGGTCTGGCCGATCTTGCCGATGCCGCGGATCGACAGGCTGCTCGTGCGCTGGTTGCCCTGGTTCCACGACACGTTGGCGGCGCGCCGGGTGATGGCCTCGACGCCGTACGCGTCGAGGCGCGCCAGCTCGGCGCCGGTGGTGACGGACACCGAGATGGGCACGTCCTGCAGGCGCTCGATGCGGTTGCGGCTGTGCACGGTGACCGCGTCGAGCGCGGGGGCCTCGTTCGGCGCGGCATCGGCGGCACTCGCGGCGCTGGCCGCGGGCGTGGCGGCCGTCGCGGTCTGCGCGTGCGCGCCGCCGATCAGCGTGAGCGCGAAGACGGCGGCGGCGATGGGCGCGGGGGCGAAGGAACGGGCATGTTCTTGTTGTTGGCGATGGGACGGACGGCTCACTGGGGCTCCTGGGTGTCGTTGGAATGGGAAAGGGTCGATGAGCCGTCCAATGCAGCGGCTGTGCCACGGCGAACGGATAAACAAATGCGTCGGCTGATCGAACTCGGCGGCGCCTGCGCAATCCCTGCTCGCGGCGAGGCGTGTGCGCCGTGCGGCAGCGTCGCGAGGCGGGTTCGGGGACTGTTGATCGCGCAGCAGCACGCGTCGACGCGCTGCATGGAAAGCAGCGCCCATTGCTGGGCATCGCGCGCACCGCGCGGGCCCCGCGGGGAGAGGCGTGCTGGCACGCTTGCTGCTGCAGGAGCGACGTCATTCCCATCCAGAGAAAGCTCCCGACATGATCGCCAACCGACTTCTCCTCGCCGCGCTGCTCGCCGGCGTCTTCGCCTCTGCGTCCGCCCAGCAGCCCGCGCCGCAGTTGGCGCCGCAGATCCCGGTCGCCGGCGGCGCCGCCGACGCGGCCGCGGTCAAGCGCGTGCAGGAGTCGCTGGCCGCGCCGTGGAAGTTCAAGACGAAGCGACTCAGCAAGGCGGAGGTCGATGCACTGTTGGCCAAGCCCGACTCGGTGATCTTCATCGACCTGCGCGCGCCGGCGGAGTTCATCCAGTTCGGCAGCTTCCCCGTGTTCCTCAGCGTGCAGAACAAGGATCTCGAGAAGCAGCTGGCGTGGCTGCCGCGCGATCGCACGATCGTCACCGTCTCCAACCACTCGCAACGCGCGGGCGCAGCAGGCGACCTGTTGACCGCCAAGGGCTTCAACGTCGCCGGGGCCGCCGGGGCCGAGGAATACGAAGTGGAGGGCGGCAGCTCGGTGACCCACCTGGTGCCGCGCGCGCCGCGCGTCGCCGGCGCCGCGTCTACCCCGCGCACCTGACGTACGGGAGGCCGCGATGAGCTCGCCCGAACTGCTGTCCGACTTCGGCGCCGTCGATGCCGGCGCCGCCACCGCGCCGGGCGTGCGCGGCGGCGCGCGCCGCTTCCTGCTGTGGGACCTGCCGCTGCGCGTGTTCCACTGGTCGCTGGTCGCCGGCGTGACGACGGCGATCGTCACCGGCGAGCTGGGCGGCTCGTGGATGGCGTGGCACGGCCGCGCCGGCCTGGCCATCGTCGGCCTGCTCGTGTTCCGCGTCGTGTGGGGCGTGGTGGGCTCGGCCACCTCGCGCTTCGCGCAGTTCGCGCCGTCGCCCTCCGGCGTGATCGCCTACCTGCGCGGACGCTGGCGCGGCGTCGGCCACAACCCGCTCGGAGCGTTGTCGGTGTTCGCGCTGCTGGGCCTGCTGTCGCTGCAGGCCGCCACGGGCCTGTTCGGCAACGACGACATCGCGTTCGCCGGTCCGCTCAACCACCTCGTCGCCGACTCCGCTGGCGCGCGCGCGACGGGCTGGCACCGCCTGCTGGCCGACGGCCTGTTCGTGCTGCTGGCGCTGCACCTGCTGGCGGTCGCGTTCCATGTGCTCGTGAAGCGGCACCGGTTGATCCGGCCGATGATCACGGGGCAGCAGGACGTGCCGGCCGGCCAGGCGATGCCGTCGGCGCCGCGCGCGGGCAGCGCGTTCTGCCTGCTGGTGGCCGTGGCGCTCGCCGCGGCCGGCGTGCTGGCATTGCTCGGCGCGGGCGAGACGCCGGTCGCCGCGAAGACGCGAGCCGCCGCACCCGCGCCGGCCTGGTAGCGTCTATCGAACGTGCGCGAGCTGCTGAACGGCGGCGAGCGCATGCTCGACGTTCTCCACCGGTGACAGCCCGGCCAAGGCCGCGGCGATGTGGCCGTCGGGCGTCACGACGAACGTGCTTCGTTCCGCGAAGCCGTGGGCTATCTGCTCGCCGCGCGTGTCCTTGCGCCCGGGCCCCGCGTCACGCACGTTGAGCGCGTACGCACGCGCGATGCGGCCGTCGGGATCGGAGGCCACCGCGATCTTGCCGCCGCAGTACTCGGGGTCGGCCGAGAAGGTGTTGAGGCGGCCGATGTCGTCCAGCGACACGCCCACGATGGTGGCGCCCGCGGCGAGGAACTTCTCGTGCTGCACGGCGAAGGTGTGCGCCTCCAGGTTGCAGCCGCCGGTGTACGCCGACGGGTAGAAGTACACGACCACCGGGCCGTGCTTCAGCGCGTCGCCGAGCGAGTACGTGAAGGTCTTTCCGGCCAGCGACGCCTTGGCCTCGAACGGCGGCGCGGCGTCGCCGGCGGCCAGCGCGGCGTGCGAGGCGGTGAAGGACAAGGACAGCGCCAGCAGCGCGAGCGAAGGAATGAGGGTGTGGTTCATCCGCCCGACGACGCAAGAGCCACGCCAGCGCGAAAGGGGCTTGTGGACGGGTTTCCTGCTGCGAATCGAGCGGGCGCGCGCAGGCGGCTGCTGCATTCGATGCAATGCGGCGCGCGATGCAGCAATCCCGCGCGCGCGGTGTCGATTCGCGCATATCGACAGGCGAAGACGTCGCTTGGTGCATCGCGGCAGTGCACGTAACTTTGCACTCCCGCAACCCAGACTCACAACCCCCGTGGCAAAGATTCTGACCCTGCCGGATTCGCACACCGCCCCGTTGACGATCCGTGCCAAGGCGCTGGTGTTCCACGACCCGCAGTCGCGCCTGCTGCTCGATCACGTCGAACGGCTCGCGCGCAGCGACGCCACCGTGCTGGTGACCGGCGAGACCGGCACCGGCAAGGAACTGATCGCCCGCCACATCCATGCCACCAGCGGCCGCGCCGGGCCCTTCGTGGCCGTCAACTGCGGCGCCTTCAGCGAGACCCTGATCGACGCCGAGCTGTTCGGCCACGAGGTGGGCGCGTTCACCGGCGCCACCCACGCGCGCGCCGGCTGGTTCGAGTCCGCCAACGGGGGCACGCTGTTCCTCGACGAGATCGGCGACCTGCCGATGCCGCTGCAGGTCAAGCTGCTGCGCGTGCTGCAGGAGCGCCAGGTGGTGCGCCTCGGTTCGCGCCGGCCCGTCGCGCTGGACGTGCGCCTGGTGGCCGCCACCAACATCGACCTCGCGCGCGCTGTGGCCGCGCAGCACTTCCGCGCCGACCTCTACTACCGCCTCAGCGTGGCCGGCGTGCGCCTGCCCGCGCTGCACGAGCGCCAGGCCGACATCCAGCCGCTGGCGGAACACTTCGTGGGCGTCTATTGCAACCGCCTGGGCATCCGGCCGGTACCGCTGAGCCCCGCCGCCGCGCAGGCGCTGCGCGACTACAGCTGGCCCGGCAACATCCGCGAGCTGGAGAACGTCATCCACTACGCGCTGATCGTGTGCGCGGGCGACCAGATCCATCCGGTCGACCTGAAGCTGGTGCCGCTGCTGCCGGCCACGGACCGCCGTGGCGTCCAAGCCGCCGACACCGCGCCGGGCTACGGCGGCTATCGACCGCCCGCGCCGGCCGCCGAGCCGGTGGCGTCCCCGCCGCCGGCGCCCGCCGATGCGCGCTCGCGCCTGCCGGGCGTCTTCGACGAGCTGCTGCGCGAAGGCGGCGAGGGCCTGTTCGACGCGGTCGAGCGCGCGCTGGTGCATGCCGCGTTCGAGCACGCGCACCGCAACCAGGTGCGCTCGGCCAAGGCGCTGGGCGTCACCCGCAACATGGTGCGCACGCTGCTCAAGCGCCACGGCCTGCTGGCCGCCGGGGCGGCTGAGTTCGACGCCGATCCCGACGCGGGCGAGCCCGAAGGCGCCGACCTGCGCGCGGGCGGCCGTTTCTCGCTCTCCGCCGTTTAAGCAACGACGTTTAAGTTCTTTGCCCCCGCCGAGCTGAATCCCCAGAATTGCGTTCAGCCTGTGCTCAGCTTCACTCTTTCGATCCGAAACCCAAGGACTCTCCTGATGACGACTCCCCGCCTCCTTTCCCGAACGCTCCTGGCCGTGACGCTCGCCGCGTCCGCCGCCGTCTCGTTCGCGAAGGACATCACGCTGCTCAACGTCTCCTACGACCCGACGCGCGAGCTGTACCAGGACATCGATGCCGCCTTCCCCAAGTACTGGAAGGCCAAGACGGGCGGCAACGTCACCATCAACGCCTCGCACGGTGGCTCGGGCAAGCAGGCCCGCTCGGTGATCGACGGGCTCGACGCCGACGTCGTCACGCTGGCCCTGTCCTACGACATCGACGCCATCGCCCAGAAGGGCCTGCTGGCCGCCGACTGGCAGAAGAAGTTCAAGGACAACAGCACGCCCTACACGTCCACCATCGTGTTCCTGGTGCGCAAGGGCAACCCCAAGGGCATCCACGACTGGAACGACATCATCAAGCCGGGCGTCGGCGTGATCGTCGCCAACCCGAAGACCTCGGGCGGCGCCCGCTGGGCCTACCTGGCCGCCTACGGCTATGCGCTGAAGCAGCCGGGCGCCACCGATGCCACGGCCCGCGCCTACATCAAGAAGGTGTACGAGAACGTGCCGGTGCTCGACTCGGGCGCGCGCGGCGCGACCGTCACCTTCGCCGAGCGCGGCGTCGGCGACGTGCTGCTGGCCTGGGAGAACGAGGGCTACCTGTCGCAGAAGGAATTCGGCGCCGACAAGTTCGACATCGTCTACCCGCCCACCAGCATCCTGGCCGAACCGCCGGTCGCCATCGTCGACAAGGTCGTCGACCGCAAGGGCACCCGCGCCGTCGCGCAGGCCTACCTCGAGTACCTGTACACGCCCGAGGCGCAGGAGATCGAGGCGAAGAACTTCTATCGCCCGATCGACCCGGCCGTCGCCGCGAAGTACGCCAGCAAGTTCCCCAAGCTGAAGCTGTTCTCCATCGACGACACCTTCGGCGGCTGGACCAAGGCCCAGGCCACGCACTTCGCCGACGGCGGCGTGTTCGACCAAATTTATACAAAGAAGTAAATGACGGCCCCACGCTCGCTGGCGCTCGCTGCCCCCGAGGGGCCGGCCGCGACGGGCCCGGCAGAGCCGGTTCCCGCGCTCCCTTGAACTTGGGGGTCACTAGACCAGCGCCAGGGGCGGTTACGAACAGCCTTCATTCGAGAACTGCGACTCCGCCTCGTGAGACTTCCCTCACGAGGCGTTTTTCATGGGGCCCTCGACATAGACTGCACCCCCAGATGCCCGGGCCACCGGGTGCGGGAGGAGAGTTCATGTCGTCGAAGTCCCTGATCATCGGCCTCGTGTTCGCGGGCGCCAGCCTGCTCGCGCACGCCGATGCCACGTTGAAGACGATGTCGCCCGCGGGCGAGGTCGCGCTGGTGCGCCAGGTGCGCGCCACGTTCAGCGAATCCATGGTCAAGTTCGGCGATCCGCGGCTGCCCGCGCCGCTGGACGTGGCCTGCAAGCCCGACGCGGCGCAGGGCGGCGGCGGGCGCTGGGTCGACGACAAGACCTGGGTCTTCGACTTCGCCAAGGACGTGCCGCCTGGCACCGTGTGCAACGTCACGCCGCGTCCCGGCATCAAGTCGGTGGCCGGCGCGGCCATCGCGGCGAACGCGAAGTTCGATTTCTCCACCGGCGGCCCGGCGATCGTGCGCGCCTATCCGTCACCCGGCGAGTATTCGAAGATCGAGGAGGAGCAGGTCTTCGCGCTGCTGCTCAACGGCCCGGCCACGGTCGACAGCATCCAGCGCTACGCCTACTGCGAGGTGGCGGGCGTGGGCGAGCGCATTCCCGTCAAGGTGATCGCCGGCGCCACGCGCGACGCGATCCTGAAGGCGGTCAACCTGGTGCCGCAGCAGGCGCGCAGCGTGACGCTGCAGTGCGCGCGGCCGATCGCGCCCGAGTCCAAGGTGTCCGTGGTGTGGGGCAAGGGTGTCGCGACCGCGTCGGGCGTGGCCGCCACGGCCGATCGCCGGCTGGTCTACGCGGTGCGCCCGGCCTTCACCGCCAGCTTCACCTGCGAGCGCGTGAACTCGCGCGCCGACTGCCTGCCGATGCGTCCGCTGCGCGTCGAGTTCTCCGCGCCGGTGCCGCGGCGCATCGCCGAGAAGGTGGTGCTAGTCGGGCCCGACGGCCGCCACAAGCCGCAGGTCGAGCAGCATCGCGGCGAGACCTCCGACGCGCTGGTGGATCTGCACGAGTCGGGGCTGCACAAGTTCATCTACTTCTTCAGCCGCGACAAGGGCCGCGTGGGCGGCGATCCGTCGGAGGAGGGCGTGACCGCGGTGCAGTTCTCCGACGCGCTGCCCGAGAAGGCCGACCTGCGCATCGAGCTGCCGGCGGACTTCGCCGACGACAGCGGCCGCAGGCTGGAAAACGCGGCCCAGTTCCCGCTCGCCACGCGCACCTCCGACGCTCCGCCGCTGGCCAAGTTCCCGGCGGCCACGTTCGGCATCCTCGAGCTCGACGCCGAACCGGTGCTGCCGCTGACGGTGCGCAAGATCGAGGGCGCGCTGGGCGTCAAGGCGGTGAGCCTGGGCGGCGCGCCGGCGCGCGACCTCACGCTGACCGACGACGCGGCCATCATCGAGTGGTTCGCCAAGGTGGCGCGCTACGACGAGACCTCGCTGGATCGCGCCACGGTGGAACAGGAGCTGGGCGTCAAGCTGCCCCCGCCGCCCGTCAAGGCCAAGCCCGCTCGCCAGGCCAAGGACCACGGCCGCACGAAGACCCAGCAGGAACAGGACGAGGACGCCGACGAGGGCGACGTGAACGCCCAGGATCCGAACGCCGTGCAGACGCGCACGGTGAGCCTGCTGAACAAGGCGCCCAACGTGCACGCGGTCAAGCTGCCGGCGGACGCGCAGACCGAGCCGCACCCGTTCGAGGTGATCGGCATCCCGCTGCCGCAGCCGGGCTACCACGTCGTCGAGATCGAGTCGCCGCGGCTGGGCGAGGCGCTGCTCGATCGCAAGGCGCCGATGTACGTGCGCACCGGCGTGCTGGTCACCAACCTGGCCGTGCATTTCAAGTGGGCGCCCGTCAATTCCGGCGCCTGGGTGACGACGCTGGACAAGGGCCGGCCGGTGCAGGGCGCGGCGGTGCAGGTGTCCGACTGCCAGGGCAATCCTGTATGGAACGGCCGGACCGACGCGCAGGGCTTCGCCCGCATAGCCAAGCCGCTGCCCCGCCTGGAATGGAACTACTGCAGCGGCCAACGCAACAGCCGCTGGGCTGGCCAGTCGGGCCGGCCCAACGGCTATTTCGTGAGCGCGCGCCAGACCGACGCGCAGGGCCGCGCCGACCTGGCCTTCGTGTGGTCGACCTGGCAGGACGGCATCGAGGCCTGGCGCTTCAACCTCAACTCGTCGGGCGGCGGCGCCGACGAGTCGCGCGCGCTGTTCCACACGGTGCTGGATCGCACGCTGCTGCGCGCGGGCCAGACCGTGTCGATGAAGAGCCATGCGCGGCGCGAGCTGCTCACCGGGCTCGCCATGGTGGCCGCGGCCGACCTGCCCACCACGCTGCGCATCACGCACGAGGGCTCCGGCGACCACGTCGATTTCCCGCTGAAGTGGCGCGCCGGCCGTTACGCGGAGACGGTGTTCAAGATCCCCGACGACGCGAAGCTGGGTGTCTACGACGTGAGCCTGCAGAACGGCGAGACGGTCGCGGCGCAGACCGGCTCGTTCCGCGTCGAGGAGTTCCGCCTGCCCGCGATGATCGGCAGGCTGGTGCCGCCGAGCGGGCCGCAGGTCGACCCGCGCGAGCTCGCGCTCGACGTGATGGTGAACTACGGCAACGGCGGCGGCGCGGCCAACCTGCCGCTGCGGGTGTCGGCGCAGGTGCGCGACATCGACCTCGCGCAGGCCGTGCCGGTGTCGCGCTATCCCGGCTTCCATTTCGATCCGCCCGCGGCGCCGAGCGCGGACGACCGCTCCGGCGACGGCGCGATGTTCGGCGAGGATGACGTCGACGAGGACGACGCCGACCGCATGGTCACGCAGCGCGACACGCACTCGAAGCTGGTGGCCGACAAGCTGCCCGTCACGCTGGACAAGGCCGGCGCCGGCAAGGTGACGCTAGCCAGGCTGCCGGCCACCACCGCGCCCCGCGAGCTGCTGGTGCAGGCCACCTACGCCGACCCGAACGGCGAGGTGCAGACGCTCAGCCAGACGCTGCCGCTGTGGCCGTCGGCCGTGGTGCTGGGCGTGCGCACCGACGACTGGGTCTCGGTGCACCAGAAGCTGCCCGCTCAGGTGGTCGCGCTCGACACCCGTGGCAAGACTATGGCCGGCGTCGACGTGAGCGTGCGCGCCGTCATCCACCGCTCGCTGTCGGCCCGCAAGCGCCTCGTGGGCGGCTTCTACGCGTACGACAACCGGAACGTCGACGAGGATCTCGGCGAGGTGTGCTCCGGCAGGAGCGACGCGCGCGGCCTGGTGCTGTGCGAGGCGACGCTGGAGGCATCCGGGCAGGTGGAGCTGATCGCGCAGGCCAAGGACGCACAGGGCCATCTCGCGCGCGCGGCCTCCAGCGTGTGGGTGACGCGCGCGGGCGAGGTCTGGTTCGGCAGCGCCAACGATGACCGCATGGACGTGCTGCCCGAGCAGCGCGCCTACGAGCCCGGCCAGGTGGCGCGGTTCCAGGTGCGCAGCCCGTTCCGCCACGCCACCGCGCTACTGGCCATCGAGCGCAACGGCATCATCGAGACGCGCACCGTGGAACTCGACGGCCGCGATCCGACGATCGAGGTGCCGGTGAAGGCCGAGTGGGCGCCCAACGTGTTCGTGTCGGTGCTCGCGGTGCGCGGCCGCGTGCGCGAGGTCCCGTGGTACTCGCTGTTCACCTGGGGCTGGAAGTCGCCGGTGGAGTGGTGGCACGCGTGGCGTGACGAGGGCGCGGACTACCATGCGCCCACCGCGATGGTCGACCTCGCGAAGCCGGCCTTCAAGTTCGGCATCACCGAGATCGAGGTGGGCATCGCCGCGCACCGTCTCAAGGTGGAGGTGGTGCCCGACAAGGCCACGTACCCGATCCGCGCCACCAGCCAGGTGCGCATCAAGGTGACGCTGCCCGACGGCCGCACGGCGCCGGCGGGCACCGAGGTGACGCTGGCGGCGGTGGACGAGGCCTTGCTCTCGCTGAAGTCCAACGACAGCTGGGACCTGCTTGGCGCCATGATCCGTCGCCGCGACTACGCCGTGGAGACGGCCACCGCGCAGATGCAGATCATCGGCAAGCGCCACTTCGGCAAGAAGGCCGCGCCTGCGGGCGGCGGCGGCGGCCAGTTCCCCACGCGCGAGCTGTTCGACACGCTGCTGCTGTGGAACCCGAGCGTGGTGCTGGACGCGAAGGGCGAGGCCGTCGTGTCGGTGCCCCTCAACGACTCGCTCACGAGCTTCCGCATCGTGGCCATCGCCGACGTCGTGCAGGGCGCCCAGTCCGCGCTGTTCGGCACGGGGCAGGCGACGATCGCCGCCATGCAGGACCTGCAGATCGTCTCCGGTGTGCCGCCGCTGGTGCGCGAGGGCGACCACTACAAGGCGATGTTCACGCTGCGCAATTCGTCCAAGGCGGCGCTGAACGCGTCGCTGGCTGCCTCGGCCGGAACGCAGTCGCTGCCCGCGCAGGCGGTGTCCATCGCGGCCGGCGCGGCGGTGGACGTCGCGTGGGACGTCGACGCGCCGTTCAACGTGGCCAGCGTCGGCTGGATGGTGTCGGCCGACGCCGGCACCGCGCACGACCGCCTCAAGTTCGCGCAGAAGATCGTGCCCGCGGTGCCGGTGACGGTGCAGCAGGCCACGCTGCTGCAACTGGACAAGACGCTGCGCATCCCGATCGCGCCGCCGGCCAACGCGCTGGCGGACGGCAGCGGCAAGCTGCGCGGTGGCGTCGACGTGGCGCTGAAGCCGCGCCTCGGCGACGGCCTGCCCGGCGTGCGCGACTTCTTCGAGCGCTATCCGTGGATCTGCTTCGAGCAGCAGGCATCGATCGCCATCGGCCTGCGCGACACCGCGCGCTGGCACGCGCTCGTCGCCCAGGCGGCGCTGTACCAGGACGAGGACGGCCTGCTGAACTACTTCCCGAGCAACCTGCCGCGCACGGGCAGCGACAGCCTGACGGCCTACGTGCTGGCCATCAGCGACGAGGCCACGAAGCTGGGCTACGACTTCGCGCTGCCCGACGACGCCAGGGCGAGCATGCAGCGCGGACTGATCGGCTTCGTCGAAGGCAAGGTCGGCCGCGACTTCTGGCGCCCGGCGTTCCTGAAGAACGGCGATCTCGACGTGCGCAAGCTCGCCGCCCTCGAGGCCCTGAGCCGCTACGGCAAGGTGCAGCCGCGCATGCTCGACTCGATCCAGATCCTGCCCAACCAATGGCCCACCGGCGCGGTGATCGACTGGCTGCAGGTGCTCGACCGCGTGCCGGCCATTCCCGATCGCGCGAAGCGCATCGCGCAGGCCGAGCAGGTGCTGCGCGCGCGCCTGAACGTGCAGGGCACGCGCCTGGGCTTCTCCACCGAGCGCGACGACAGCTGGTGGTGGCTGATGAGCAACGCCGACGTCAACAGCGTGCGCATGACGCTGGCCGTGCTGGATCGCAAGGACTGGGCCGACGACGTGCCGCGCATCGTCACCGGCACGTTGCAGCGCCAGCAGTCCGGCCGCTGGTCGACCACCGTGGCCAACGCGTGGGGCAGCGTCGCGATGGAGGCGTTCTCCAAGAAGTTCGAGGCCGTGCCCGTGCGCGGGGTCACGCGCGCGGGCTTCGGCGCGCCGGGCGCGAGCGCGACGCTCGACTGGGCGCGGATGCCCGCCGGCAACTCGCTGCCGCTGGGCTGGCCCGCCGGTTTCGCGGTGAACGGCAACAAGGCCGACGCCACGCTGCAGATCGACCACGAGGGCAGCGGCAAGCCGTGGGTGACGGTCACGTCGCGCGCCGCGGTGCCGGTCACGGCGCCGTTCGGCACCGGCTACCGCATCACGAAGACGGTGACGCCGGTGGAGCAGAAGGCGAAGGGCAAGTGGTCGCGCGGCGACGTCGTGCGCGTGCACCTCGACATAGCCGTGCAGGCCGACGCTACCTGGGTAGTGATCAACGACCCCATCCCCGGCGGCGCCGCGATGCTGGGCACCGGCCTCGGCAACGACGACCAGATCAGCACCGGCACCGAGAAGGACGACGCGCGCGGCTGGCTCGCGTACCAGGAGCGCAGCTTCGAGGCGTTCCGCGCGTACTACCGCTACCTGCCCAAGGGCGCGTTCAGCGTCGAGTACACGATGCGCCTCAGCAACCCGGGCCGCTTCGGCCTGCCGCAGACGCACGTCGAGGCGATGTACGCGCCGGAGATGTTCGGCGAGTCGCCCAACGCGGCGTTCACGGTGACAAATGACGGCCCCTAGCTCCCGCTGGTCGCGGCCCCCGAGGGGCTGCCCGCCGACCCTTGGGCAAAGCCCTCGGGCGCCGGTAGCTTGGATAGTCGCCGCTGCCGCGGCTATCTCGATTTCGTGCGCACCGGTGCGCGCGCTCGCGCTGCCGTCGTTCGAGCAGGTGCGCGCGGCCACCCGCAGCTCGGAGACCGTGCTGCTCGATCGCCACGGCCAGCCGGTGCAGGTGGTGCGCACCGACCCGCGCGCGCGGCGCGGCGCGTGGGTGCCGCTGGCGCAGATATCGCCGGCGTTGCGCGCGGCCGCCATCGCGTCGGAAGACCAGCGCTTCCTGCAGCATTCGGGCGTCGACTGGTCGGCCGTGGCGGGCGCCGCGATCGGCCGCGCGAGCGCCGGCGGCACGCGCGGCGCGTCCACCATCACGATGCAGCTCGCGGGGCTGCTCGATCCCGACCTGGCGCTGCCCAGGGGCGGGCGCACCGTCGGAATGAAGGTGGCGCAGGCCGCGGCGGCGCTGCGGCTCGAGCATACGTGGACCAAGGACCAGATCTTCGAGGCCTGGCTCAACCTCGTGCCGTTCCGCGGCGAGCAGGTGGGCGTGGCGGCGATGTCGCAGGCCTTGTTCCAGAAGGCGCCGGCTGGCCTCGACGCCGACGAGTCGGCCATCGCCGCGGCCCTGCTGCGCGCGCCCAACGCGGCGCCGGCCGTGGTGGGCCAGCGCGCGTGCGGCGTGCTCAAGGCGCAGGGTCGCGCGGACGAGTGCGCCGTCGCGCAGGGCTTCGCCGAACTGATCCTGGCTCGCGCGGCGAACGCGTCGGACAACGCCGGCGAGCAGCTCGCGCCGCACTTCGCGCGCCAGGTGCTGAAGACCACGGACAAGGCCGCGCCGCCGGCCTCGCTGCGCACGACGCTGGACGCCGGCACGCAGCGCCGCGCCCGCGACGCGCTGCGCCAGCAGCTGGCCGAGCTGCGCGACCGCGACGTGGAGGACGGCGCCGTGGTGGTGCTGGACAACGCCACCGGCGACGTGCTCGCGTGGGTGGGCTCCAGCGGCGACCTGTCGCGGGCGGCGGCCGTCGACGCGGTGGTCGCGCCGCGCCAGGCCGGCTCCACGCTGAAGCCCTTCCTCTACGAACAGGCGATCGAGCAGCGTTGGCTGACCGCCGCGTCGGTGCTGGACGACGCGCCCACGCGGCTGCACACGCCCTCGGGCCTGTACATCCCGCAGAACTACGACCACGACTTCAAGGGCCGCGTGACGGTGCGCACCGCGCTCGGCTCATCGCTCAACGTGCCGGCCGTGCGCACCGCGGTGATGGTGACGCCCGACCGTTTCGCGCGGCGCCTGGTCGCGCTGGGCCTGCCGATCCGCCGCCCCGGCGACTTCTACGGCTACAGCATCGCGCTGGGCTCGCCCGAGGTCACGTTGCTGTCGCTGGCCAACGCCTACCGCGCGCTGGCCAACGGCGGCACGACGAGCGCGCCGCGGATGCTGCTGGCCGACGCGCCGCCGCCGGCCGGCACGCGCGTGATGGATCCCGCCGCGTCGTTCATCGTGGCCGACATCCTTTCCGACAACGGCGCCCGCGTGCCCACCTTCGGCCTGGACAACGCGCTGGCCACGCGCTACTGGTCGGCGGTCAAGACCGGCACCAGCAAGGACATGCGCGACAACTGGTGCGTGGGCTTCAGCGCCCGCTACACGGTGGGCGTGTGGGTGGGCAACGCCGGCGGCGCGCCGATGCACGCGGTCTCCGGCGTCACTGGCGCGGCGCCCGTGTGGCGGACGGTGATGGACGCCCTGCAGCGCAGCGACGTCGCCGACGCGCATCCGGGCCGCATCGGGCCCGCGTCGCCAAGGCCGGGCGCGTTGATCAAGGCGGCCTGGGTGCCAGGCGTGCCCGCCGCGCCCGTGCCGCCGCCGGGCCTGGTGGCGCAGCCGATCACCTTCGACGCGCAGCTGGAGGCGCCGCGCACCGAGTGGTTCCTCACCGGCACCGAGACCGCGCACGTGGCGCTCGCGAGCGCCGCGGGCACCGCCGCGCGGCTGATCGTGTCGCCCGACGACCGGTCCATCATCGCGCTCGATCCCGACATCCCGCCGGCCGTGCAGCGCCTGCGCTTCGAGGCCGTGGCCCCGCCGCCGCCCGGCGCCGCCTGGCGGCTCGACGGCAGGCGCCTGGGCGCGGCCCGGCCCTTGCCGTGGGCGCCGTGGCCCGGCCATCACGTGCTGGAACTGGTGGACGCGAAAGGCGTCGCGCTGGACACGGTGAGCTTCGAAGTGCGCGGCGCGCAGGCCAGACCCGCCGCGTCGAGTGCACCCGGCGCGGCAACCGCGCGGCGCCAGCCGAAGAAGCCGGTCTCATGAACCGCGCGGCGCATCCATCTGTTTCAGCACGCGTCGTCGTGCGCGCCCGCCGGCGAATGGCCCGCACGGACGTCGCGGTCGCCACGAAGGTGGCGTAGGCTCCGGGTTTTCCAGCAAGGCCGGGCGCGCGACCGGGCCTTGTCGCAGCCGGGACAGTTCCCGGCGTGCGAACGGTCCTAGAATCGAACGATCGTTCTATTTTCCGGGGTTGGCCGCTCGCCGGCCCCGGACGAACTGAATTCACGGAGACCAGCCCCATGAGTGCGAGTTACGAAGTCCGCGGCGCCATCGCCGTCATCACGCTGAACAACCCGCCGGTCAACGGCCTGGGCTACGAGACGCGCAAGGCCGTGGCCTCGGGCGTCGAGAAGGCGGAGGACGACGCGGCCGTCAAGGCCATCGTCATCACCGGCGCCGGCAAGGCGTTCTCCGGCGGCGCCGACATCAAGGAATTCGGCTCGCCGCTGGCGCTGGCCGAGCCCAACCTGCTGAGCCTGATCGCCCGCGTGGAGGGCGCGTCCAAGCCCGTGGTCGCCGCGATCCACACCGTGTGCATGGGCGGCGGCCTCGAGCTGTCGCTGGGCTGCCACTACCGCGTGGTCGCCCCGGGCGCGCAGATCGCGCTGCCCGAGGTGAAGCTGGGCATCGTGCCGGGCGCCGGCGGCACGCAGCGCCTGCCGCGCGCGCTGGGCGTGGAGGCCGCGCTGAACATGATCGTCAGCGGCGAGCCGGTCAAGAGCGAACTGCTCGCGCAGATTCCCGGCCAGAAGCTGTTCGACCGCGTGATCGAGGGCGATCTGCTGGAAGGCGCGATCGCGTTCGCCAATGAGATCGCGGCCGCGCGTCCGCTGCCCATGGTGCGCGACATCAAGTGCAAGCATGCGGACGGCGACGCCTACTTCGGCTTCGCGCGCAACACCGTCAAGGCGATGGCCAAGAACTTCCCCGCGCCGGCGCGCTGCGTCGATTGCGTGGAGCAGGCCACCAAGGCCAGGTTCGAGGACGGGCTGAAGTACGAGCGCGAGGCCTTCGCCGCGCTGATGCTCACGCCCGAGAGCAAGGCGCTGCGCCACGCGTTCTTCGCCGAGCGCGCCGCGTCCAAGGTTCCGGGCATCCCCGAGGACACCGCCACGCGCGACATCAGGAGCGTCGCCATCATCGGCGCCGGCACCATGGGCGGCGGCATCGCGATGAACTTCCTCAACGCCGGCCTCCCGGTGAAGATCCTCGAGATGAAGCAGGAGGCGCTGGACAAGGGCTTGGGGCTCATCCGCAAGAACTACGAGGCGCAGGTCAAAAAGGGCAAGCTGAAGGAAGACAAGTACGCCGAGCGCATGGCGCTGCTGTCGACCACGCTGTCGTACGCGGAGCTGGGCGACGCCGACCTGGTCATCGAGGCCGTGTTCGAGGAGATCTCGGTCAAGCGGCAGGTGTTCGAGCAGCTCGACGCCGTGATGAAGCCGGGCGCGATCCTGGCCTCCAACACGTCGACGCTGGACCTCGACAAGATCGCGTCGTACACGTCGCGTCCGCAGGACGTGATCGGCATGCACTTCTTCAGCCCGGCCAACGTGATGCGCCTGCTCGAGGTCGTGCGTGGCGCGAAGACCGCGCCCGACGTGCTGATGACCGTGATGAAGCTGGGCAAGAAGATCAAGAAGACCTGCGTGGTCTCCGGCGTGTGCGACGGCTTCATCGGCAACCGCATGATCGAGCAGTACAGCCGCCAGGCCGGTTTCCTGCTGGAAGAGGGCTGCACGCCGCAGCAGGTGGACAAGGCGGTCGAGAAGTTCGGCTTCGCGATGGGCCCGTTCCGCATGGGCGACCTGGCCGGCAACGACATCGGCTGGGCCATCCGCAAGCGCCGCTACGTGGAGAAGCCCGACCTGCGCTACTCGAAGACGGCCGACCTGCTGTGCGAGCTGGGCCGCTACGGCCAGAAGACGGGCGCCGGCTGGTACGACTACGTGCCTGGCAAGCGCGATGCGATCCCGTCGGAGCTGGTCAACGACATGCTGGCCAAGCATCGTTCCGACCTCGGCATCACGGCGCGCAAGATCGGCGACGACGAGATCGTCCATCGCCTGGTGTACTCGCTGGTCAACGAAGGCGCGCGCATCGTCGAGGAAGGCATCGCGCTGCGGGCCTCCGACATCGACATGGTCTACCTCACCGGGTATGGCTTCCCGCTGTGGCGCGGCGGCCCGATGAACTACGCCGACACCGTGGGCCTGTGGAACGTGGTGCAGGCGATGAAGAAGTTCTCGAAGAACCCGGCCGACGACCAGGCGTTCTGGCAGCCCGCGCCGCTGCTGGCCAGGCTGGCGGCCGAAGGCAAGAGCTTCACCTAAAGAGCCTGGAAGGAAATCCGCCATGCCCGCTCGTCTCGCCCAAAGACGCCCGCTCGTCGTTGCAAATGCTCGCCGTAGCCTCCGCTACGTCTGTGCTTTGCGCCTAGATCGGACGCCATTGGGCGATCCGCTCGGGCACGCCGGATTCCCTCCCAGGCTCTCATGACCAGGGCGCCGGGCTTCCTCGTGCGCGCCGCGGCCGTGCTGCTGGGTGTCGTGCTGGGCATGGCGGTCGTCGCGGGTGCCAGCCCGTGGCGCGAGCTGTTGAAGAAGCCCGAGCCGGCGCCGTCCGCCCCGATCCAACGCGAGCGCGCGCCCGACCAGCGCGTCTGACTCACTTCACAAGCTTTCCAGGAGTTCCCCATGACCGAAGCCGTCATCGTTTCCACCGCCCGCACGCCGCTCTGCAAGAGCTGGAAGGGCGCCTTCAACATGACGCACGGCGCCGAGCTGGGCGGCCATGCCGTCAAGGCGGCGCTCGAGCGCGCCGGCATCGACGGCGGCGAGGTGGAGGACGTGCTGATGGGCTGCGCCAACCCCGAGGGCGCGACCGGCGCCAACATCGCGCGCCAGGTGGTGCTGCGCGCCGGGCTGCCGGTGTCGGTGGCCGGCGCCACCGTCAACCGCTTCTGCTCCAGCGGCCTGCAGACCATCGCGATGGCCGCGCAGCGCGTGATCGCCAACGAGGGCGACGTCTATGTGGCCGGCGGCGTGGAGAGCATCTCGTGCGTGCAGCAGGAGATGAACCACCACATGCTGCGCGACATGTGGCTGGCGCGGAACAAGCCGGCCATCTACATGTCGATGCTGGAGACCGCCGAGACCGTGGCCAAGCGCTACAAGATCTCGCGCGAGCGCATGGACCAGTACGGTGCCGCCAGCCAGCAGAAGGCCGCCGCGGCGCTCGAGGCCGGCCTGTTCAAGGACGAGATCGCGTCCATCACGGTCACGGCCGGCGTCGCCGACCCGAAGAACGGCATCCGCACGAAGCAGGTCACCGTCGAGAACGACGAAGGCATCCGCCCGGGCACCACCTACGACGGCATCAAGGACCTGCGCCCGGCGCTGCCCGGCGGCCTGATCAGCGCCGGCAACGCGAGCCAGTTCTCCGACGGCGGCGGCGCCTGCGTGGTGGTCTCCAGCCAGTACGCGGAACGCAAGGGCCTGAAGCCGCTGGGCCGCTTCCTCGGCTTCGCCGTGGCCGGCTGCGAGCCCGACGAGATGGGCATCGGCCCCGTGTACGCGGTGCCGAAGGTCCTTCGTCGCCTGGGCCTGACGGTGGCCGACATCGACCTGTGGGAACTCAACGAGGCGTTCGCGGTGCAGGTGCTGTACTGCGCCGACACCCTGGGCATCCCGATGGACCGGCTCAACGTCAACGGCGGCGCCATCGCCGTGGGCCACCCGTACGGCGTCAGCGGCCAGCGCCTGACCGGCCACGCGCTGATCGAAGGCAAGCGCCGCGGCGCAAAGAAGGTTTGCGTCACGATGTGCATCGGCGGCGGCATGGGCGCGGCCGGCGTTTTTGAAGTTCTTTGAGCCCCCACGGTCGCTTGCGCTCCCTGCCCCCCGAAGGGGCCGGCCGCGAGCGGCCCGGCAAAGCCGGTTCCGCCGCTCCCTTGAACTTCTGTCGGGACGTTTGAGCGGCAGCGCCGGGGACGCGCCCCTTCAACGTTTCGGCCACCGATCGCAATGAGCACTCGCCAGACGCTGGACTTCCTGCTGTACGACTGGTTGAAGGTGGAGCGGCTCACGGAGCGCGAGCGCTTCGCCGACCACTCGCGCGCCACCTTCGACGCGGTGCTCGACACCTGCGAGCGCCTGACGCGCGAGAAGTTCGCGCCGTTCAACCGGCTGGTGGACACGCAGGAGCCGCACTTCGACGGCGAGCGCGTGCACCTGCCGCAGGCCACGCACGACGCGCTGCACGCTTACGCGGCCACGGGCATGTTCGCCGCGTCGCAGGACGCCGACATTGGCGGCATGCAACTGCCTTGCGTCGTCGAGAAGGCCGCCAACGCCTTCCTCTCGCAAGCCTGCATCGGCATGGGCGGCTACGTGCTGCTCACGCACGGCAACGCGGGCCTGCTGATGGCGCACGGCACGCGCAAGCAGCAGGAAGTGTTCGCGGCCCGGGAGTTCACCGGCGAGTGGTTCGGCACGATGTGCCTCAGCGAGCCGCAGGCCGGCTCGTCGCTGAGCGACATCGCCACGCGCGCCGTGCCCGATGGGCCTGAGTTCGAGTCCGACCCGCTGGGCCCGCGCTACAAGCTGGTGGGCAACAAGATGTGGATCTCGGCCGGCGAGCACGAGATCACGCCCAACATCGTGCACCTGGTGCTGGCCAAGATCCCCGGCCCGGATGGCAAGCTGCCGGCGGGCGCCAAGGGCATCTCGCTGTTCATCGTGCCCAAGCATCGCGTCGACGCCGACGGCAATCTCACCGGCGAGCGCAACGACGTCAGCCTGGCCGGGCTGAACCACAAGCTGGGCTTTCGCGGCACCACCAACACCTTGCTGAACTTCGGCGAGAAGGGCGGGGCGACGGGCTACCTGGTGGGCCAGCCGGGCGAGGGCCTGCGCTGCATGTTCCACATGATGAACGAGGCGCGCATCGGCGTGGGCCTGGGCGCGACGATGTTGGGCGCGGCCGGCTACGAGGCCAGCCTGGCGTACGCGAGGCAGCGCACGCAGGGACGCCCGATCGCGGCGGGCGGCAAGGACGCGGCCATGCCGCCGGTGCGCCTGATCGAGCACGCGGACATCCGCCGCATGCTGCTCGCGCAGAAGGCCATCGTCGAGGGCGGCATGGCGCTGGCGCTGTACTGCGCGCGCCTGGTCGACGAGCAGCGCACGGGCGACGCCGAGTCGGCCGCCGCCGCGGGCACGCTGCTGGAGATGCTCACGCCCATCGCCAAGAGCTGGCCCAGCGAATGGGCGCTGGAGGCCAACAGCCTGGCCATCCAGATCCACGGCGGCTACTGCTATACGCGCGACTTCCCGGTGGAGCAGCACTGGCGCGACAACCGCCTCAACATGATCCACGAGGGCACGCACGGCATCCAGGCGCTGGACCTGCTGGGCCGCAAGGCGGTGATGCAGGGCGGCGCGGGCCTGAAGCTGCTGGCCCGGCGGATCGACGCGACGATCGCGCGCACGCTGCCGCAGGCGCGTCTCGCGACGCACGCGAACGCGCTCGCGCAGGCGCTGCAGCGCCTGGGCGCGGCCACGCGCGCCGCGTGGGCCACCGCGCTGCCCGAGGACGCGCTGGCCAACGCCACGCCCTACCTGCAGGCCTTCGGCCATGTCGTGCTGGCGTGGCTGTGGCTGGACGTCGGCGCCTCCATCCTCGACGCCGGCGAGGCCGGATCCACCGCGAATGTCGGCCGGCTGGCCGCGCTGGACTACTTCATGCGCTACGAGCTGCCGAAGATCGATGCCTGGCTGCGCGTCGTCGAATCGCGCGACCGCACCTGTCGCGACGTGCCCGAAGACGCGTTCTGAACAACGACCCGAGACAAGACCCGATGACCTCCGCATCCGCCATCCCCGCGACGTCGTTCGCCGATCGACGCTCCATCCAGAAGCTGTTCGACCTGAGCGGCCGCACCGCGCTCGTCACCGGCGGCTCGCGCGGCCTGGGCCTGCAGATCGCCGAGGCCTTGGGCGAGGCCGGCGCGCGCGTGGTGCTCAGCGCGCGCAAGGCCCAGGATCTCGAGGCCTGCGCCGCGGCGCTGAAGGAACGCGGCATCGCCGCCGACTGGATTGCCGCCGACTCGAGCCAGCCCGCCGAGGTGCGGCGCCTGGCCGACGAGGCGATCGCCAGGCTGGGCCACGTGGACATCCTCGTCAACAACGCCGGCGCCACCTGGGGCGCGCCTGCCGAGGATCATCCGCTGGAGGCCTGGGACAAGGTGATGAACCTCAACGTGCGCGCCATCTTCCTGTTGTCGCAGGCCATCGGCAAGGCCAGCATGATCCCGCGCCGGCGTGGCCGCATCATCAACGTCGCGTCCATCGCGGGCCTGGCCGGCAACACCGGCGCGATGACCTCGGTGGCCTACAACACGAGCAAGGCCGCGGTGATCAACTTCACGCGCGCGCTGGCCGGCGAGTGGGGCGTGCACGGCATCAACGTCAACGCGCTGGCGCCGGGCTTCTTCCCCAGCAAGATGACGGCGGGCCTGCTGGCGCACGTGGGCATCGACAACCTGCGCGCCCACGTGCCGCTGCGCCGCCTGGGCGACGACGAGGACCTGAAGGGCGCGGCGCTGCTGCTCGCCAGCGACGCCGGCAAGCACATCACCGGCCAACTGATCGCCGTCGACGGCGGCGTCAGCGCGGTCCATGGCGGCTGAGGCCATGACCGGACGCACGCCCCTGAAGTTCGCGCTCGACATCCCCTTCGTCGAGGCGCTGGGCATGCAGCTGTGGCGCTTCGACGGCGGCATCGCGGAGGTCAGCATGGACGTGCGCGCCGACATGCACAACTCCTGGGCCGTGGCGCACGGCGGCGTCGTCATGACGCTGCTCGACGTGGCCATGGCCCATGCGGCGCGCAGCGTGCGCGACGAGGGCGAGCACGGGGCACCGGGCATCGTCACGGTCGAGATGAAGACCAGCTTCATGCGGCCGGCCACCGGCCGCCTGATGGCCACCGGCCAGCTCCTCCACGGCACGCGGAGCATGGCGTTCTGCGAGGGCAGCGTGCGCGACGCCACGGGCGCGTTGTGCGCGCACGCCACCGGCACGTTCAAGCTGCTGCGCGCCTTGAAGCGCGGCGACGAAATTTCCTGAATGACACCCCGGCGTCGCCCGCGGGCGACGCCTTCCCAAACCACGGAGACCGTTCCATGTCCATCACCAACCGCCAGATCCTCCTCGCCTCGCGTCCCCAGGGCGAACCGAGCGCCGAGAACTTCAAGCTCGTCGAGGCCCCCGTCGCGCCGCTGGCCGACGGCCAGGTGCTGGTGCGCCACCACTTCCTCAGCCTCGACCCGTACATGCGCGGCCGCATGAGCGACGCCAAGAGCTACGCCGCGCCGCAGCCGCTGGACGCCGTGATGATCGGCGGCACCGCCGGCGAGGTGGTCGAGTCGAAGAACCCGCACTTCAAGGCCGGCGACAAGGTCGTGGGCATGGGCGGCTGGCAGGAGTACGCGGTCGTCGACGCCGATCAGCGCGGCGTGCTGCAGAAGGTGGACACGACGCATGTGCCGCTGTCGGCCTACCTGGGCGCGGTGGGCATGCCCGGCGTCACCGGCTGGTACGGCCTCGTGAAGATCATCAACCCGAAGGCCGGCGAGACCGTGGTGGTCAGCTCCGCCGCCGGCGCCGTGGGCGGCGCGGTGGGCCAGCTCGCCAAGGCGCGCGGCGCGCGCGTGGTGGGCATCGCCGGCGGCCCCGACAAGTGCCGTTCGGTCAAGGAGGAGCTGGGCTTCGACGAGTGCATCGACTACCGCCAGTTCCCCGATGTCAAATCCATGTCCGGTGCGCTGAAGGCGGCGTGCCCGTCCGGCATCGACGGCTACTTCGAGAACGTCGGCGGCCACCTGCTCGACGCCGTGATGCTGCGCGCGAACGCGTTCGCGCGCATCGCGATGTGCGGGATGATCGCCGGCTACAACGGCGAGCCGATCCCGATGACGCTGCCGCAGCTGATCCTCACGAACCGCATGAAGATCGAGGGCTTCATCGTCAGCGAGCACATGGACGCGTGGCCGGAGGCGCTGAAGGAACTCGGCACGCTGGTGGCCACCGGCAAGCTGAAGTACCGCGAGACCGTGGCGCAGGGCATCGCCAACGCGCCGGAGGCGTTCTTCGGGCTGCTCAAGGGCAGGAACCAGGGCAAACAGCTGGTAAAACTCGTCTGAACCAACCGGACGACGGACGAGACAGATGCTGACCTGGCAATGGACCCGCTTCGCGGGCTTGAGCGGCGACGACGTGTACGACATGCTGGCGCTGCGCGCGACGATCTTCGTCGTGGAGCAGGACTGCGTCTACCTCGATCCGGACGGCCTCGACCGGCAGTCCTGGCACCTGCTGGGGCGTGACGCCGCGGGCGAGCTGCTCGCGTACGTGCGCGTGTGCGACCCCGGCGTGAAGTTCGAGCCGCCGTCCATCGGCCGCGTGGTGGTCGACCCGCCGCAGCGCGGAACCGGCCTGGGCCACGTGCTGATCGCCGAGGCGCTGGAGCGTTGCGACGCCACCTGGCCCGGCGCGCGCAACCGCATCGGCGCCCAGGCCCACCTGCAGGGCTTCTACGGCCGCCACGGCTACCGGCCGGTCGGCGAGACCTACCTCGAGGACGGCATCGTCCACATCGACATGGAGCGCGCACCGACATGACCACCGCCTCGCCGCACGGCGCCACGCACGCCGTGACCAACCAGGTTCCGCCGTTCGAGAACGTCAACCTGTTCGAGACCAACGCGGCCCTGCGCGACGCGGTGAGGTTCAACGCGCCGGCGCTGGCCACCGATTCGCTGTCCACGCTGGGCACGCTGGCCGGCAGCGCCGAGATGCAGCGCCACGCGCGCCTGGCCAACCTGCACACGCCAGTGCTGCACTCGCACGACCGCTTCGGCCATCGCATCGACGAGGTGGAGTTCCATCCGAGCTACCACGTGCTGCTGGGCGCGGCGCTGCAGCACCGCCTGCACGGCTCGCCGTGGGCGGCCGACGGCCCCAGCCACGTCGAGCGCGCGGCCGGCTTCATGCTGTTCACCGAGCTCGAGCCCTCGGTGCTGTGCCCGGTGTCGATGACCTACGCCGTCGCGCCCGCGCTGCGCGCCAACGACGCCTTGCAGCTGACCTTCGCGGGCCTGCTGGCCAGCCCGCGCTACGACCACCGGTTCCAGCTCGCCAGCGCCAAGACGGCGATGACCATGGGCATGGGCATGACGGAGAAGCAGGGCGGCTCAGACGTGCGCGCCAACACCACGCGCGCCGAGCCCGACGGCCACGACGCCTGGGGCCAGCGCTATCGGCTGATGGGCCACAAGTGGTTCATGTCGGCGCCGATGAGCGACGCGTTCCTCGTCGTGGCGCAGACGCCCGCCGGCCCCACCTGCTTCTTCCTGCCGCGCTGGCTGCCCGACGGCTCGCTCAACGCGGTGCGCATCCAGCGCCTGAAGGACAAGCTGGGCAACCACGCCAACGCCAGCTCCGAGGTGGAGTTCGTCGACGCGCTCGCCTGGCGCGTGGGCGACGAGGGACGCGGCCTGCCGCAGATCCTCGCGATGGGCGCCCTGACGCGCCTCGATTGCGCGCTCGGCACCACGGGCCTCATGCGCGGCGCGCTGTCGCTGGCCCTGCACCACGCCACGCACCGCAAGGCGTTCGGCAAGCGGCTGGTCGACCACGCGCTGATGCGCAACGTGCTGGCCGATCTCGCGCTGGAGAGCGAGGCCTCCACCGCGCTGGCGCTGCGCCTGGCGCGCGCCGTCGACCGCAGCGAGGATGCGGCCACGCCGTCGGCCGAGCGCGAGCACGAGGCCCTGATGCGCCGCCTGCTGACCCCCGCGGCCAAGTACTGGGTCTGCAAGCGCGGCAGCCATTTCGCGCAGGAGGCGATGGAGTGCCTGGGCGGCAACGGCTACGTCGAAGGGGAAGGCGAGGGCGTGATGGCGCGCATCTACCGCGAGATGCCGCTGAACTCGATCTGGGAGGGCGCCGGCAACATCATGGCGCTGGACCTGCTGCGCGCGCTGCGCGGCGGCCCCATCGCCGACGCGATCCGGCACGAGGCCCGCGCCGCCAAGGGCGCGCATCCGTTGCTCGATCGCGCGCTGCAACGCCTGGTGGCGCGCCTGGAGAACGGCGTCGACGAGATCGACGCGCGCCGCTTCGCGCGCGACCTCGCGCTGGTGGCGCAGGGCGCGCTGCTCGCGCAGACGGCGCCGGGCCCGGTGTTCGCCGCGTTCTGCGAGAGCCGGCTCGACGGCGCGCCCGACGCGTTCGGCCAGCTGGGCGCGTCCACCGATTTCGATGCGATCCTGCGCCGCGCCGGTGCGCACTGACAACACACAAGACGGGAGACACCCCATGAGCACGAATTCCTGGCAAGGCCGCACGGCCGTCATCACCGGCGCCGCTTCGGGCTTCGGCCTCGAGACCTCGCGCCTGGCCGCGGGCCAGGGCATGAACGTCGTGATGGCCGACGTGCTGGAGGAGCCGCTGGCCGCCGCCGTCAAGGAGATCGAGGCGCTGGGCGCGCAGGTGTTGCCGTTCCGGTGCGACGTGCGCCACGCCGCCGAGGTGGAGGCGCTGGGCGCCGCCACGCAGGCCCGCTTCGGCGCGCCGCATTTCGTGTTCAACAACGCGGGCGTGGGCGCCGGCGGCCTGATCTGGGAGCACACCGCGCGCGACTGGGAGTGGGTGATGGGCGTCAACGTGATGGGCGTCGCGCACGGCGTGCGCGTGTTCACGCCGATGATGCTGGCGGCAGAGAAGACCGACCCGGCGTTCTCGGGCCACATCGTCAACACCGCGTCGATGGCGGGGCTCGTGAACATGCCCAACATGGGTGTCTACAACGTCAGCAAGCACGCGGTGGTGGCGCTCAGCGAGACGCTCTACCAGGACCTGCGCCTGGTGAGCGACCGCGTCCACGCCCACGTGCTGTGCCCGTACTTCGTGCCCACCGGCATCGCGCACAGCGAGCGCGCGCGCCCGCAGGACGCGCAGGAGGACGGCCGCCGGGCCACCACCAGCCAGCGCGTGGCGCAGGGCCTGATCGAGAAGGCGGTGGCCGGTGGGCGCGTGACGGCCGCCGACGTGGCGCAGCTGGTGTTCGACGCGCTGGACGCCGACCGCTTCTACATCTATAGCCACCCGAAGGCGCTGGCGCCGGTGATGACGCGTGCCGAGGACATCCTGGCCGCCGCCAACCCGTCCGATCCGTACTGCGACCGGCCGGAGCTGGGCGAGCAGCTGCGGGCGGCCCTGCGGCGCTGACAGGGTTCGCCCCGAGCGAAGGCAGGCGAGATGGTGTATGATGTCGGAGTAGGCAATACTTAAGACCGTCGTCCAGAAGGACTCCTCCGGCAACCCGTCGTGTGAACGATGACTCGGCTTGGTCGAACTCTCCAGTTTGATTTTCTTGCGTAGTACCTGCACTGCGTTGGCATGTGCTGCGCATGATTTTGAATTTAGGATTTTTCGAGTATGTCGAACGAAACCGGTATCGTGAAGTGGTTCAATGACGGCAAGGGCTTCGGGTTCATCACCCCGGACTCCGGCGGCAAGGACCTGTTTGCCCACTTCAGCGAGATCCAGGGCACGGGCTTCAAGAGCCTGGCCGAAAACCAGCGCGTCGAATTCGAAGTGAAGCAGGGCCAGAAGGGCCTGCAGGCTTCGAACATCCGTCCGCTGTAATGCACGGACTGCGCGCTCGAACCGGGCGCGCAGCGTGACGGCCGCGAACCGTTCTCCCCGCAAAGCAGGATCCCCCATGAGCAAAGCTGCCAAGGGAATGCTGGAAGCCTCCATCAAGGAGGAAGCGGAGCGGAAGGAACGTTTGCGGCAGGCACTGCCGGCCGCCGTGGAGCTCTTGCGCACCCGGCAAGCCGGCTTGATAGCCGCCAGGGAGATCGAGGAATTCGTCGCCCTGAACTGGCTGGAATGGCACGGTGGCACGCTGAGGCTGACCGTCACCGGGTCGAACGTGTGCTCGCAAGGCCGAGCGACTTCGATCCAGGCTCGCGGAACGTGAGCCGGACGCGACGTCCCCCAGGTCGCCATGCCCCCGAAATGAATGCGCCCGACACGGGTGCGGCGGTCTACCCCCAAGCAGGCAAGAGGCGACGGGCAACAGACCGCTCAGAAAGCAATAAAATAATTACTGATATTCCTGTCGGCAAGTACACGGTTTGCCCCCTGGCCAAACCGCAAGCCGACGGCGGCTACACCGCCACTGTTTCCATCGGCACGGGTCGCGGCAACGCAGCCCATGCCCGCGTGATGCGCTTCGCGCCGCTCTTCGAGACGTCCGAGGCTGCACTGCGCTACGCCACCTCCGAAGGCCTGAACTGGGCGCGCCAACAGCCGGCGTGGCCCATCTCGGGGCCACAAGGCTCGCGTGGCACCGCTGGCCTTTCCATCGCATAAATTTCAGGAGCGTTTTCAATGGCAAAAGAAGAACTGATCGAGATGCACGGGGTGGTCGAGGACGTGCTGCCCGACTCGCGCTACCGCGTGAAGCTGGACAACGGCCACGAGCTCGTCGCCTACACCTCCGGCAAGATGCGCAAGCACCACATCCGCATCCTGGCCGGCGACAAGGTGTCGCTGGAGCTGTCGCCCTACGACCTCACCAAGGGTCGCATCACCTTCCGTCACATCGAGCGTCGCGGCCCGAACTGAGCCCGCGCTCGCCGGCCCGGTGCCGGCATGACGATCCCCGAAAAGCCCGCGGCAACCTGCCGGCGGGCTTTTTTTCGTCCGCCGGTCGGGGTCGATCAGCGCGCCGACGGCAGCTCGAACACCAGGCAGGTGGTGGTGGCGTGCGCGAACAGCGTGCCGTCCGGGCCGAACAGGCGCGCCTCCGCGGTGGCCAGCTGCTTGCCGCAGTGGATCACCTTGCCCTCGGCCCGCACGCGGCCGACCTTGGGCGTGAGGCCGCGCACGTAGTTCACGCTCAGCTCGGCTGTCGTGTAGCCGCGGCCCGCGGGCATCATCGTGTGGACGGCGCAACCGAGCGCCGAGTCCAGCATCGTGGCGAACCAGCCGCCGTGCACGCCGCCCATCGGGTTGAAGTGCGCCGGCCCGGGCCTGCCCTGGAACAGCGCCACGCCGGGTCCGACCTGGATCAGCGAGAAGTCCAGCGTCTGCGCGATGGGCGCGAACGGCAGCTCGCCGGCCAGCATCGCCTGCATCTGCTCCAGCCCGTTCTTGCCGGCCCATTGGTCGGGCGTGGCGATGCCGGGGCCGGCGCGCAGCATGCGGGTATCGCTGGCCTCGCCGTCAGCGATCCATTGCCGCAGGACGGCCTGCGCCTCGTCGGCGGACAGGCGGGGCGGTGCGGCGGGGGCGAGCAGGGCGGACATGGCGTTCCTTTCGGGCGACGATCGTGCGTTGCCATTGATGCATATGCAACGATTGTAGCTGCAACTATAATCGCGCCATGTCGCCTTCCTTAGAGACCGAGCGCGCGCCAGCCGAGGCCACCGCGAAGCCGCAGGGCTGCACCAATCTCAAGCTGCGCCAGCTGATGCGCCGCGTGGCGCAGCGCTACGACGCCGAGATGGGGCAGGTGGGGCTGAAGGGCACGCAGTACTCGCTGCTGAGCCACGTGGTCAAGCTGGGGCCGATCCGGCCGGTGGACCTGGCGGCGCGCATCAACGTCGACGCGTCCACGCTGTCGCGCAACCTGCAGCCGCTGATCGCCGCGGGCTGGCTCGCGCTGGAGCCGGGCGCCGACGCGCGCAGCCGGCTCGTGCACGCCACCGAGGCGGGGCGCGCGAAACGCACGGAGGCGCAGCGGCGCTGGCGCGTCGCGCAGGAAGGGATCAACGCGACGCTGGGGCCCGAGCGGGTGATCGCGCTGCACGCGCTGATCGACGAGGCGATGCGGGCGCTGGACGAGGGTTAGCGCGCCGGGCCTTGCGCCGAGCGGAGGGGCTCAGCCGGCGGAGGAGTCGGTGGCGTGCAGCCGGGTGGCCGAGAAATTCCACGACAGCGCGTGGGCGCGGTTGGCGGCCTCGCGCGTGTCGTCGATCGGCAGCGTGACGTCCAGCGAGCCGAAGTCGGTGCGCGGCAGGTCGGGGCGGCCGGCGTTGTGCTGCATGTAGTGCCACACCACCATCAGCGCCTTGCCCAGCGCGTGGTACTCGCGGCCACGGCCCTGCAGGCAGTAGGCCTCGCGCGCCTTGATCAGGTCCATCAGCATGGCGCGTTCGGTGGCGCTCAGGCCGGGGGCGAGAGGATCGATGTCTTGGATGGCGGTCATGGCGATTACCTGCAGGGATGGAGTGCGACAGCCGCTGGGCCGGGAGGGCGGCGGCCCCGGCGCGCTGCCAGGGAACCAGCGGATGTCCCTATGTTCGTTGCGATGGCGTGATTTCATTCACGCAATGACGCCACCATCCTGCGGTCATTTCGGTGTAACGAGGTAACAGGGCGAAACGTCCTTTCCACATTCCGCCTTGTCCGGCCGGCGCGTGGTTGCTCATCCTTACGTCTTCGGCCGAGCGCGACCGTTCCAGCTCGACCGCGGCGGGCAACTAGGGCATGCCATGGGAGTCGCGGCACTTGGGCGGGCCTAGCATCCCCGCATGCAAGACGCCCAGGTCATCGTGCTCGCCACGCCCGTTTTCTTCCTCCTGATCGCCATCGAGGTGCTGGTGGGCTGGCGCCGCCACCGCGTCACCTACGCGTGGTCGGACACGCTCAACAGCATCGGGCTCGGCATGATGAGCCAGGTCATCGGCGTGTTCACCAAGCTGTTCACGCTGGGCCTGTACCAGTGGGTGTACGCGCACGCCGCGCTGTTCCCGCTGAGCGCGGGCTCGCCGTGGGTGTGGGCGGGCGCGCTGCTGGCCTATGACTTCCTCTACTACTGGCTGCACCGCGCCGGCCACACCGTGGGGCTGTTCTGGGCCGCGCACGTGGTGCACCACCAGAGCGAGGAATACAACCTGTCCACCGCGTTGCGCCAGACCGGCTCGGGCTGGATCGCCGGCTGGCTGTTCTATCTGCCGATGGCCCTCGTGGGCGTGCCGCCGCTGGTGTTCGCCGTGGTCGCGCTCATCGACCTGCTATACCAGTTCTGGGTGCATACGCGCCAGATCGACCGGCTCGGCTGGTTCGACCGCTGGTTCTGCGCGCCGTCGAACCACCGCGTGCACCACGCCGTCGACGACATCTACCTCGACCGCAACTACGGCGGCATCCTGGTGGTGTGGGATCGGCTCTTCGGCAGCTTCCAGCCGGAGCTCGACGAGCACCCTTGCCACTACGGCACGCGCAGTCCGCTGCGCAGCTGGAATCCGGTGTGGGCCAACCTCGAGGTCTACGCCGGGCTGTGGCACGATTGCCGCCATGCCGCGAGCTGGGGCGACAGGCTGCGCGTGTGGTTCAAGCCGCCTGGCTGGCGGCCGGCCGACGTGGCGGCGCGCTTCCCCAAGGACCCGTTCGTGCCGGGCGCGATCCCGCGTTACGCGCCCGCGCTCCCGCCCGCGCGGCGCAACGCGGCCATCGCCGCCTTCGTCGCGGCCATCGCCGTGACCTGTGCCGTGCTGTGGAACGCGCACCGCCTGGCGCCGCTGCAACTGGCGGGCGCGTCGGTCTGCGTGCTGGCGCTGCTGTGGCTGGTCGGGTGGATCACGGAGCGCGGCGAGGGCGTGCCGTCCGCTGTTCCGGCGGCCTGAATCCGCTACCACACGTGGGGCGCCAAAAGCCCCACCTTCGGCCTCGGCATCGGCGGGGTCGCTATGGCAAACTCGCGCGCTTCGCGACGTACAACCCCCACCAGCCTTGGACAAGATCCTTCTTCAAATCGCGGCGGAACTCCAGGTCCGCCCCGCACAGGTCAACGCGGCGGTCACGCTGCTGGACGGCGGCGCCACGGTGCCGTTCATCGCCCGCTATCGCAAGGAAGTCACCGACAACCTCGACGACATCCAGCTGCGCGAGCTGGAGAGCCGGCTGGGCTACCTGCGCGAGCTGGAAGACCGCCGCGGCGCGGTGCTCAAGAGCATCGAGGAGCAGGGCAAGCTCACGCCCGAGCTGGCCGCCGCGATCGCCGCGGCGCCCACCAAGCAGGAGCTGGAAGACCTGTACCTGCCGTTCAAGCAGAAGCGCCGCACCAAGGGCATGATCGCCCGCGAGGCCGGCCTCGAGCCGCTGGCCGACAGGCTGTTCACCGATCCGTCGCTGGATCCGCATGCCGAGGCCGGCGCGTTCGTCAATGCCGACGCCGGATTCGCCGACGCGTTCGCGGTGCTCGATGGCGTGCGCGACCTGCTGTCCGAACGCTGGGCCGAGGATGCCGCGCTGGTGAAGGTGCTGCGCGAATGGCTGTGGGACGAAGGCCTGCTGCAGTCCAGGAAGATGGACGGCAAGGACGAGCACAACGCCGACGTCGCCAAGTTCCGCGACTATTTCGACTACTCGGAGCCGATCCGCACCGTGCCCTCGCACCGCGCGCTGGCCGTGTTCCGCGGCCGCACCAACGAGATCCTCGACGCCAAGCTGATTCTCGACGAGGAGCTCGTCCCGGGCCAGCCTAGCCTGGCCGAAGGCCGCATCGCGCGCCACCTTGGCTGGGCCCACGGCAAGCGGCCGGCCGACGACCTGATCAAGCGCACGGTGTCGTGGACGTGGAAGGTCAAGCTGTCGCTGAGCCTGGAGCGCGACCTGTTCGGCCGCGTGCGCGAGGAGGCCGAGAAGGTGGCCATCCGCGTGTTCGCCGAGAACCTGCGCGACCTGCTGCTCGCCGCGCCCGCGGGCAAGCGCGTCGTCATGGGCCTGGACCCGGGCATCCGCACCGGCGTGAAGGTGGCCGTGGTGAGCGACACCGGCAAGGTGCTGGCCACGCACACCGTCTACCCGCACGAGCCGCGCAACGACTGGGAAGGCTCGCTGCACGCGCTGGGCCGCCTCGTGGCGCAGCACGGCGTCAACCTCATCGCGATCGGCAACGGCACCGCCAGCCGCGAGACCGACAAGCTCGCCGCCGACCTCATCAAGCGCGTGCAGCAGCTCGCGCCGGACGTCGTCATCGAGAAGATCGTGGTGAGCGAGGCCGGCGCGTCGGTGTACTCCGCGTCCGAGTTCGCCAGCAAGGAACTGCCCGACCTCGACGTGAGCCTGCGCGGCGCCGTCTCCATCGCGCGCCGCCTGCAGGATCCGCTGGCCGAGCTGGTGAAGATCGATCCCAAGAGCATCGGCGTGGGCCAGTACCAGCACGACGTCAACCAGAGCGAGTTGATGAAGACGCTGGACGCCGTGGTGGAGGATTGCGTGAACAAGGTGGGCGTCGACCTCAACACCGCGTCGGCCCCGCTGCTGGCGCGCGTGTCGGGCCTGAGCCAGGCCGTGGCAAGCTCCATCGTGCGCTGGCGCGACGCCAACGGCGCGTTCGCCGCGCGCTCGCAGCTGCTGGACGTGACGGGCCTGGGCCCCAAGACCTTCGAGCAGGCGGCCGGCTTCCTGCGCATCCGCGGCGGCACCAACCCGCTGGACATGACGGGTGTGCACCCCGAGACCTATCCGTTGGTGGAGCGCCTGCTGGCCGCCACGTCGCGGCCGATCACCGAGGTGATGGGCCGCAGCGACGTGCTCAAGTCGCTCAAGCCCGAGGCCTTCGCCGACGAGAAGTTCGGCGCGATCACGATCAGGGACATCCTGGTCGAGCTCGACAAGCCCGGCCGCGATCCGCGTCCCGACTTCAAGGTGGCGCGCTTCAACGACGGCGTCGAGGACATCAAGGACCTGCAGCCCGGCATGCTGCTGGAAGGCACCGTCAGCAACGTGGCGCAGTTCGGCGCGTTCGTCGACCTCGGCGTCCACCAGGACGGCCTGGTGCACGTGAGCCAGCTCTCCAGCAAGTTCGTGCAGGACGCGCGCGAGGTCGTCAAGACCGGCGACATCGTCAAGGTGAAGGTGGTGGAGGTCGACCTGGCGCGCCAGCGCATCGCGCTCACGATGAAGCTCGATTCGCAGCCCCAGCAGAAGGGCGCTCGCGGCAGCGACAACAGCTACCGCGCGCCGGCGCGCAACGAGCGCGCGCCGCAGGGCTCGCGCGGCGCCCAGCCGGCCAGCAGCGCCCCCGCCGGCAACAGCGCGATGGCGGCGGCCTTCGCGAAGCTGCAGAACAAGGGCTGATCGCATCTCGAAAGCGCGGCGTCACCGAATTACGCTATGGTCGAGCCATCCCTGCCACTTCGTCTTTTTTCCATGCGATACGCCCTGACGCTCGTTCTCGCCGCCGCCGCCGGCCTCGCGGCCTGCGCCTCCAAGCCTGCCGCCGCGCCCGCCGCGGCCGCGGCGCCGGCGCCCACCGCCTCGCCCGAGGTGAAGGTCACCGAGTCCTACTTCGGACGCACCAAGGCGGCCGTCGCCACGCTGACGCCGTCGGCCACCGGCGGCGTCACGGGCATCGTCACGTTCTCCGGCGGCAGCACCACGGTGGACGTCCACGTGCTCGCGTCGGGTCTGCAGCCCGGCTCGATCCACGCCTTCCACGTGCATGAGAACGGCAACTGCGCGAGCGCCGACTTCCTCAGCGCCGGCGATCACTTCAACCCGACGCACAAGCCGCACGGCGCGCAGGACCAGCCGCACCATGCCGGCGACATGCCCAGCCTGCTGGCCGATCCCGCAGGCAAGATCGACACGCGCTTCACGCTCGAAGGCGTCACGCTGGGCGGCACCGACGGCTTCGTCGGCCACGCGGTGATCCTGCACGCGGCCGCCGACAACTACGAGGCGCAGCCCAGCGGCAACGCGGGCGCGCGCATCGCCTGCGGCGTGATCGCCGCCCAGTAAGGCGATGCGGGCGCTGCAGGTACTGGCGGGTCCGACGGCGCTGAAGCGCCTGCGCGAACGCGGCCTGCAGCCCGCCGACATCCGCGCGATCCCCGCGGCCGCCGGCGGCCCCAAGGGCCTGATCCTCAACCCGCTCGACCGCTTCATCTTCGGTCAGTGGCTGCCGCGCAGCGAGCAGGTGGTGCACCTGCTGGGCGCGTCGATCGGCGCGTGGCGCATGGCCAGCGCCTGCCTGCCCGACCCCGACGCGGCGCTCGCCGAACTGGCGGCCGACTACATCGCGCAGCGCTACGAGCACGAGCCGGGCAAGGCGCCCAAGCCGGGCCATGTGAGCGCGCTGTTCGAGGCCAAGCTGCGCGAGCGCTTCGGCGGCCGCGAGCACGAGGTGCTGTCCAACCCGCGCTACCGGCTGCACGTGTTCACGAGCCGGGGCGTGCGTGCGCTCGCGCGGGACGGGCGCCTGCGCACGCCGCTCGGCTACCTCGGCGCGTTCGCATCCAACGCCGTGTCGCGCCGCGCGATGGGCGGCTTCCTGGAGCGCGTGATCTTCTCCGACCCGCGCGACCGGCTGCCGGTGCCCACGCACGACTACCGCACGCACCACGTCGACCTGGCGGCGGCCAACCTGAGCCGCAGCATCCTCGCGAGCTGCACGATCCCGTTCTGGCTGGAGGCGGTCGATGCGATCCCCGGCGGGCCGCCCGGCCCGTACTGGGACGGCGGCATCACCGACTACCACCTGCACCTTGACTACGCGGCCCTCGCGAATCAGGAGGGCGCCTCCGGTGCTGGGGGCCTGGTGCTCTATCCGCACTTCCAGAAGACGCTGGTGCCCGGCTGGCTGGACAAGGCCCTGCGCCACCGCCACCGCGCGAGCGCGCGCCTGGCCAACGTGGTGCTGCTGTCGCCCAGCCCGGAGTGGGTGGCCACGCTGCCGGGCGGCAAGATCCCCGACCGCGGCGACTTCAAGGCCTACGGCGACGACCACGGCGCCCGCGAGCGCGTGTGGGCACGCGCGACCGCGGAGAGCGCGCGCCTGGCCGACGAATTCGAGGCGCTGACGCGGCAGTCGTCCGTCGAGGCCGTGCCCTTGCCTTGAATTGGCGGGTTGCAACGGCGCGACTCGGCGTCTAGGCGGCATACGAAAATCAAATAGAATCGAGCCATCTCGATCCTGCATCGACTGATTTTCAAGAATGGGAAAGGCGCGACGGGTTATGACACCGCGAACTACGGCTACGTTCGAATCGATCCGCGAGGCGCGCCCGGCCGTGGCGCACTGACGCGCGGCAAGCTTTTTTCCTCATTCCAGAAACGCGGCCTGCACGGCCGCGTTTTTCATTTCCGAAAGAGATTTCTCATGATCGCCATCCAATTGCCTGACGGTTCCAGGCGCGAGTTCCCGCAACCCGTCACGGTGGCCGAGGTCGCCGCCTCCATCGGTGCGGGCCTGGCCAAGGCCGCGCTCGGCGGCCGCGTCGGCGCGCCCGGCCACACGAAGCTGGTCGACACGAGTCACCTGATCGAAGCGGATGAATCGCTGGCCATCGTCACGGCCAAGGATCCGGACGGGCTAGCCCTGATCCGCCACTCCACGGCCCACCTGCTGGCCTACGCCGTCAAGGAACTGTTCCCCGAGGCCCAGGTCACGATCGGCCCGGTCATCGAGAACGGGTTCTTCTATGACTTCGCCTACAAGCGCCCGTTCACGCCGGAAGACCTCGCCGCCATCGAGAAGAAGATGGGCGAGCTCGCCGCCAAGGACGAGAAGGTGACGCGCCGCGTGCTGCCGCGCGACGAGGCGGTGAAGTACTTCAAGGACATGGGCGAGGCCTACAAGGCCGAGATCATCGGCAGCATTCCCGAGGGCCAGGACGTCTCGCTGTACCGCGAGGGCGCGTTCGAGGACCTGTGCCGCGGCCCGCACGTGCCCTCCACGGGCAAGCTGAAGTTCTTCAAGCTGATGAAGGTGGCCGGCGCGTACTGGCGCGGCGACCACCGCAACGAGATGCTCCAGCGCATCTACGGCACGGCCTGGGCGACGAAGGAAGAACTGGCGCAGTACCTGACGATGCTGGAGGAGGCCGAGAAGCGCGACCACCGCAAGCTGGGGCGCGAGCTGGACCTGTTCCACATCGACGATCACGCCCCCGGCATGGTGTTCTGGCACCCCAAGGGCTGGGCGGTGTGGCAGGGCGTCGAGCAGTACATGCGCAAGGTCTACCAGGACAACGGCTACCAGGAGGTCAAGGGCCCGCAGGTCATCGACAAGTCGCTGTGGGAGCTGAGCGGCCACTGGGACAAGTACAAGGACGCGATGTTCACGACGGAGAGCGAGAAGCGCGACTACGCCCTCAAGCCGATGAACTGCCCCGGCCACATCCTGATCTTCAAGCAGGGCATCAAGAGCTACCGCGACCTGCCGCTGCGCTACGGCGAGTTCGGCAACTGCCACCGCAACGAGCCCAGCGGCGGCCTGCACGGCATCATGCGCGTGCGCGGCTTCACGCAGGACGACGGCCACATCTTCTGCACGGAAGACCAGATCCTGCCCGAGTGCCTGGCCTACACGGCGCTGCTGCAGAAGGTCTACAAGGACTTCGGCTTCACGGACATCATCTACAAGGTGGCCACGCGCCCGGCCGCGCGCATCGGCTCGGACGACCTGTGGGACAAGGCCGAAGCCGCGCTGATCGCCAGCCTGAAGGCCTCGGGGGTCGAAGTGGTCATGGCACCGGGCGACGGCGCGTTCTACGGCCCGAAGATCGAGTACACGCTCAAGGATGCGCTGGGCCGCCAGTGGCAGTGCGGCACGATGCAGGTCGACTTCATGATGGCCCAGCGCCTGGGCGCCGAGTACGTGGCGGAGTCGGGCGAGCGCCATGCGCCCGTCATGCTCCACCGCGCCATCGTCGGCAGCCTGGAGCGCTTCATCGGCATCCTGATCGAGCAGCATGCCGGGGCCTTGCCGGCCTGGCTGGCGCCGGTGCAGGTGGTGGTGTGCGGCATCACGGACCAGCAGGCCGATTACGTGCAGCAGGTGGTCGATACCCTCCGCAAACAGGGTATCAAGGTACAGGCCGATTTGCGCAACGAAAAGATCACCTATAAAATCCGCGAGCATTCATTGCAAAAGGTTCCGTTCATCCTCGTCGTTGGCGACAAGGAGAAGGCAAGCGGGGCCGTTGCGGTGCGCGCCCGGGGCAACCGGGATCTCGGCGTGATGCCTCTTGCAGACTTCGAACGGAAGCTCGCTGAGGACATCGCCACCAAGGTCTGACCGTCCAGAATCGCCGGTCTTCCTCCTCGACAACGCGCTTTCCGGCGCGTTTTCGTGTTGGCGGGTCGACGATTTGCCCCGTTCGTTCACCACCCCATGCTATGCGTCCTGCTCTTGCCCAGGATTGCACTTGAAGGACTTGCACCATCGCTACCTTTGCTGATCGCCGGACTCCCAATGTCGAGCGCAAACACCGGCTCAACCGAGAAATCACCGCACCCATGGTGCGTTTGAACGGCCCCGAAAACGAGCCGCTTGGCGTTGTGAGCCTGATGGAGGCCTTGCGGCTGTCCAGCGAGTACGACGTGGACCTGGTCGAGATCGCCGCCATGGCCGATCCCCCGGTCTGCCGCCTGATGGACTACGGCAAGTTCAAGTACATCGAGCAGAAGAAGGCCGCCGACGCCAAGTCCAAGCAGAAGATCATCGAGGTCAAGGAAGTGAAGTTCCGCCCTGGCACCGATGAAGGCGACTACAACATCAAGATGCGCAATCTTCGCCGCTTCATCGCGGAAGATGGCGACAAGGGCAAGGTCACGCTGCGTTTCCGCGGTCGCGAGATCACCCACCAGGACATCGGCATGCGCCTGCTGGAACGCATCCGCGACGAGTTGTCCGACGTCTCCATGGTCGAGCACATGCCCAAGCTGGAAGGGCGCCAGATGATCATGGTGCTTGCCCCGAAGAAGAAAACTTAGTCTATAATCCTGGGTTCCCCGGTACACCGCCTAGGCGAGCCGATGGAATTCACGGTGAGTCCCGTGGAGAAAGCGCGTCGCGAGATGCGCTTTTTTTGCGGGATCTCGCCAGAAGCCCGGCAGGCAGACAAGTAACGCCGATCTCGACGTTCGCCTGGACCAGGGTGCATTAAAAGGAGCATTCAATGCCCAAGATGAAGACCAAGAAGAGCGCGGCCAAGCGGTTCCGCGTCCGTCCGGGTGGCACCGTCAAGCGCGGTCAGGCGTTCAAGCGCCACATCCTCACGAAGAAGACCACGAAGAACAAGCGCCACCTGCGTGGTGCGGTCAACGTGCATGAGACCAACATGGGTCACATGGCTCAGATGCTGCCGTTCGCCGGCCTCTGATCTTCGGGTTTTGAACACTTCGACGGACTGAAAGGAACTACAGCATGCCTCGCGTCAAACGTGGTGTAACGGCTCGCGCCCGCCACAAGAAGATCCTCGCCCTGGCCAAGGGCTACCGCGGTCGCCGCAAGAACGTCTACCGCGTTGCCAAGCAAGCGGTGATGAAGGCCGGTCAATACGCGTACCGTGACCGCCGCACCCGCAAGCGCGTCTTCCGCGCCCTCTGGATCGCCCGTATCAACGCCGGCGCCCGTTCGCACGGCGTCACGTATAGCCGCTTCATCGCCGGCCTCAAGAAGCTGTCGATCGACCTGGACCGCAAGGTGCTGTCGGACATGGCCATCAACGACCCCGCCGCCTTTGGCAGCATCGTCGCCAAGGTGAAGGCTCAGCTGGCTTGAACGTGATCACGCCGCGGCCGGCCCTGCCGGCTCGCAGCGATCGAAGCCACGGGATCCCTGCCTCGCAGTGATCCCCGACAAGGCCGACACCCTGGGTGCCGGCCTTTTCTTTTTCCTGTCTCCATTCGCAATCAAGCTGCTCGGCTCGATTGACTTGACGGCCAACATGAACGACCTCGACCTCCTGGTGCAGTCCGCCGAAACCGATTTCTCCGCCGCCGCCACGCCGGCCGACCTGGAGAACGCGAAGGCCCGTTTCCTCGGCAAGACCGGTCGCGTGACCGAGCTGCTCAAGGGCATGGCCGCGCTGTCGGTGGAAGAGAAGAAGACCCGCGGCGCCGAGATCAACGTGGTCAAGCAGCGCATCGAGGCCGCGCTCACGGCGCGCCGCCAGGCGCTGGCCGACGCCGAGCTGCAGGCGCAGCTGAAGGCCGAGGCGCTCGACGTGACGCTGCCCGGCCGCGCGCGCGGGCAGGGCGGCCTGCATCCGGTGTCGCGCTCGCTGGAGCGCATCGAGCAGATCTTCGGCTCCATGGGCTTCGACGTGGCCGACGGCCCCGAGATCGAGGAGGACTGGTACAACTTCACCGCGCTGAACACGCCGGAGGACCATCCGGCGCGCTCGATGCACGACACGTTCTACGTCGAGGGCGGCCACCTGCTGCGCACGCACACCAGCCCGATGCAGGTGCGCTACGCGATGCAGCACGTCAAGAAGTACGCCGGCGCGAAGACGATGCCGGAGATCCGCGTGATCGCCCCCGGCCGCACCTACCGCGTCGACTCCGACGCCACGCACTCGCCCATGTTCCACCAGTGCGAAGGCCTGTGGATCGGCGAGAACGTCAGCTTCAAGGACCTGCGCTCGGTGTTCACCGACTTCCTGCGCCAGTTCTTCGAGGCCGACGACCTGGTGATCCGCTTCCGTCCGTCGTTCTTCCCGTTCACCGAGCCCTCGGCCGAGGTCGACATCGCGTTCCAGAGCGGTCCGCTCAAGGGCCGCTGGCTGGAGGTGGCCGGCTCCGGCCAGGTGCATCCGAACGTGGTGAAGAACTTCGGGCTGGACCCGGAACGCTACATCGGCTTCGCGTTCGGCATGGGCCCCGACCGCCTCACGATGCTGCGCTACGGCGTCAACGACCTGCGCCAGTTCTTCGACGGCGACCTGCGCTTCCTGTCGCAGTTCCGCTGATCGTCGCGCGCCGCGTCGTCACGTCCACCGACCACCCGAATTCGAGTTCCCCATCATGCAATTCCCGGAATCCTGGCTGCGCGAGTTCTGCAACCCGCCCATCTCCACCGCGCAACTGGCCGACCTGCTGACCATGGCCGGCCTCGAGGTCGAGGAGATGCATCCGGTGGCGCCGCCGTTCTCCGGCATCGTCGTCGCCGAGATCCTCGAGGCGGTGCAGCACCCCAACGCCGACAAGCTGCGCGTGTGCAAGGTCGACGCGGGCGCGCTGTCGCCCGACGGCCCGCTGCAGATCGTCTGCGGCGCGCCCAACGCGCGCGCGGGCATCCGCGTGCCGCTGGCGATGGTGGGCGCCGAGCTCCCGCCAGCGGACGGTGAAAAAAGCGACGGCAAGCCGTTCAAGATCGGCGTGGGCAAGCTGCGCGGCGTCGAGAGCTTCGGCATGCTGTGCTCGGCGCGCGAGCTGAAGCTGTCGGAAGATCACGGCGGCCTGCTGGAGCTGCCGGCCGATACCCCGCTGGGCATCAGCATCCGCGAAGCGTTGAAGCTCGACGACACGCTGTTCACGCTGAAGCTCACCCCCAACCTGGCGCACAACCTGTCGGTGCTGGGCGTGGCGCGCGAGGTGTCGGCGCTCACCGGCACGCCGCTGAACCTGCCCGCCTTCGCGCCGGTGAAGCCCGCGAGCGACGCCCGGGTGCCGGTGCGCATCGAGGCGGCCGACCTGTGCGGCCGCTGGGCCGGCCGCGTCGTGAAGGGCGTGGACCCGAAGGTGCAGACGCCCGCGTGGATCGTCGATCGCCTGGCCCGCTGCGGCCAGCGCTCGGTGTCGCCGCTGGTCGACATCTCCAACTACGTGATGTTCGAGCTGGGCCGTCCGTCGCACATCTTCGACCACGCCAAGATCCACGACGAGCTCGTGATCCGCTGGGCCAGGCCGGGCGAGACGCTCAAGCTGCTGAACGGCAACACCGTGGAGCTCGACGAGAAGGTGGGCGTGGTGGCCGACAGCGCCGGCCCCGAGTCGCTGGCCGGCATCATGGGCGGCGACGCCACGGCCGTGTCCGACACCACCACCGATGTCTACGTGGAGGCCGCGTTCTGGTGGCCCGTCGCCGTGGCGGGACGCTCGCGCCGCTTCAACTTCGCAACGGACGCCGGCCACCGCTTCGAGCGCGGCGTCGACGCCGAGACGATTCCCGAGCACGTCGAGCGCATCACCCAGCTGATTCTCGACGTCTGCGGCGGCCAGGCCGGCCCGCTCAACGACGTCGTCGCGCGCCTGCCCGCGCGCCCGCCCGTCACGCTGCGCGTCGCGCGTGCGGCCAAGGTCATCGGCATGCCCGTCACGCAGGAAGAGTGCGCCGGCGTGATGAAGCGCCTGGGCCTGCAATACACCGAGACGGACGGCACGATCACCGTCACGCCGCCGTCGTGGCGTTTCGACCTGCAGATCGAGGAAGACCTGATCGAGGAAGTCATCCGCGTGCTGGGCTTCGGCAAGCTGCCCGACACCCCGCCCATCGCGCCCGTGACCGCGCGCGTGCGCCGCGAGGCCAGCCGCTCGTCGCACGCCGTGCGCCGCGCCGTGGCCGCGCTCGACTACCAGGAGACCATCAACTTCTCCTTCGTCGAGGCGCGTTGGGAGCACGAGCTCGCCGGCAACGCCCACCCGATCGAGGTGCTCAACCCGATCGCCGCGCCGCTGGCCGTGATGCGCTCCAGCCTCGTCGGCAGCCTGGTGCAGATCCTGCGCAACAACCTGGCCCGCAAGGCGCCGCGCGTGCGCATCTTCGAGATCGGCCGAGTGTTCTCGCGCGATGCGTCGGTCACGTCGACGCTGACGTCGGTTGCGGGCGTGGCGCAGCCGCTGCGCGTGGCCGGCCTGGCCTGGGGCCCGGTCGACCAGCTGCAATGGGGCGCCGCCGAGCGGCACGTCGACTTCTTCGACGTCAAGGGCGACGTCGAGCAGTTGCTGGCGCCGCGTGCCGTCACCTTCGTGGCCGCCGAGCATCCGGCGATGCACCCGGGCCGCTGCGCGGCGGTGCTGGTCGACGGCCACGCCATCGGCCACGTGGGTGAGTTCCATCCGCGCTGGCGCCAGGCCTACGACCTGCCGACCGCGCCCATCGTGTTCGAGCTGGATCTCGCGGGCGTGCAGGCGCGCGAGGTGCCGCAGGCGCAGCCGTTGCCGCGCCAGCAGGCCGCCCGCCGCGACCTCGCGCTGGTGGTGCAGGAGAGCGTCAGGCACGACGCGCTGATGGCCGCGCTGCGCGACGACGCCACCGGCCTGGTGCGCTCGGCCACGTTGTTTGACGTGTACCGCCCCAAGGCCGGCGCCGCCGATTTCGCCGCGGGCGAGCGCAGCCTGGCCGTGCGCCTGGAGCTGCTGTCCGACGACGCGACGCTCACCGACGAGATCATCGACGCCGCCGTGGCCTCGGCCATCGCGCGCGCGACGGCGGCCACGGGCGCGCGCCTGCGTGCCTGAAGCTCTGCGATGATGCGCACATGGACACTGGAATGACCGAAGAGACCCGCCCCGACGCCGTCATCCTGCCGTCACTGGAGACGCCCACGCTCACCAAGGCGGAGCTGGCCGAGCTGCTGTTCGACCGCATCGGCCTGAACAAGCGCGAGTCCAAGGACATCGTGGAGGCGTTCTTCGAGCTGCTGCACGAGGCGCTGGTCAAGGGCACCGAGGTCAAGCTCTCGGGCTTCGGCAACTTCTCCATCCGCGAGAAGGGCTCGCGCCCGGGCCGCAACCCGCGCACCGGCGAGGCCGTGCCCATCAAGGCGCGCAATGTCGTCACCTTCCATTCCAGCCACAAGCTCAAGGCCATCGTCCAGGGCGAGATTCCGCCCCCCGAAGAGTTCGAGTAAAGTCTGAGCCCCACTCCGGAGACCGTTGATTTGCAACGCGGCGCAGGAGCCGGGCATCAGGAGGGGGAGCGGATCATGAGAACTTCCGAAGAGGTCAGTCAATGAGCGCGGACATCAAGCCACTGCCCGCCATCCCCGCCAAGCGCTACTTCACCATCGGCGAAGTCAGCGAGTTGTGCGGCGTCAAGGCCTACGTGCTGCGCTACTGGGAGCAGGAGTTCACGCAACTCAAGCCCATGAAGCGCCGCGGCAACCGCCGCTACTACCAGC
>FTKD01000120.1_pt4 | contig 66460 bp, 57 predicted proteins | sample 1658191 | NCBI WGS metagenome assembly FTKD01 (sample SAMEA3914808, study PRJEB12502) | metagenome | biome: forest; material: soil | place: Canada | collected 2011-08-03 | depth 0.3 m
TTTTTGTGAGGTAAAGGAGGAGGCCGCAGGCCGGGGGACACGAACAAAAAAGACTCCCCCGCCGAGTCGTGCCTGACCCAGCGCGCCCCGAACCCGAACCCGCAACCACAGGCAACCGCAACCGTCAGCCGACGGTGGAATTCACACGTACGGCACAATGTGCCGCTGACGAAAAGAGCCCCCAAGATGAGCCTCGACCTGGTCTTTCCCCACACGTTCGTGCCCTGGTTCCGCGCCGTGGCGCCGCACATCCACGCCTATCACGGCAAGACCTTCGTCGTGGCCATCGCCGGCGAGATGATCGCCGCGGGCAAGCTCAACGCGCTGGTGCAGGACCTGGCCATCCTGCACGCCATGGGCATGAAACTGGTGCTGGTGCACGGATTCCGCCCGCAGGTCAACGATCAGCTCAAGGCCAAGAACCATCCGGCGCGCTACAGCCACGGCGTGCGCGTCACCGACGAGGTGGCGCTCGACTGCGCGCAGGAGGCCGCCGGCCAGCTGCGCTTCGAGATCGAGGCCGCGTTCTCGCAAGGCCTGCCCAACACCCCGATGGCCAACGCGACCGTGCGCGTCGTGTCGGGCAATTTCCTCACCGCGCGCCCCGTGGGCATCGTCGACGGCGTCGACTTCATGCACAGCGGCGTGGTGCGCAAGGTGGATTCGGCGGCCATCCGCAGCGCCATCGACATCGGCGCGGTCGTGCTGCTGTCGCCCTTCGGCTTCTCGCCCACCGGCGAGGCGTTCAACCTCACCATGGAAGAGGTGGCCACATCCACCGCCGTCGCGCTGCAGGCCGACAAGCTGCTGTTCCTCACCGAGGTGCCGGGCATCCACGAGGTGCCGAGCGACCCCGAGACGCCCATCGACACCGAACTGGCGCTGGCCGAGGCCGAGCGGCTCGTCGCCAGCCTGCCCGCGCCGCAGAACCCGTTCGACACCGCCTTCTACCTGCAGCACTGCGTCAAGGCCTGCCAGGGCGGCGTGGAGCGCTCGCACATCCTGCCCTTCGCGGTGGACGGCGCGTTGCTGATGGAGGTCTTCACCCACGACGGCATCGGCACCATGGTGGTCGACGAGAAGCTCGAGAGCCTGCGCGAGGCCACGTCCGACGACGTGGGCGGCATCCTGCAATTGATCGAGCCGTTCGAACGCGACGGCACGCTGGTCAAGCGCAGCCGCACGGAAATCGAACGCGACGTCGCCACGTATACCGTCATCGAGCACGACGGAATCATTTTCGGGTGCGCCGCTCTGTATCCGTATCCCGAGGCCGGTACCGCGGAATTGGCCGCGCTCACGGTATCGCCGCAGGTTCAGGGCCAGGGCGATGGCGACAGGATTCTCAAGCGAATCGAACATCGCGCGAAGGCGCTCGGCGTGAAGTCGATATTCGTGCTCACCACGCGCACCATGCACTGGTTCATCAAACGCGGCTTCGAACAAGTCGATCCGGAATGGTTGCCGGAAGCCCGCAAGAAGAAATACAACTGGGATCGCCGCTCGCAGGTTCTGGTCAAGAAACTGCCCTGACCCGCCGACGCGGAAATCATCCCGAATCCATCACGGCCGAGCAGACGCGTCGCTCGGCTTTTCCACGCACAACAGGAGTCTTCCATGGCACGCACCGTCCAATGCGTCTATCTCAAGCGCGAGGCAGAAGGCCTCGACTTTTCCGTCTATCCGGGCGAGCTCGGCAAGCGCATCTACGAGAACGTCAGCAAGGAAGCCTTCGAGGCCTGGAAGAAGCACCAGACGATGCTGGTCAACGAGAATCGCCTGAACCTCGCCGATGCGCGCGCCCGCCAATATCTGGCACGCCAAATGGAGAGCTTCTTCTTTGGCGGCGGCGCCGAACAACCCGCCGGCTACGTGCCGCCGGCGCCCTGAACGAGACTTTTCTCATCGCTCGCGCGGGTTCATCATCAGGGCTGCGTAATATTCAAGGCCACTTCGGTGTATATTCGCAATCAAGTCACCGAACACGTGCAAAGTGTCACGCGTGACTTCGCGTTGAGTTTCTTTTCGCGTATTCCGCGATAAGATGTTTCAATTGTCGAATTGACACGAGGATTTGAGACATGTCTTCCCTGCAGGACCTTCTGGCGCAAAAGGCCGAAATCGATCGCCAGATTTCCGATGCGCGCCGTCATGAGCGCAACGAGGCCATCGCCAAGGTTCGCGCGCTGATGGCCGAGCATGGTTTGACCGCCTCCGACCTCGTGGCCAAGACCACCGGCCCGCGCGCCAGCACCAGCGGCCGCAAGGTCGCCGCCAAGTACCGCGACCCGGCCAGCGGCCAGACCTGGACCGGCCGCGGCCTGAAGCCGAAGTGGCTCTCGGCGGCGCTCGAATCGGGCAAGCAGCTCACCGACTTCGCCGTCTGAGGCACCGCCTCCCCCGCGGGGCCAACCACCCCGACTCGACGCGAGCGCCTCCAGGGCGCTCGTTTCGTTTGCGTCGCCGCCCTACACTCGCATCGTGATTCCCGGCCAATTCGTCCAAGACCTGCTCGCCCGCGTCGACATCGTCGAGCTCGTGGGCCGCGCCGTCACCCTGAAGAAGGCGGGCATCAACTACAAAGGGCTGTGTCCGTTCCACGGCGAGAAGTCGCCCAGCTTCATCGTCAGCCCCACGCGGCAGACGTACCACTGCTTCGGCTGCGGCGTGCACGGCGACGCCATTCGCTTCCTGTGCGAGCACCACGGCATGGGCTTCGTCGATGCCGTCACCGACCTGGCCCAGCAGGTGGGCATGCCGGTGCCCGAGGACGACGCCACGCCCGAGGAACGCGCGGAAGCCGCGCGCAAGAAGGCCCAGAGCGTCACGCTGACCGACATCCTTGCCAAGGCCGCCGAGCACTACAAGCAGCAGCTCAAGGCGTCGCCGCGCGCCATCGAGTACCTGAAGGGCCGTGGCCTCAGCGGCGAGATCGCAGCCCGCTTTGCACTTGGGTGGTCCCCCGAGGGCTGGCGCACGCTGGCCAGCTGCTTCCCGCGCTACGACGACCCGCTGCTGGCGGAGTCGGGCATGGTGATCGTCTCGGGCGACGACCCCGCCACGCAGAAGCGCTATGACCGCTTCCGCGAGCGCGTCATGTTCCCCATCCGCAACGTCAAGGGCGAGGTGATCGCGTTCGGCGGCCGCGTGCTCGACAAGGGGGAGCCCAAGTACCTCAACTCGCCCGAGACGCCCGTCTTCAGCAAGGGTCGCGAGCTGTACGGCCTGTTCGAGGCGCGCCAGGGACTGCGCGACAAGGGCTACGTACTGGTCACCGAAGGCTACATGGACGTCGTGGCGCTGGCGCAGCTGGGGTTTCCCAACGCCGTCGCCACGTTGGGCACCGCCTGCACGGCCGAGCACGTGCACAAGCTGCTGCGCTTCACCGAGAAAGTGGTCTTTTCGTTCGACGGCGACGCGGCCGGGCGCCGCGCCGCCGGCCGGGCGCTGGAGGCCGCCCTCCCCCATGCTTCCGACACGCGCAGCTTCCGCTTTCTTTTCCTGCCCAAGGAACACGATCCGGACAGCTACGTGCGCGAACATGGAACAAAGGCCTTCGAGCAATATGTCCAGAACGCACTCCCGCTGTCGCAGCAACTGATCGAGGTCGCGCAGGCCGAGTGCGACATGACCACCGCCGAGGGCCGGGCGCGCATGCTCGCGCAGGCCAAGCCGCTCTGGGCGGCGCTGCCGGAGGGCGCCCTGCAGCGCCAGTTGCTCGGCGATCTCGCCAGCAAGGCCAACCTGCCGCTGGACGACCTGAACGCGCTGTGGAAGACCGGGGCGGGTCGCTCGGGCGGATCGCGCGCCGCTCGCGGGGCTGGCGACGAGCCGCGCCACGACGGCCCGTTCGATCCCGACGGGCGCGACGGCGGCGGTCCGCCGGCCGCGGGCGACGGCCCGTGGCGCCCGCGCTCCGCCGACAGCCGGGGCGGCAAGTTCGGCAGCCGGCCGTCCAACCCGAAGTACGCCGCCCGCGACCGCGAGGCGGCCGAGCTGGCGGCCATGCGCCGCATGCCGCGCTCGGCGCCCAAGACGCCCGACAGCCGGGCCGTGCAGATGCTGTTCGGCCATCCGGAATACTGGGACCAGCTGTCCACCGACGAACACGAGCTGCTGCACGGCCTGCCCGCGCCGTACGGGCCGCTGGTGGCCTGGCTGGAGCGCGACCATTCCGAGCACGGCCCGCGGCCCTGGGCCATCCTCAGCCACGCGCTGCGCGAGGATCCCGCGCTCGGCGAGGAGTCGCTGGCCATCGCCGACGGCGACGCCGATCCCGAGGCGACCTACCTCGACTTCCGCCGCGCGGTGGACACGATCCTGGATCGCGAGCTGAAGGCCCGCACCCAACAGCTGATCGCCCAGGCCGCGTCGGATCCGGCTGCCCTCGTCCGCTACCGCGAGGTCTACAAGCACTGGGAAGAAGTCAAGGCTCGACTGTCGGCCCAACGTGCCGAAGAGTGATCGAGGCCTCCGCCGGGCCGCGCGCCAAAAGGTGATTTCCATTGGAGACTGAGGTATAATCCGATATCCCACTCAGCGGCAGCATGTGACGTGCAGTGAGAGCAGCTAACTCCGGGCCCCGGCCACCCTCGACAAGGGCATCACCACCGGCCACCTTCATCCCGCAAGAGTTGCTCATTCAAACCACGTTCACGCCAACCTGCCTGCCGGTGTCCCTTCGCGTCGCACGCGAAGGGAAATTCATTGTTCGCCTTCTTTTTCCGATGCTTGCCCGCACATATTGCGCGAGCCAGCCGAAATTGACGCGGGCGGAATTGCCGGGCGACCTGGGTCGACATTCATTCAAGGAAACGCATGACTGCCAAGAAGAGCGCTGATACTGCCAAGACGACGACCGCCGCCGCCAAGACGGCCGCCGAGAAGCCCGTCGTCGAGAAGAAGGCGGTGTCCGCTGCTGTGACCAAGGCCGCCGCGAAGGCGCCTGCTCTTGCCAAGGACGCCAAGGCCGCCCCGGCCGCGAAGACCGCCGCCGCCAAGACCACCAAGGCCGCCGCCAAGACCGCCGCGCCGGAGCCCAAGGGCAAGAAGGGCAAGAAGGAAGAGGTCGCGAAGGCGCCGGCGTTCGAGGAAGACGCGGACGTCGAGGCCGACCTCGAGGGCGAGGTCGAGGTCGAGGAGGTCGTCGAGGAAGTCGGCGAGGTCAAGGCCAAGGTCAAGCCGCTGCGCATGAAGGTGTCGCGGGCCAAGGAACGCGCACTGATGCGCGAGTTCGGCCTGGACGAGACGCAGCTGACGGAAGAGGAAGTCGCCAAGCGCCGCCATGAGCTGAAGACGCTCATCAAGATGGGCAAGACGCGCGGATTCCTGACCCACCAGGAAATCAACGACCACCTGCCCGAGAAGCTGGTCGACAACGAGATCCTCGAAGCCATCGTGTCGATGCTCAACGACATGGGCATCGCCGTGTACGAGCAGGCGCCCGACGCCGCCACGCTGCTGATCTCCGGCCAGACCCAGTCCGGCGCCACGGAAGAGGAAGCCGAGGAAGCGGCCGAGGCCGCGCTGTCCACCGTCGACTCCGAGTTCGGCCGCACCACCGACCCCGTGCGGATGTACATGCGCGAGATGGGCTCGGTGGAGTTGCTCACCCGCGAAGGCGAAATCGAGATCGCCAAGCGCATCGAAGGCGGCCTGCAGTCGATGATGCAGGCCATCTCGGCATCGCCCACCACCATCGCCGAGATCCTGGCCGTGGCCGACCGCATCGCCAAGGGCGAGATGCAGATCTCCGAGGCCGTCGACGGCTTCGTGTCCACCAACGAGGCGGATGACTACGTCGCGGAAGAAGACTTCGACGAGTTCGACGAGGAAGACGACGACGACGGCGCCGGCGGCTCCAAGGCCCTCACCAAGAAGCTCGAGGAACTGAAGGCGCAGGCGCTGACGAAGTTCGCCGAGCTCGATGCGCACTTCGGCAAGATGCGCAAGGCCTTCGAGAAGGACGGCTACCGTTCGCCCGCCTACGACAAGGCCCAGCACGCGCTCACCGACGACCTGATGAAGATCCGCTTCACGGTCAAGACCATCGAACGCCTGTGCCAGATCCTGCGCGGCCAGGTGGACGACGTGCGCCGCTACGAGCGCGAGATCCGAAAGATCGTGGTCGACAAGTGCGGCATGCCGCAGGATCACTTCATCAAGACCTTCCCCACCAACTCGCTCAACCTGCACTGGGCGGAGAAGGAAATCGCCGGCAACCGTTCCTACAGCGTCGTCATGGGTCGCAACCTGCCCGCGATCCAGGAACTCCAGCAGAAGCTGATCGACCTGCAGGCGCGCGCCGTGGTGCCCATCGAGCACCTGAAGGAAATCAACCGCAAGATGAACGAGGGCGAGAAGGCCTCGCGCGACGCGAAGAAGGAAATGATCGAGGCCAACCTGCGCCTCGTGATCTCCATCGCCAAGAAGTACACCAACCGCGGCCTGCAGTTCCTCGACCTGATCCAGGAAGGCAACATCGGCCTGATGAAGGCGGTGGACAAGTTCGAATATCGTCGCGGCTACAAGTTCTCCACCTACGCCACGTGGTGGATCCGCCAGGCCATCACGCGCTCCATCGCCGACCAGGCCCGCACGATCCGCATCCCGGTGCACATGATCGAGACGATCAACAAGATGAACCGCATCTCGCGCCAGCATCTGCAGGAGTTCGGCTTCGAGCCGGACGCGCCGACGCTCGCCGAGAAGATGGAGATGCCCGAGGACAAGATCCGCAAGATCATGAAGATCGCCAAGGAGCCGATCTCCATGGAAACGCCGATCGGGGACGACGACGACTCCCACCTGGGCGACTTCATCGAGGACACCAACAACCTCGCGCCGGTGGAGGCCGCGATGCACGCCGGCCTGCGCGACGTGGTCAAGGACATCCTCGACAGCCTCACGCCGCGCGAAGCCAAGGTGCTGCGCATGCGTTTCGGCATCGAGATGTCCACCGACCACACGCTGGAAGAAGTGGGCAAGCAGTTCGACGTCACGCGCGAGCGCATCCGCCAGATCGAGGCGAAGGCGATCCGCAAGCTCAAGCACCCGAGCCGCTCGGACAAGCTGCGCACCTACCTCGACAACCTCTGAACCTCGCCACGATGACAGCATCGCGCTCTCTTCGTTTCCCGGCCTGAAGGAGACGCCAGCATGTCCGCCATCCAGCGCCGTGCCGTCGTCTTCGCCGATCTTCGTGGCAGCACCGCGCTGTACGAGCTGCTCGGCAACACCGACGCGTCCCAGATCGTCACGGAGACGGTGGACGCGATCTCCCGCCGCGTGCCGGCCACCGGCGGCGTCGTCGTCAAGACGCTGGGCGACGGGCTGATGGCGGTCTTCCCCACGGCCGCGCAGGCGGTCGAGGCGGCCGACCAGATGCACGAGGAGATCGACATCGTGATGCGGCGGCGCGATGCGCTGACCGGCTTCACGGAGGCGCGCCTGCAGTTGCAGGTGTGCATCGCGCTGGGCGAGACGGTGGAGGTCAGCGGCGACTACTTCGGCGACGCGGTGAACGTGGCCGCCCGCCTGCTCGACCACGCCGGCGACAACGAGACGCTGGTCACGGTGGAGGTGCTGCGCGCCCTGCCCATGGATTCGCGCGACATGTTCCGCAGCCTCGACCTCGTGCGCCTGCGCGGGCGCGTGGAGCCGGTGGAGGTGCACCTGCTGTCGCGCCGCGGCATGGACACGGCGCCCACGCTGGTGGGCGGCGGCCCGGCCATGGGCCTGGTCGGCCCCGAGGCCGTCATCCTCACCTGGGGCAACAAGGTGCGCCGCTTCACGGCGATGAACATGCCCGTGGTCATCGGCCGCGCGGCGGCGTCCGACATGCAGGTGGACGACGCCCGCGTGTCGCGCTCGCACTGCCGCATCGACCTGATCGGCGCCACGCTGCAGCTGTCCGATCTCAGCATCAACGGCACCTTCGTGCGCTTTTCCAGCGAGGACGAGGTGGTGAGCCTGCGCCGCGGCAGCTGCACGCTGCACGGCAGCGGCGAGGTGGGCCTGAGCGGATCGCCGGAAGACCCGGGCGTCGCCGCGATGCAGTTCGAAGTGCTGCACGCCCCGATCCGGCGCGACGACGAGTTCGACCTGCTGAGCCCGACCCCGTCGCGGCGATGAGCGCCGCCCGGCCGCCAGCAGGCGCTCGCACCGCAGCGCGCAGCGCGGAGGCTTTCCGATGACTGGGCGCCCGCTCGAACATCGGCACGACGCGGTCGACAAGGTCGGCGTCCTGCTCGTCAACCTCGGCACGCCCGAGGCGCCCACCACCTCCGCGCTGCGCCGCTACCTCGCGCAATTCCTGAGCGACCCGCGCGTGGTGGAGATCCCGCGCGCGCTGTGGTGGCTGATCCTGCATGGCGTCATCCTGCGCCTGCGCCCCGCCGCCTCGGCCCGCAAGTACAGGAAGATCTGGGCCCGCGACGGCTCGCCGCTGGCCGTGTGGACCGCGCGCCAGGCCAACATGCTCAAGAGCTACGTCGGCGAGCGCGGCGCGCTGGTGGAGGTGCGCTGGGCCATGCGCTACGGCCAGCCGGCCATCGCCGCCGAGCTCGACGCGCTGTGCGCCGACGGCGCCACCCGCATCCTGGTGCTGCCCGCGTACCCGCAGTATTCGGCCGCCACCACGGCCAGCGTGCTCGACGACGTCGGCACGTGGATGAAGCGCACGCGGCGCCTGCCCGAGCTGCGCTTCGTCAATCATTACCACGACGACCCGGGCTACATCGAGGCGCTCGCGGCGCAGGTGCGCAAGCACTGGCAGCGCGAAGGCCGCGGCCGCAAGCTGGTGATGAGCTTCCACGGCATGCCCGCGCGCACGCTGCGCCTGGGCGACCCGTACCACTGCGAGTGCCTGAAGACCGGCCGCCTGCTGGCCGAGAGGCTGCGGCTGGAGCCCGACGACTGGCGCATCACGTTCCAGAGCCGCTTCGGCCGCGCCGAGTGGCTGCAGCCCTACACCGAGCCCACGCTCAAGGCGCTGGCCAAGGCCGGCGACGAGGGCGTGGACGTGATCTGCCCCGGCTTCGCGGCCGACTGCCTCGAGACGCTGGAGGAGATCGCCATCGAGGCGCGCGCCGCGTTCCTCGCGGCCGGCGGCAAGACCTTCCACTACATCCCCTGTCTCAACAACAGCCCGGAGGGGATGAAGGCGATGGCCGGCGTGGCCCTGCGCCACTTGCAGGGCTGGGACACCACCCCCATGTCCAGGGAAGCCCTCAAGCAACGCCAGGCCCGCGCGATCGCGCACGGCTCCTCCGAATGACGCGAATGACGATGTCCCGCCACGCGACCGCCCAGCCCTCCGCCGCTCCTGCCGCCGCCGCCGACATGCGGCTCGACAAGTGGCTGTGGGTGGCGCGCTTCTTCAAGACCCGCGGCCTCGCGGCCGAGGAGGTCGACAAGGGCCGCGTGCACGTGAACGGGCAGGCCGCCAAGCCGGCGCGCTCGGTGCGCGTCAACGACACCATCGAGATCCGCCAGCCCGGCTCGGTCCGTGAATTGCTGGTCCTCGGCCTCGGCGCGATGCGGGGGCCGGCGACGGTGGCCCGCACGCTGTACCAGGAGACCGAGGCCAGCATCCGGGCCCAGCAGCAGGCCGCGGAGGCGCGCAAGTTCGGCGTCGAACCCGCCAATGCGCAGGAACTCGGCCGCCCGACCAAGCGCGACCGCCGCGACCTGGTGGACTGGCAGCGGTGGAGCGCCTCCGTAGACGACGAATAGCGACGAATAGCGACGAGTAGGCGCTCCGCGCCGAAGAGCCGCTCCGGCAAAAAAAAGTTTCGTACGGCCTCTTGAAACCCGAGGAGCCGTCTCCATGTCACCGCGCAACGCGACAGAAAAACCCTGTTCAAGACCATGAATCCGGAAGACCAAACCCCGCAAGCCCCGCTGCAATCGCCTGTCGACGACGGCGCCGCCTTGCCCAACATCGGACTGGGCGGCGACGCCGCCCGCATCGCGGAGCTGGAGGCCAAGGTGGCCGAGCTGACCGACGCGAGCCTGCGCGCGCAGGCCGATGCGCAGAACGCCCGCCGCCGCGCCGACGAGGAAGTGGCCAAGGCCCGCAAGTACGCCGTCGAAGCCTTCGCCGACAGCCTGCTGCCGGTCAAGGACAGCCTGGAGGCCGCCATCGGCACCCCCGGCGCCGCGGTGGAACAGGTGCTCGAAGGCGTGCACGCCACGCTGCGCCAGCTGGTCGCCGCGCTGGAACGCAACAAGGTCAACCAGATCGCGCCGCCCGCGGGCACCAAGTTCGACCCGCACCAGCACCAGGCCATCTCGATGGTGCCGGCCGACCAGGAGGCCAACACGATCGTCACCGTGCTGCAGAAGGGCTACCTGATCGCCGACCGCGTGCTGCGTCCGGCGCTTGTCACGGTGTCCGCGCCGAAATGACGAAAAACGGGCCCGCGGGCGCCGATTCCTGCGTGAAAGTGCCGTCAGACGCGCCTTTCGCCCTTGAATAAGACTCCGTCAGCCGCATCTCGAAAACAACAGCAAATCCAGCTTCAACAGCTTCGCAGGAGAAACCAAATGGGACGAATCATCGGTATTGACCTGGGCACCACGAACTCGTGCGTGTCGGTCATGGAAGGCAACACCACCAAGGTGATCGAGAACTCGGAAGGTGCCCGCACCACGCCGTCGATCATCGCCTACCAGGAAGACGGCGAGGTGCTGGTCGGCGCGTCCGCCAAGCGCCAGTCGGTCACCAACCCGAAGAACACCCTGTACGCCGTCAAGCGCCTGATCGGTCGCAAGTTCACCGAGAAGGAAGTGCAGAAGGACATCGCCCTGATGCCCTACCAGATCCTGGCCGCCGACAACGGCGACGCCTGGGTGGGCGTGCGCGGCAAGAAGCTGGCGCCGCAGCAGGTCAGCGCCGAGGTGCTGCGCAAGATGAAGAAGACGGCCGAGGACTACCTCGGCGAGGAAGTGACCGAGGCCGTCATCACGGTGCCGGCCTATTTCAACGACAGCCAGCGCCAGGCCACCAAGGACGCCGGCCGCATCGCGGGCCTGGACGTCAAGCGCATCATCAACGAACCGACCGCCGCGGCGCTCGCGTTCGGCCTCGACAAGCACGGCAAGGGCGACCGCAAGATCGCCGTCTATGACCTGGGCGGCGGCACGTTCGACATCTCGATCATCGAGATCGCCGACGTCGACGGCGAGATGCAGTTCGAGGTGCTGTCCACCAACGGCGACACGTTCCTGGGCGGCGAGGACTTCGACCAGCGCATCATCGATTTCATCGTGGCCGAGTTCAAGAAGGAACAAGGCGTCGACCTGACCAAGGACGTCCTGGCGCTGCAACGCCTGAAGGAAGCCGCGGAAAAGGCCAAGATCGAGCTGTCGAGCCAGACCCAGACCGACGTCAACCTGCCCTACATCACGGCCGACGCCTCGGGCCCGAAGCACCTGAACATCAAGCTGACGCGCGCCAAGCTCGAGTCGCTGGTGGAGGAGCTGATCGAGCGCACGATCGCCCCGTGCCAGACGGCCATCAAGGACGCCGGCGTCAAGATCTCCGACATCAACGACGTGATCCTGGTGGGCGGCATGACCCGCATGCCCAAGGTGCAGGACAAGGTCAAGGAAGTCTTCGGCAAGGAACCGCGCAAGGACGTCAACCCCGACGAGGCCGTGGCCGTCGGCGCCGCCATCCAGGGCCAGGTGCTCTCCGGCGACCGCAAGGACGTGCTGCTGCTGGACGTCACCCCGCTGTCGCTCGGCATCGAGACGCTCGGCGGCGTGATGACCAAGATGATCAAGAAGAACACCACGATCCCGACCAAGTTCAGCCAGGTGTTCTCCACCGCCGACGACAACCAGCCGGCCGTCACGATCAAGGTGTTCCAGGGCGAGCGCGAGCTGGCCACGGGCAACAAGAGCCTGGGCGAGTTCAACCTCGAAGGCATCCCGCCGGCCGCGCGCGGCACGCCGCAGATCGAAGTGACCTTCGACATCGACGCCAACGGCATCCTGCACGTGGGCGCGAAGGACAAGGCCACCGGCAAGGAAAACAAGATCACCATCAAGGCGAACTCGGGCCTGACCGAGGACGAGATCCAGAAGATGGTGCGCGACGCGGAAGCCAACGCCAGCGAGGACGCGAAGAAGGTCGAACTCGTGCAGGCGCGCAACCAGGGCGACGCCATGGTGCACTCGGTCCGCAAGAGCCTGGGCGAGCACGGCGAGAAGCTGGAAGCGGCCGAGAAGGAAGCCATCGAGTCCGCGCTGAAGGATGTGGAAGAAGCCATCAAGGGTGACGACAAGGCCGCGATCGAGGCCAGGACGGAAGCCCTGATGACGGCCAGCCAGAAGCTGGGCGAGAAGGTGTACGCCGACCAGCAGGCGGCCCAGGCCGCCGGCGCCGCGGCGGGCACGGGCGGCGGCGAGCATGCGCAAGCCGAACCCCAGGCCGCCCACGCCGCCGACGACAACGTGGTCGACGCCGACTTCAAGGAAGTCAAGAAGAGCTGAGCTGCGCGAGCAGCCGATGGCCGGTGACCGGTTCGTGCATGCACGGACAGGCCGCCGGCCTTTCTCGCTAGATGAAGGCGTCTCCGGTGCGTTCCTGCACGCTTCCGGCGCCTGCCCTGCCCGGCTATGCCGCGCCCTGACAAGACAATTGCCCCATGAGCAAACGCGATTACTACGAAGTCCTTGGCCTGACGAAGGGTGCGTCCGACGACGACATCAAGAAGGCCTATCGCAAGCTCGCGATGAAGCACCACCCGGACCGCAACCAGGGTGACGGCGCGAAGGCGTCCGAGGAGAGGTTCAAGGAGGCCAAGGAGGCCTACGAGATGCTCTCCGACCCGCAGAAGAAGGCGGCCTACGACCAGTACGGCCATGCCGGCGTCGACCCGAACATGGGCCACGGCGCGGGCGGCGAAGGCTTCGGCGGTTTCGCCGAGGCCTTCGGCGACATCTTCGGCGACATCTTTGGCGGCGCGGGCGGAGGCCAGAGACGTGGCGGCGCCGGCGGCAAGCAGGTGTATCGCGGCAACGACCTCAGCTACGCGATGGAGATCACGCTGGAGGAAGCCGCGGCCGGCAAGGACACGCAGATCCGCGTGCCCAGCTGGGAGAACTGCGAGACCTGCAAGGGCTCCGGCGCCAAGCCCGGCACCTCGCCCAAGACCTGCCCCACCTGCTCGGGCGCCGGCACGGTGCACATGCGTCAGGGCTTCTTCTCGATCCAGCAGACCTGCCCCAACTGCCACGGCACCGGCAAGATCATCCCCGAGCCCTGCCCCACCTGCTCGGGCCAGGGCCGCATCAAGAAGACGAAGACGCTGGAAGTCAAGATCCCGGCGGGCATCAACGAAGGCATGCGCATCCGCTCGTCGGGCAATGGCGAGCCGGGCCCCAACGGCGGCCCGTCCGGCGACCTCTACATCGAGATCCGGATCAAGCAGCACGACATCTTCGAGCGCGACGGCGACGACCTGCACTGCACGGTGCCGGTGCCGATGACGCAGGCCGCTCTCGGCGGCTCCATCGAGGTCCCCACCCTGAGCGGCAAGGTGGAGATCGAGCTGCCCGAGGGCACGCAGCACGGCAAGACCTTCCGGCTGCGCGGCAAGGGCATCAAGGGCATCCGCTCCAGCTATCCGGGCGACCTGTACTGCCACATCACGCTCGAGACGCCCATCAAGCTCACCGAGCACCAGCGCAAGCTGCTCAAGGAGCTCGACGAATCGCTGCGCAAGGGCGGCGACAGGCACTCGCCGAATTCCAAGAGCTGGACGGATCGGGTGAAGGATCTGTTCAAGTAAGGTCGAACAGCCGCCTCCGGGCGGCTTTTTCCTGGGCGGAGGTCTCGCTCTCGGGCGGCCGGGTGTTGCGGGCGCGCGGGAAGGAAACGGCGACGGCAGCCGTCGCCGCCGGCGGCACGGGCAGCCCCGCCTCCCCGGTCGGCGCCGCGTAGAACGGCCACGGCCGCCGCGCGACGGGCGTGCGCCGCGATTCATCGGATCGATTCAAAACAGACTCCCCTGTCCGGCCGCCTCGGCCGCTCTTGACGCCGCCGTGGGACGCGCCGCGGCCGCCGGTGGCACGAATTGCGAAAGATCCAGCGGCTGGCGCTCGCGGCTGAAGCCCAGCCGGTTGACCGCCACGTTGAAGCGATCGCGCAGCATCTGCGCCCACGGCCCGGTGCCGCGCATGCGCGTGCTGAATTCGGCGTCGTAGTCCTTGCCGCCGCGCATGTCGCGCACGCGGCCCATCACGCGGGCCGCGCGGTCGGGGAAATGGACCTCCAGCCATTGCTGGAACAGCGGGTTCACCTCCCACGGAAGGCGCACCACCGTGCTGAACGCGCTGCGGGCGCCGGCGTCGCGCGCCGCGGCGAGGATGTGCTCCAGCTCGGGCTCGTTGATGAACGGGATCATGGGCGACGCGCTCACGCCCACGGGCACCCCCGCGCGCGCGAGCGCTTCGATCGTGCGCAGGCGCCGGTGCGGCGCCGCGGCGCGCGGCTCCATGATGCGCGACAGTCCGCTGTCCAGCGTGGTGATGGACATGTAGACGACGGCCATGCCGGCCCGGCCCATCTCGCCGACCAGATCGAGGTCGCGCTCCACGCCAGACGACTTGGTGACGATGGCGAACGGATGCCGGCACTCGGTGAGCACCTCGAGGAGGCCGCGCGTGATCCCCAGCTTGCGTTCGACCGGCTGGTAGGCGTCAGTGGCGGAGCCGAGGTTGATGTGCAGCGGCACGTAGCCGGGCCTGGACAAGGCCTCGCGCAGGCGTTCCGCCGCGTTGACCTTGGCGACGATGTGGGTCTCGAAATCGAGACCCGGTGACAGGTTCAGGTAGCTGTGGGTGGGCCGAGCGAAGCAGTAGATGCAGCCGTGTTCGCAGCCCCGGTACGGGTTGATCGCAACGTCGAAGTCGATGTCGGGCGAGTCGTTGGTGCTGAGGATGCGCTTGCAGTGCTCCTCGATGATCGTGGTGCCGGGCGCGAGGTGCTGTTCCTCTGCCACCTGGTCGAGCGCGCCCCAGCCGTCGTCGACGGCCTCCCGGGCGTCCTTCTCGAAGCGATGCGCAATGGCCCAGGCGGTGCCGCGCCCCTTCAGGATCGGTGCCGGGCCGGCCTCCGCACCGATCGTCGCATCCGCGGGATCGACCACGCGAAAGCCGCCGTTGGCGGGCGCCAGGGGCAAGGGCATGATGGGAATGGTGCGGTGCGCTGGCATACTGTGAATATATACAGTATCGCTTTTCGGCGCAATGGAATCACCGAAAATCACGCAAGCTCCCGCGGCTTGGAACATCGATTGCTGCGAGCCCGTCACTTGAGCACGTCCATGCCTCCCCACCCCACCGCCAGCCTTTCGTCGCCCGGGCGCGTCCTGCGGGATCGCCGCGCGGCACCGCGCCCGGAGCCGGGCACCGCGCACATGGCGGAGGCCGACCTGCCGCTCGCCGAGACGCTGCGCCGCCACTGGCCCGAATACGGCGTGGAGGCATTGTTCCTGGCCCTGTTCCTGCTGCTCGCGGGCGCGCTGTCCGCGTGGGCGCGGGGAACCGCCGCCGGCGTCGTGCCGAACTCGCTCGACCCGTCGGCGCGCAGCGCGCTCGTCGGTGTCGCGATGGGGCTGGTGCTGATGGCCATGGTCTATTCGCCGTGGGGCCGGCGCTCGGGCAGCCACCTGAACCCGGCCATCACGCTCGCCTACCTGCGGCTCGGCAAGATCGGCCGCTGGGACGCCCTGTTCTACCTGCTGGCGCAAGTGGGCGCGGCGCTCGCCGCAGTGGCGCTGCTGCGAAGCGGCGTGCTGCTGCCCGAGGCGACGCCGGCATCGTTGTCGGCCTCCATCGGGCCGACCGGCACGTGGGCCGCGTTCGTCACCGAGCTGGTGCTGTCGGCCAGCGCGATGTTGCTGATCCTGTTCACCAGCAACCACGCGAGCTGGTTCCGCTGGACCGGCGTTCTCTACGGGCTGCTGGCGATGCTGGTCGTCGGCTGCGCCGCGCCGCTGTCCGGGTTCGGCATGAACCCGGCGCGCCTGCTGGCCGTCGACCTGTCCGGCGACACCGCGCTCCTCGGCTGGTTCAACCTCCTGCCGCCGCTGCTGGGCATGCAGCTGGCGGTGGAGGCCTACCGGCTCTTCACGGGCCGGTCGCAGGTGCTGTGCGCCAAGCTCGCGCACAACACCCACGGCCGCTGCATCTTCCGCTGCCAGCACCCGTACCAGACGCGTGCGCTGGCGATGGCGGCCCTCCAGCGCCGGGCCAAGGGCCGGCGCAAGGACCACTCGCGAGGCGCGCTCAGCGGTCGTTGACGGGCTCGCGCATGTCGAACGGGTTGGTGCCGATGCCCACGATCTGCTGCTGCGGCGCCCAGGTCGCGCCATTGAAGTTGGTGTAGAACACGCGGTCGTCGCCGGTGATGCCCTTCCAGGCCATGTAGAGCCGGTTCGCGAAGACCGTCAGCGACGGCCCGACGCTGGTGCCCACGCCCGCGATCAGCGCCTGCGCCACCCACGACGTGCCGTCGAAGCTGGACGTCCAGATGCGCTGGTCGTCGCTCATGCCCTTCCACGCCGCGTACAGCCGGTTGTTGTACACGGCGATCGACGCGCCCTCGCTGGAGGCCACGCCGGGCACCTGCTTCTGCGCGGCCCAGGCCGTGCCGTTGAAGTTCGAGTACCAGAGGGCCTGGTCCTCGTCCATGCCCTTCCAGATCGCGTAGAGGCTGCCCTGGAACACCGCCAGCATCGGGCCGACGCTGCTGGCCACGCCGGAGATGAACTGCTGCGGCGCCCAGTGGCTGCCGTCGAAGTTCGAATACCAGAGGCGCTGGTCGCTGACCATGCCCTTCCACGCCATGAACAGCCTGCCGTTGAACACCGCCAGCGACGGCCCCGTGCTGGTGGCGATGCCGGCCACGTTCTGCTGCGGCGCCCACGACGTGCCGTCGAAGCTGGAGAAATAGATGCCCTCGTCGGCGTCCATGCCCTTCCAGGCCATGTAGAGCCGGCCGTTGAACGCCGCCAGCGACACGCCGCAGCTCGTGGCGACGCCTCCCACGAACTGCTGCGGCGCCCAGGCAGCACCGTTGAAGCTGGAGAACCAGATGCGCTGGTCGTGCTCGATGCCCTTCCACGCCATGTAGAGCTTGCCGTTGAAGTCGGCCAGTCCCGGCGGCAGGCCGGCGCCACGCAGCATGTTGAGCATCTTCAGGCCGTCGATGCTGCCCCAGCCGGTGCAGGCGTCCCAGCCCGGCCCCGCGGGATAGCCCGGCGTGCCGCCGTTGGCGTTGTTGGCGGGGCCGCCGCCGGGCACGATGTCGCGGAACGCGTCGGAGCCCTTCGAGTAGAGGATCGGGTTGATGAAGCCCAGCCGCGTGCCCATCGCGGCGTTGAGCGTGGCGACGAAGCCCGCCCACAGCGGCGCCGACGCGCTGGTGCCGTTGCCGATCATCGGGCTGCCGTTCAGGTACAGGCCCGCATAGCCGGCGTTGTAGCTCGCGTTGGCCGCCACGTCGGGAATGCCGCGGCCCACGCGGTGGCCTGCGTTCACCGAGGCCGGCACGCCCGCGGCGGCCTGGTAGGAAGGCAGCGCGAAGAAGTCGCTGATGCCGCCGCCGGTGGTGCCCCAGTGCGACGGATCGGTGGGGCTCGGATCATTCCAGACGTATTCCTCGAAGCTGGAGCCCGAGACGTCGCCCACCGTCGTGCCGCCCACGGCCAGCACCCAGGGGTCGCTGCCCGGGTACTGCACGTGCGCCCTGCCGTCGTTGACCTTGGAGTTCGAGCCGGTGTCGCCGCACGCGATGCACACGGTGATGCCCTGGATCGCGGCGTCCTGGAACGCAGCCGTCACCGCGTTGACGAAAGCCGCGGTGATGCCCTCGGCCGCCAGCGTGGCCGCGTCGTCTCCGTTGGCGATGTACCAGCTGCTCGACAGCACCGAGCACTGCGGATCGCCCGGGTTCGGGTGCGCGACGCGGTGCACCAGGTCGACCCAGCCGACCTGCGTGCCCTGCGTGATGTAGACCGCGATGGCCGAGCCGTTGGCGGCGGCGGCCGCGATGCCGATGTCCTGCGTGGTCTCGCCGTAGGGATCGCTGCCGGGGTTGGTGCCGAACACCAGCACGTCGTGCACGGCTGGCATCGTATAGCCGGCGCCGAGGCCGTTGAACAGCAGCTGCACGTCGTGGATAGCGTAGCCCGACAGCGACACGATGCCGATCGTCTGGCCGGCCGCCGAGTTGGTGGGGAAGTTGTAGAGCTGCTTGAGCGTGGGGATCGTCAGCGTGTGCGTGTTGGCAGGATCGGCGCCGTTGCGCTTGAGCACGGTGCGGTTGTCCAGGCCGAAGACGCCCAGCACGATGTCGCCCAGCGACTGCGGCACGTGCACGAAGCCGTCGCGGCCGCGATAGGTCTCCGACACGGGCGCCACGTTGTGCCTGCGCGCCGGCGCGTCGGCTGTGTAGCGGCCCAGGTCGACGGCGAAGGCCTGGTTCATCTGCGCCACCGTGCCCGACGCGACCACGGTGCGGCGGGCGGCGTTGGTCTCGAGCACCTTCATGCCGGCGGTCTGCACGAAGTCCACCACCTTGGCGATGTCCTGCGGATGCGCGCCGTACTTGCCGGCGAACTCGTCGGCCGACAGCGGCTTGCGCGCGTTCAGCGCCACCGAGGCGACGGCGTCGAAGTCGGGCGACGGCGCGCCGTCGGTGCGGCGGCGCAGCGAGATCGTGACCTGCACGGCCTCGCGCAGGTCGGCCGGCCCCTGGCGCGTGGCGGTGGCGGACGGAAGGCGCTCGCTGCCTTCGATGCGTTGGTAGTGGGCGGGGATGGATTGAGCGGACATCGGAGGGTCTCCTGAGGAGGGCCTCCCGCGCTGCGGCGCCGTGAAGACGGCGGGCTCGCGAGGGCCGTTGAGGTGCCGACGCATCGTGCGCGCCGGCAGGCCCCAGGGCCCATCCCATGCAGTGGGGGGTATCGCCGCGATCCCCCTCGTTTCAGTGCTCGATGCGCGCGCTCATCCCGCAGATCGAAGCGATCGCGGCTAACGGGCGGGATGCGCGACAGCGATCGACGAATCGCCGTTCAGGTGCGGGAAAGCCGGGCGACGGATCGCGCGCCGGCGCGTCGCATGGGCGCTCAGGCGGGCAGCGCCACCGACGCGATCACGACGCTCGCGAATCCGAGCCAGCAGGCGGTGCAGAACGCGGCGTCCTGCACGTTGCGATCGGTGCGCACGATCTGCAGTGCGGTGAGAAGGGTCTTCTTCATGCCCGCCAGTCTCGGCGGCGCGCAAGACGGCGCCGTGACAGCGCGCCGCGCCGCCGCAGATCCATGAAATAGTTCACGAAGAAGCGCCGCCTCGCACGACGCCGCGGGCGCGGATCAGTCATCGCCCGGCCCCTGGCAATCGGGCGCCAGGTTCTCGAACGTCGTCCATTGCCGCAGGAACGCGAGCTTGGTCGTGCCCACCGGGCCGTCAGATCGAACGCGCCGATCCCAGGGCCTACGATCTATCCCCTGAAGGCTTCGCCCGAACGGGGGCTGCCGTGTTGCGCTGGTACGCGACGTTGCCTGCCGGAGACCCTTCCGACTAGACGTGCGCGCCGATCTCCTTGGGTTGCGATCCGAACTCGACCGTGAACTCGGCACCCGTTGGCTGGAGATTGCGGGCAGACAGGTTCCAGCCATGTCCGCGCGCCACTTCGCTGCAGATCGACAACCCGAGCCCGGCGCCTTTGTCTCGCCGATGGGCGCCGCGCCAGAACCGCTTGAACAGCTGAGGCATGTCACTCGGTGGAATGCCAGGTCCTTCGTCGCGAACGGACATGCCCGTCGGGTCGATGGTCACCAAAATCGTCGATTGATCAGGGGCATGGTTGGCGGCGTTCTCGACCAGATTTCGGATCAAGGCAAATATCGCACTGGCATCGGCATCGATCATCAGTGGCTCCGAAGGGTGATCGATTTGGACTCGGATATGCCGCGCCTGGGTCAGGCGCGCGATGGATTCGACCGCGTCCTCAACGACAAGCGTGACATCGGTCGATGCGAACACCAGGTTGTTCACGTCGCTGACCTCTGCCAGGTGCAGCAGCTGATGCACGTGCCTGCTCATGTGATCGAGGTCGGCCAGGATCGCCTTGCGATTGGTCGGACCATCGAGTTCGAATTCACCCCGTATCAGAGCCAGCGGCGTCTTCAATTCGTGGGCTGCGGTGGCCAGGAACTCTTGCTGGATACGGAAGCCAGCCTCCAGGCGCCCCAGCGCCAGGTTGAAGGATTCAATCAACGGCACGATCTCCTTTGGAACGTTTTCCACGGCCAGGCGCGCCTGCAGGTTCGTGGGAGCTATGCGTGCGGCTGCGGCCGAAATGCCCTTCAGGCGCCGAAGCATTCGATTGATGGTGACGAGGACAACAAGGGCGAACGCCACCATTGCGCCGATCGACTCCACCGCAGCGGCAAGCTTGACGGTCGAAGCGTCGTTCTCCAGAAGTGTCTCGTCGAACCGGTCGCTGCGTGCGACCAGGACGTAGCTCGTCATGTTCGCGCGCACGATCGGGAGCACGATGACGCGCAACTGCAAGCCCGATCGAAGCCGCGTCGAAATGTCGCGCGCGTGCTGCGGATCGACCCCTGCCGGCAAGAACGCGCTGAAGTCTCCGTTCGAGGAGAACAAGACTTTGCCCTCGGGGTCGATCACCTGGTAGAAGACATCCTGCGGCAGCGCCTCCATGACCTGCCTGAGCGCACGGCGCAGGTGGACGCCTGTGGGACGATCCTTGGCGTCATACGCGATACCTTCCGCGACATCTCTGGCCATGCCGCCCAGGTCACGGTCACGCAACCAACTCGGCTGAAAGTGCGTGAGCAACGCCCATGATCCGAAGACGCACAGCAAGCCGGCGACCAGGGTCACGGCTGTGGAAAGCATCAGATTCGCCGTCAGGCTAAGGCGCATCGTCCACCTCACGCAGCGCATAGCCGTGTCCGCGGATATTGACGAGTTGCAGCCGCGAACCGATCGCACCGAGTTTCTTGCGCAAGCGATGCATGACGACGTCCATCGCATTGGGCGTCACGGGGTTCGACAGGCCCCACGCGGCAGCTTCGAGACTCGTTCGGCGCACGATCTGGCCCTGCACCCTGACAAGAGACAGCATGATCTGCAGTTCGGCCGGCGCCAGCGAGATCGTTTCGTCTCCACACTTGGCAAGGCCTTGCTCGGGCAATATCTGCAAGCCCTCGTACTCGGGCGACAGATCCCGCAGAACGGGTGGTCGCCGCAGCAAGGCGCGAACGCGCGCCACCAGTTCATCCACTGAAAACGGCTTTGTCAGGTAGTCGTCAGCACCGTTCTCGAGTCCTTCGATTCGATCGTGCAGCGCGTTGCGTGCGGTCAGCACCAGGCAAGGAATGACATTGCCCTTGGAGCGAAGCTGCCTGACGAATGCAAGGCCATCTCCGTCAGGCAAGCCCCTGTCCACGACCAGCGCGGAGTAGTCCATCATTTCAAGCGCTGTCTGTGCAGCCGTGATCCGATCGAAGACATCGGCTTCCATGCCCGCGCCTGCAAAGGCGCGGACTATGAGATCTGCCATCCGGTCGTGGTCCTCGAGAAGCGCGATGCGGTACATGTCAGCGATTCATCAGAAGCCGTAGATGTAGCCGATCTTGAAGCCGGGCGTTGACTTCTTGTCAACGATCGGGCTGTTGGAGATGCCAGATCCCCAGTGCGTGTCGGAAACGTCGAGGAGCAAGCGCTGGTTCCGAGTAATCAAGAATCCGAATCGTACGCCGAACTCCGTCTCGGTCGTGGACCTTCCAAGGTACTCCGGCCGTGTCGCGGTGGCTTCCGAGGCCTTGACTCCATAGTAGTAGTCCACGTACTTCGCATCGAGCCTCGTAACGCTTGCATGGGGCGTCACCTGATATCGACGATCAAAGCTGAACGAGTGGTCGATGCCGAACTGAAGCTGAGAACCCTTGCTGTTTCCAGAAACATCCTTAAGGTAGTCAAAAGACAGATCCGCGAAGCCGGCGTGCAAAGTAGTCGCGGCGCCAAGGTAGATCGACCCGTTGCGCGACTTCATGCCGGAGAGGTATGGCGACTTCGATGCCTTGTATCCCTCACCGAGGGCTACTTTTGTTCGCAGCGAGAAGTCGAGCGGCCCTTCGGATGGAAGCTTGATGTCAAGAACATTTCCGAAGAGCTTCGCGTACTTGCTCTCGTAGGTGACCAGCGGGAGGAAGCTGTTGTCGTTGCCGATGCCCTTGTACTGGCTGTGCGTGATGCTGGCGCCGACGCCCAACCCCCACTTCGAACCGTCTTGCTCATCTGCGCCGCGGTCCGCGTCGTCGTGATCTTCTGCCCACGCAGCGGGCGCTTGCATAACAGCGAGGATTGCCGCCAGGACGAACAGCAGGCGAGAGTGATTCGGGAAAGGCATGGGGACTTCCATTTGGTGAGCGGAGCCACATGATCGAGCGAGCCACGTTACGCGTGCCTTACCGTATTTTCCCCGCGCGCTCGCCGCTGAATCCGACCTGAAATCGGACAACTTTCAGTGACGGGTCATCGATTCGCCTCGAGCGTAAGGGGCAAGTAATGCAGGCCCGACGAGCATGGCGCGCTGCATGTCGACGTCGTCGCACCTGACAAGCCTCAACCGCCCCTCCCAATGCACAAAGATCTCTCGCGCCGCGCACGCGCACCGGTCGTTCGCGTCATCAACAAGGCACTGGTTCCTGCAAGCGCGCTTTTCCTGATCGGCTGCCAGCAGATTCCCAGGCACGACGTCTCGCTGGTGACGGCATCGCATTGGGACGCTTCGGTACAGGCTGCCCCGCGACTGGACGATCCGGTGCAGGCTGTCCCTGCGTGGTGGACGCTGCTGAACGATCCCGCGATCAACGCGCTGGTCGACGCCACGTTGAAAGACAGCCCTGACCTTGCGCAGGCGGTCGCCCGGATGGACGCCGCGTCGGCGGCGGCCGGCGAGTCCCGCGCCGCGGGCCGCCCACAAATATCGGGCAGCGGCTCCGTGACGCGTGGCAGCAGTCAAGTCTCCAGCAACAGCAGCGCTACGCAGGTCGGCACATCGAGTACTGCTGGCCTCAGCTTGAGCTGGGAACTCGACCTTTTCGGGCGCATCAGGGCGCAGCAACAAGCCGCCCAGCAACGGCTCGATGCGAGAACGATCGACGCCGAGGCCATGCGAGTCGCGCTCGCAGCCCAAGTCGCGGATCGGGTCGTCGAATGGCGTTCCTGCAACTACTTGCGCGACGTACGCCGATGGGAGGTCGCGTCGCGCCAAACGACGCTGCAACTGACCCGTCGCAAAGTCGCTGCGGGCATGAGCGCGGCGATCGACGAGGCGCGTGCCGTCAACGACGCGGACCTTGCACGCACCGACGAGCTCAGTCAGCGAGAAGCCTGCGGACGGGACCTCAACGCCATCGTGGCTCTCAGCGGACGCGATGCCGACCAGGTGCGCGACCTGTTGCGCGAACCTTTGGTGCAAGGAACCAGGGCTTGCGAGATCGATGGTTCGGACACTGCGGCCGCCTGTGAGGCGTCGGCGACCAATGACGCGCGCGTCGTGCTCCCGGAGGCGCCCGCCGTCGGGCTTGCTGTTCCTGCGATCGTCCTGGCATCAAATCCATCGGTGATGTCGGCGCAGAGAGAAGTCGCCGCAGCAGCTTCGGATCTCGATGCGGCGCAGGCCAGTCGCTATCCGCGCCTGAATCTCCTGTCCCTGCTGACAGGACAATGGCTGAGCTTCGGTGGTCAAGCCCTGAACTACACCACGTGGTCGACCGGTGCTGCGCTGTCAGGCGCGATCGTCGACGGTGGGCTCGCGAACTCGCAGATCGACGGCGCCAATGCGCGCTATCGAGAGGCCGTCGCCAAGGTCGTCTCAGTCGTTCGCTCGAGCGAGCAGGACATCGAGAACGCGCTGCTCGCCGTGTCATCGGCGAGCAACCGCGAGGATGCGACGCGACATGCGGTCGCCGCCGCACGGACTTCGATGCGAATAGCCCAGCTGCAGTGGAGGGCCGGCGCCAGCACGCTCCTCGATCTCGAGGATGCCCAGCGCCAATACGCCGTCGCCTCGCGAAACGCCGTCACCGCCGCCAAGGACCGCTCCCAGGCCTGGATCGCACTCGTTCGCGCGACAGGCGACCAGGGAATCGCGTTCCCATCCACTTCCATACCCGGATCAAAGGACGACGCAGACCATGCTCAATGAACACTCGACAGGGGCGATGCGCAGCGCCCTCCACCGCTACCGCCCCGCGGCCCTCTTGCTCGCCACGGTCGCTGTTGCCACGACCGGCGCAGTGATCTACTCGCGGGGCGGCGCGTCCGGCGCCGGCACGACCCAACCTGCCGCGCCAAGCGTCGCCGCGCTGACCGTCACGTCCGCCATCGTCCAGTCACGCGAATGGCCGCGGGTGATCGAGGCCAATGGAAGCATCGCCGCCTGGCAGGAGGCAAGTGTCGGCACGGTCGTCGGCGGACTGCGGGTGTCCGACGTTCTGGCCGACGTCGGCGATGTCGTGGTGCGTGGCCAGGTTTTGCTGCACTTCGATCTGGACACCGTCCGGGCGGCCCAGGCCGCGATTCGTGCGGACCTGTCTCAGGCGCGTGCGGTTGCAGCACGTGCCGACGCCGAGCTCGCACGCGCGCAAGAGCTGCATGACGGCGGAGCCGTCAGCGAGCAAGATCTTCTGCAAGCCAGGACACAGGCAGCGACGACGCATGCGCAGGTCGCAGCCGCCGAGGCCCATCTCGAAGCACAGGATCTGCAACTGAAGCAGGCCGTGATCGTCGCTCCCGACGCGGGGGTGATCACGTCCAGGTCGGTGGGGATCGGTGCCGTCGAACCGGCAGGCCAGGAACTCTTTCGCCTCATCCGGCGCAATCGCCTGCAGTGGCAAGGGGAAGTCACCGCGGCCCAAGTTTCTTCGGTTCATGCGGGCCAGCTTGTGAGCATCGTGCTTCCCGATGGCTCGCCGGCGACGGGCCGTGTTTCGCGCATCGCACCGGCGATGAGCGTGCAGACGCGCCTCGGTGTCGTATTTGCGGACATCGATGCCGGCAGCGCAGCGCGGGCGGGCATGTTCGCCGCCGCGCGTATCGAATTGCCTCCGAGTCCGGCGCGCGTCGTTCCAGCCGTCAGCGTGTTGGTACGCGACGGACACGACGTGGTGGCGGCAATCGAGACGGGTCGTGACGGGCCCGTCGTATCGATCAGACGCGTCACTGTCGGACGTCGACTCGGCAATGAAGTCGAGATCACCGAGGGCTTGAGCAACGGCGCAAGGGTCGTTGCGCGCGGTGCCAACTTCCTCGACGACGGCGACCTGGTGAAACTCTCGGATGCGGATCCGAGACACGGACTCGAAGGCTGATCGTCCATGAATTTCGCCACGTGGTCGCTACGCAATTCGAAGCCGGCGATTCTGCTGTTCGCCGTTCTCTGCCTCGCAGGACTGTGGGGATTCCAGGGCCTGCACGTGCAGTATGTGCCGGACCTTCAACTGCCGACGGTCGCTGTCGACCTGAGCCAGCAAGGCGCGGCCCCTGCTCAGCTCGAGACCGAGGTGGCACGCAAGGTCGAAGACTCGCTCGCCAACCTGCAGGGCGTCAGGCACATCGAAACGTCGATCACGGACGGTGCGGTTCAAGTGCGCGTGAAGTACGAGATCGGAAAGAACCGTTCGGATGCCCTCATCGAGGTGAAGGATGCGGTGGACCGGATTCGCTCGCAGCTGCCTGCAGATCTCGATCCGCCGCGTGTATCCGCGCCGTTTGCATTCAACGATCCGGTGTCCACCTATGCGGTGAGCGATTCACGGATGGACGAATCGGATCTCTCGTGGTTTGTGGATGGAACACTGATCAAGTCGTTGTCCGCCGTCCCGGGCGTTGGCCGCGTCGAGCGGCTCGGTGGCAGCCAGCGCGAAGTGCGGGTCGACGTGGACCCGACGCGCATGGCGTCTCTCGGCGTCACGGCGGCCGATATCTCGCTGGCGCTGGGCAGGACCCAGCAGCAGTCTTCCGGCGGTCGAGGCCAGGTCGGCAACGGCGAGCAGGCCATGCGCGTCCTCGCAACCGTCAAGCAGGCGCAGGATCTGGGTCGCTTGGCCATCCTCGCTTCGAGCGGCCAGCGCGTTGCGCTTGACCAGGTGGCGACGATTCGCGACGGCGCGGCCGACCCGACCCAGGCGGCGCTCCTGGACGGGCGTCCGGTCGTCGGGTTCCGGATCTACCGTGCGCTCGGCGAGGGCGAGGTCTCGCTGGACGACGGCGTGAAGGCGGCACTCGCCGCACTCATGGCCAGGAAACCCGGGCTGGTGATCACGCAGGTCGCGAACAATGTCGACTACACCCGGGAGCAATACCGGGGGTCGATGGACATGCTCTACGAGGGCGCCGTCCTGGCCGTCCTGGTCGTGTGGTGGTTCCTGCGGGACTGGCGTGCCACCCTGGTTGCAGCATCCGCCCTGCCACTCTCCGTCATCCCGGTGTTTGCCGCGATGAAGTGGTTCGGATTCTCGCTGAACACGATCACGTTGCTCGCGCTCGCTGCCGTTGTCGGCATCCTGGTGGATGACGCCATCGTTGAAATCGAGAACATCGTTCGTCACGTTCGAAACGGGAAGACCGTGCTCGAGGCGACCGGCGATGCTGTCAACGAAATCGGGCTTGCAGTAGTCGCCACGACGCTGACGCTCGCCGCCGTCTTCGTGCCAACGTCGATGATGAACAGTGTTCCGGGCCTCTTCTTCCGAGAATTCGGATGGACCGCGGCGCTTGCAGTCCTCGCGTCCCTCCTCGTTGCTCGTCTGCTGACGCCGGTCATGGCGGCACGCTGGCTCAGGCCCGAACGCGGACACGTCGAACGCGAGACCGGCACCATGAAGCGCTACATGCGCGCGGTCGACTGGTGCCTCTCGCACCGGAAGCTGACGCTTGTCGGCGCGATGATCTTCTTCGCCGGATCGCTCGCGCTCGTGCCACTGCTGTCCACCGGCTTGCTTCCGAGTTCGGACAACGGCTCGATCGACGTCGGCGTCGAACTCCCTCCAGGATCCTCGTTGCAGGACACGCTGATCACCACGGAAGCCGCCCGTGCCGCGCTCGGTGGAGTGCAAGGCATCTCGCACGTGATGGCCGTTGCCGGCCAAGGCGGCAAGGATACGAGTTCGGATCTGCGCCATGCGACCATGACGGTGGTCCTCGACAAGCGCGCGCTGCGCCAACCCAAGAAGGAAATCGAGGTGGCACTTCGGAACGCATTCCTTGGCGTACCCGGCGCACGCTTTTCGTTCGCATCGGGCAACGACGACGAGCGACTCGAACTCATTCTCTCGAGCGACGACGACGCCGCGTTGACCGAGAGTGCCAAGGCGCTGGAGCGCGAGATCCGCGGACTGCCGGGTCTGTCAAACGTCGTGACAAGTGCGAACCTGGAGCGGCCTGAAATCGTCATCCGGCCGGACTCGGCACGCGCTGCGGACCTGGGCGTCACTGCAGAAGCGATTGGCAGTACGGTTCGGGTCGCAACGCGCGCCGACTTCGACGCCCGGTTGTCGAAGCTCAATCTCGAAGATAGACAGATCCCAATCGCCGTGCAAATGCCGGCCAGGTTCCGCACGGACATGCAGTCGCTGGGCAATCTCCCTGTCCCCGCCCGCAACGGCACAGTTCCCTTGAGCAGCGTCGCCAGCCTCGCGCTGGAAAGCGGTCCGAACGAGATCGATCGATTCGATCGCCGTCGCTACGTCACCGTCACCGCGGCTCTTGGCAGCACGCCGCTGGGCGCTGCCGTTCAGGCGGCTCGGGCGCTCCCTGCTGCCACGCAACTGCCGCCGGGCGTCGTCCTGGCCGACGCGGGAAACGCGGAGAACATGAATGACCTGATCTCGGGGTTCGGACTGGCCATGGCCGCCAGCGTGCTGGGCATCTACTGTGTCCTCGTGCTGCTATTCCACGACTTCGTCCAGCCGCTGACCATTCTTTCTGCGCTTCCGCTCTCGCTCGGAGGCGCATTCGTCGCGCTCCTGCTCGCCCAGAGCCAGTTGAACATCCCGTCGTTGATCGGCATGGTCATGCTGATGGGTGTCGTGACCAAGAATTCGATCCTGCTGGTCGAGTACGCACTGGTCGGAATGCGCGAGCGCGGCCTCGACGCGAGGACAGCGATGCTCGATGCTTGCCGCAAGCGCGCGCGTCCCATCATCATGACGACGGTTGCCATGGTCTCGGGTTTGCTGCCCATCGTCTTGGGAATCGGTGCGGATGCGAGCTTTAGACAGCCGATGGCGATCGCCGTCATCGGCGGGCTCCTGACGTCGACGGGGCTGAGCCTGTTGGTGGTGCCTGTCGTATTCAGCGTCGTTGCCAGGATGAGGGTGATCAAGAGGCCCGTCGAAGACCGCCATCCAGTACTTCAGCCGGATTCGAGGCTCGAGCAGTAGTCGGCGCCGGAATCTCCGTTCCCCGGTGTCGCGTTGCACGTCGAAAGCCCCCAGTTCCTGGCTGGCGGGAGGCCCCGGTTACGCGGCCGTCGAGCCGGAGCGCCCGTCCATATTTCGTGCTTCCCGACATGACTGCAGACCGCATCGCGACAGCATTCCGCCAGGCGGCGGCCCAGCTCAAGTTTGAGTTTCAGTCCGGGTTCGCTATCTCGCTGCCTGACGGCTCGATCGTGGAATCCATCGGCCGCCTCCCGTTTTTCGGTTCTGCGCTCGGAACGCTTGTATTCGCCGAACAGGCCAGCCCCTTGCCCGCGTCGCTTCGCGCCCTTGAGGAGATGGGCTACTTCACCTCATTGCTGTTTGCGTCGTACGAACGGTTCGACGAGCGGCACTTCGCAGAGACGCTCGATGACTGGGGATACTTCGGGCCCGACTCGAATCGGCCGGCCTGGTACACAGGGAGATCGTGGGGAACGTCTGCGTAACCGCTGCTGATGTCGGTGCCGCAAGCAGTGCTGGGGCGCGACACGTCAGTCAAAGCTCACAATCGGCCAGAAGCGGGCGCTGGTGGCTGTCGGCTCTCGGGCCGGGTTATCGAGCGAGCCGGCATCTGCCAACGTCGCCTTCGTGCAATTTGCTGCAAACGTCGGTCTTCGCCGCAATGAAGCACGTTCCTAGAGCTTGGGCGGATCGATCTTCAGGTCGAATTCCCGGATCATCACAGGTTCGATCGACCCAGTCGCGACACGCCGCCGCACGGCGTCCTCAAGCGCGTTCAGATTCGCGCGAAACGTGCCCATTGGATCCTCGCCCACCGAACTCGGCGCATAACGATAGTGGAGCGCATCTCGACTGATTGATGCGCCTACGGGGATGCCGGCGATCGGCACCCAGAAGCGGACGCACCCGGAATCCTCGTGAAAGAATGGATCATGCATGAGCTAACCTTCAAGAGAGGTTGCGGAGAGAATCCCGCCGTGAAGCAGTCTGCCGGCGTTCCCGCGTCAGGAATGCACGCTTGTGCCCTCTCATAGTTTGTGACGCTCACCAGATTGGCGTCTGTTCGGTACCCGACAGACAGAAGCACCCATCCGTAGCAAGTCTCGGCCACAAGCGGTCATCTGCGCATCCAATGCCATCGGCCGAGTGTCCTGCAACCTCTGCAAGCAGGCGATCAGCCCGCCTCGACAAGCGGCGCGGTCGACCGGCTCCTTCGCCAGGCCGCGGGCGGCAGTCCAAACTCACGTCTGAAAGCGCGGCTGAAGGCCGCGTCGGTCAGGTAGCCCACCTCCTCGGCCACCTGTGACAATGGCACGTTGCTGCGTCGGAGCAGGTTGCTCGCCAGCAGCATGCGCCACTGCGTGAGGTACTGCATCGGCGACTGTCCCACAAGCTCCTGGAAGCGCTGCGCCAGCACCGAGCGCGAGCTGTGAACGGCTTGCGCCAGCTCGTCGAGCGTCCAGCCTCGCGACGGCCGTTCGTGCATCGCCGACAGCGCCGCGCCGACCACGCGGTCGCCGACACCGGCCAGCCAGCCCGCCGCGGGCCGCGAGGTGTCCTGCATGGCCAGCCGCAGCACCTCGATGAACAGCACCTCGGACAGCTTCGCGAGGACACCGGCACCGCCGGGCCGCGGCGAACGCGCCTCGGCCAGCGCGTAGCGCACCGACGCCTCCAGCCACAACCCTGCGGGTGAACCCCGCACGTTGATGCGCAGCAGCCCCGGCAAGCCGCTCAGCAGCATGCGAGCCAGGCGGTCGTCGCAAGCAAGATAGCCGCACACCAGCCTTGTCGGTGCCCCGCCTCCTCCATAGCTCAGCATGCGAGGGCGTCGCGCCAGCACTTCCGCCAGCGGCGCGCCACCGCTGGCCGGCGGCAGCCCCGGCTCCGACGTCATGCGGTGCGGGTCGCCGTGGGGAAACAGCACGACGTCGCCGGCCACGAGTCTCACCGCCGGCTCGCCGGGCATCTCGACGAAGCATTCGCCCTCGGTGATGAGGTGGAAGATGACCACGCGCTCGGCTTGCGGCTCGAGCAAGGGCGCGGCCAGGTCGGCACGCGGCGACTGGTAGCACCACGGCGCGGTGAATCGCGCGTGCAGGAACATCGATCCGGCGAGATGGACGACGCGGAGGGTTTGCGAGAGCGCGTCCATCAGGGGATGTCCACCTGCACCGACAGGCCGTTCGCCTTCACCGCCAGCGGGATCGGCGAGCGCTGCAGCGCGCGTTCCACGAGCGAACGCAACTGGGCCGGCGTTGCGTCGTCCGCGCCGATCACGACGACCAGGCGCTGGTCGACGGGTGCCGGACTCACGACGCCGCCGTCCCCGTCCTCCAGCGCGACGAGGCCGCGCGCGTCCGACCGGCTCGCGGCCTCGACCTGCAGCGACTTCAGCCCGACGCCTTCGGCCGCGGCGAGGAGCGCGATCGAGGTCGTCGCGCAGCTTGCGAGTCCGGCCCGATAGAGCCATCCGGGCGACACCTGGCCGCCACCGCCGCCCAGCTCGGGAGGCAAGTCGGTGCAGACCTCCCGCCCGTTGGGATGGCGGCAGACGACACGTAGCGGTGCGTCCGGGCCAGCCCATTGCGCGTGGGCCGGCGCATCGGCCGACAAGCCCGTCTCCGGTCGCCGCCGCAACACCCTTTCGAGACGCGCCATCGCGTCGGCCACCGCCCGCATGCCCATCGCCAACTCCTGCCGGGTCATGGGATCCATTGTGCGCCGCGCGCTCCCGCGGCGGCGGTGCCGCGGTGGGATCAGGACGCTCGGACAAATCGCGCGGACGATCGGGCAGGACACCGATGCGCCCGCAGCGATCCACTGTGGTCGCCAGCAACCCACGGAGATCGCCATGAATGCACCGCTCGACCTCGCCGCCCTCAAGACTCGCCAGCAAGCCGCCTGGGCCAGCGGCGACTATGCTGTCATCGGCACCACGCTGCAGCTGGTGGGCGAGCAACTCGCGGAGGCCTGCGACATCGGCTGGGACCAGCGCGTGCTCGACGTGGCCGCCGGCAACGGCAACGCCACGCTGGCCGCGGCGCGACGCGGCGCGCAAGTGACCTCCACGGACTACGTTGCCGCGTTGCTCGACCGCGGTTCCGAACGACTGGCGGCCGAGCGCCTGGGCGCGACAATGCGCGTGGCCGATGCCGAGGCCCTGCCGTTCGACGACGGCACGTTCGACGCGGTCGTTTCGACCTTCGGCGTGATGTTCGCGCCCGACCAGTCGAAGGCCGCCGCCGAGCTGGTGCGCGTCTGCCGGCCCGGGGGCCGCATCGGCCTTGCAAACTGGACACCGGAGGGCTTCATCGGCCGCCTGTTCAAGACGATGGGCCGCCACCTGCCGCCGCCAGCCGGCGCGCTGCCGCCGTCGAACTGGGGCGACGAGGCGAGGCTGCGCGAGCTGCTGGGCGCAGGCATGGCCCGGCTGGCCGTCGAGCGCCGCCATTTCAACTTCCGCTATCGCTCTGCCGCGCATTTCGTCGACGTGTTCCGCCAGTGGTATGGCCCCATGCACAAGGCGTTCGCGGCGCTGCCCGACGACGGGCGTGCCGCGTTGGAGCACGACCTCGTCGCGCTGCTCGAGGAGATGAACACCGGCGGCCCGCACGCGTTGACCGTGCCCAGTGCCTACCTCGAGATCGTCGCAACGCGCGCCTGACGATGGACGCGCGCCTGCAACAGCGCGTGCAGCGATACGGCTGGGATCGCGCGGCCGCGCGCTACGACGCGTCGTGGCAGCGGTCGCTGGCGGTCGCGCATCGTCGACTGTTCGATCGACTGCGGCTGCGGTCCGGCGACCGCGTACTGGACGTCGCCTGCGGCACTGGCGGTCTAGCCTGCGAGCTGGCCGCAGCGGTCGGCCCGGCCGGCCAGGTGGTTGGTATCGACCTGTCGCAGGCGATGGTCGACGCGGCGAAGGCGCGCGCCGCCAAGGCCGGCCTGCGGAACACCTGCTTCGACCGCATGGACGCACAGGCGCTGATGCTGCCGGACGCGGCGTTCGACGTCGTCACCTGCTGCTTCGGCCTGATGTACCTGCCCGATCCCGAGCAGGCTCTCGCACAGATGCGGCGCGTGCTTCGGCCCGGCGGCCGGCTCGGGCTGGCGGTCTGGGGTGAGCGCCACTGCTGCGCCTGGGCACCCGTCTTCCCGATCATCGATGCCGAGGTACAGAGCGAGGTTTGTCCGCTGTTCTTTCGACTCGGCGTCGATGGCGCGCTGGCGAACGCGTGCCACGAAGCGGCGCTGCACGTCCGGTGGCAGCAGTCCATCGCGCAATCGCTGACCTATCTGAGCGCCGACGAGGCGTGCGACGCGATGTTCATCGCCGGTCCGGCGGCACTGGCCTGGTCTCGCTTCGACGACGCCACGCGGGCCCGGGTGCGCGCGCGCTACCTTGGCGCCATCGACGCCTGGCGCGGCGAAGCGGGCTACGAACTTCCAGCGAAGTTCGTCTGCCTTCTTGCGCAGGCGGCGACCGTGTGAAGTTCCGCTTTGCATTGCGGACGTTCGGATGCTGAAGACCTGTATACCCACTGCGGCCAGCGGCACGGGCGCGCATCATTTCCTCGAATCCTCGGGGAACCTCCACAGGGGTCATCGAGGCGAGCACGGTGTGTTCCCAACGGGCATGGCACCGGACTTCGTCGCCCATCCGACGGGGCTTGTCCCGTCCAATGGGGTACCCGGCGCGGATGGCAAACGGCCTCGCGAAAATCAGTACTCGCCTGGCCCTTGGTAGTCCGGCGCCAGGTTCTCGAACTTCGTCCACTGCCGCAGAAATGCTAGCTTGGTCGTCCCGACAGGGCCATTCCGCTGCTTGGCGATGATGATCTCCGCGACGCCCGGCTCCTTCGATTCCTTGTTGTAGTACTCGTCGCGGTAGATGAACATGATGATGTCGGCGTCCTGCTCGATGGCGCCGGATTCGCGCAGGTCGGACATCATCGGGCGCTTGTCGGGGCGCGTCTCCACGCTGCGGTTCAGCTGGGACAGCGCGATCACCGGGCAGTTGAGTTCCTTGGCCAGCGCCTTCAGGCCCCGCGAGATCTCGCCGATCTCGGTGGCGCGGTTCTCGTTGTCGCCACCGGAGCCGCTCATCAGCTGCAGGTAGTCGATCACGATCAGGCCCAGCTGGCCGCACTGGCGCGCCTGCCGGCGCGCGCGGGCGCGCAGTTCCGGGCCCGTGAGCGCGGGGGTCTCGTCGATGAACACGGACGACTTCGACAGCCGCTCCACGGCCTCGGTGAGGCGGCCCCATTCGTCGTTGTCGAGGCGGCCCGTGCGCAGGTGCTGCTGGTCGATGCGGCCTTGCGAGCCGACCATCCGCAGCGCGAGCTGCGACGCGCCCATTTCCATCGAGAACACGACGACCGGCAGGCCCTCGTTGACGGAGACGTTCTCGGCGATGTTCAAGGCGAAGGCCGTCTTGCCCATCGACGGACGCGCCGCCAGGATGATCAGGTCGCCCGGCTGCAGGCCGGCCGTGTTGCGGTCCATGTCGTAGAAGCCGGTGCGCACGCCGGTGACGTCCTCAGCGCCGTTCTCGGCCAGTTCGGTGACGCGATCGATCAGCTGCACCGCGAGCACGTCCATGCTCTGGAAGCCCTGCTTGTTGCGGTTGCCCTCCTCGCCGATCTTGAAGATCTTGCCCTCGGCCTCGTCGAGGATCTGCGTGACCGCGCGGCCCTGGGGGTTGAAGGCGTTGGTGGCGATCTCGTCGGACGCGGCGATCAGCTTGCGCAGGATCGCGCGCTCGCGCACGATCTCGGCGTAGCGGCGCATGTTGGCCGCGCTCGGCACGCTCTGCGCGAGCGCGTTGAGGTACTGCAGGCCGCCCGAGTCCTCGGCCTTACCGGCCATCTGCAGGTGCTCGTAGACGGTGATGACGTCGGCCGGCTTGCTGGCGCCGATCAGCGCGCCGATCGCGCCGAAGATGATCTTGTGCTCGAAGCGGTAGAAGTCGGCCTCGGTAACGACATCGGCCGCGCGATCCCACGCGCCGTTGTCCAGCAGCAGGCCGCCCAGCACGCTCTGCTCGGCCTCGATGGACTGGGGTGGCACGCGCAGCTTGGCGACTTCATCGTCGCGGGTCTCGCCGCGGCTGGGCAGTGCAGATTCGAAGATGCTCGTCATGTGCGAATGGGGGCTGGCTTTCCAGCCTAGAGGAGATCGGACAGCGCTGCAACGGGGCACCCTGGGACGCCCAAAGCTGTGGAAAAACCTGTGGGCATGTCCTGTATCGCCCTCACGAGCACCCCTTGTGAACAACCTGGGGATGCACTGGGGACAAGGCGGGAAAAGCCAAAAAAGAAATGCAAAAGGGCCGACGCGAGTCGGCCCTTTCGAGGCTGCGAGCGGGCACGCGGCCCGCCGGGAAACCTTAGTCTTGCTCGGCGACCACTTGCACCGTGACGTCGACGACGACGTCCGTGTGCGCGGCGATGGCCACGGCGTGCTCGCCGACGGTCTTGAGCGGACCGTTGGGCAGGCGCACTTGCGACTTGGCCACTTCGAAGCCGTTCTTGGTGAGGGCTTCGGCGATGTCGGCGTTGGTGACCGAACCGAACAGGCGACCGTCGACGCCGGCCTTCTGCGAGATGCGGACGGTCTTGCCGGCCAGCTTCTCGCCGAACGCTTGCGCGGTGGCCAGCTTCTCGGCGGCGGCCTTCTCGAGCTCGGCGCGCTTGACTTCGAATTCCTTGATCGCGGCGGCGGTGGCACGGCGGGCCACGCGGGTCGGGATCAGGAAGTTGCGTGCGTAGCCGTCCTTGACCTTGACGACGTCGCCCAGGTTACCGAGGTTGGCGACCTTTTCCAGCAGGATGATTTGCATGGGTCGTTTCTCCTCAGACCTTGTGTTGATCGCTGTACGGCAGCAGCGCCAGGAAGCGCGCGCGCTTGATGGCGGTGGTCAGCTGACGCTGGTAGAACGCGCGCGTGCCGGTCAGGCGAGCCGGCGTGATCTTGCCGTTCTCACCCACGAAATCGCGCAGGACGTCAACGTCCTTGTAGTCGATGTGATCGACCTTGGCGACCGTGAAACGGCAGAAGCGCTTGCGGCGGAACAGCAGGGATTGCTGGTTGCGCTTGGGGCGCTTGTCCTTGGAAAAACGTGACTTCGGCGGGGGCATGGTGATGACCTCTTGAAAATGGGTTCCGACTGATTGGGAGACGTGCTGTCAGGCATCGACCTCGGTCACGTGGAAGACGAGCCCCTTCGCATTGCGGGAGGGGGCGATGAAACCGGCGTAGCTGGCGACCTGCCCGAGGGCCAGGGTCGCGATCTTTCGCGTGATTCCACCGATCGCCACCGCCCGGATCGTCATGACGACCTTGCGGGGCTGCTTGTCTTCAACCACCTCGGATTCGTGCTTCAGGCTCAGGTCGAGCGCAGGAAGTCCGGCCGGGGTGTACCGGGTCGCACCGCGTTCCACCAGCTCGGCAGAGAGAATCAATCGATTCATCGCTGCGCTTCAGCGGCAGAAGGCGGCTGTTGCCTTCAGGCCGTCGCCTCCTGCGACGATGCCGACTTGCGGGCTTCTTCCTTCTCCACGGCCTTCATCATGACGGACGGGGCGGTGTCGGCCTTGTCGCGCAGCACCGTGAGGTGGCGCAGGACGGCGTCGTTGAAGCGGAAGCCGGTTTCCAGCTCCTTCAGGGCTTCATTTCCGCACTCGATGTTGATGCAGATGTAATGAGCCTTGGCAAGCTTCTGGATCGTGTAGGCCAGCTGGCGGCGGCCCCAGTCTTCCAGTCGGATCACCTTGCCACCGGAATTGGTGACCAGGGCCTTGTAGCGTTCCAGCATGGCCGGAACCTGTTCGCTTTGATCCGGATGGATCAGCAGAACGATTTCATAATGACGCATGGATACTCCTTGTGGATTTCCAACGAGGTTGGAAGGAAGCCGCCCCGAAAGCGTCAACTACGGCCATCGCGTCTTGGAGACGCAAAAACCACCCGGGTGCGGCAAGGAAAGCCTGTGATCATAGCACAAGATGTGAGCCCCACGGTCGCTGGCGCTCCCTGCCCCCGAGGGGCCGGCCGCGAACGGCCCGGCAGAGCCGGATCCGTCGCTCCCTTGAACTTCATGCCGGCGGGCGAGCGCGGCAGCGCCGGACCCCAATGAAAACAGCCCGGCGGGCCGGGCTGTCTGCGCTGCTGCCGAGTTACTTCCTCGCTGCGAGCGCGGTCCAGGTGTCGACCACCGAATCGGGATTCAGCGAGATCGACACGATGCCCTCGTCGGCCAGCCAGGCCGCGAAGTCCGGGTGGTCGCTGGGGCCCTGGCCGCAGATGCCCACGTACTTGCCGGTGGCGCGGCAGGCGTTGATGGCGCGCGAGATCATGGCCTTGACGGCCGGGTCGCGCTCGTCGAAGTCCTCGGCCAGCTGGGCCAGGCCGGAATCGCGATCGAGGCCCAGCGTGAGCTGCGTGAGGTCGTTGGAGCCGATGGACATGCCGTCGAAGTGCTCCAGGAACTGGTCGGCCAGGATCGCGTTGCTGGGCACCTCGCACATCATGATGATGCGCAGGCCGTCGGTTCCGCCGGCCGCGCCGCGCTTGAGGCCGCGCTCGGCGAGCATCTCCACCACGCGCGAGGCCTGGCGCACGGTACGCACGAACGGCACCATGATCTCGACGTTGGTCAGGCCCATGTCGTGGCGCACGCGCTTGAGCGCCTCGCATTCCATGGCGAAGGCGTCCTGGAACTCGCCGCTGATGTAGCGCGACGCGCCGCGGAAGCCCAGCATCGGGTTCTCTTCATCGGGCTCGTAGCGCGAGCCGCCGATCAGCTTCTTGTACTCGTTGGACTTGAAGTCGGACAGGCGCACGATGACCGGCTTGGGCCAGAACGCAGCTGCGATGGTGGCCACGCCCTCGGCGAGCTTGTCGACGTAGAACGCGCGCGGCGACGCGTGGCCGCGGGCCACCGATTCCACGGCCTTCTTCAGGTCGGGATCGATGTTGGGGTAGTCGAGGATCGCCTTCGGGTGGACGCCGATGTTGTTGTTGATGATGAACTCGAGGCGCGCCAGGCCGACGCCGGAGTTGGGCAGCTGCGAGAAGTTGAACGCCAGCTGCGGGTTGCCCACGTTCATCATGATCTTGACGGCGCTGTAGGGCATCTCGCCGCGCACCACCTCGCTCACCTCGGTCTCCAGCAGGCCGTCGTACACGAAGCCGGTGTCGCCCTCGGAGCAGACGACTGTGACGAGCGCGCCGTCGGCCAGCAGGTCGGTGGCGTCGCCGCAGCCCACCACGGCCGGGATGCCCAGCTCGCGCGCGATGATGGCCGCGTGGCAGGTGCGGCCGCCGCGGTTGGTGACGATGGCGCCGGCACGCTTCATCACCGGCTCCCAGTTCGGGTCGGTCATGTCAGCCACGAGCACGTCGCCGGGCTGCACCTGGTCCATCTCGGAGATGTTGCGGCACACGCGCACGGGGCCGGTGCCGATCTTCTGGCCGATCGCGCGGCCTTCGACGAGCACCGTGCCCGAGCCCTTGAGCTTGTAGCGGTGCTCGGCCTGTCCGGCGGCGTTGCTCTTGACCGTCTCCGGACGCGCCTGGAGGATGTACAGCAGGCCGTCGCCGCCGTCCTTGCCCCACTCGATGTCCATCGGGCGGCCATAGTGCTTCTCGATGATCACCGCGTACTTCGCCAGCTCCACCACGTCGGCGTCGTTGAGCGAGTAGCGGTTGCGCTGCTCGGGCGGGGTGTCGACGGTGCGCACCAGCTTGCCGTCCCGCGCCTTCTCCTCGGGCGTGGCGAACTCCATGCGGATCAGCTTGGAGCCCAGCGAGCGGCGGATGACCGAGAACTTGCCGGCGGCCAGCGCCGGCTTGTGCACGTAGAACTCGTCGGGGTTGACCGCGCCCTGCACCACCGTCTCGCCCAGGCCGTAGCTGGAGGTGATGAAGACGACGTCGGTGAAGCCGCTCTCGGTGTCGAGCGTGAACATGACGCCGGCGGCGCCGAGGTCGGAGCGCACCATGCGCTGAACGCCGGCCGAAAGCGCCACCTCGGTGTCGGCATAGCCCTTGTGGACGCGGTAGCTGATCGCGCGGTCGTTGTAGAGCGACGCGAAGACCTCGCGCATCTTGTGCAGCACGCCGTCGATGCCGACGACGTTGAGGAAGGTCTCCTGCTGGCCGGCGAAGGACGCGTCGGGCATGTCCTCGGCGGTGGCCGACGAGCGCACGGCGAACGACGCGTTCGGGTCGCTGGCCGACAGGCGGGCGAACTCCTCGCGCACGCCCTTCTCGAGCTCGGGCGGGAACGGCGCGTCCTCGATCCAGCGGCGGATCTCGGTGCCGGCCTCGGCCAGAGCGCGCACGTCGTCTGTGTCGAGCGACTTCAGGCGCGCGGCGATGCGCTCGGTGAGGCCGCCGAACTCGAGGAACTCGCGGAACGCGTGCGCGGTCGTGGCGAAGCCGCCGGGGACGCGAACGCCAGTGGCCGCCAGCTGGCTGATCATCTCGCCGAGGCTGGCGTTCTTGCCGCCGACGATGTCGACGTCGGTCATCCTCAGTTCTTCGAAGGGGATGACTAGTCGGGCGGCCAGTGCGGGGTTGGACATGGGAAGACTCCTTGATGATGAAAAACCGGGCTCCGGGCGTGGGTTTCCCCGCAAAGCGGGAAATGGGCGAGCTTGGCTCGACCATTTCGGCCACGCGCCTCTGCGTGTTGTTCGAGTTCGAGGGAGAGGCGGGCCATGGAAACGGGACGTCCGGAAAGATTTATGGTTCAGTTGACCGGGATTCTACGGACGATCTGCCTATGATCGGGTAGGACAGACGCCCTAACCCCCCATCCGGACATGCCCAACCGCACCGTTTTCTTCATTTCCGACGGCACCGGTATCACCGCCGAGACCTTCGGCGGCTCGATCCTGACCCAGTTCGCGGGCAAGCCCCGCAAGGTGCGGCGCCCGTTCATCGACACCATCGAGAAGGCCCAGGCCGTGGTCGAGGAGATCAACCACACCGCCAAGGCCGAGGGCAAGAAGCCCATCGTCTTCATCACGATGGCCACCGAGGACGTGCGCGCCGTCATCACCGCCCAGGACTGCGCCGGCCTCGTGATGGACATGTTCCGCACCTTCGTGGAGCCGCTGGAGCACGAGTTCGGCATGAAGTCGAACCACCGGGTCGGCCGCTTCTCCGACGCCGCCAAGAGCGAGGAATACCACGAGCGCATCGAGGCGATCAACTTCTCGCTGGCCCACGACGACGGCCAGTCGGCCAAGAACCTGGCCTCGGCCGACGTGATCCTGGTGGGCGTCAGCCGCTGCGGCAAGACCCCCACCACGCTGTACCTGGCGATGCAGCATGGCATCAAGGCCGCCAACTACCCGCTGATCCCCGAGGATTTCGAGCGTGGCCAGTTCCCGTCCACGCTGGCGCCCTACAAGGCCAAGTGCTTCGGCCTGACCATCGACCCCGAGCGCCTTACCCAGATCCGCAACGAGCGCCGCCCCAACAGCAAGTACGCGGCGCTGGACAACTGCCGCTACGAGGTGCGCGAGGCCGAGGCGATGATGAAGCGCAACGGCATCTCCTGGCTGTCGTCCACGCACAAGTCGATCGAGGAGATCGCGGCGACCATCCTGCGCGACATCCGGCCGGACAAGCTCATTTACTGAGGGCGCGCAGGCCACGCGAAGGAAATTCGTAGCCGGCGACCGCCGCGCGGGCGAGTGGCGACTGCGTCCCGTCGGGTCTGGCATCGTGGCGGTCTCCCCTGCGGGTCGACTGCGCTGCGCTCCTCGGGCCGGGGGCGCGCGCCAGAACTCGCTGCGCGCTTCGCGCTCCGCTCAGACAGCTGGCGCGAGTCAGTTGACGAAGCGCGCTGCGCGCGCCGCCCCCACCCCTGCGGTGCTCGCCGCCACTCAACGCCAGCCCCGGCGGGACGCAGCCACCACTCGCTGGACGCGCTCAGGCGGTTGGGACAAATAACGGTGCACCCATTTTTAAAAAGAGAAATTGGCACTGGCGGGCCATCGAGGCCCGCCAATGCCCGCGGCCAGCCGCCCGGTTGGGCAACGTGCTTGACGCGAACGAGGGTAGCAGGCGGCCACCGCTGGAGCAGCCCTTCGTCGATGTCCGCTTCCATAGGTATCGTCGTCCTCATACCGACCTCGTCCTGGCTGTTTGCGTGGGGTCGCTTTCGCTGCTTTGCTGTCCCTGGCGATACGTCCTCGAGGGTTGGCCGGTTGCCTCCGCTGAACACAGATTGCTGGCCCGGTTCGGGTCGGCGTCCTGCGCGTAACTGGCCGCGTCACCGGCCGGTGTGGGGCGGACTGCTGACGCTCAAGAGCTGGATCGCCAGCACCCGGGGTCGATCGACGCCCGTATGACCGCTGTTCCGGGCCGCGAACTCACGCTCTCGACCCGTTGCGGGCCCTCACTAGAGACAACCGGGCGGCCTGAAGCAGACGTTCAACCTTCGGGGTCAATCACATCCGAGGGCAGTAGGTTGCGGACCGCGTCGGACCGGCGAGGTCGAGATCGTCACCGAGAGGGAAATCAGATTCGATACTGCCCAACGAGCGGCTACGCCTAGAGATCCAACGCCAAGCCGCGACTACAGCCAGGTGATCTCAGTGGGGCCTGCGCAGGCGAGCAGCGGTGCATATCAACCAGGACAAGAGCACGACGACAAACAGGCGATTCGTGAGGCCGTAAGGCATGCCTTTGCGCAGCGTAAAGAACTGCAGCAAGAACGTGAGCACGACAGCGAGCGCCAAAGTCAGAGCGACAGGCCGAAACGATTGCAGGCTCGACTTCTTTCCGAAACCGAAGGAGAGCAACGGTATGGCTACCAGCATGCAGACAATGTTCACGAAGAAGCTGATCGTGTGAATGTTGCCCTCATGCGTATCGGGGAGGCCCGGCAAGTCCGTCCGGTAAGCCGCTGAAACAAGCAAGCCTACCGATGTGATCCCGAGCAATAACGCTCCCAGCTTGCGCGCGAGCGAACTGGGTTCAGTCAGAAGGAGTGCAAACATCAGCAGTGCCATCCCGACACTCCACGTGACGAAGACGGTTGCCATTACCCAACCGAATTCCCCGACGGCGTAGTCGCTGATCATGTGACTGGCCAATTGATAGTCGGCTCGGAGAACGTGCATCAGAAGCAGGCCAAGCGAGGCGAGGAAAAAACAAGCCAGCGCTCCTGTTGCCAGGGATATGGACGACGCGTTTGGGTGCTTCATGTGTTGAGGGTCGTGAACATCGGATCTCCTGAGCGAAGGCAACGGATGCGCCTCAAGGAGGGCCTCCTCATCATACTAACGAAAAAAGTGCACTTCCCCTGCCGCTCTTCGGCCTGGTTCATGGAGGAGCGCCGCGAAAGCATGGAACGCGCCAGAAAACGGCCCCCTCGCGATCGGCCGGGAGCGGGACGCAGGGGCTGGCTTGCCCGAGCCGACGCTGAGCGTCTGGCGCCGCCTACGAGGCCAAAGAACCGCCAGAAAGATGCTATGTAGGGCGGCTCAGGATTGCACCTCGAGCTAAAACCGAGTTTCCGTGTCTCTGTTTCTCAAGGAGAGTAGAACTGGAGCACGCGAATCATGGTCAAGGCTTTGGTTAGACGTAGCGCAGCCAGCCTACCGCAAAGCCGACCTCCGCGACCGACCGGTTCTGGCCGACAGGAGGTGGTCGCTCGTATCGGTGCTGTACTGCCGCCTGTTTGGCTTGCTTGGTCGAGCCTGCGACTTCGCTTGCCCGTCGGGCACGCGTTCCCCGATGGCGTCGTCGGGGAGTCTGGAGCAAGGTTCGAAGCGATTGATACTCAGGACATGAGAAAGCTGCGCAGCCGCACGCCGGTTGTCGTGGGAACCGGCTTGATCCCGCCGACGACGCGCTGGAAGCCACGTCCCGCAATGTTGTTGCCCTGACCGATCGGCAACTCGAAAACGAGTACGGAGAAGCGGCCTCCGGCAGCCGTCACGAGCGCATAAATCTGAAAGTTCATGGCGCGCGCGCCCATGGCCACGGCGATCTCGTTTGGGTTCCAGACGGACGCAGGGTTGAATGCGGTCAGGTCGCCCGCTGCGCCGGCTTCCGCCGCAAATGCACGCTTCACCGTGGTGCTGACCGCAGGATTGTTGTCGATGGTGCCGACGTGTCCAACGTTCGCGCCACCTTCGGTCCAGGTCGCGATCAGGCAGCCGCTCATCGGCCCCGTCAGGACGTCGCCACCATTGAGCGGCATGGTGGTAGTGCGGCCGGAGACATAGGTAAGCCAGCGATATGGAATCGACTGACCTACCCTCAGACCCAGCGCACTGGCGTGGAAGTTGGCCACGATCTGGTCATCCATGCCGTCATAGAGCATCTGGTTTGCCGGCATGAGCGGCGTCGGTATGACCGCGCCGTCGTTCACACTGGTTACTGATCGTGGCGGCATCCATTTCAACCGAACGCCACGACGCAAATAGTTCTCCAACATGAATTGCCTCCTGAAATAAATCGCACACAGTCCCGCCGTGACAACTGGCCGTATCTACAGAGAACGAAGGTAGCCGACGTTCCCTGGAAACGCGTCGACTTCGTGGCGGGGCGGTTCAGCCAACGAGTTGGCATGGGACGCATGTTCCGACAGTTGCCGGATGGAATCCATTACGAGCGATAACGCGTAACGCGCGGCTCTCCGGTTCGCATGTACACGAAGTTGTCGAAGCTCGCGCGGGCCATCAGGGGCGGCCCTCTCTCCGTCCAAGTGCCGCCGTCCTCGGCCATTGCCGATTGCACGGGAGAGGTTCTGGGACGAGCGGCGCCGACACGCGGATCGTAAGCTGTCCTTCGCGAGCGCCCGCTTCTGGCCGGCCTGCGACCTCGGCGCTGTCGGCCAAGTTACGAGTCGAGGAGATCACCTTGCCCGATAGGGCGGACAGAATCAATTGTGCATTGATCCGATCACTCGATCCTTCCGCATCGAACTCAACGGGAAGTCGACGCAAGCATCCACCAGCGAATCGTCAATCTTCGCCGTTAGCGAGGACGAGCCCCCCAGGGACTCATATGTCCAAAACGTGTGGCCCTTCTCATCTTGCAGCTTCGTTTGCAGACCCATCTCCGGTCCGTCCCGCATGGGAGTTCGGCTCGTACCCATCATGTTCACATGCAGCAGGATTCGACCTACGCCAGGGCCGGGTGCGTCGACTACGACGACGCCGTACTTCCGGGACCGCTCTTTGAATCGTGGCGGGAATTGCGCCAGGAATTCGTTGTACAACGCCTTCGATCCGGTCAAAGCTGAATTGCGGTCCGCATCGGAAAATTGCGGAGGTTGCAGCTTGCCGCCCATCTTCTCCATATAGACCTCGGCGGGCATGATGGCATCGAAGGCAATACGGTATTGGGCAACCGGTGGCGGCTCCGACAGTTCGCCGCTGGTCCAGGGATGCTGAACGGCGCACCCTGAAAGGACAGCCAACAGGGCCAAGCAGCAGAGCAGGAAGGTCGATCGCTTCGTCATGTCGAGGCCAACTTTGTGGATTCTTGCGGACGGCGGCAACTGCCCTTTGAGGACTGAGGGTACTGGCGGACGGTTGTCGACGCCTACTGTGATTTCGTAACGGGTTCTGTGATGCTGCGGGGCGGCTGCCCTTCAACGGGCACGTTCACGCTGCCGCACCGCGGACGGCGCGAACCCGAAGCGCTGGCGAAAGCGGATGGCGAAGCGAGAGGCCGACTCGTAGCCCACCAACAGCGCGATGCCTGCCACAGACTGGCTAGTGGCCTGCAAGAGCGTCAGTGCCGATGACATTCGGGCGTCCACCACTAGATCTGCGAACGTGGTGCCTTCAGCCGCGAGCCGGCGCCGGCGCCGGCGCCGGCGCCGGAGCGTGGCCGAGGACATTGCGAGTTCGCCAGCCATGCGGTCCGCAGTCCAGTCGAGATCGAGACGGCCGGCCAGCTGCGATCGCACGCGGACGGCCGTGGTCGGGTCAACATCTGCTCGTTGCAGTACGACGCCGGCCTCGAGCAGCCAGTGCATTACCTCGAGCAGGCGCAGTCGCGCGATGGCGTCGGGAATGGTCGCCTGTGCAGCCAGTACCTGCGTAGCGGCCTCGAAGGCGGTGGCCAAGGTGCTTGGCACATGTTCCAGCAGCCGCACCATCGGGAGAGGCCGACCCGACGACGCGATCGCAGCGGCTCGCTTCGCGTAATCAGGATCGTCGATCAAGCTGTTATCGAACAGCATCCACCGTGCCTCGTAGTCGCGCCCTTCGACGACCGAGTTCGTGAAGTCCACGGTCTGGTTGCCGCTCAAGACGATGGCTTGGCCATGGCGGGCGCGGACAGTACGGCCATCGGCTTTGACTGCCTTCACGCCACGGTCGACGAGGATCAGCGCGGACAGTTCCACACGCGCGCGAAGGATCTCGAGTTGCTGCCCCTGCCGAACGTGCGCGGCGATGCCCACCCCGGAGCGGTTGCTCAGGTTGCGCACGAGCCCGGAAGCGTCATCCTGTGTCCGGCCTGTCCCCGTCATCGGTAACCTCGCGTCTCCTATCGGATGCAGTGTGGCTCAATCCAGCACCGGTACAAATCCGGAGTCGCCACGCTCGAGCGCGCGGCGATACGCGGGACGCTCAGCATTGCGATGCAACCAGGCGCGGATGCCGGTGTACGGAAAGAGGTTCACTGTGAAATGGGCGCGCATCGTTCCGAGTGTGATGGCCGTCATGATGTCGGCGGCCGTGAACGTCTCGCCCGCCAAATGAGGCACTCCCGAGAGGCGCACGTCCATGTACTCCAGCGAGGCGACGAGCCGCGCGCGCAGCATCGCGTGGACGGGGTTGTCCCGTGGCACGCCGGCGCGGTCAAAGAACATGACGCGGCCGAAGCCTGACTGCAGATTTGCGTTGGCGAAGTGAAACCAGTGCAGGAACGCCGCGCGGTCGGGATGGTCCGGTGACGGGCGCAGGCATTTCTGGTCATGCCTGTCGAGCAGGTACTCAACGATCGCCCCGGACTCCGACAGTACGAGCACGCCGTCCTCGATAATGGGCGCGAGTCCCAGCGGATGCACGGCCTTCAGGTCGCCCGCGGGGAGGTTCGTCACCGGGTCGCGCCCGTGAATCACCAGATCGTATGGGATCTCAAGTTCTTCGCAAAGCCAGACAATTCGCTGGGATTGCGATTGGACGAGGTGGTGTACTTTTAGCATGAGAGCGGTCCTTTCTAGCGGTGCTCGAAGGCGCGCTGGCAATAGGCTTGCGCCATCCTTCAAGACTCCAGTGTCGGAGTTGAATGCGAGCCGCGCGGTGCCGCTTCGATCGAATTCGGTGCCGATCCGATCAGAGGCTGTCGGAACGCTGCACACCTCGGAGATCGCGCCATCTAACCAACGGTCGTCTAGTGCCAATAGCTGCTTTTGGGGCTGTCAATCTTCAAGGCGGAGGACTGCAACGGGTCGAGAGCGTGAGTTCGTGGCCCGGAGCAGCGGTCATACGGGCGTCGATCGACCCCGGGTGCTGGCGATCCAGCTCTTGAGCGTCAGCAGTCCGCCCCACACCGGCCGGTGACGCGGCCAGTTACGCGCAGGACGCCGACCCGAACCGGGCCAGCAATCTGTGTTCAGCGGAGGCAACCGGCCAACCCTCGAGGACGTATCGCCAGGGACAGCAAAGCAGCGAAAGCGACCCCACGCAAACAGCCAGGACGAGGTCGGTATGAGGACGACGATACCTATGGAAGCGGACATCGACGAAGGGCTGCTCCAGCGGTGGCCGCCTGCTACCCTCGTTCGCGTCAAGCACGTTGCCCAACCGGGCGGCTGGCCGCGGGCATTGGCGGGCCTCGATGGCCCGCCAGTGCCAATTTCTCTTTTTAAAAATGGGTGCACCGTTATTTGTCCCAACCGCCTGAGCGCGTCCAGCGAGTGGTGGCTGCGTCCCGCCGGGGCTGGCGTTGAGTGGCGGCGAGCACCGCAGGGGTGGGGGCGGCGCGCGCAGCGCGCTTCGTCAACTGACTCGCGCCAGCTGTCTGAGCGGAGCGCGAAGCGCGCAGCGAGTTCTGGCGCGCGCCCCCGGCCCGAGGAGCGCAGCGCAGTCGACCCGCAGGGGAGACCGCCACGATGCCAGACCCGACGGGACGCAGTCGCCACTCGCCCGCGCGGCGGTCGCCGGCTACGAATTTCCTTCGCGTGTCATGGGGGAGGCCCCCGGATGGCAGCGACGACACGGATCATGACGACGGCATTGCAGCGGGCACTCGCACTGCCCGTGTTCGTCCATGCCGCGCTAGCGCGACCTCAGCCGCCACTCGGGCGTCGTCGCGTTCGAGACCACCGACGACTAGCTCACGCTGACCTTCGTCAACGGCGAGCGCTACGCCTACTCGACGCGCCGGCCGGGGCGCGCCGTCGTCGAGCACATGAAGGCGCCGGCGAAGGCGGGCCGTGGACTCAGCACCTGCGTGTCGCGGCAGGTGCGCGACAACTACGACCGCAAGCTCTAGCGGACGGCGCCCTGCCGCGCCGATTCGTAGAGGCACATCGCCGCGGCGGCCGCCACGTTCAGCGACTCCTCCCCGCCCGGCTGCGCGATGCGCACGCGCAGCGCGCAGGCCGCGGAGACGGCGTCGCTCATGCCCTGCCCTTCGTGGCCGAACACCCAGGCCAGCGGGCGTGGCAGCGTCGTCTCGTGCAGCCACTGCGCGTCGCGCAGGTGCGTGCCGACGATGGGCAGGCCCAGAGCGGCCACGTCCGCGATCGCCGCGCCCTCCACCAGGGTGAGCGCGAAATGCGCGCCCATGCCGGCGCGCAGCACCTTGGGCGACCACAGGGCCACGCTGCCCTTCAACGCGACGACCTGGGCGAATCCCATCGCCGACGCCGTGCGCAGGATGCTGCCGACGTTGCCCGGATCCTGCAGGCGGTCGAGCACGATCGTGTCGCGGCCCGGTTGCGGCGAGGTGGCGGTGTCGGCCTCGATGAGGAAGCCGATAGTCGCCGGCGACTCGAGGCCGCTCAGCTCCTTCATGAGCGCGTCGGGGATGCACACCACCTCGGGCGCGTTGCGCGCGAGCGATTCGAGCGCCGGCGTGGCCCAGCCCGACTCGGTGACGATCGCCCGCACGGGCGCGCGCCCGCGCTCGAGGAGCGCGCGGCACAGGTGGTCGCCCTCCAGCCAGATGCGGCCGAGCTTGCGATACGCGGTCGGCTCGGCGAGCAGCCGGCGCAGATCCTTGAACAGGTCGTTGTGGCGCGAGGTGACCTGGCGGACGATGGTCATTCCACGCAGGCCCTGCGCAGGGCCGCGAGGCGCACGGGCTCGAAGGTCCGGCGGTGCCAGGCGCACGGCCCGTGCTCGTGGAGCGCGGCCAGGTGGGCGGCGGTGCCGTAGCCCTTGTGCGTGCCGAAGCCATATTGCGGGTAGTGCAGTTCGTGCTCGACGCACATCCGGTCGCGCGTGACCTTGGCCAGGATGGACGCGGCCGCGATGGCCGCCACCTTCGCATCGCCGCCGACGATGGCCTCGGCGCGGATGCGGATCGTGGGCAGCCGGTTGCCGTCCACCAGCACCTTGTGCGGCGGCAGGCGCAGGCCCTCGACGGCGCGCTTCATCGCGAGCATCGTGGCGTGCAGGATGTTGAGCTCGTCGATCTCGGCGACCGTGGCCTCGGCCACGCAGAAGGCCAGCGCGTGCGCACGGATCTCGTCGAACAGGCGCTCGCGCTTGAGCGGCGTGAGCTGCTTGGAATCGTTGAGGCCCTTGATGCGCTTGAGGTCGTCGAGGATGACCGCGGCGGCCACCACCGGGCCGGCCAGCGGTCCGCGCCCTGCTTCGTCGACACCCGCCACCAGCCCTTCGTTGGCGTCGAAACGCAGCGAGATCTGTTCAGGCTTTGACAACTTGCGCGATGGCATCGGCGGACTCCCGCACCGTGTCGCGGCGCAGCAGGTGGTGCAGTTCAAGGAATCGGACGCGCACGCGCTCACAGCGCGCGGGATCGTCCAGCCACTCGATTGTCGCTCGGGCGAGCGCCTCCGGGCTAGCGGCTTCCTGCAGGAGTTCGGGCACGATGAAGTCGCGGCACAACACATTGGGAAGGCCCACCCAGGGCTGCAGCCGCAGGCGCTTCATGCGCAGCGCGTTGAACCAGCTCACCACGTAGGTGATGACCATCGGCCGCTTGAACAGCGCGGCCTCCAGCGTGGCGGTGCCGCTGGCCACCAGCGTGACGTCGCAGGCGGCCAGCGCGTCGTGCGAGCGGCCGTCGAGCAGGTCCACCGGCACGCCGGGCGCGTGGCGCAGCAGCAGCGGCTCGACCAGCGCGCGCATGCCGTGGGCCACCGGCAGCACGAAGCGCAGGCCCGGGCGCTGGCGGTGCAGGATGGCCGCGGCGGCCAGCACGCGCGGCGCGATCAGCTTGATCTCGGAGCGCCGGCTGCCGGGCAGCAGCGCCACCACCTGCGCCGTCTCGGGCAGGTTCAGCGCGGCGCGCGCGGCCGCGCGGTCGGGCTCGAACGGGATCACCTGGGCCAGCGGATGGCCCACGTAGGTGGCCTTGATGCCGTGCGCGCGCAGCAGGTCGGGCTCGAACGGGAACAGGCACAGCACGTGGTCGGCCGAGGCGGCGAGCGTGTGCACGCGATCGCCGCGCCAGGCCCAGATCGACGGGCAGACGAAGTGCACGGTCTTGATGCCCGCCTCGCGCAGGCGCTTCTCGAGGCCGAAGTTGAAGTCGGGCGCGTCGACACCCACGAAGACGTCGGGCCGCTCCGCGATCAGGCGGTCGCCGAGCGCGTTGCGGATGCCCACCAGCTCGCGGTAGTTCAGCAGCACGTCGACGTAGCCGAACAGCGAGAGCTTGTCGGCCGGCCACCACGCGTCGAAGCCGAGGCCGACCATGCGCGGGCCGCCGATGCCGCCGGCGGCCAGCGCCGGCCAGCGCGCCTTCAGGCCCTGCAGCAGCAGGCTGGCCAGCAGGTCGCCGGAGGTCTCGCCGGCGACCATGCCCAGGCGCAGCGCCTCGGCGTCGTGCGGAAACTGCGTTGACGCAGGCGCGGGACTCATCGACGCCAGGTCAGCGGACCAAGCCGCGGGTGCCGGACGCGATGAACGCCAGCATCGTGTCGATGTCGCCGTTGACGCGCGCGTCGTCGCCACGCATGGCCTCGATCTCGGCCGTGGCGAGTTCCAGCGGCTGGCCCTTGCGGTACAGCGCCTTGTGCATGTTGCGGATGGCCGTGATCTGCTCGGCGGTGAAGTCGCGGCGCTTCAGGCCCGTGAGGTTGACGGCCCGCAGCGCCATCGGGTTGCCGTCGGCCACCATGAACGGCGGCACGTCCTGCGCCACGTGGGCCTGGAAGCCGATCATCGCGTGGGCGCCGACGTGCACGAACTGGTGCACGCCCGACAGGCCGCCGATGACGGCCCAGTCACCCACGTGCACGTGGCCCGCCAGCGTGACGCCGTTGGCCAGCACGGTGCGGTCGCCCAGGCGCACGTCGTGCGCGACGTGCACGTAGGCCATGATCCAGTTGTCCGAGCCGATGCGCGTGACGCCGTCTTCCTTGTAGGTGCCGGTGTTGAGCGTGCAGAACTCGCGCACGGTGTTGCGGTCGCCGATGCGCAGCTCGGTGATCTCGCCCTTGTGGCTCATGTCCTGAGACATCGCCCCGATGGAGCTGAACTGGTAGAACGTGTTGTCGCGGCCGATGGTGGTGCGGCCCTCGACCACGCAGTGCGGGCCGACCTTGGTGCCGGCGGCGATGCGCACGTACGGTCCGATGACGGCGTACGGGCCGACGCTGACGGTCGAGTCGAGTTCGGCCGCCGGGTCGACCAGCGCGGTGGGATGGATGAGCGTCGAGGCCATGCCGTGCGTGTGCGCGATGCTCAGCAGGGCGCGACGTTGCGCACGGTGCACATGAGCTCGGCCTCGACGGCCAGCTCGCCGTTCACCGTGGCGCGCGTGGCGTACTTGTAGATGCCGGCCTTCTTGCGTTCGATGCGCGACTCGAGGATGAGCTGGTCGCCCGGCTCCACCACGCGCTTGAAGCGCGCGCCGTCGATGCCCGCGAAGTAGTACAGGCGCGAGCCGTCGGACGTCTCGCCTTCCGACGAGAACGACAGCAGCGCCGAGGCCTGGGCCAGCGCCTCGAGCATCAGCACGCCCGGCATCACGGGGCGGTTCGGGAAGTGCCCGTTGAAGAACGGCTCGTTGATCGTGACGTTCTTCAGCGCCTTGATGCGCACGTCCTTCTCGAACTCGATCACGCGATCGACGAGCAGGAACGGATAGCGGTGCGGCAGCTTCTTGATGATCTGGTGGATGTCCATCAACATGGGAGTCTCATTCATTGTCTTTTCGAGCGTTCTTCTCGAGGGTACGGACGCGCTCGCGCAGCGCGTACAGGTTGCGCAGCGTGACCGCGTTCTTCTCCCAGCTGGCGTGCTCGTCCACCGGGAAGATGGCCGTGTAGGTGCCCTTCTTGCGCAGAGAGTGCATCACCATCGTGGAGGCTGACACCACGACGCCGTCGGCGATCTCGATGTGGCCCTGGATCATGGCTGCTCCGCCGATCATCACGTTGCGGCCCACCTTCGTGCTTCCGGCGATGCCCACGCAGGCCGCCATCACGGTGTGGGCGCCGATGTGGCAGTTGTGCCCGATCTGGATCTGGTTGTCCAGCTTGACGCCGTCTTCCAGGACGGTGTCTGCCAGCGCCCCGCGGTCCACGCAGGTGTTGGCGCCGATGTCGACGTCGTTGCCGATGCGCACGCCGCCGAGCTGTTCGATGCGCTCCCAGCGCCCTTGCGTGGGCGCGATGCCGAAGCCGTCGGCGCCGATGACGGCGCCGCTCTGGAACACGCAGCGCTCGCCGATGCTGCAGCCGGCCGCGATCGTGACGCGCGGATGCAGCAGGCTGTCGGCGCCCACGCTCGAGCCCACGCCCACGATGCAGTGCGCGCCGAGCTGCACGCGCTCGCCGATGACGGCGCCCGCCTCGACGACCGCCATCGGGCCGATCATGGCGCTGGCGGCCACCCGCGCGCCGGGCGCGACGAAAGCGGACGGATGCACGCCCGCGGCCGGCACGGGACGCAGGCGCCTCGCCCACCATTGCGTCAGGCGCGCGAAGTACAGATAGGGATCGTCGGTGACGACCAGGGGGCGGCCGTTGGGCGCGGCGGCGGACAGCGAGGGAGCGACGACGATCGCCCCGGCCGTGCTGGCCTCGAGCAGGGGGCGCAGTCGGGCCTGCGCGACGAACGTGATCGCGTCGCCGCCGGCCGTCTCCAGCGGGGCGATGCGCGCGATCTCGTGTGCGGGGTCTCCCCGCAGTTCTCCGCCCAGCGCCGCAACGATCTCACCCAGGCGAACTGAGTTCATGTCGCGGGCTTTCGGGGGTTTACTTGCTGGCGTTCAGCGCGTCGATGACCTTCTTGGTCAGGTCGACACGGGGGCTCACGTAGAACACCAGCTGGTCCTGGATGATGAGGTCGTAGTGTTCCGACTCGCCGATCGCCTTGATCGTGCGTTGCGCGCGCTCCGACACGTTGGACAGTTCCTCGTTCTTGCGCTGCGTGAGGTCTTCCTGGAACTCGCGGTGCTTGCGCTGCAGGTCGCGGTCGAGCTCGACGAGTTCGCGCTGGCGACGCGCCTTCTCGGCCTCGGACAGCGTCGGGGCGTCGCGGTCGAGCTTCTCGGCCTGGGCGCGCAGCGAGGCGTTCTGGTCGTTCAGGTCCTTTTCGCGCTTGCCGAACTCGGCTTCCAGCTTGGCCTGGGCGCGCTTGGCCGGCTCGGCCTCGCGCAGGACGCGCTCGCTGTTGACGTAGCCGATCTTCAATTCTTGCGCTTGGGCCGAGACCGCGATCGTCGACACACCGGCCAGCAGCAGGGCGAGAAACATTTTCATGGAACGGACTTTCATCAAAACGCGGTACCGACTTGGAACTGGAATCGCTGAATTCTATCGTTTGGCTCGGCACGCACCGGCAAGCCGTAGCTCAGCTTGAACGGGCCGACCGGCGACGTCCAGCTCAGGCCCAGGCCGGCGGACGCGCGCAACGTGCCGAAGTCGAAATGCTCGCGTTCGGACCAGACGTTGCCGGCGTCGAAGAACGCGAACAGTCGCAGGCTCTTGTCCTTGTCGGCGCCCGGCACCGGGATGTAGAGCTCGTTGTTGAGATTGAACTTCTTCGCGCCGCCGATGAAGGCGCCGGTGACGTCGACCGATTCCTTGCCCAGAGAGCCCTGTTCGAACACCCGGACGGAGCCCAGGCCGCCGCCGTAGAAGTTCTTGAAGACCGGGTACTTCTTGCCGTTCAGGCCGGTGCCGTAGCCGATTTCCGCGTTCACGCCCAGCGAGAAGTGGCCGCCGAGGTCGAAGTACTGCGTGACCTGGCCGTTCAGGCGGGCGTACTGCACGTCGCCGAAGATCGAGAAGTCGCTGTTGAGGCGCGCGTAGCGGCCGGAGGTGGGCGAGACTCCGCTGTCGCGTTCGTCGCGCGCCCAGCCCGCCGTGATGGGGAAGGAACTGGCCCAGTTGCCGAACTGGCCGACGAAGTCGTAGTAGCTGTTGGGCACGCCCTGCAGCGTGCCGATGTGGGTCTCCTCGGCGCCGAAGCCGACGAACACCGTGTCGAATTCGGAGTACGGCAGGCCGAAGCGGATGTCGGCGCCCGGCGTGGACACCGCATACGCGTCGCCCGAGCTGTTGATCGGGCGCGAGGTGCGGTAGTAGATGTCGAACGTGCGCGAGATGCCGTCGTCGGTGAAGTACGGGTTGGTCTCGCTCACCGACAGGTTCTTGTTGGTGTGGGCCGTGCTCACGTCCAGCGAGAGGTAGTTGCCCGACCCGAACACGTTCTCCTTCTTGATGGAGCCCGTCAGCGAGATCTTGTCGGCCTGCGAGTAGCCGGCGGCCAGCGTCAGGCTGCCGGTGGGCTTCTCGACGACGTTGACGGTGAGGTCGACCTGGTCGGGCGCGCCGGGCACGTCGTTGGTGTCGACGTCCACCGAGCTGAAGAAGCCGAGGCGGTCGACGCGGTCGCGCGAGAGCTTGATCTTGGAGCCGTCGTACCACGCCGATTCGAACTGGCGGAACTCGCGGCGGATGACTTCGTCGCGGGTGATGGTGTTGCCCGACAGGTTGACGCGGCGCACGTACGCGCGGCGGCCCGGGTCGGCGGACAGCACCACCACGACCTGGCCCGTCTTGCGGTCGATCTCGGGATGCGGCTCGACGTGCGCGAACGCGTAGCCGTAGTTGCCGAACAGGTCGGTGAACGAGCGGATGGTGGTGGTGACGTCGTCGCCGTGGTACTCGGCGCCAGGCTTGAGCCGCACCAGGTTCTTGAACTGCGCGTCGCGGCCGAGGTAGTTGCCTTCCAGGCGCACCGCGGTCACGACGTAGGGCTGGCCCTCGGTGACGGTGATGGTGACGCTGATGGTCTGCTTGTCCGGCGAGATCGTGACCTGCGTGGACGTGATGTCGAACTCGAGGTAGCCCTTGTTCAGGTAGAACGCGCGCAGCTTTTCCAGGTCGGCGTTGAGCTTGGTGCGCGAGTAGCGGTCGGACTTCGTGTACCAGGTGAGCCAGCCGCCCGTGGTCAGGTCCATCTGGTCGATCAGCTTGGACTCGGAGAACGCCTTGCTGCCGATGATGTGGATGTCGCGGATGTGCGCGACGTCGCCCTCGGACACCTTGAACGTGACGTTGACGCGGTTGCGCTCCAGCGGCGTGACCGTGGTGACGACCTCGGCCGCGTACAGGCTGTGGCCCAGGTACTGGCGCTTGATTTCCTGCTCGGCGCGGTCGACGACGGCCTTGTCGAACGGCAGCCCTTCGCCGATGCCCGCGTCCTTCAGGGCCTTGACCAGCGTGTCCTTGTCGAATTCCTTGGTGCCCAGGAAGTTCACCGACGCGATGGTGGCGCGTTCGTCGACGATCACGACCACGACATCGCCCTCGACGTCGATGCGCACGTCCTTGAACAGGCCCGTGGCGAACAGCGCGCGCAGCGCCGCCGCCGCCTTCTCGTCCGAGTACCCTTCGCCCACGCGGAACGGCAGCACAGAGAACACGCTGCCCGGGTCGGTGCGTTGCAGGCCTTCGACGCGGATGTCGCGAATCTGGAAAGGTTCGATCGCCTGTGCAGCGAAGGGAAGCATTGCGCCCACGGAAACAACGCAGGCAGCAACGGGGCGCATCAGGCTCGGGAAGAGTGAAGACATCAGGAGTTTATTGCGGGCCCAGATAGCGGACCACGTCGTTGGAAAGGGCGAGAGTCATCAGCAGCAGGAGTATCAAGGCCCCGCCGCGCTGCAGCCAGACTTGCCACAGTTCGGAGACCGGGCGACCGGTCGCACCCTCGAACAGATAATACAGCAGCGTCCCCCCATCGAGCATGGGGATCGGCAGCAGGTTCAGCACGCCGAGGCCCAGGCTGACCATCGCCAGAAAGCTCACGAACTGCGTCAGTCCCTGCTGCGCGGACGCGCTTGCGGCGACCGCGATGGTGCCGGGTCCGCCGATGGCTTTCGTGGAGAGTTGGCCGGTCAGCATCATTGCAAAGATTTGCAAGCGCGACTTGGCCTGGCGCCAGGTCTGCACGGCACCGAGCTGAACCGCCTCGAGCGGGCCGGCCCGGACGATCCCGTGCTCGAAGCCGATGCCCGCGCGCGCCACCGCGGTCTCGCCGCTGGTCTCCATGCGAGCGGTCACCGCAATGACGACCGTCCGGCCATCGCGTTCGACTTCCCAGCTCATGATCCGCGGCGTGCCGGTCGCGCCGCTGGCCACGATCGCCGCCCGCACGGCACCGGCGTCGTCGACCGGCTTCCCGTCGATGCGCAGCACCAGGTCGTTCACCTGGAGGCCGGAACCCGCGGCGGCGCCATCGGGCATGATCGTGCCGATGCGGGCGACGAGGCCGAGGCCCAGGGTCTTGTCGCCGGGCTTGGGGGCGGAGAACGGATCGATCTGGTCGATCGCCGCCGTGAGCGTGCGCGTGGTCGCGCCGCCGTCGGGCGTGACGCGCATGCGCACGGGCTCGTGCGCGACGACGGCGCCCTCCAGCGCCTCCATGACGTCGTCCCACGAACGCACCGCGCGGAAGTCGTCCTCGACGCCCTGGGTGATCGCGACGATGCGATCGCCGCGCCGCAGGCCGGCATCGGCCATCACGCTGCCGGCGGCCGGCGCCCCCACGACGGGCGCGGGCATGTCGACGCCGTACCACTGCACGAAGGCGAAGAGCGCCACGGCCAACACCAGGTTGGCGAACGGCCCGGCGGCGACGACCAGCGCGCGCTGGTACAGGGGGCGCCGGTTGAAGCAGCGCGGCAGGTCGGCGTCGCCGACGGGGCCTTCGCGCTCGTCGAGCATCTTCACGTAGCCGCCCAGCGGGATCATGCTGAGCGCGAACTCGGTCTGGTCGGGGCCGGCGCGGCGGCTCCACAGCACGTTGCCGAAGCCCACGGAAAAGCGCAGCACCTTGACCCCGCAGGCCTTGGCCACGCGGTAGTGGCCGTACTCGTGAATCGGGATCAGGATCGCGATCGTGACGAGGAACCAGAAGATCTGTTGCAGGTGCGACATCAGGCGAGTCCTTCCAGCGCGGCCACGTGCGCGCGGGCCGCGTCACGGGCGCGCGCGTCGAGCGCGAGCAGCGCCTCGACGGAGTGCGAGTCGCCCTGCGCCGGCAGCACGCGTTCCAGCGCCTGCGCGTTCACGCGGTGGATGCCGTCGAAGCGCAGCCGGCCGGCGAGGAAGGCCTCCACGGCAACCTCGTTGGCGGCGTTGAGGACGGCGGTGGAACCCGCGGGGGCGCGCAGCGCGGCCCAGGACAGATGGAGGCCGGGGAAGCGCACGGCGTCGGCCTCCTCGAACGTGAGCGCGGCCATCTTCGTGAAAGCCAGCGCGTCGCAGCCCGAGGCCATGCGCGACGGCCACGACAGGCCGAAGCTGATCGGCCCCTTCATGTCGGGCGTGCCCAGCTGCGCCAGCACGGCGCCGTCGCGCGCGACCACCATCGAGTGGATGATGCTCTGCGGATGGATGATCACCTTGATGCGCTCGGGCGCCAGGTCGAACAGCCAGCGCGCCTCGATCACCTCGAGCGCCTTGTTCATCATCGTGGCCGAGTCGACCGAGATCTTGCGGCCCATCACCCAGTTCGGATGCGCGCAGGCCTGGTCGGGCGTGACGTCGCGCAGCGTGGCCGGATCGCGGGTGCGGAACGGACCGCCCGACGCGGTGAGCACGATGTGGTCGACCGCCGCGTCCCACTGCGTCGGGTCGGTGGGCAGGCATTGGAAGATGGCCGAGTGCTCGCTGTCGATGGGGATCAGCGTCGCCCCGCCCTGCCGCACCGCGTCGATGAACAGCTGGCCGCCGACGACGAGCGCCTCCTTGTTGGCCAGCAGCAGGCGCTTGCCGGCGCGCGCGGCGGCGAGGCAGCCCGGCAGCCCGGCGGCGCCGACGATGGCGGCCATCACCTGGTCGACGTCGGGATGCGCGGCCACGTCTTCCAGCGCCTTCGCGCCGGACAGCACCTCGGTGGCGACGCCGGCCGCCTTCACGCGCGCGGCGAGTTCGCGGGCGGCCGCCGCGTCGGGCATGGCGGCGTAGCGCGGACGCCAGCGCACGATCTGCGCGAACAGGTCGTCGATGCGGCGCTGCGCGGTGAGCGCGAACACCTCGAAGGCGTCGGGATGCAGCGCGAGCACGTCCAGCGTGCTGGTGCCGATCGAGCCCGTCGAGCCGAGGATGCAGACGCGTTGGCGTCGGGCCGTGGAGGTCATCGCCATCTCAAAGATTCATCACCAGCGCGAGCGCGGCGGGGAACACGGGCAGCAGCGCGTCGATGCGATCGAGCACGCCGCCGTGGCCCGGCAGCAGGCCGCTGGAATCCTTGACGCCGGCCGCGCGCTTGACCAGCGACTCGGCGAGGTCGCCCACGATGGCCAGCGCCACCAGCGCGGCGCAGGCGAGCACCATGCCGGCCATGCCGAAGCGCTCGTGCAGCAGCGCGAACAGGTTGCCGTGCGGGTGCACGGTGACGACCACGACCGCCACCGCGATCACGATCACGGCGAGCAGGCCGCTGATCGCGCCCTCCCAGCTCTTGCCCGGGCTGATGCTGGGCGCGAGCTTGCGCTTGCCGAGCGCGCGGCCGCCGAAGTACGCGAAGATGTCCGCGGCCCACACCAGCACGCACACCGTGGCCAGGTAGGCCAGGCCGCGTTCGCGCGAGGCGATCAGCGCGGCCCAGGCGGCGCCGATCAGCACCCAGCCCACCACGAAGCGCAGCGCGGCGTTGAGGCGCTTGAAGCCGTCGGGGCCCGCGCGCAGCGCGATCGCGCCGCCCACGATCCACAGGACGGCCACGGCGCCCCAGGCCTCGCCGGGGATCTCGACATAGCCGACGGGGCCGCCCAGCGGCGCGATGGCCGCGCAGGCGACGGCCAGCACGAGGCCGGAGGCGATGGCGCCGGCGCGCGGCAGGCCGCACAGCCGGCCCCATTCCCAGCCGGCGGCGCCGATCAGGGCGATGGTGAGCAGGGCGAACGGGAGCGGCGACTCGGCGATCACCGCCGGGATGAGCAGCGCCAGCAGCACCAGCGCGGTGATCACGCGTTCACGCAGCATCGGAGCTCCCGGCCAGCACGGCCGCTTCGGGTTTCACGCCGCCGAACCGGCGGTCTCGCGTGGCGTAGACCTTGAACGCGCGGTCGAGTTCCGTGTCGTCGAAATCGGGCCACAGGCAATCGGTGAAGTGCAGCTCGGAATACGCGACCTGCCACAACAGGAAGTTGCTGATGCGCACTTCCCCGCCGGTGCGGATGAACAGGTCGGGATCCGGTGCCTCGCGCAGCGCCATGTAGCGCGACAGCGTCTCCTCGGTGAGTGCGTCGGCGGAGACGCCGTCGCGGATCGCGCGCTGGCAGGCCTGGACGATGTCCCAGCGGCCGCCGTAGTTGAACGCCACCCACACCGTGATGCGCGTGTTGTGCGCGGTGGTGGCCTCGGCGCGTTCCCAGGCGTTGCGCACGGTCTGCGACACCGCGCCGCGGTCGCCGATGATCCTCACGCGCACGCCGTCGCCGGCGATCTTGGTGAGGTAGCGCGTCATGGCGCTGAGGACGAGGCCCATGAGGCCGGAGACCTCTTCCTCGGGCCGCTTCCAGTTCTCGGACGAGAACGCGAACACGGTGAGGTGCTCCACGCCGCGGTTGGCGCAGGCGTTGATGGTGCTCACCAGCGCGTCGACCCCGTGCTTGTGCCCGAAGATGCGCGGCATGAAGCGCTTCTTGGCCCAGCGCCCGTTGCCGTCCATGACGATGGCCACGTGGCGCGGCACGTTGGGGTCGCGCGTCGAGGTCCCGGAGGTGGACACGGGCGGGTTCACGGCGTGCTTCAAACGGCGAGGATCTCGGATTCCTTGGTCTGCACGAGCTTGTCGATCTCACCGATGGTGCGATCCGTCAGCTTCTGGATGTCGTCGACCAGGCGGCGCTCTTCGTCCTCGGTGACTTCCTTGTCCTTGAGCAGCTTCTTGCCATGCTCGTTGGCCTCGCGGCGCAGGTTGCGCACGGCGACCTTCGAGTCCTCGCCCAGGCCCTTGACGACCTTGGTGAGGTCCTTGCGGCGCTCCTCGGTGAGCGCGGGCATCGGCACGCGGATGATCTCGCCCGTGGTGGACGGGTTGAGGCCCAGGTCCGACTCGCGGATGGCCTTCTCCACCTTGGAGATCATCGGCTTTTCCCACGGCTGCACGCCGATGGTGCGGGCGTCGAGCAGCGACAGCTGGGCCACCTGGCTCAGCGGCACCGGCGAGCCGTAGTAGTCGACGTGGATCTGGTCCAGCATGCCCGGGTGGGCGCGGCCGGTACGGATCTTCTGCAGTTCGCCCTTGAACGACTCGATGGTGCGGCCCATCTTGGTCTCGGCGGTCTTCTTGATGTCGGCGGTACTCATGATCTCTCGTCACTCCTCACTGGCACGCGCGCCCGGGTCGGCGCGGCGCTTCGAACTGGGAATACAACGCTTCTCGGGCCTCAGACGTGCACCAGGGTGCCCTCGTCCTCGCCGAGCACGACGCGCTTCAACGCGCCCGGCTTGAAGATGCTGAACACCTTGATGGGCAGGTTCTGGTCGCGGCACAGCGCGAACGCGGTGGCGTCCATCACCTGCAGGTTCCTGCCGATGGCCTCGTCGAACGTGATCGACTGGTAGCGGGTGGCGTCGGGCACCTTCTTCGGGTCGGCCGTGTAGACGCCGTCCACCTTGGTGGCCTTGAGCACGATCTGCACGCCCATCTCGGCGCCGCGCAACGCGGCCGCCGTGTCGGTGGTGAAGAACGGATTGCCGGTGCCGGCCGCGAAGATGACGACCTTGCCCTCTTCGAGGTACTGCAGCGCCTTGGGCCGCACGTAGGGCTCGACCACCTGCTCGATGGAGATCGCCGACATCACGCGGGCGACCATGCCTTCCTGGCGCATCGTGTCGGCCAGGGCGAGCGAATTCATGACCGTGGCCAGCATGCCCATGTAGTCGGCCGTGGCGCGGTCCATGCCCACCGAGCCGCCCGCGACGCCGCGGAAGATGTTGCCGCCGCCGATGACGACGGCCACCTCGGTACCCAGGCGCGTGACTTCCTGCACCTCCTGCACCATGCGGACGATCGTGGCCCGGTTGATGCCGTAGGCGTCGTCGCCCATCAGCGCTTCGCCGGAAAGTTTCAGAAGGATGCGCTTGTACGCCGGCATGGATGGAGGGCTCCCGAAGGCGCTGTTGCAGTTGTTTCAGTCTTGCAGTGTAAGCCGGGGCCCGAAGGCCCCGACTCGTCTGCTGTTCGGCTCGTGGCCGGATTACTGGCCGCGGGCCGCGGCGACCTGCGCGGCGACTTCGTCGGCGAAGTTGTCGACCTTCTTCTCGATGCCCTCGCCCACGACGTAGAGCGTGAAGCCCTTGATCGACGTGTTGGCGGCCTTGAGCATCTGCTCGACGGTCTGCTTGTCGTTCTTCACGAACGTCTGGTTCAGCAGCGACACTTCCTTGAGGTACTTCGCGACCGAGCCTTCGACCATCTTGGCGACGATGTCGGCGGGCTTGCCCGACTCGGCGGCCTTGGCGGTGGCGACCGAACGCTCGGTCTCGACCAGGTGCGCCGGCACGTCGGCCTGCGACAGCGCCTTCGGCTTCATGGCGGCCACGTGCATCGCCACGTCCTTGGCGGCCGTGTCGTCGCCTTCGAACTGGACGACCACGCCGATGCGCGTGCCGTGCAGGTAGTGCGCCAGGCCGGCGTTCTCGACGCGCTGGAAGCGGCGGATCGACATGTTCTCGCCGATCTTGCCGACCAGCGCCAGGCGCACGGCGTCCACCGTCGAGCCTTCGAATTCGAGGGCGGACAGCGCGGCGACGTCGGCCGGGTTCTTCTCGACGATCAGCTTGGCCATCTTGTTGGCAAAAGCGATGAAGTCGTCGTTCTTGGTGACGAAGTCGGTCTCGCAGTTGACTTCCACCATCGCGCCGACGCCATCGGCGACGTAGGCGGCGACCACGCCTTCGGACGTGATGCGCGAGCCGGCGCCCGCGGCCTTCGTGCCGAGCTTGACGCGCAGCAGTTCCTCGGCCTTGGCCAGGTCGCCGTCGGCCTCGGTCAGGGCCTTCTTGCACATCATCATCGGCGCGTCGGTCTTCGCGCGCAGTTCAGCCACCATGCTTGCGGTAATCGCGGGCATCTTCAAACTCCATCATCTGCGCCGGCCAGTTTCGTGGCCGACAGTGAACAAAATGCTTCTCGGCTGTGAAAAGGGGGCCACGAAGCCCCCTTGAACACAAACCCGCTTCGCAGCGGGCAAGGGGATCAGCCTTCGGCGCCGACTTCGACGAATTCGTCGCCGGAGGCCGAGACCTGCTGCACGACTTCGTTCGTGGCGTTGGCCTTGCCTTCGAGCACGGCGTCCGCCACGGCCTTGGCGTACAGCGCCACGGCCTTGGCCGAGTCGTCGTTGCCCGGGATCACGTAGTCGATGCCCAGCGGCGAGTGGTTGGTGTCGACGACGCCGATGACCGGGATGCCCAGCTTGTTGGCTTCGAGGATGGCGATCTTGTGGTAGCCGACGTCGATGACGAAGATGGCGTCCGGCAGGGCGGCCATGTCCTGGATGCCGCCGATGTCCTTCTCGAGCTTGGTCAGCTCGCGCTCGAACATCAGGGCTTCCTTCTTGATCACGGCCAGGGTGCCGGAATCCTTCTGGGCCTGCATGTCCTTGAGCTTCTTCAGCGAACCCTTGACCGTCTTGAAGTTGGTCAGCATGCCGCCGAGCCAGCGCTGGTCGACGTAGGGCATGCCGCAACGCTGGGCTTCCATCGCCACGACTTCGCGCGCCTGGCGCTTCGTGCCGACCATCAGCACCGTGCCGCGCTTGGAGCTCAGCTGGCGGATGAACTTCAGTGCATTCTCGAAAGCCGGGAGGGTCTTCTCGAGATTGATGATGTGGATCTTGTTGCGATGGCCGTAGATGTACGGGGCCATCTTGGGGTTCCAGAAGCGGGTCTGGTGTCCGAAATGGACGCCGGCTTCCAGCATTTCGCGCATGGATACAGACATGGAGTACTCCAAAGGTTGGGTCTAGAATCCCGGCATACATTGCATCGAGTCACAGGACTTACGGTTTCTAACCCGCTCGGCTCCTGCACACCTCGACCACAACACCTTGATTGCCGGGTTCGCGTGTTTGGGATCATTCACTGCGTTTGCGCGATGAAACGACCCCGTTCTCACCGGATGCCGCGCGGGGTTGTTTTCACCTTCCGCATGGACACCCAGAAAAACCCAAAGAGTATAGCAGGCCCCACGCGGTCCTGCACCATTTCCGCCGCCGCCCTCCCCTGTTCGACGGAGGCCCGATGAAGATCGCGGTGATCGGCGCAGGCATGGCCGGCGTCGCGGCCGCGCAGGCGCTGGCCGGCGACGGCCACGAGGTGACCGTCATCGAGCGCCGCGCCAGCGTCGCCGAGGAGACCAGCTTCGCGCCCGCGGGCATCGCGGCCGCCGCGCTGGCCGCCCCGTGGCTGCCGCCGCCCGGACGCCTGCAGGCCTTGTCGGCCGGCGCCGACGTGCAGGCCCGCCTCCACGGCACCGGCGCCGCGTTCGCCTCGCCCACGCTGTTCGGCAAGGGCGACGGCCCCGAGGCCGCGCGCCGCGCCGAGCGCGCGCAGGCGCTGCACCGGCTGCTCGCGCTGGGCGTCGAGCGCATCGACACCCTCGCCCGCGACCTGGGCCTGGACTTCGAACGCGGCGACGGCCTGCTGCTGACGCTGCCCGATGCTGCCTGCGCCGCGCAGGCCGAGGTGGCCACTGCCTGGCTGCGGCAGCTGGGCGACACGGCGGAATGGGCCGATGCCGCGCGCCAGCGCCAGGTCGAGCCCGGCCGCCGCGTGGCCGACGACGCGCCGCGCGCCGTGTGGCTGCCCAACGCACGCATCGGCAACACCCGCGAGTGGACGCAGCTGCTGCGCGCCCACGCCGCGCACCTGGGCGTGCGCTTCCTGTTCCAGCACGAGGTCGTCGAGATCACGGCCGGCCCGCGGCCCAGGCTGCGCCTGTCCGCCGCCAACGAGCCGGCCGGCGAGCGGGCGTTCGACGCGGTGGTGGTCTGCGCCGCGATGGAATCGGCGCGCCTGCTGGCGCCGCTGGGCGTGAAGCTGCCCTGGCGCCCGATCCGCGGCCGCTCGGTGACGGTGGCGCAGCACGTGCGCGAGGCCGCCCCGGACAGCGGCCCGCGCGCCGCGCTCCTGGACGTGCGCAGCGGCATCTCCGTCAGCCGGCTCGGCGCGCGCGTGCGCGTCGCCGGCGGGCATGAATCGGTGGCGGCCTCGGCCGGGCCGGGCACGCCGCCCACGCGCAAGTCGCTGCAGCCGCTGTACGACGCCGTCGACGAGGCCTTCCCCGGCGCGGTGAACTGGCAGCAGGCGCAGGTGTGGCAGGCCACGCGCGCGGCGCTGGCCGACGGCCTGCCCGTCGTCGGCGCGAGCGGCGTGCCGGGCATCTGGCTCGACGCGGGGCACGCGCATCACGGCTGGGCGTTGAGCCAGGCCGCGGCGGGCCTGCTGTGCACGATGATTGCCGGCGAGACGGCGCCTGCGGAAGCGGGCGCCCTCGCCCCGCAACGACTGCGCTAAGCCCTTTCCGAAAGGTCCCTCGATGACCGTGCCCCGCCGCCTGCTCCAGAGCCGTGCCGACCTGCCGCTGTTCGACGCGGAGACGACGCGGCGCATCGAGCGGCGCGCCGCGGCGGCGCTGCCCGAACACGCGCTGATGGCGCGCGCGGGCCTCGCGCTCGTGCGCCTCGCGCGCGCCGTCGCGCCGCACGCACGCGAGGTCTGGATCGCGGCCGGCCCGGGCAACAACGGCGGCGACGGGTTCGTGCTGGCGACCTGGCTGCGGCGCGCCGGGATCACGGTGTCGGTCACGCTCGCGGGCCACTCACCGGGCCGGGCCCTGCCGGCCGATGCGGCATGGGCGCTGGCCGAGGCGCGTGCCGCAGGCGTGCGGCTGCGCGACGACGTGCCGGGCATGGAAGAGCTCGCGCGCATCGCCCTCGGCGTCGACGCGCTGCTGGGAGTCGGCCAGTCGCGCGCCCCGGAAGGCGCGATCGCCGCGGCCGTCGCGGCGCTCAACGCGCTCGATGCGCCGGTGCTGAGCGTGGACGTGCCCACGGGCCTGGCCACCGACACCGGCGCGCCGCTCGGCGACGCCGTGGTGCGCGCCACGCACACGCTGACCTTGCTCACCGCCAAGACCGGCCTGTTCACGGGCAGCGGCCGCGACGTCGCCGGCGAGCCCTGGTTCGACGATCTCGGCGTCGCTCCGCAAGACGACGAGCGCCCCGCCGCGATGCTCACCGGATCGCACGTTGCCGCGACCACCTGGCCGCGGCGCCACCACGTCGCCAACAAGGGCAGCTACGGCGACGTCCACGTGGCCGGCGGCGCGGCGGGCATGGTCGGCGCGTCGCTGCTGGCGGCGCACGCGGCCTCGCTCGCGGGCGCGGGCCGCGTGCTGGTGCATGCCCATTCCAGCGACGCCGGTGGCGTCCTGCCGGTGGACGTGCGCCATCCCGAGCTGATGCTGCGCCCCGTGGCCGAACTGCCGCCGGCGCTGCGCGACAACCCCAAGGCCACGGTCGTGGCGGGTTGCGGCGGCGGCGACGACGTGGCGCGCGAGCTGCCCGGCTGCCTGTCCAACGCGCGGCGCCTGGTGCTGGACGCCGACGCGCTCAACGCGATCGCGCGCGATCCGGGCCTGCTTGCCCAGCTGCGCGCCCGCGGCGCCGCGGGACGTCCCAGCGTGCTCACGCCGCATCCGCTGGAGGCCGCGCGCCTGCTCGGCGAGGACGTGGCCGCCGTGCAGGCCGACCGCCTCGCCGCCGCGCGCCGCCTGGCGGCCGACACCGGCGCCGTCGTCGTGCTCAAGGGCTCGGGCACCGTCGTCGCGACGCCGGATGGCCGCGCCGCGATCAACCCGACCGGCGACGCCCGCCTTGCCAGCGCCGGCACCGGCGACGTGCTGGCGGGCTGGATCGGCGGCGCGTGGTCGGCGCAGCCGCGCGGCGCGTCGGCCGTGGACCAGGCCTTCGACGTGGCCCGCGCCGGTGCGTGGCTGCACGGCCGCGCCGCCGACCTCGCGCGCGGCGACCGGCTGCCGCTGGTGGCCGGCGAGCTCGCCGCCGCGATGGCGCGCGCGCTGCAGTCGCTGGACGACTGACCCACCCCGATCCGTTCGCATGGGCACGCGCTCGCGCGTGAGCGCCTTCGCACGCGCGAGCGTGCGGGCACACGAGCCCATGGGCACGCGAACGCGTCACGCGTGAGCGCTCGCGCAGCGTGCGCGAGGGAGCGGCGTCGTGTGTCGACATGGCCACGATCGCCCCGCAAGACAGCCGGATTTGGCCCGCTTTTCGGGCCTAAGGGCCGTTCTCATCCGGTGGATAGTCCCCCTCAAACCGGCAAAAGGTCGCAAAGCCGACTTCAGGATTTGCACATCTTTGCCGACAAGCCTAGTTGAGAACCCTTGTCTTTCCTCACCCGATGACTCTTGCGACCCATGACCTTGCCTCGCCGGCGCGCTCCATCAGCGCGTCGGTGCGAGGCCATGGGTCGCCAGAGCCCCAGTCACGATTCGACAGGCGCGGTGCATCGCTGCCGACCGTCGCCGCCCCGTCAACGTTCAGGAACTAAAAATGTCCATCATCACCTCGCTGTCCACCACGCAGATCGCCGGTCTTTCCACCACGTCGATCGCCGGTCTCGGAACAGCTGATTGGGCGGCCTTCAGCACGGCGCAGATCCAGGCGTTGACCACGGCGCAGATCGCCGCGATCACGAGCACGGGCATCGCGGCGATCGGCACGTCCGAGATCGCGGCGCTGCTGACCACCGAGATCGCGGCCTTCACGACCGGGACCCTGCAGGCATTGACGACGACCCAGGTGGGGGCGCTCACGTCGAGCCAGGTCGGCGCGTTCACCACGCAACAGGTCGCGGCCCTGACGACCAGCCAGCTCACCAATCTCACGACGTCGCAGCTGGCCGGCCTCAGCACCACCGAGACGGCGGCGCTCACGAGCAACCAGGCCGCCGCGCTTACGACCACTCAGCTGAGCTCGCTGGCCACCGACCAGCTTGCCGCCCTGTCGACGACCGCCCTGCGCGCGCTGAGCGCCGCGTCGGTCGACGCGATCACCTCGTCGCAGCTGAACGCGCTGGCCACCGACCACATCGCGGCGCTGACGTCGGCGCAGGTCGCCGCCCTGACGACGACCCAGCTGTCCAACCTCAGCACGACCAACCTCGACGCCCTCGGCTCGGCCCAGATCGCCGCGCTGACCGCCACGCAGGTCGCCAACCTCACCACCACGCAGATCGCCGCGCTGGGCACCGCCCAGGTCGCCGCGTTCACGAC
>FTKD01001866.1_pt1 | contig 65281 bp, 63 predicted proteins | sample 1658191 | NCBI WGS metagenome assembly FTKD01 (sample SAMEA3914808, study PRJEB12502) | metagenome | biome: forest; material: soil | place: Canada | collected 2011-08-03 | depth 0.3 m
CGCCGAACATCCACGGCTTCCCGCCTTTTCCCGTGCGCGGAATAAACTCCCTTCTCCCGCAGCACCGTAGGGTGGGTGCAACCCACCAATGCCTCTTCAAACCCGCCCGCAGCGCTGGTGGGTTGCGCCTACCCTACAACACCGTCCTGCAATCGGCAGTTCGTAGGGCGGATGAGCGAAGCGTTATCCGCCGCATGTGATGGACTTGCGCCCCTTCCGGCGGAAGGCGCCTTCGGCTTTTCCGCCCTACGCGCCGAACATCCACGGCTTCCCGCCTTTTCCCGTGCGCGGAATAAACTCCCTTCTCCCGCAGCCCCGTAGGGTGGGTGCAACCCACCAATGCCTCTTCAAACCCGCCCGCAGCGCTGGTGGGTTGCACCCACCCTACAACACCGTCCTGCAATCGGCAGTTCGTTGGTCAATGGAAAAGCGAAGCGTATTCGCGGGGCGGCCATCCGTCCTGCCATGCCACGCCCCCGTGAAGATTCCTTCACACCCATAACCAAACCCGCGCGACGCATGAAAAGAGACCCCGCCCCGCCCGCTTGAACCTTCCCCGCCCTGCGCATGAGAATGTTTGCAACGACGTGCCCTTCGCATCGTCGATGACCACACCAACATTCGAAAGGGAGGGATCATGAAACCAGCAAAACTCGCCGCACCGCTCGCCGCGCTATCCGTGGCCGCGCTATGCTTCGCCACGGCCCCGGCCGCCTGCGCCGCCGAGCCGGCCGCGAAGACGCTGAAGGAGCCGCTGAAGGCGCCGGGCATCATGGTGCAGGAAGACCCGCTGGGCAACGGCAGCTTCAGCTATGACTTCTCACCGACGCTCGAGGGCGTGGCGCCATCGACATGGCCGGCTGATGGCTGGTACCGCCTGGTGACCGCGGCAGACCATATCGATGTCGCCGTGGCGCCGTCGAAAAAGGGGCAAGCGCCGGACTTCCTGCGTTCCATCATCCGTCAACAGGAGAACGTCGAGCCTGCCACGCCGGCCGAGACCACGCCGCCCGAAGCGTCCGCAGAACAGACAAGCGCCATCTATCTTCGCGTGCCGGGCGCATCGCTGCACGCAGGCAGCGTGCCGGTCTATCTATTCAAGAACGGCAGCTCGCATTTGAATCCCAAGCTCGACAACCGCTATGAATTAACGCTGGGCGCACAACCGTTTGCCTTCAGCGTGCAAAACGGCCAGCGCAGCAAGAACGGCACCCCTTACGGCGACGGCGCACACTACCGCATCGAATACGACGGCCAGGCCTATGAGTACGACCTTGACGGCCTCGGCTGGGACTCTCACATTGCCGCCATCGCCGACCTCGACGGCGACGGCAAGCCGGACTTCATCGTCTACGTCGGCAGCGGCAGCGGCACCACCGAAGTCATCCTGCTGTCGTCGAAAGCCAAACCGGGAAAGAACCCGCCGTCGGCGTCGCTGGCGATTATGGAGGGGTGCTGACAGGCATTTCGCCGCGTCATAAACAACGTAAAATTGAACAAGGAGGAATCATGAAACTTGCGACGCTCACCGCGCCATTCGCCGCCTTGCTACTGGCCGCGGGACAGGCGCAGTGCCACGACTTGCCGCTCGATTTCGGCCGTCTCGGGCCGATGAAAATCGGCATGACGCCGAAGACCATCGAAGCACTGAAGGGAAGCCGCAAGGAAATATACGACACGTCGCTGAAGAAGGTCGATGTTTTCGGCTGCGATGGCGTCTATCTTTCGGATATGTACCTGCAGTTCGAGAGTGGCAAGCTCGACGAAATCAAGACCGGATCGAAGCAATACCGGATGGCCAACGGCATCGGGGTCGGCAGCACGTATGCCGACATCGAGCGGCTCTATGGCAAAGGCGGCACCGAAGAAGATGGCAAGAAACGCCGCGTAGTCATTTATACCGACCACTATGACGACAACGTCCACTATGCCCTGGTGGAAGCCCCACCGAATCTGCGCCGCGTTTTTGCAGGCAAAGCCATCAGCATCGCGTTTGAATTCGAGCCTGGGCCGATCACCGGCAAGTCGCGCGTGACCGGCCTGTCGGTTGGACACCATTGGGTAGAAGGCTGCGCATAGGGCGGTGGGGGCGGCAGGACGCGCTGCATGAGACGCAACATGAGGCGGGAAAGTTGAACAGCGCAAATGGCGAAGTCGGATGCGCGATTCCACATGCGACAATCCGTCAGGGGTATCCTTACCATCCAATGAACAGCAATCGCGATGACATGGACAATAAGACATTCGAATTTTATGACCACTACGCCAGCCAGGGCGCAATCGGCAGCGAAGCCGCGCACAGCGCCGTGTCGCAATACTTCGCGCGCGCCTTCAAGGCCGGCGGCCGGGTGTTGGACGTAGGAGCCGGCTCCGGGCGCGATCTGGCCGTGCTGCGGCAGATGGGTTTCGACGCCTATGGCCTCGAACCCAACGACACCATGCGCGCCTTCGCCCTGCGCACTCACCCGGAATTGGCGGGCCGCCTGCAGGCCGGCGCCTTACCCGCAATCGGCGTCCCCTTCGGTTCGCCGTTCGACGGCATCGCGTGCAGCGCCGTGCTGATGCACATTTCACAGAACGAGCTGCCCCGTTGCGCACAATCGCTGCGCGCGCTGCTCAATCCGGGAGGACGCGTACTCTTCACCCTGCCTTCCATGCGCGCCGATTTGCTCAACAGCGACCGCGATCCGGACGGCCGCATCTTCAACAATCACACGCCCGAAGAGCTCACCCGGCATCTCGGCGCAGTGGGTCTCTCCTTCATCGGCAACTGGGACAATGGCGAGCATGCCAATACACGCTGGCTCACTTTGCTTTTCGAACTGCCCGGCGGTTGACGCCCCACATACATATCCATGCATGAGCCGGTAACCAGTAGGGCGGAAAAGCGAAGCGCCTTCCGCCGCATGTAAATATTCACCATCTTCCAACAATGCCAGACTACCACCGCAATCGCGTCCCGGGAGGGACCTACTTCTTTACTGTCAACCTGCTCGAACGACGCAGCAGTTTGCTGGTGGACCACATCGACGCCTTTCGTGAAGCGGTGCGGCTGGTACGCGCGCGTCGTCCATTTCACATCGATGCCTGGGTCGTTTTGCCGGATCACACCCATTGCGTATGGACCCTTCCGCCAGATGACACGGATTATTCATCGCGTTGGAGAGCGATCAAGATTGCGTTTGCAAAATCGATACCGAAAACAGAATTCCTTTCGATAGTGCGCGCGAATAAAGGCGAGCGCGGCATATGGCAACGGCGGTTTTGGGAACACACCATCCGCGACGATCGCGATTATGCCGCGCATATCGACTACGTACATATCAATCCATTCAAGCATGGACTGGTGCAGAAGGTCTCGGCTTGGCCATACTCGTCGTTTCACCGTTTCGTGGCGGCGAAAATGTATCCGAGCGATTGGGTCGGCGAAACGGTGGATTTGCTTGCTGGCGAGAGAATGGTGTAACCATACGGCGGAAGGCGCTGCGCTTTTCCGCCCTACGCGCTGCTGACGGTCCACTTGCCCGAAGGCGTGCAGGAATTCAAGGCGCATTGGGATTGGGGTTGCTGAGCCAGTAGGCTGGAAAAGCGCATTGATCTACGCACGCTCGGCATCCTGCTTCAACTGCCGCAAAATCCGCATGCGAATCCAGCCGCTGGCCAGGCGGATCGCAATCCAGTACAGCGAAAACAAAAACCGGGATCGCCTGTCGGGGCAAAACACCCGCGTCTCCGTCAGCAATTGCTGGCTGCCGCCTGCCGCCGGAAGGACGGACCAGACCATCACGAGCTTGCCGTAGCCCGGTGTCGCATAATTCAGGAATTCGCCCGCGTCGCGAATCCGCACCAGTCCATAGTCCAGCTTCCAGAACCGACCGATCAGGCCGAACGCAATTTCGTTGCCTGTCTCCTCAAGTTGAAAGAAATCCGCCAGTCCGAAACGCGGGCGATCGGCCAGCGCATTCTTGCCGCCCAACGCCGCAGCCAATCGCGCCGGGACCTCGCGAATCGCCTGCAGAACATTGACGACGCGGTCCCTGCGATCATCATAGTTCTTGGCGGCGGCCAGAATGGCGGCGGCAGACGCCTTCACCGAAGCAATGCCGTGTTTTTCCGAGAACTGGAAAACCGGCAGATACCGATCCGCCAATCGCAAGGCGGCGTCGCTGGCAGGGAAATTGTTCATGGTTGGGGTATCGGTGACGGATCAGGTTTCTGCAAACGATGAGCCTGACGTGGCTGGATGTCTGCTGGTAGCAGGAGCGTGAAGTTGCGGAGATTATACCAATTGGCACACGGGGAAAATGAGCATGACGCCTCCCGCCCGGCTTTCGCATTGCACTCCATGGCTCCGCCGCAGCGCCTTCCATGGATTGCAGCGATGTTCCCCGTGCATCACGGCCCCGCCTCAAACGGATAAACCTTCCCGCCCCCACGCCACTCACCCACCAGCCGCTGCCCCTGCAACGTAAAACGCAACGCCGGCTGCGGCACGTCCTTGCTATCGGTCTCGGTCAACACAAACGCCTCGCCATCGCGGCTCATGCTCAACTCGATCGCCTTGCCGTATTTGTCGTAGAAATAGCGCGGGCCCGCCGCGCCCGATCCGTCCGGGGTCAATTCGGCATAGAGCGTCACCGCAATCGTGCCATTGATCTTGCCGTGGAATAGTTGAGCATATCGGTTGATGGCATCCACCTTGCCATCCCCTTCGCCATAGAACAGATATTTGCCGTAAGCGCTCAGGTAGGGCCGCATTTCCTCGCCCTTGAGCGTGAGGACGAATGCGCCGAGATCATCGAGCGCCTGCACAGCATGGTAGCCGCATGGGTCTTGCGAAAACGAGATCGCGCCGTCGCCGATGTCGATGGCGCCGGGGTCGGCTAGGTGCGTGTCGAACATGTCTCCGCCCTTTGCAAAGCGGCTTGCGAGGCAGCTCTGGTACATCTCAAGCTGCGTCGCCCTGCTCTCATCGTCAAGCATGTCCTTCTTGTCTTTGCCGGCCTGCTTGATGAGGGCGATTTCGGCCCGCAATTTCGCAACATCGGCCTTGATCGCCATCGCCGCAAGCGTCCTTTTTGCCTGCGGCGTGATCAACTCTTCCCGGTTCAACACCCGGCCGTTGCGCGTATCGAAACTGAAATTGCTGGTGCCGGTGCTGCAATACGCCCCGCATCCTTCCGCCTCCACCGAAACCCTCAGCGTACGCCCGCCGTTGGCGACATCAATGCCGCCCTGCATCGATTCAAGCGGAAAGGGATAGTCGATGACGCGCGCCGCCGACAGCTTGTTCGAGGGCAAGGGCGGCAGCGTGTCCAACAGCCGCATGTGCAGAAAAATATTGATGCGGTCGGCCACCGCGCCGTCTTCCGTCACCACAAAGGGAATCGTCGCCGACACCACCTTGCCATCCATGTTCTTGACGCGATAGGTCAGCGGCTTGTCGCTGAAGGTGGCGGCTGCGCATGCGACGGGCCATAGAGAAATGAGTGCCAACAGCAAGCCTGCTTGCACCGTAGCCCTGGGTGATAGACGCATACTCAATTCCGATCGAAGAAAATACCGGGAAACCTCAGCCTGCCGCGCTACAGCCATGCCCGCGGCTTTGGCACGCAAGCATGCGGCGAAGGCCACAGTGCAAGGTAAATCTGCAATATCCCTGTCGTTGCGCAAACAAAATAGTTTATGATGATCACACAAAATTTTGCGCCGCGCTGGACGATTTCTATACATTGCGGCTACCGGCAAACTATGAACAACGGCACAAAATGAACCCAGGCAAAACCACCCGCCTCGCCACAACCCTGATCTTCGCCGCGCTCGCCACCCTGTGCAATCACGCCATGGCAGAAGGCACCTGGATTACCGACGCCAACGGCTGCAAGGTATGGAACGCCAACCCAAAGGCCAATGAAACCGTCGCCTGGAGCGGCGCCTGTGCCGGCGGTTACGCCGAAGGGCAAGGCGTGCTGCAATGGAACGTCGATGGTGCGCCGTCATCTACATTCGAAGGCAAGCTCGCGGGCGGCAAACGCAGCGGCCACGGCATCGCAAGTTCCGCCACTGGCGCCAGCGTCGAGGGTAACTTCGTCGACGGCAATTGCGAAGGCAAGTGCGTCATCATCTTCAACGACGGCGCCCGCTACGATGGCGATTTCGTCGCCGGCAAGCGCACCGGCAAGGGCACGATCACGTTCAAGAACGGCAATCGCTATGAGGGTGATTTCGTCGACGGCAAGCTGACCGGCAAGGGCGTCTTCACCTGGTCCGACGGCACCCGCTACGAAGGCGACATGGCCGAGGGCAAGCCCAACGGCAAGGGCGCCATCAAGCTCGCATCGGGCGATCACTACGAAGGCGATTTCGTCAATGGCAAGCGCACCGGAAAAGGCGCCTACACCTGGGCCAACGGCGACCGCTACGAGGGCGACTTCATCGACGGCAAAACCACCGGAAGCGGCAACTTCAGCAAGGCCAAACAGTCCTACAGCATGAAGGACGACGAGACCCACACCGGCTCGGCGATCAAACGCGACAGGATACGCGCCGACATCCCGCTCGACAAAACCTATGCCCAGCTCAGCGAAGCGGAAAAGAACCGCTTCAAAGCCGCCTACGAACCGATGCGCCCCGGCGACGAGCCGCCCTTCCCCGAACACGGACTGGGGCCGCTCTACGCCACCATATCCAAGGCAAACGACAAGATCCAGGCGGTCGGCGTGCTGGAGATGGCCGTGACCATCGATTCCACCGGCACGCCCACCAAGATCGAGGTCTACCGCTCGCCCGACCCCGACCTGACCGCCGTCGCCGCGCGAATCGCGCTGCTGACCAAATTCAAGCCGGCAATCTGCAGCGGCCAACCGTGCACGATGGCGTTCCCGTTCTCGCTCAATATTGTGAACAGTTTTTGAGGGCGGCCCCACCCTTGAGGGCCGGTCTTTACCCACAAGTGCGTGCAAGAGCCAAGAACCCCTCGCCCGCAGGCGGTGAAGTCGGAGTTTCGTGCAGCATACTTCACGCCGACGGAAAGACATTCGCCTGCAAGCGAATGGTTATTCCCTATAGGGACGCAGGGGAGAGGCGAAGCAATAGCGTTACGACTTGTGGGTAATCGTCAGTGCTGGAAGCTAAGAGGCTGTTGCGAAATTACCGTGGCGTTGTTGCCGCTCCTCGCCGTACAGTTGTACTGTCTTCGTCGCGACGCCTGGCCACACTAATTTCGCAACAGCCTCTAAGTCAATGCCGCGCACCACCGGCAATCAAGCCGTAATATTGACCAGCGTACCCAAGGTCTCATCAGCCGTCTTGACCACCTGGGCCGACATATCGAAGCCGTATTTGTATTGCAGCGAATTGACCGTCTCGGCAACCAGATCGGTGCCGGAAGGCGCGGACGCGGATAAGCTTTGTGGCGCCGTGGCGCTGCCAGATGCAGCAGATGGTGCAGTAGCAGCAGCCCCAGGCGTGGTAGCCGTCACGCTCACCCCACCGCCGGAAGTCGCCTGGAACTGCGCCTGCTGCGGCTTGAAACCGCTGGTGTCCACATTGGCGACGTTGTTCCCCGTGACGTCAAGCGCACGCTGGAACGCCTGCATGCCGGACAGGCCGGAATTGAGAGCGGAAATGGACATGGCGGATTCTCCTTGCTGCACAAGCGGCGCTTGTCGAATTGTCCACGTCCGACAGGGCCGTGGAAAACGCGCGCCAAGCAAAGCTTACACCGGATTTGTATTGCTCGCTGGAAATTTGCATGCGCTTGCGAAGACGGCAACCCCGGCATAGCGCAAGTGGAAAATCGATGCTGCTGACCTGGAGCATTTCATAGCAAAGCCGTAGTTCGGATGGCCGCCCCCGGAAAAGCGCAGCGCCTTCCGACGGGGCGGCCATCAGCGCAATCGGCTCACCGCGGTACACCCGTGCAACCGTTTACCACGGCAACGACCGCAACGATCACGCACCGGCGCTCGCGGTACGCGCACGCATATTACAATGACAGCACAGCGCAATCCCACCAACGCCACGACTTGACCGTAAAGGAGGCGCAACATGGACCGATACACCGGCGGCTGCCTGTGCGGCAGCGTACGGCTTGTGGCAACGGGGCGCCCATACCGGGTCGGCATATGCCACTGCCTCGACTGCCGCAAGTTCCACGGCGCCCTGTTCCACGCCTCCGCCATCTTCCCCCAGGACGCCGTCACCATCGAAGGCGAAACGCGCGACTACCACCGGCGCTATTTCTGCCCCCACTGCGGCTCGTCGGTCTTCTCCCGCAGCGGCGACGAAATCGAAATCAACCTTGGCTCGCTGGACGACCCGGGCCAACTGAAACCCACCTACGAAAGCTGGATCCTGCGCCGCGAATCCTGGCTGCCGGCCTTCCCGCTCACCAGACGCTACGAGCGCGATCGCGACCACACCGGTCGCTTTGAAGAATAAAGCACGCAAGCCGCAAATAGCGAGGCAACCGGCATGAGCCAATCCATAACGCAATTGACCATCGTGGTGCGGGACTACGACGAAGCACTGGCCTTTTATGCAGGCGTGCTGGGCTTCGCGCTGATCGAAGACACACCCATGCCCGCGCAACAGAAGCGCTGGGTCGTAGTCGCCCCGGCCGGTTCGGCGGTGCGGCTCCTGCTGGCGCGCGCGGTAGGCGACGAGCAAGCCGCATGCATCGGCAAGCAAGCCGGCGGCCGCGTATTCCTGTTCCTCCACACCGACGACTTCTGGCGCGATTTCCACGCCTACCGCGCCAAGGGCGTCGAATTCGTCGGCGACCCCAGGGAAGAGGCATACGGCACCGTCGCCGTATTCAAGGATCTCTACGGCAATCTGTGGGACTTGCTGCAACCGACATAGCCCGCGGCCGACAGCATGCGACGCGGCAGCCGTATTGGGCAGGGCGTCATTAGCGAAGCGTAATGCGCCGGATGTTTGCGTAGTGTGCCAAGTGCGCGCGTTATGTCCACATCCGGTGCAATAGATAAAGCTCATTTCATCTGACAGTCCCGGCGCAACGCCAAGCAGCCACCCGGCGCTTCGCGCTTCGCACCTCGCACGCGCACAAAAGCACGCCCCCGAATCCACGGTAGAATCGACTATCATCGACAGCCCCAATCGGCAAAACGTCCCGACCGAAATCCGGGGGCCATGAAAGGAAAGACATGACCTTGGCGTGTCCCCGATGCGGCAAGTCGCTCAGCGCATCCCGCATACGAAAACACTTCGCCTGCCCCGGCTGCGCGGTAAAGCTCCAAGGCAGCACCGCCGGACCGGCCGCCGCCGGCATCGTTTTGTGGATATTGGTCGACTTGATACTCTATCCCTTGGTATATTTCGAGCTCGGCAACACCGCGCTATCGCAAGCGGTGCGGATAGGCGTGTCAGGTTGCATCGGCATCCCCCTGGTCCTGATGTTGATTTCCGCCTTCGGCCGCGTCACCCTCGACGAAGCCGAAAAAGAATGAAGAACAAACCATGACGCGTGCCGAACTGATCCCCATCCCTGATACCGTCCTCTTCCTGATCGCCTACCTCGCGGCGCTGACGCTCCACATCATCGGAAACAGGGCCGAATTCAAGCGCTGTCCCGAAAAAGGCGCACGCTATGAAAAGCTGCCGCTCGGATTCAAACTGCTGTGCTGGTTCCTCGTCACGCCCCTGTTTGCGGGAACACTCATCGAATACGCGCTTGCCCTGCCCGCATTGATCTCTTATGTGATCTTGGAGGCAGCCTGCGTTCGCTGGTATCGCAAGGCCGGACTGATGTGATAGCACGGTAGGGTGTATTAGGTAGGGCGTCATCAGCGCAGCGTAATGCGCCGAATGCTTGCGTAGTGTAGCAAGTGCGGTAACAAGTGCGCGCGCTAAAGTCGAATCCGGTGCAATAGATAAAGCCCATTTCGCCCCACGGCCCTACTAGATCGAATGGGTTGGCCTTAGGTTAATCGGGTTATTGGAGAACGATATGTTTGTAAGAATTTGACGTTGGATCAAATCTGATATGCTTGGCTGCTTTGGTGATAGGAAGGAGAAAAAAGTGGTATTTGGCCGTGCGAAAAATGTGGCTGCTGCATACTACGCGAAGCGTGCAAGAGAATTTACCTATTATCTAAGCCTTTTTTCCGCAACATTAATTATTCTCAGCGCCTGCTCGTCAAATAAGAAAATTGAATGGCGCGAGGAAACTAGGCTATCCAACGGACAGATTGTAGTTGTCGAACGAAGGTCAGAATATCGCAGCGTTTATGCCGGCGGAACCGGTAACGACTGGTTTTTTCAACATGCCCGTATCAAAACGGCATTTCAAAATAAAGAAATTGTTTGGGATGGAGGCATTGAGCCGCTGGCGCTGGATGTAACGAAGAGTGGCGAAATTTACCTTGTTGCCATTGCTGTTACATCGCAGGGTCAAGCTGAATACTCTATACCTGCCAGCAAATTTCATGCGGCGTTCAAATTTGATGGGGTCAACCAATGGACGCGCATACCTATCGAGGCCGTTCCTCATGAAATTCATCCAAATTTGCTGATCGATGAAGCAAAGTTATATATCGATAAAAAAGAATCGACTGATGGTGTTCTTGAATTGACTCGCAAGGAAAAGCTCAATACTGAAAACTACTATGCTGATCCCTTTAGGCATTGGCCGACAGAATAACGCGGTAAGGCGTATTAGGTGGGGCCTCATTAACGCAGCATAATGCGTCGAATGTTAGCGTAGTGTACCAAGTGCGCGCGCCATAGTCACATACGGTGCAATAGACAGAGCCCATTGCACCCAACAGCTCTGCGGCTTACCCGACCCAAAGCCCTAACTCATATGCATTTGCAGCACAAAAGGCAGGTACGGCGGCACCTTTGTTGGCACGTTTTGATAGGACTTTCTGAAGCACCGGGATTTCGCATTGTCCGCATTGAAAAGTACGCGCTCGATTACCGCATACTCGCCGTCGTCTGGATGTGTGATGACCAACATCATTTCCACCGGACCGGGCGCCAAGCCGTAGCAGTCATCCTTCTCGTCAAGATGGAAATGGTTGTTAAACTGAAGAAATTCCGCCGAGTAGCTTTGATATTCCGCAGAATCGCGGCTTTTCAGCCACATCGCCTTTGCCTCAGCATAGGAGCGAGGCGCATCCGCCGCGAAGGTAGCGGCGGAAAACATCAGTCCCATCGCCACCGCAATTCCTGTTTTCATCATGCCTATTTCCTCGCTGATCTATCGTTTGAAGTTTTCCATGTGGGCATTAAGCCGCCGCAGGCGGGATGTCTGCCACCATTATCATACGTCGGATAACGCCTCCGGCTCATCCGACCTACGCCACGCTGCTCAAGCTGTGAAGAAGGCGAACCATTCTACTCGACGCACAAGCCAAAGTTGCCAGACGAATGCGCGACAACGGCCCCATCCGCCGACCTCAGCCGAGGTAAGATAACACCCTGCCCCGCTCGGAACATGTCAGCGCGATAAAAGGAACCCCAGCAATGCCCACCACCCCAACCAAGCCCCGCCTCTACTCCGGCCCCCTGAGCATGTTCGGCGCCAAGGCCCAGATCGCCATGCACGAAAAGGGGATGGACGTCGACCTCGTCATGGTCCCGTTCGACAGGCACAAGGGCTACAGCCCCAGGCACCCCGAAGTCGAACGCATCAATCCGAAGCGGCAAGTGCCGGTCCTGGTCGATGGCGATCTGGAACTGTTCGATTCGACGCAGATTTTTGAATACCTCGAAGACGTGAAGCCGCAGCCGCCGCTCTGGCCCGCCGGCGCCGCCGATCGCGCCCGCGCGCGCCAGCTTGAGCACAAGTCCGACGAAGTGTACTTCCCCCACATCATCCGCCTCATGGGCCTGCAAGAAACGCCAGACGACCCCGCCGCCGTCGCCGCGCGCGAAGGCGCCGCACGCTTCTACCGCGACATGGAACAGGTGCTGGGACAAAACGAATACCTGGCCGGCGCCTTCACCTACGCCGACATCGCCTTCTACATGGCGCAGCTATTCGGCGCGCGCATGGGCGCAGGCATGAGCGAAGATACGCCGAACCTGCTGCAATGGCGTGAGCGCATGACCGCGCGGCCCGCCGTGGTCCACGTCGTCACGCCCATGGTCGCCTACCTCGTCTCCATCGGCCGCCCGATACCGGACTTCCTGTCGGCGTTGGTGCCTGCGCAGTAACGCCAGCGCAGGCACTGCGTGAACCGTGGCGCTCAAGCCGCCGGAGGCTCCCACAGCTCGATCCGGTTCCCCTCGGGGTCCATCACCCAACCGAACTTGCCGAAGTCCGACTCGTCCACCTTGTCGTCAACCGCACACCCCTCCGCGCGCAACTGCGCCAGCAGGGCATGCAAATCGGCGACGCGATAATTGATCATGAAAGGCTGCTTGCTCGGCGCGAAATGGTTCGAGTCGCCCGGAAACAGGGACCAGACAATCTTCTCCTCGCGGGCGGCACCGTTGGCACCATCGGCACCATCGGACTCGAAAACCACCCCGCCCCACGATTCCACGTTGAAGCCAAGATGATCCCGATACCACTCGCGCAGCTTCTCGGGATTCGCCGCCTTGAAAAACACACCGCCGACGCCAACAACACGTTTCATATCGCCTCCTTGGAGAGCCATCGAAAAGAATCGAACCCGGGTCCTCACACGAGCGACCACCGCCGCAGATACTACCTGATCGCATCGTCGGCCGCAAAGCAAATGAATGTGAATTGACGGCAGGCAAGGCGCAGCGGAAAAGCCTGACGTCTTCCACCGAGGCTGCAATTTCCCCGCGCCAACATCAGTGAAAATCACGCGCGGCTGCCGGCCCGCACGACACCAGTGTCCAACCGATTCACAGGCGCAGCTAGCGCCGCCGCTTGCCCGCCTTCCCGGCCAGCATCTCGCCGATCACCGCGGTGCCGGGGGCGATACGTCCGCCCGGGCCGGCTTCAAAGCTGATGTCTTCCAGCCTCAGCGTTTCGCCGCACACCGCGCACGACGGCAGCGCATGCGTGATGTGCGAGCAGGTAGTATGGCGGATCAACAACGGCGCCTTCCCGGCCGGCGCGCGCCATTTGTCGCCCCACGCCGTGAGCGCCAGCAGCACCGCATACAGCTCGCGGCCTTGCGCGGTCAGAAAATAGCGCCAGATGCGCTTGTCGTCGGCATCGGCGCGCCGCTCCACCACGTCATATTCGACCAGGCGCTTGAGGCGCGCCGTCAACACGTTCGACGCCAGGCCGAGGTCGCGCTGGATCTCATCGAAGCGCTCCAGCCCCAGCACCAGATCGCGCAGAATCAAAATCGTCCACCACTCGCCGATCACCTCCAGCGTGCGCGAAATCGAACAGGCAAAATCTTCGAAAGAACTGCGCTCCATAACCCATCGCCTCCTCAAAAAACAGCTCGGCCGACCGGTTTTCCCGGTGCGCAACATGGTTTTATTTCACTTGCTTGAAGCAAGTGATGTGATTATACTGCCTTCGTCGTCCCAGGAGGATAGCGCCATGTATGCCGCCATTGTGGAAGCCAGACTGCGTTCCATCTTCGATGCCATAAACCGCGCCGATCCCGGCCCCATGCTGGCCGGCCTGGCAGCGCAATTCGAATACCGCTTCGAAGGCGATTCGCCCATCTCCGGCTTGCGCAACTCGCAAGCATCGATGGCGCTGTGGTGGGCGCGGCTATACCGCCTGTTCCCCGGCCTGCAATTCACCGTCAGGGACGTGGCAGTCGCCGGCCCGCCCTGGAACACGCGCATCCACGTCGTGCTCGACTTCACCGTACCGCACCAGCCCGGCGGCCCCTACCGCAACATCGTGATGCAATTCATGCGCATGCGCTGGGGCAAAATCTGGCACATCCACACGCTCGAAGATACGCAACGCTGCAGCCGCTACCTCGCCTGGAGCGCGGCACAAGGCAACGCCGAGGCACTGGCGCCATCCATCACCGACAAACGCTGGCCCGAGGCCGGGCCGTTCCTGTCGGCGTGAAGTTTAGGCGGAAACTCGGGCGAAAGCGCAATGTGGCGCGTAGGTCGGAAAAGCGAAGCGCCTTCCGACGCATGCAATGTCTGTGCAATTACATACGTCGGAAGGCGCCTTCGGCTTTTCCGACCTACGGGCTGATGCCCAGCTAAGAGTTTTACAGCTGGAACCCTCGCTCGCGAAGAAACGCGGCAATCTTCTTTTTGGCCATGAACCCGGCGTAGCTCGTCCCGGTCGAGCCATCTTCAAACGTAAAACCCGTTGCCGTCGGCGTCACCTTCAGCGCGGGAGAAATGCTGTACTTCACAAGCATTTCGGTATCCGTCAGACTCTTTCGATCACGCTGTGACAGTTCCGCAAGATCGGGGTCGGATAAATATCCCGGCCCCTCTTCAGGCGCGAGCATTTTTCCATAGAGCTTTGCCAGAAGCAACCCCAGCAGCCCAAACAATGCGACAGCGCCCTTGTCATTGACCGTCGGCTTGACCACAAATATGGCCTTTTCAGTCATGAGAAGCCTGCCGGGACAACTATCCAGCCCGGATGCAATCATGCCGTGTACGATCAAAATCATATTATTATCCCCTCCCAAAAATTACGCCGATCGAACTATCAACTTATGCCATGCATTCCACCCGGGAATATTTGGCTTGCACCGATATCCATTGCGTCGCATGTTCCCATAACACTCTGCACGACATGCGGTGCAATACGCAGCGCTATTGACGCTCTGCCAGTTGCGCCTTACCGCGTTACGAGTCGACTCGAATAATTTCAAGCACGTCTTGAAGTTCGGCTAGACGTCTCTTGGTGAGCAGGTATTGCAATGACACAGGATCAAGTTTCCGATACCGTAGACGAGCGAAATGAACCCATTCGTTTCGATACGCAATCCAGCTTCTTTCAGTCGTGCGAATTCCGTCAAGAGTGATTTCCGACAAGCCAAACCCATTCGCTTCATCCGGTCGCATACCCAATATTTCAGCATAGACTTGATTCAATTCTTGATCCGCAGCCGCCAAATCCATAGAAGTGTGAAGCTCGGGGAATTTACCGCCTTCAAAATTCTCCAAATCGTTTAGAAGCAGGCTCAATTCCTCAACCCGAGCCTCAATCGCAATAGCACCTCTCGCGCTTCCCGTGGCATCGGACTCGAGTCTCCCACGATTATATGCAAACCGCTCGGTAGCTACCTGCAAATGAATTGCTTCGAGTTTGTCCGCCGAACCAAATGCCCTTACGATTTTCTGAAATCTTCTTTTCCTGACCTTGGCATTCTTTTCCTCGGTGATCACTGCGCAGAGTGTTGTCGCTCGGCCGCTTGGACCAATACAAGCTTCGTCAGGATTCGGAGATATATCTTCGGAAACTACTCCTTCTGCCTTCAAGGACGTGTCGGCTGCATAAGTCACAATCGTTACGCCGGAAAAAATTGCGGCAAAATATAGTCTGCGCAACACAAGAAGATCCGATCCTCAAATTACTACTTATGAAGGCCTCGCGAAATTGCAAAAGCGATATCAAGTAGCCGCGATGTTCGAATGTCGCTTAATGGGCGGCACGAGCCAATTGTACTGGAAGGCAAAATAACCGCAACGAATCCGCGTCACACGACAAGCATTTATCCCGACCGCCATCACCCATACAGCGCGCACCCCGGAACAACGTCCAGCAACAACCAGCCGCGTAAGCCAGGACTCGTCAGCCACGCTTCCTACACCCCCGCCGGCCGGCTATTAAAAACCGCCAACTGCGCCGCAAAAGCACGCTGGAACGCCGGCCGCGCCTCCCCGCGCGCAACATAGGCGACAAGGTTCGGAAATTCCTCCAGAACGCCGCGCCCGCTCAGGCGGCGCAGCACCGACACCATCAGCAAATCACCGGCGCTGAATTCGCCGTCGAGCCACTCGGCCTGGCCCAGGCGATTGGCAAGCTCGGCCAGCCGGGCGCGGACGCGGTCCTTGAGCATGGGCATGCGTTCCGCCGACCAGCTCTTGTCTTTCTCAAACAGCAAGGCCATGCTGAATTCCAGGGCCGGCAGCTCCACCGTGTTCAGCGCCGCGAACATCCACGAGACCGCGCGCGCACGCGCATTGGCATCTTCCGGCAAGAGGCCCGCATGGTGCTGCGCGAGATGCAACACGATCGCGCCCGACTCGAACAGCACGAGGTCGCCTTCCTCATACGTCGGAATTTGCCCGAAAGGATGCAAGGCCAGATGCGCCGCTTCCTTCATCGCGCCGAACGACAAAAGGCGCACGCGATAAGGCTGGCCGACCTCTTCAAGCGCCCAGCGCACGCGCATGTCGCGCGCCAATCCCCGGCCGCGATCGGGCGAGGCTTCAAAAGCAGTAATGGTAGGAATCATGGGAACCTCTCGACACAACAATCAACACGGCAAGGAATACGCCAGGCACGCCAAACTGCGGCCAGGCACCGCGACGAAGACAGTACGCTTGTACGGCAAGCCATTGCGCCGCATGTTTCCATCACGCCTTGCACGCCAAGTCATCGCAACATTCGGCGCGGTTCGCTTCACTATTGCATCGGACATGCAAGGCGCCTCCTTAATCAAAGGAGACTCCAGGTTTGCTCGATGCCAATGAGGTGCACCAGGCCAATTACCCCGCAAATTGCACTACTCCAGAGCCAAAAGGCCAAGCTGTTGCCCGGTATGAGTTTCATCAGTGGAAAAAAAGCAAATCCCCGCAATAAGTATATTGCTGCGATTGCGCACAGTGCCGGGCGAAGCAGCGGTAGCTGGGAAATCACCCCGGCGCCGGACAACGCGTAGGCCGACCACGTCAGCAGCACGGCGGTGATAAGCAATGTCACCCTGGCCGGATGGGCCGACCCGGATTCAGCCAGTCGTGCCATTTTCTCCCCCGCGCCGAAAAAGCGGTACCAGGAAGGGCCAAAATATATGCACGCCAAGTGAAGTACCGCCGCCACCGCGCTGAGTAGAGCGCCGACTATGAGAAAAGCATTTGGGTTTGCGCGCATGGGAAAAATCATAGCCTCCCCGTAAGGTGTGCCATACCGCAATCGAGAACCGGCAGCCGGCCGCTCGCCTTCTTCCAGAAATCATGCCATTTGGACCGCTTCAATCCGTTTTCTGCCCTCAACCTGCACACTGCCCAAAAAAGCGCAGTACCGCCCGAAGAATGCAAGTCCATAACGCCTCCGGCTCACCCAGCCTGCGAGGCCCGAATCGAACTGCAATCCACATGCCCGTCGCGATACACCTTCACGCTCTTCGCCAACTCAACCGCTTGAAAGTAACCCCACGTCACAAAAGGAAGGCCCAGAACAGGCACAATGAGCAACAGGAACACCCCCTTGCGCATCGCCCGCCTGCCTTTGACGATCCGCGTTTTCTGCATGACTTTCGTGCCCTTGGGCGGCACCTGCCCATCCTGCAAAACCCGGTAACCCGTCCAGGTAAGATTGAGAAGCGGGAGCAACCCCAGAACCGGCACGCCGACGAACACGCCGAAAAAGACAATCTCGGTTCCCGAATGCCCCAGGAAGCTGCGGCAATGCGCTGTTTCCGTAAACTGGACGAACCACGGGAATAGCCACGTTTTTCCAAGCAAAACAACCACCGCACCAACAACGATGCCAAGCACCACAATACGCTTGCGTTCCCCGCCCGTGTATTCCACGGCGAATTCTTCAATGTCGTCCATATCGTCCATGTCCTCGATATCGCGTCTAGGCGCCACGGTTCCTGATCAAACACACCGCCATGAAGAGTATCGCGCAGAAGCCGACAAGCGAACCGGCAAAATTGAACCACGGTTCGTAGTTCAGGAATTTCAGCGTCGCGCCGACGACCAGCAACCCCAGGCAAATCACGCTCTGCCTGGCACTCAAGCCTTGGGCCGAAGATGGCGAACCCTTGTTGGTTTTGAAAAGGGCGCGCATTCGGTCACCCAGTTTTTTCATGAGAAGTCTCCAATACGTTACAAGAGCGAGATCGCCTGACTTCCATATCGGCAAGCGACCGGCGGCGCCGCTACTCCAGCTTCCAGACGTACTCGGTGCGGAGCTCGCCATCGACAGGCCGCCCATCGACGATGCCCGGCTTGAATGTGCATGTGCTCAAGCCCTGCAATGCGCTCTGGTCCAGTTTCAGGAAGCCACTCGATCTGGTAACGCTTGCCTCGGTCAACTTCCCCTCTTTCGAAACCTTGAACAAGAGACCAACCGTACCCTGCTCTTCAGCCAGCAAGGACGCGCGCGTATACATGGGATGGCAATTCGGCGCTCCGAAATCGGCGATGCTCGGCTTGGCCGGATCGGGCGGCACCGCCTTCGGCGGAAGACGCCTGGGCGTCATTGGAGAAGACGGCACATGCGGCTGCTGCGCCTCGTCGTCGGCAGCGGCAAACGTGGACGCGGCAAGCGCGGTGATCAGCGCAACGGCTGCGGCAGTCCGGGCAGGATTCATCGCCATCAATAATCGAAGATACTCGCCGAGGGGGAGTGCGTCAGGTTCGCTCATGGGAAGGCCAAGGTGGATTCATGTACCATCAGCAATGTATCATTCCCCACATTGCCGGGCAACCGGGACAACGAGACAACGGCACACGTCAGCCACCGGCCACACATTGCAAAAACGCGCAAAGCCCACAAGCGCAAGCGGGCGCACAACAAACAGGCCGTCCTCCAATGAGCAAAAACAAAAACCGGCAACCCGGCTCAGCGCGCCTGAAAACATTCAAGGTGCCGCAGCAGCACAGGCCCACCACCGTCGCCGCCAACCCCGATCTGTGGTCCGACGAAAGCAAGCGTTCGTATTCCTTCCATTACGGCGCCACTTACACCGATATCCCCTACCAATGCCGGCATTGCCGCGCCGATTGCGTCTTCACGGCGCAGGACCAGCAATACGCCTATGAGATCAAGAAAGCCAGCATCAACGAGCGGCGTTTCTTGTGCGAACCCTGCTGGCTCGAATCGCACCGCATCCGCGAAGCGCTGCGCGGCTGCGAGGCATCATGGGCGCAATCCAAGCCGGCGCTGAAAACAGACAGGGAATTTCTCATACGCTGGCTCGAATTGTTGCAACGCCTGGAAACCTATGTACCATACAGGGCAGATACGGCGAAAAAGGCCATGCTCGCCAAATTGCTCGCCAATACGCCTGCCGGCCCGTGATGCCTGCCGCATATCGACTGCCAGAGAATCCATGAACGACATCAATCCCTACCAGGCCACCAGCACCGTAAGCGGCGAAGCCCTCGATGAAGACCTGCCGCCGGAGCCGGAAGCCAGGTCCTTCGGCGGCTGGCTGATCCTGCCGTTCCTGGGGCTGGTCTTCACGCCGGTGACCGCGGGGTTTTCGCTGGTGCACACCTTTTTTCCCATGTTTTCCAATGGCGTCTGGGAAGGGCTCACCAGTCCCACCAGCCCGGCCTACCACCCCATGTGGGCGGTCATGCTGTCCTACGAAATGCTGGGCGCGCTTGGCAACATCGCGCTGTCGCTGGTCGCGCTGACGTATTTCATCAACAAGTCCAGAACCACGCCGAAGCTGATTATCGGGTTCCTCCTCTATAACTTTGTGATGGTCTTCGGCGACGAACTCTTCACCCACCTGATTCCCTACTTCGAAACCCATCCCAGCAAAGACGAGGCAAAGAACCTCGGCCGCGCCGCCATCAGCGTACTGATCTGGGTCCCTTACTTCCTGAAATCGCAACGGGTCAAGGCCACCTTCGTGCGCCACTGGCCGAGAAAAGCGGCCCCTGCTTTGTAAGCCCCCAGCAAGCGCGACGGCCCGTGTACTGCATCCTTCGGCATGCCGCACCCTTCGGCGCAATAGCTGCCTTTGTGGCAAGACCACAAACTTTCCACGATTGCACACCCGAGGCGCACTGTGGAATAATGGCACGTCCCCCGAACCCGTCCGCACCAAACAGCGCCGACGTGCCTTCCTCCTGAGCCGCCATGCACGGTGCGGTGCCAGAGCCAGAGCTTTTCCGACCCTGCATTTGACGCCTGCCTCGCCCCGAGGAGGTCGCCGCCCGCATGACGCACCAACCCTATCGCCGCGAAATCGACGGCCTGCGCGCCGTTGCTGTCCTCGCCGTCGTGCTCTATCACGCAGGAGCGGGGCCGGCCACGGGCTTCGCCGGCGTCGACGTGTTCTTCGTCATCTCGGGCTACCTCATCACCTGGCTGCTGCTGCGCGAGCATGCGGCAGGCGGGCGCATCGACCTGGCCGGCTTTTATGGCAGAAGGGCGCGCCGCATCCTGCCGGCCGTCAGCGCCGTCGTCGTCGCGACGCTCTATTTCTCCCGGCTGTCCCTGACGCCTGAGGCACAAGGCAACACCCTGCGCTCGGCCATCTCCGGCATCCTCTTTTACGCCAACGTCTTTTTCCTCAACAACAGCGGCGGCTATTTCGACGCCCCAAGCGAAGAGATGCCGCTGTTGCACCTGTGGTCGCTGGCGGTGGAAGAACAGTTCTATCTCCTCTGGCCGCTCCTGATCGTCTTCCTGCTGCGCCTGCGCGCCGGATTGACCAGGCGCGCTTTCGTGCTCCCCGCAGCCCTTGCGGTGCTGGCCATCGCCTCCATCGTGTTCGCCGAATACCAGATCCGGGTCCACCCCGAAGCGGCTTACTTCCTCATGCCCGCGCGCTTCTGGGAACTGGCGGCCGGCGGCTTGGTTGCTGCCACTGCCGCAGGCAAGGCTGGCACGGCAGGCAAACCTGAGAGCGGCGACCTTCTCGGCAACCATCGCGGCCACTATCTCGGCAACCATCGCGGCCACTATCCCGGCAATTATTTTGGAATAATCGGCCTGGCCGCCATCGCCGCAGGCCTGGCCCTGCCCGCCGCGCATTTCCCCGGCATCGGCGCCCTGCCCGTGGTCGCGGGCGCAGCGCTCCTGCTGTGGCTCGTGCACCGCGAACAAAGCCTGGGCATCGCCGGCACATTCCTGCGCTTCGCCCCGCTCAGCTACATCGGGCGCATATCGTATTCGCTCTATCTCTGGCACTGGCCGCTATTGGCCATCTATCGCGCCACCAACGTCGGCGTCACCACGGCAAACTGCCTCGTCCTGTGCGGCATCGCCGTCATGCTGGCGGCCCTTAGTCATCGCTATATCGAAACGCCCTTCCGCAGCGCGCTCCCCGCCATGCGCAAAGGGCGCGTCGTCGCCCTCGGCACGGCGGCATCGGCTTGCCTGGCGCTTGCCCTCTTCGCCTGCGACCGATTCGCCGTCCACCCCGGCGACAACATGCGCGACGCCGACCACGCCACGCAAGTGGAAAACGACCTCACCCCGTTTCGCGCCGGCTGCAAGCTCAGCCCGATCGACCCGCCCGACAAATTCCCTCCCGCCGGCTGCGAATCCGTGCGCGGCGTCAGCCCGGAAGTCGCCATCTGGGGCGACTCCTTCGGCACCGCCTGGCAGCCGCTGGCGTGGGCCATCGCGCGGCAGGCAGGCTTGTCCGCCGCCGACTACACGCGCTACACCTGCCCCGCGTTCCTCAACGATTTCGCCGACAAAAACCACTCGCGCGAAGTCATCTGCCGTGCCTTCAACACCAACGTCGTCGCCAAGGTCAAGGGCTACGACACCCTCATCATCGGCACACGCTGGGATTTCCGCCCGCTGGCAGACGACGAGGCAGGGCTGCGCGCCACCCTCGCCGCCGTGGCACCCCGGGTGCGCAAAGTCATCCTGATCGGCCCCTCCCCCGTCATGCGCGAACTGGTGCCCAAGTGCATCCGCGCCAACGACCTCGGCGCCTGCGCCATCTCCAGAAGCGAATTCCACCGCCAGTCCGAACCGACCCGCGCCATGTTGAAATCGCTCGCCTCGCAATACCCCAACGTCGAATACCTCGAACTGGAAGACCTCTTCTGCAGCCAAAGCACCTGCAGCCCCGTCAAGGACGGCCTCACCCTCTACTACGACGACAGGCACGTCTCCTACAGCGCAGCACAAAAGCTGGCCGCCGACTACGTGGCCGGCGCCAAAACCCTGGCGCAATAACCCCGGCTGCGCCCGGCACGGCCGCCGCCGCATCGCCGGCAAGCCCGGCAAACTCGGCAACACAAGGGCGATGGCGCGAAGCCAGAAACAGACGCCTCCCCGCAAAACACCGCCCCCCTTCCGCCCGATCAGGAAAGTCGAAATATTTTCACGAAATATTAGCCCTACTGTTGACTTATATTTTCAGTCAGACTAATATATATCTATGGCAGCACCAAACCCCGTGCCGGAACCAACCCCGCTCCGGCAAGGCCAGGCGCCGCCAGAAAGCCATCGGCCCAGGCATGGGAAACGACGTGCGCGCGGTATCCACGGTGACGCGCCAACCCAATTCGAGAGAGAGCCATGCACAACTTCGCTGCCGCGCAACGCCAATACGACCGCCGCCTGCCGATGGATACACCAGGCGCGCCGCAGTCCGACCCGATGGACCAGCTACGCGACGACCTCGCCAACCGGCGCAACGCCCAAGACATCGCCAGCGCCGTCTGGGACCGCTTGAACGACACCGACGCCGACATCGACATGATCCGCAAGGCCGCCCACGGCGACCAGGCAGCGGCCATCGCCCTATTCGACGCCGCCATCAAGAGCGTCGCCCGACGACGCGCCACCTGACCCCGGCGGCGGCATCGCCGCAAACAGCCCGCGCACGCTTGCGCAAAGGCGCATTTGCTGTCAGCATTTCAAGCGATTTGCAACCGTGAATCGGGCCTGCGGGCGACGGCTTGGCGGGACGGCGCCGATTTTCCGCATCCCCGTTCGTTGTTCCCCTGCTTGGCCCGGTCGGCCACTTCCTGGAAAGGCGTCATGAAACTTCTCCTCACTTCCGCCGGCATCAAAAACGCAAGCATTCACAACGCGCTCCTCAAACTCCTGCCCAAGCCCATCGCCGAGTGCAACGCACTGTGCATTCCCACCGCGGGGTACGGGCACCCCATGGGCTCGCCCGCCGGCGCCTGGCGCTTCGTCACCGGCAAGGCATCCACGCCGATGTGCGAACTGGGCTGGAAATCCCTGGGCGTGCTCGAACTCACCGCACTGCCCAGCATCGCCAGGGAGCGCTGGACGAACTGGGTGCGGCAGGCGGACGTTCTGCTGGTCAATGGCGGCGATGCGCTCTACCTGTGCCACTGGATGCGCCAGTCGGGACTCGCCGAGTTCCTGGGGTCGCTGCCCGACATGGTATGGGTCGGCCTCAGTGCGGGCAGCATGGTCATGACGCCCCGGGTCGGCGACGACTTCGTCGAGACGAAGCCGCCTATCACCGGAGACGACCTCGCGCTGGGGGTCGTCGACTTCTCGATCTTCCCCCACCTGGACTATCCGGACTTTCCCGAGAACACGATGGCCTGCGCGGAAAAATGGGCCGCCCGCATCGGCTGCCCGGCCTACGCGATCGACGACCAGAGCGCAATCATGGTTGCCGACGGCGCCGTCGAAGTCGTCTCGGAGGGGCACTGGAAGTTCTTTCCGCGCTGACGACGGGGCGGCGGATTCGCATGGCATGGCATGGCATGGAACGGGAGATGGGAGCGCTGCCGGCGCTTCATCCTCGCATCGCGATCCTGCGGCCCACGCCGAAGTCGCTGCAAAATTATCTGAATTGCGAAGACTTGCTGATCAACGGCATCCATGTCGAAACACAGACTCCATCCCGGCGCAACAACGCCCCCCCGCGCAGCCGCAAAGATTAAACTAAGTTAATGTGGCGTTGCTTGATCCACGACGCCCTATACTGTCGGTACACTCAATTTCACATGAAAGCGAGGTGTACCATGAAATTGGAATTTCTCGTACCCACCGCCGCTGCAATGCTGTGCGCTGCATGCGCATCGCCACCGACAGCAACAGCCGGGGCCGGTCAACTCGGCGAGCCGGAACCGGTGTCGGCCGCATCGCGACAAGTCACCATCGCACCGGACACCCGTCGCATCGACGTGGCAGACGACGAAACGGTCAAATTTGTCGTCGGCACCAAGTCATTCGCATGGAAATTCGACGGCTCGCCAGACGGCTACGCGTTCGATTTGCAACGCATCGCGCCGCCTGCGCTGCTGACCCATAGCGTAGAAGCCAACGTCGCGGCCAACCCCATGTATGTCGGCAGCCCCGGCGAGTGATATGCGCGCAGCCGGGCAACAACAGATGCGGCGCGGTGCACCTGCTCGGGCCGCGCCACCGGCGGAAGCCCCAGCCATTCACTGTAGAAGTTGCCGAGATTGATCACGGCGCGCTCGGCGTTTCCGCCCTCGCCATCCGCGCCATCACATCGACGGCCTTGCCGCTCAGCTTGGAGAAATCAGCCTCCGCTGCTCGAACCACGCGCGGCATCGCTGCGACACGAATCCGCCACCACCCACGCCCCCGCCGTCAGCGCCAGCGATATGAGCGTTCCGCTCCACTGCAAGCTGTCCCTGGTCCCTGCGGCGATGTTGGGCACCCAAATCAGCAGCGTGAACAAGCCCATCTGCCAGGCCGTGAGCGCGGCCGCCAGGCGCATACGCACCTTCAAGAGCACCGCCGCCGCAGCCGCAAGATACGTGCAACCCGTCAGGTAAGCCCAGGCCACATGCGCGGGCAGCCAGCCGGGCACCATGGCGGCGGTCTGGCTGACGTAAATCAGATGCGCCAGGCCCAAAGGGATCAGGGCCAGGCCGAACAACACTCTCGCGTTGCGCAAGCCCTTGTCGCCGACGGCGAAGCCAAGATACCGCCGGTCCCAGTCGGTGGCGAACCAGGCATACAGCACCCAGGCGCCCGCCAGCATCACGGCAATCTCGCCGCAGCCCAGCCAGGAAGCTTCCACGGCGGGCGCCTGAAGCACATCGGGCAACTTCAGCAACAACAGCCATAGCAGCAAATAAACCAGCAGCGTGCGGGCAGCGACAGCAGCGGTCCGCCGCCACAGCAAGCCCAAGCCAAAGCCCAGGGAGATGAAGGCGCACAGATACGCCAGCTCCAGGCGGATCGGCACATTGTCGGGAACCGGCTGCCACACCGAGGCAAAATCCCCTTTGATCAAACCCAGGATACCGAGCGCAATCATGGCCGCCGCAAAGACCGCATGCCCTGTGCTTGAGATACGCATTATTCTCTCCTCCTAACCCACCAATTCAACAGTGTTTCGCCACGCCCGCATGCAAACTAAGAGCCCGTTTCAAAATGAGCAGGGCTAGGCGTCGCGACGAAGACAGTACAATTGTACGGCGAGGAGACGGATGGCCGCCCCCGACAACAACGCCATGTTCATTTTGAAACGGACTCTAAGACTTGCGCGCAGGCCGATACATCAGCGTCAGATTCTCGATCACCCTCGGCTGATAGCGGTAATCGAGTTCGATCTCGGTGTCGCCCTTGGTCCACATGCAATCAATGTCGTCCTTGCACACCGGCTTGCCGAGCTGTTGCGTCATGCGCTCAAGCAGATGGTTGTAGTTGTCGAGGTAATTCTGCCCGTCCGGCCGGTGCATCAACCTGCCGAGCAGCACGCGCATCAGGCCGCTGCCGGAATCGCTCATCTGGAACGACACCCGCATCGGCACGCCTTCCAGCTGGTAGGGTTCGATGACGAAATCGGCATGGGCGCCGAAGAATTGGTCCGGCGGGCTGAGCCGTTGCAGCGCGTCGCCGAACCTGGCCTTGATGGCACGGTCGTCCGCGCCCCAGGCCAGCCCTTCGAAGCCCGCCGCTGCAAGCGCATCGCCGCCGGACGCGGGCGCGCCGGTGGCCGAAGCGCCGGCGCTCGTCGTTGCCGCTGCGGCTGCCGCGCTGTGCCGATGCGTCAGCCCCCAAAACGCCCGCACCGCCGCGAGCAGGATCAACAACCCGACGGCCACGACAATCAACAGCGTGCGCGCACCCGAGCCGCCCTTGGCCGCACGACCCGCTTGCCGGCTCGCGCGGGCCGGCGCAACATCGCCCGCCATGGCCGCAACCTTGTTGTAGGCGACACCGCAGGAAGGGCATTGCCACTCCGGCGCGTTGTCGTGCGGCTGTCTTTGGTATTGGCACTTCGGGCAGGTGGTCATCGATTCCCTTTGCTTTCTCAGGCAGCTTGGATCAACCGGCGATCGCCGTTCGCGCAACCGGCATCGTTTGACCACGGACTTTCATGAATGGAAGCGCGACGATCGGGAATTACAGTCTCGGGTGCACGCCAAATTCAGCAGGCACGCCAAAACCTGAGAAACGCTAACTGGAAATGTGCAAAGCGTCAATAGTGAAGTGGTATCGGCTCCGCATTACTGCGCTGATCTTTACCACATGCCGTCGCGCTACCAACTCCCCTCTCCCGCAGGCGGGAGAGGGGTGGGGCGGGCGGCGGGCCGATGAGGCAGGTTGCGTTGAGGCTGCGCTAAACAAGCCCAGCCTGCTCGCGAATTCCCTTATCGGCCCCGTCGTCCGCCCAATCCGCGCCCACCTATCTCAGCCCCGCCGTTCCCCGCCGCCGCACGACCACGTCACAGGCCAAAACACGTGCAAAACGACACGACGGCCCATTCTTGCGCTAAGATGCAGCGGACCTGTTTCGGCGTCATGCCCGACGCCACGTCCAGCGTCATTTCTCATCCACATAATCAGCCAATCCGAAGGCCATCCATGAAAAAGCTCGCCGCCCTGCTTTCCCTGCTGTTGCTCTCCGCCGGCGCCCAAGCCGCCGCGCCGAGCGAAGAATCGATCAACCGCCTGCTCTCCGACATCCATGTCGAAAAGATGCTCGACGCCATCAAGCCGCAACTGGAAAACATGATGAAGCAGTCGGAGCTGCAGGCCCAGGGCGGAAAACCCCCGAGCCCCGCCGATCAAAAAATCATCGACCGCTTCCATGCCAAGGTGTTGGACATCATCAGCAGCAACCTGACCATGGATAAATTGCGCCCCATGTATATGCGCATCTACGCGCAAAGCTTCAGCCAGGAAGAAGTCGACGGCCTGATCGCCTTCATGGAAAGCCCGACCGGCAAGGCCTATGTCAACAAACTGCCGACCGTGATGCAGGCGGTGATGGCCGAAATGCCCAACATGCTGGCGCCGATGACGCAAGACATCCGCAAGGCCGCCCAGGAAATGTCCGACCAGCTCGCAGCCCAGCACAAGCAAGGCGCGAAATAAGAGCGGCATCACGAAGCGCGGCCGGCCTCCTCCTGCGCGCGCGGCGCTCTCGATTCTCACCCAAACGGAACCAGCACGCATGAAAACCATCCGCCAACTGCACCTCTACCTCGGCACCTTCTTCGCCCCCGCAATCTTCTTCTTCGCCTTCAGCGGCGCGCTGCAAACGTTCGGCCTGCACGAAAGCGAAGACGACGGCAGCTACACCGCACCCGGCTGGATCATGACGATCGCCTCGATCCACAAGGACCAGCGCCTGCCCAAGCCGCACAAGCACGAACATCCCCCGGCAGCGGCAGCCGCTCCGGCCGCCACGCTGCCGGCCGCCGCTTCAGCGCCATCTTCCAACGCAGCGCCCGCCGAAACCGCACCGCAAGCCGAGCACGAAGCCGACCACCCCGAAGGCCCCTCCTCGCTCCCGCTCAAATGCTTCGTCCTGCTGCTCGCGCTCGGCCTGATGACCAGCGCCGCACTGGGCATCTACATGGCGCTGCAAAGCAGGAACAACCGCAAGATGACGTGGATCATGCTGGCGGCGGGGATGCTGGTGCCGGTGGGGTTGTTGGTGCTGTAATTGCGCAGGGCAGCAATTAGCGGCCGTAGCGCCCATGTGTTTGGTTGCCTAAAATTTTGATTCGCACAATGGTGCCTTTGTGAACCCGAAAACATATACGAAATTTCTTCTCGTTGGCATGCTTGCCGGCTGCGCGACACAACCTCCTCCACAAGTAGAAATGGTGAAAACAGAGAGTGGAGTCGGTGTCGTTGATCCAGGTAAGCGCGTGCCGGACGGCCCTATTGCAGTCCTGTCCAAAGACGACATGAAGACACTGGATTCGTTCTGGCGAGACACGGCGCGCCAAACGATCAAGGAATCTCAGGTGACGGACGCCGCCAAGGATCAGTCGCTCAGACTCCTCACCGTCATGATTATCGGGATTCGGAGAGGCATGCCAATGTGCGGCGATCTTGATTTGCACGCCATCCGAAGTATTGATCCGGGCAGAGTTCCCGCCAGCATCAGTACCAAGGCGAAGGTTCAAGTGCCGGCGCCATCGTTTACCGAACTATGGTCGGTAAACGTGTGTGACGACGAAGAAAAATGGCTTGTCATCGGAGCGAATGGCCTGCCATTCATCACGGTTGCACCAAGCAGTTTGTAAATGCACATGGCGGAAGACATGTCGCTTTTCCGCAGGCGGCCATCCGCCCATGCTCAAAGATACCCCGTCTCAACCGGCGGCGTGTCCCAATTGTCGTTGCGCCCATCGACATAGACAATCGGTGCGCCGGCCAGCTCCGCGTCAGAAGCATCGTCCAGGCAAGTCACGCTCACGCCATAGAACTCGCCCCGGCGCGGAGAATGCGCAATCCCGAACGGCCGCACCCCGCAATGCCGGCAAACGAAATGCCGTTCGCGCTGCGCACCGAATCGGTACTCCGACAACGCCTCCTGCCCCGCGAGCAAGCGGAACGCATCGGGCGCCACCGCCGCTGCCCAGCAGCGCGTTTTCAGGCAAAAGGAACAATTGCAGCGCATAGTGCCATGCGCCAGATCCAGGACCGCCTCGAAGCGAACGGCGCCGCAGTGGCAGCTCCCGCGATAAGTCTTCATGGCCCTACCCTCCCCTCGATACAACTCACTCCCCCACCGCCAACAAGCGCATCCCCCCAAACAAGCCCTGCATCCCCTTGTTCCCGATAAACGACAGGTTATAAGGATGCTCCGCCATCGCCTGCGGCAGTTGCGCCGCCTCAGGCAAGGCCTGGAGCTGTTCGGCGATTTTTCCCCATAGCACCAGCGTGGGCCTGGCATCGGACGAAGCGGCGGCCAGTTCGGCCAGCACCGTTTGCAGAAAGGGGCGCCAAGCCTTCGCGTCCTTGATCGGGGCCACGTGTTGCCTGAATACCAGGGCGGCGTTCAGCAACAGAAAGCCGCGCGCCGTCAGGTTGTGCTGCAGTTGCGGCAGGGTCTGGATGGTGTGCGCGTCCGCGCGGGCGCGCGCGGCAACGGGTGCCAGGGCTGCGCCGCCGGTGTCGTTCTCCTGCAATTGCCCGTCCGCCACCAGCAGCATCTTCATGAAATTGCGCAGCGACGTCGCGCGGTTGACCTGCTTCGACAATCCCGCCTCAGACCATAGCGCGCCGACGGCGCCATCCATGAAGCACACGCCGGTGGCGCTTTCCTCGCGCGGATACGGGCCTTCGCCGACCAGCACGTAGCGCACCGCATCTTTCGGCAGGGCGAACGCGGCGAACAGGCGGCCGCGCGTAGGCAGATAGGTGTCGGCGGCCAGCGCGGGCAAGTAAGCCGGGTCGGCCGCGGCCACGGCGGCCAGGCCGCGTTCGAGCGCGGGGCGCCACGAGGAATGGGCCAGCGCCAGCGCGGCGGCGATGCTGTCGGGGAGGATGACGGGCATGATCAGAAAAACCAATGGTAGCGAATACGAGCCGCCATCTTAGTGCATTTTGGCCCCGCGCTGCGAGCCGATCACACACCCTGATCTTTGCCCCATGTCGTCGCTCTACCAACTCCCCTCTTCCGCAGGCGCTGATCGTTACCCACAAGTGCAGGCAGGGCTTGGAACCCCTCGCCCGCAGGCGGGAGAGGGGCAGGGGTGAGGGAAGTTGCGCTTCGCCTGCGCTAAACAAGCCTAGTCTGCTCGCGAGCGCCCTCATCGGATCGGCGCCCGCCCCTCCCCTCCCCCGCCTACGGGCGAGGGGAGCCAGTAACGCCACGATTTGTGGCCAATGATCAGATCACACGCCCGAGGGCACCGGCACCGCCGGCGCCTTGACGCGCCGCTTGGGCTTGAAGCCCAGCGCCGGGCGTTCCACCAGATGCCAGGAAGCATAAGCGCACGCCACCGTCGCGGCGCATGCCGACACGAAGCCCAGCGCAAACGGCAGCTTGGCCGCGCCGGCCCACACCAGCGTCTGCTGCACCGGGAAGGCATAGATGTAGATGCCGTAGGAAAGATCGCCAAAGCGGCCGAAGCGGCTGACAACCGGCGTGGAGCGCGTGCCGAAGACGATCACGCAGGCCGGCAGGATCAGCAGCGTGCCGGCATCCTCCGCACCCAGCAGGAAGGCGCCGGCAGCGAGGACGGCGGCGGGAATCAGCAGGCGCAGCGGCTGCGCTTCCCACTGCTCGCGATAGGCATCGAGGCAGGTGCCGAGAAAGAAATACAGCGCGAACTGATATTGATAGTTGTTCGGGTCGCGCACCACGCCGAAGTAATAGACGGCCAGGCCCAGCAGCGCAAGCACGGCAATCCAGCGGCGCCTGGCCAGCCCGATCAGGCCGATCAGCGACAGCGCGAGATAGCAGCGCACCTCAAGCGGAATCGTCCACAGCGAACCGTTGACCGCCTTGGGGTAGAGGTTGGTTTCAAACACGCCCGGCAGATGGTAGCGGATCGCCATCAGCTTCAGGTTGTTGAAGAAATCGGCAAAATCCGGCCCAGCAAAATACGCCGATGCGGGCAGGCTCGATACGACGGGGCCGAGCACGAAGGCCGACAACAGCGTCACCACGGCCAGCCCGGGCCAGATGCGCAGAAAGCGCTTGGCGATGAAACGCCCCCAGTGCGCATCGCTGCGCCAGCTTTGCGATACCAGGAAGCCGCTGATGGAGAAGAAGATCAGCACGCCGACATTGCCCAGCGCCTTGCTGCCCAACAGCGGCTCGGGCAGGCCGTTCAAGGCGTATTGATGGCTGAACAGCACCAGGAAGGCGGCAAACACGCGCAGGAAATCGAAGTTGTTGTGCCTGGCCGGCGCGCCGGCGATACCATCGGTCATCGCGAAGAACCTGAGAAGTGGGAAGATGCAGCGGCCGTATTATAGCCGCTTTGCCCCGCGGGAAAGCCCAACTCATATTGTCAGAATTGCCCGGCCTGTTCTTCTTCGATTGCGCGGCCCTGACTTCTTCGATTGGCCGGCCTTGATTTCTGCGGTTGGCCGCGCGGATTGCTGCGCTGCCACAGTGAGGCTTCTCACCCAAGCCCGGATGAGAATTGCGCCGCCGGCGCTGAAGAAATACCGTCTTGCGGCAGGCTTCAAGCCGCGTCGGCCCTACACCTGCCCCTGCATGCCTGCCTCACCCTTGCACTGCACAGGCCGCCGTTCAGGCATCGGCACGCGCCGGCTTGGCCCCGGTGCCGCGCAGGTTGATCTTCAACACGTTTTGCAACATGTCGAACCAGAACGGCGCCCCCAGGCTGACGGCAAACGCGGTGACGGCACAGCCGAACGCAGCCAGGCCGGAAAAGCTCCAGCCGGGGTCGAACCAGTTGACGTGGAAGCCGAACAACGCCAACGTCCGATCGGCCAGTCCCAGGTTGACGGCGGGCATGCCCTTGGCCGCTTCGGCACCGGCCGCCGCCACGGCTTGCTCGCGCAAGGTGTCCGATAGCCAGAGCGACTTGGCGACACGGATCGCATCGAGGTTGAACAGGAAGGCCAACGCCGCGCCCAGCGCCAGGCTCAGGTAACCGGACCAGCGTTTGTAATGCGCCGAGAGCCGCTCCATGCTGTTGTCGAACCAGGTGGCAAGCGCGCGCTCGAACGCATCGACATCGCCGCCGGCCCGCGCGGCGGCGGCTTGGGCGGCGCGCCTGAGCGGCCCGTCCGGCATGGCGCCAATGGCCGCCTCGATCCCGGCAAAGGGCGCCGCCGGTTCGCCGCCCGACAGCACATCGACCACGGCGGCGGTGAAGTCGCGCGCCGACACATAAGACTTGTCACGATCGGGGCACACGCCGGGATGCGCCAGAATCGCCAGCGCCGTGGCATCACTCTCCCCCTGCGCCAGCAACTGCTTCAACCCGCCGGCCAGCATCTTCGCGCGCAGGGCCAGCGCCGTGGCGAGAAATTCCTGCACGCTGGTGACGAAGACCGAAATGGCAAGAAAGAAAAATGCGATGCCAATCGCAGTTTCAAGCGCCTGGCTGCCGAACATGGTGGCTCCCTGGTGTGGTTGGTTGGGTGTGGGGTAGATGGTAGCTTGCCTTGGGGGTGGGGGGAAGGTGTGGGGTTTTGCAGGGGTAGAATCTTTCCACTTCAGCCGAGAGACGCGAATGACTGAACTCCCCTCTCCCGCAGGCGGGAGAGGGGTGACCGGCAAGTCACCCTGACGCGATCGCCTATCAATTTCGGACGGCTAAACTCCCCTCTCCCGCAGGCGGGAGAGGGGTGGGGGTGAGGGAGGTGGTGATTTGACTCAGTTTGAGGATGACGGCAAAAAGAAATGCGCCACTTTTTGTTGTCTCTTCGTCGCAGCCAAATCATAACATCCCTCACCCCCTCCCCTCTCCCGCCCGCGGGCGAGGGGCGATCGGCCAATCGCCCGAACACCGATACCAGATATTTCCACCAAACCTCCCCTGCCAACCCCCCACAAAGCAGCGATAATGCCACATGGACACCGCAAGCTCCCGCATCGGCCGGCGCTGTCGCGCATGGCGCGCGGCCCTCGTGCTATGCCTGACCCCGGTCGCCGCCTGGGCGCAGGCGCCCTCCCTGACCGCCTACACCGTGCCCGTCGCGCCCTGGACCTTCCCCGACACTCCCACCCGCGGCATCGCGCCGGAATATCTGCGCTACCTGTTCGACCAGGCGCACATCGAGGTACGCCTGGACACCATGCCCTACCTGCGCGTACTCAACGGCCTGCGCAGCGGCGACAATGCCGCCGCCATCCTCATCCCCGACGCCGAACGCGACAGCTACGCCCTGCGCCTGTGCAACGCCACCGTGATCCGCGCTGGCGTGCTGTACAAAAAGTCCCGCTTCAGGATCGCCGACATCGCCGGTCTCTCCGGACTCACAGTGGGCGAGCAGCGCGGCAGCCACGCCCTCGACAAACTGGCCACCGTGCCCGATGTGCATCACGAAAAAATCGAGTCGGCCGACCAGGGCCTGCGCATGCTGCAACTGAACCGCCTCGACGCCACCTTCGTCTCCAGCCCCGGCGTGGAGGTGCTGATGCAAAGCTACGGCCTGTCGAGCGCAGAATATGCCTGGCTGGAGGTGGATGAAAACCCGGTGGTGCTGTACGTATCGCGCAAGTCGCCGCTGGCGGCGGACAAGGCGGGGTTGCAGCGGTTGAAGGAAGTGTGCGAGGGATCGGGGCGGGCGGTGATGCTGCGGTTGATGCGGGATTATAGGTGAGGCAGTTGCCAACGCCACGTTATGCGGATGGCTCCTTGGCCTTTTTGTGACTTCTCAGTCACTCGAAAAATACTACTCCGCATTCGCGGCAAGCAGATCGAGTGGACAGACAGGAACCCGCGCGGCGTGTACTTGAACGTGCAAGATTGTTCAACTAAGTCAGCGCGATTCGCCTGCGTAACTCCCCTCGCCCGCGGGCGGGAGAGGGGTGGGGGTGAGGGAGGTTATGATTTGGCTCGATCGTTTAGAGCACCGAATATTTGCGCTCGAATTGATTGGAACATAGTGGTCGCGACAGGAATGTCTTTTTCAATTTCGAACGTCGCCAGATCACCACCTCCCTCACCCCCTCCCCTCTCCCGCCTGCGGGCGAGGGGCGACCGGCAGTCTGCTCGCTTAGTGGAGAAGGCGAATCAACCTTCATTGAAAGCAAGAATTGGCAGATCGCTTGCTTGACCCCGGCCCCGCCACCCCACCCGCGGCAAGCTATCCAATCCCCTCCACACTATCCACCCCAGGCGCCCCAAACAACTGCTCCTTCAGCATGTGCAATTGATCCCGCACCTGCGCCGCCTTTTCGAACTCCAGATTCTTCGCATGATCGAGCATCAGCTTCTCCAGCCGCTTGATCTCCTTCGCCACCTGCTTCTCGCTCATGTTGTCGTACTTGACCTGCTCCTGCGCCGCCATCTGTTCCAGGCGCGCTTCCTGCGGGTTATACACACCGTCGATCAGTTCGCGGATGCTCTTCTTGATGCCGGCCGGGATGATGTTGTTGGCCGTGTTGAATTCCACCTGCTTGTTGCGCCGCCGTTCGGTTTCACCGATGGCGCGGCGCATCGAGTCCGTCACGCGGTCGCCGTACAAGATCGCCATACCGTTCAAGTTACGCGCGGCGCGGCCTATGGTCTGGATCAGGCTGCGCTCGGAGCGCAAAAAGCCTTCCTTGTCGGCGTCCAAAATCGCCACCAACGACACTTCAGGCAAATCCAGGCCCTCGCGCAACAGGTTGATCCCGACCAGCACATCGAAGGTGCCGATACGCAGATCGCGGATGATTTCCACGCGCTCCAGGTTCTCCACATCGCTGTGCAGATAGCGCACCTTCACGCCGTTGTCTTCCAAAAACTCGGTCAACTGTTCGGCCATGCGCTTGGTCAGCGTGGTGACCAGCACACGCTCGTCCTTCTTCACGCGGTCGTGGATTTCCGACAGCAGATCGTCCACCTGGCTCGAGGCCGGGCGCACTTCAATGAGCGGATCGACCAGGCCCGTCGGGCGCACCACCTGTTCCACCACCTGCCCGGCGTGCTTGTTCTCATAGTCCGCCGGCGTGGCCGAGACGAACACCATCTGGCGCATCTTGCCTTCGAACTCGTCAAAGCGCAGCGGCCGGTTATCCAAGGCCGAAGGCAGACGGAAACCGTAATCGACGAGGTTGGTCTTGCGCGAACGATCGCCGTTATACATGCCGTTCAACTGCCCCAACAGCACGTGCGATTCATCCATGAACATCAGCGCGTCCTTCGGCAGGTAGTCCACCAGCGTCGGCGGCGGGTCGCCCGGCTTGCCGCCGCTCAAGTGGCGCGAATAGTTTTCGATGCCCTTGGTGAAGCCGATCTCCTGCATCATCTCCAGGTCGAAGCGCGTGCGCTGCTCCAGCCGCTGCTCTTCCACCAGCTTGTTTTCCTTGCGGAAGAATTCGAGCCGCTCGCGCAACTCGGCCTTGATGGTTTCGATGGCGCGCAGCACCGTCTCGCGCGGCGTGACGTAATGCGAACCGGGGTAGACGGTGAAGCGCGGGATCTTCTGCCGCACCTTGCCCGTCAAGGGATCGAACAATTGCAGGCTCTCGATCTCGTCGTCGAACATCTCGATGCGCACCGCCAGCTCGGCATGCTCGGCGGGGAACACGTCGATGGTATCGCCGCGCACGCGGAAGGTGCCGCGCCCGAAATCGACTTCGTTGCGCTTGTACTGCATCTGGATCAGCCGCGCGATCACGTCGCGCTGCGCCAGCTTGTCCTTGGCGCGCAGGGTCAGCACCATCTTGTGGTATTCGTTGGGATTACCGATACCGTAGATGGCCGAGACGGTAGCCACGATCACCACATCGCGCCGCTCCATCAGCGACTTGGTGCACGACAGACGCATCTGCTCGATATGCTCGTTGATCGAGGAATCCTTCTCGATGAACAAGTCACGCTGCGGCACGTAAGCCTCGGGCTGGTAGTAATCGTAATAGCTGACGAAATACTCCACCGCGTTATGCGGAAAGAATTCACGGAACTCGCTATAGAGCTGCGCCGCCAGCGTCTTGTTGGGCGCAAACACGATGGCCGGGCGCCCCAGGCGCGCGATCACGTTGGCCATGGTGAAAGTCTTGCCCGAACCGGTCACGCCGAGCAAGGTCTGGAACGACAAGCCATCCTCGATGCCTTCGACAAGCTTGTCGATCGCCTGCGGCTGGTCACCCGCCGGCGCAAACGGCTGGTGCAGGCGATAGGGGGAATCGGGAAAGGTAACGATCTTGTCGCTGGCCACATCGGGCACGGCAACGAGCGGGGAAGAAGAATCAGCCATACGATATCAATCCTTTGCAACTAAAAACAGGGAGCACTACTAACTCCCCTCTCCCGCAGGCGGGAGAGGGGTGGGGGTGAGGGGCGTAGTGATTTGACTTCGCCCATTCCTTGGAAAAAGCGATTGCATGGACTTTATTTTCTTCAAAAACCGAAGTCAGTACATAACCTCCCTCACCCCTGCCCCTCTCCCGCCTGCGGGCGAGGGGTTCCATACCCTTGCATGCATTTATGGGTAACGACCACCGAAGGTGCGCCCTGCAAGGGGAATCCAGAATTTCAAGGATGAAGGCATGAATGGCAATCGCACCAACCCCATGCAATATCCGCATAAAGCCAGCCACCGTTTCTAGGTTAAAATAACGCCACCCGCTGAATCATCGATGGATTGTTGAAGCACACCCCCGGCTTATACGGCTCATACCCCGCAACCATCCCCACATCCTGCCGCGCGCCGTGCCAAAAGCTTGACGGCCCGGCAAGATTGTTCGGCGGAACATAGCAACACGAAGCACACGAACCGGTTTCCCAACCCAACGCGCTGCAAGCGAACGATTGCAGCGAATTTTCGATGTTATCACGATGAACGCCAACGAATCTTCCAGCCTCTTTTCCGCCATCGCCATGGCGCCGCGCGACCCCATCCTCGGCATTACCGAGGCCTTCAACGCCGACCAGAATCCCGCCAAGGTGAACCTGGGCGTGGGCGTCTATTACGACGACAACGGCCGTGTGCCGCTGCTCGATTGCGTCAAGAAGGCTGAAGCCGGCCTGGCCGAAAAAGCCGCCCCGCGCACCTATCTGCCGATCGACGGCCTGGCCGCCTATGACCGTGCCGTGCAGGAACTGGTGTTCGGCGCCGACAGCCCCGTCATCACCGAAAAACGCGCCATCACCGTGCAAGCCCTGGGCGGCACCGGCGCCTTGAAGCTGGGCGCCGACTTCTTGAAGCGCTTCTCGCCCGACGCGCAAATCTGGATCAGCGACCCAAGCTGGGAAAACCACCGCGCCCTGTTCGAATCGGCCGGCTTCACCGTCAACAACTACCCCTATTACGATGCCACCACGCGCGGCGTCAACTTCGGCGGCATGCTGGCCGCGCTGAAAGACATGCCCGCCGGCTCCATCGTGCTGCTGCACGCCTGCTGCCACAACCCCACCGGCGCCGACCTGACCGACGCGCAATGGCACGAAGTGATCAACGTCGTCACCACGCGCGGCCTGGTGCCCTTCCTCGACATGGCCTACCAGGGCTTTGGCGACGGCATTGCCGAGGATGGCAAGGTGGTCGGCATGTTCGCCGCTGCCGGCGGCCCGCTGTTCGTCTCGAACTCGTTCTCCAAATCGTTCTCGCTGTACGGCGAACGCGTGGGCGCGCTGTCGATTGTCGCCGCCACGGCCGAAGAAGCCGCGCGCGTGCTGTCGCAACTGAAGCGCGTGGTGCGCACCAACTACTCCAACCCGCCCATCCACGGCGGCCAGGTCGTCGCAACAGCCTTGGCCACCCCCGAACTGCGCGCGCTGTGGGAGCAGGAACTGGCCGCCATGCGCGTGCGCATCCGCGAAATGCGTCACACGCTGGTGCAAAAATTGAAAGAAAAGGCCCCCGGCCACGACTTCGATTTCGTCATCAAGCAGCGCGGCATGTTCAGCTACTCCGGCCTGACCAAGGCCCAGGTCGAACGCCTGAAAAACGACTTCTCGATCTACGCCGTCGACACCGGCCGCGTCTGCGTGGCCGCCCTGAACAGCCGCAACATCGACCGCGTGGTCGACGCGATTGCCAAGGTGCTGTAAGGGAAGCCCCGGGGCAGTTCTGGACAGTGAAATGGCGTATATCAAATGCCCATTTCATTCGCCCAAGCAATTTTTTGCCAGGGGGCTTTACTTTTATTTTGAAGTGAGCCTATAATAGCGGCTCTGCTGTTCCCTGATAGCTCAGTCGGTAGAGCGACGGACTGTTAATCCGCAGGTCCCTGGTTCGAGTCCAGGTCGGGGAGCCAAAGAATTCAAGGGCTTAGCGCATGCTAAGCCCTTATTCATTTCTGGCCCTGTGGCGGATTTGTGTCGCGCATCATATTTTCGGCAATCGCCGCGTGCTTCGCCATCTGTGCCGGAGCCAGGTGCGCATATCGGCGCACCATCTCTGTCGAGATCTTGACAGCCGCGTTCTTATTTCAATCCGAAGCCTCTCAAAGGCGCGGATCTGTTCCGTGTCGCTCATCATCATAAGGTCCCGCACCAATGTGTTTGGGAAGGCAAGATCGATGATTTGGACGCCTTGCTGAAAAGCTTCGTTAGTTCAGGAAATGCGATAAACCAGATCATCATCGGCCTCAGGCTCCAAGTTGGCGCCGTCCGGCATTTCCGCCACGATCATCTTCCGGATCGTTTCTTCAAGCTTCTCAAAAGTCATATCGGTCTTCCAAATTGCCGGCAAGCCGATTTCCGATAAACTTTGCTCGCTACAGTTATTGTAATTTGAAAACGCTAACCAGTTGCTCCTGCTCCTCGGCTTGTCTGTGCAACGATTCTGCGGCGCCGGCCGCCTCTTCGACCAAGGCAGCATTTTGTTGCGTCACGCCATCCATGTCCGAAATCGACCGGTTGATTTGTTCTATTCCGGAGATTTGTTCCTTGCTCGCCGCCGAGATTTCGCCGATGACGGCAGTCAGTTGCTTCACGCTGAGAACGATTTCGCTCATTGTGCTGCGGGCCTGGTCCACCAAAAGTCCGCCCGCATCAACGTTTTGCGCGGCATCCGAGATTAAATCCTTGATCTCCTTGGCCGCAGTGGCAGAACGCTGAGCCAGGTTGCGCACCTCGGCCGCGACGACGGCGAATCCGCGCCCTTGCTCGCCCGCTCTTGCCGCCTCTACGGCGGCATTCAAGGCCAGAATGTTCGTCTGAAAGGCGATGCCGTCGATGACGCTGATAATATCGACAATCTTCTTCGACGAAACACTGATGGCATTCATCGTTTCCACCACGTCGGCGACGGCCAGTCCTCCCTTCTTCGCCACATCGGATGCGGAAGATGCCAGTCGGTTGGCCTGGTCGGCGTTCTCGGCGTTCTGCTTCACTGTGCTCGTCAGCTCTTCCATTGAAGCGGCGGTTTCCTCCAGCGAGGCCGCCTGCCGTTCGGTACGGGCTGAAAGGTCCAAGTTGCCGTTGGCAATCTGGGTCGAGGCAGCGGCAATGGCCTCGGTTCCGGCACGCACCCGGGTGACGATATTGACCAAGCTGTCGCTCATCTCTCCCAGCGCCATGATCAACTGACCCGTTTCGTCCTCCGTTTCCGGTTTGATATGGACCGTAAGGTCGCCTGATGCCACGGTTCGTGCCACGCTTACGGCACCCGAAAGCGGCGTCACGATATTGCCGATGAGCATGATCGAGAGCCCGGCGGCCAGCAAAGCGTCCACGATGGCGCCGCCAATGAGGATGAAGCATGTCAGCCGCTTCAAGGCCATGGCATGATCAAGGCGCTGTTGCTGCGAGGCGACTTCGACCTTGTCGATTTCCTGAAGCATGGCGCGCATCTGATTCATCGAATTCTCGCCGCGGCCGCCTTGCTCGAATTGGACCAGCGATTCCATCTGGAAGGAGCCGGCGTTGACCCCTTTGCGGATTTTCAGGACCGGCTCGACGGCTGTCTTGAGCCATTTCAATTCCTCTTGCCGCAGTTTTTCGAGCCGCTCTTGCTGTTCCTTGTTGTCGATCGTGAGCGCCTTGGCTTTCTCCATGCGGAGATCGAACGCTTGTTTGGCCGCCTGCGCGGGTTCCATGTAGGCATCGTAACCCGTGATGGCGTAGCCACGTTCCGAGGTCTGGATCGTCGTCAGGCTCTCCAACATGCCGTGAGTCTGATCAAGCGTTTCATAGGAGCGAACATTGAGATCGGTGGCGTCGGAGAAGCGGGAAAAATTCACATACGCGATGCCCGCCAGGACGAGTGTCAAGACAACCATTGCACCAAAGCCCAGCCTCAGCTTGGTGCCGATCTTCCAGGATTTGAATGTCATTTGTTTTGGGATGATTCCACGTGAATAGTACGCAAATAAGCGACGACATCGCCGATCTGCTCGGTGGTCAATTCGTTTTCCCACGGCGGCATGCCGTCGGAGCGCCCAACGAATTTACCTCCCTTGCGAATGATCAATTCCTTGTATTGGTCGTTCTTGTCGGTTGTCACGAGGTTGGCAGGCGGTGGCGTGTGGATTTTTGCAGCCCGGCCCATGCCGTCGCCCTTATCCCCATGGCATAAGGCGCAGTAGTGGTTGAAGACGATATGCCCGCGCAGCACTGCCGCCTCAGGCGTGTCCTTCTTCGGATAGCTTCCGGTCCCGTTTGTCGCAGCCGAGGCGGCGAACTGCAGCGACGCAGCGAACAGCGCGGCAACCTGCATCAAAGGCAATCGCGAGGGTCTCATTTTTCCACCACGACGGTCATTTTCATGTCTGGGTGTATTGCGCATTCGATCTCGACCGTGCCAGGTTTATCGAAGACGACCGACTTTGCCTGTCCCTGCGGATAGGAGCCGAGATCGAAGGACTTGGTGTCGGACAGTGAAAAAATGTTATGCACGAACGGATCTTCGTTCTTGAACGAGACCGAGTCGCCAACTTTGATCTTGAGCGTCTTCAAGCTGAATTGTTTGTTCTTCTGCTGCACTTCCACCGTTTTGGCTTGCGCGAAAGCATGAGATGGCGCAATAAGCACAACGAGAATCGCGACGATCGGCAACAGGCAGGGTTTCGGCATCGGCATGGCAGTCTCCTGGTGGTGGATGGGAATTAATTGGGAGCATCGGGTGAAGCGGAGGGCACGGGTTTTGCGTCGGCGTTGGTTTGCGCAGTCGCGCCGGGCGAATTAGGGTGGGCGGAAGCGTGCGTCCGCTCTCTTTCCGGCACCGCACCATCAATACGTTCTTGCGCAGGAGACTTGCGCATCAAGTGCAAAATGATCCGCGCCCCCAGCATGAGGCCTAGCAGGCCTTCATAGTAGCTGGGAGCCGACACGCCGGGCTTGGAGAGGAATTGGTAATGCAGGACCGCCAAAAGGCCTGCTGCGTAGACGCTATAGTGCAGTTGCTTCCAGCGACCCTTTAGTCGCTTCATCCAGCCGTCGGTCGATGTGATAGCCAGGGGCAGCAGAATGACAAAACACGCCACTCCCGCCATGATATAGGGCTTCTCGCGCAAATCATCCGCCAAGTCGTCCAGGTTCCAGTTCAGATCGAAAACCAGATAGACCGCAAGATGCGCCAGCGCGTAAAAGAAGGCAGCCAGTCCAATAGGGCGGCGCAGCCGTATCAGCCAATTCCAGTCCGACAGGCGCTTGCCGTATCCCCAGCCGACGCGCTTGGACAGGATGACGGCCAAATGACGCGCGGGGGACACCGCCAAAGCACCCATCAGGTAGTTCAACGCCCACCGTCCCGGCTCCCGGATCAGTGCTTCCAACGGATTGGTGCCAAGCTTGCCTGTGCAGGCGAGATAGCTGGTCCACGCGGCCGGTAGCGCCATCGCGGCGCACGCGAGCCACATCAAGGTACCGGGCGCGCGATTGGCCGATCGCAGCAGGCGCGCGTTGCCAGCCGGTTCAGGCGAGCTTGTCAAGATCGATGCCTGCATAGAGATGCGCAACTTCCGCGCCATAGCCGTTGAACAGCAAAGTCTCGCGCTTGCGCAATTCGCCGATACGGTTCTCACGCGATTGCGTGCCTCTGCCATAAGACGCGCGCGGATTGACGTTGGCATAGAAACCATAATCCTTGGATACCTGAGGCCAGGTCGTAGCCGGCTGCAATGGTTCCAGTCGGATGCTGACGATGGATTTTATGCTCTTGAAGCCGTACTTCCATGGGACGACCAGCCGGATCGGTGCGCCGTTCTGGTTCGGCATGGGTTTTCCATATAGGCCCGTGGCGAGAAAGCTCAATGGATGCATCGCTTCCGCGATGGTCAATCCCTCGGTGTACGGCCATGGCAGCGTCGGTTGGCGCTGTCCGTAAAAGCGCACCGGGTCATGCAAGCATGTGAACTTGACGAATCGCGCCGTCGAACGGGGGCGCGCCATGGCGAGTACGGCCGCCAAGGGAATGCCATCCCAGGGAATGACCATGGACCATCCCTCGACGCAGCGAAAGCGGTAGACCCGTTCTTCCACACCGATTTGACGCGTCAATTGGTCGACGTCGATGACGCGCGGATTGTCGACCTCTCCTTCGATGGAGACCGACCAGGGATGGGGATTGAGATTGCGCGCCAGTTCCGCGACCGCCTGCTTGTCAGGAGAATATTCGTAGAAGTTATTGTAGCCGGTGATTTCTTCCCAGGTGTTGGGCCGATCGGCCTTGGCCGCGTCGTCGGCCAAGGCCGGACCGGCCTGCCAGATGCCCGTTGCGGCAGCGGCCAAGCTTACACCGCGCTTGAGGAAGCGGCGCCGCGAAAAGTACACCGATTCGGGCGTGATCTCGCTCGGTCGGATCGAGTCCTGACGCAGAATGAGCATGATATCCTCGGCGCAGACGCGCCACTTTCAATTCAATGGTACCGTCGGCAACGTGACCGGTTTCGGCGGCGTCGTCAGCCCCTGCATGAATGCCACGATGGCGGCTTGCTCTTCCGCGTTGAGATTCAGCGGCTTGATGTTGGGCGATAGATCCGCTTTCGCGACGCCGCCACGGTTGTAGTGCTCCACCACATCGGCGAGGGTCTTGGCCGAGCCATCATGGAAGTAAGGAGCCGTCAGCGTGATGTCGCGCAAGGTCGGGGTTTTGAACGCGCCCTTCATCGACGGCAGCGGTTTGATCGCGAAGCGCCCCATGTCCGGGGTCGGCCCGTCATAGGTAGGCAGGCCGATGTTGTGAAAACCGCCATCGGTGAAATTTGGCGCCTGGTGACAAGCCGCGCAATTGCCTTTATTGGGATCCACGAAGAGGCGAAAACCGATGATCTGCTGCTTGGTCAATGCGTGCTTGTCGCCGCGCAGCCAGCGGTCAAACGGCGAGTCGTTGCTGACAACGGTGCGCTCGAACGCGGCAATCGCCTTGGACACTGTCTTGCTGTCGATGGCTTCGCCTGGGTATGCCTTGGCGAACCACGCTTTGTATTCGGGGGTGCTGTCGAGCCACTTGAACAGCGCGTTCAAATCCATTGCCATCTCGTTCATTGATTCCATCGGACCCATCGCCTGGTCTTCCAGCGAATTCTTGCGTCCGTCCCACATCATCAACGTGTTGTAGCCTGTGTTGACGATCGTCGGCGTAGCGCGCCCGAGAACCTTGCTCTTGGAGCCTTTGGCGGTGGGCATGCCATCGGTCCATCCGAACATCGGGTTATGGCAGCCGGCACAGGAGAGATTGGCGTCCGACGATAGCCGGGGATCGAAAAACAGCGCCTTGCCCAGTGCAATGCGTTCGGGGGTCGGTTGGTTGTCGCCGGGAGACGGCGGCGCCTTGGGTAGCAGCCATTTCTGGTCTTCTTTGGTTGGCGAGAGCAGCGGGTCGCTAGCCGCAAAGCTTAGGCCTGCTGTGGCGATGGCTAACAGGGAAACGGCAAAGATTGTAGTACGGTTCATTTTGCATCCCTTCCTAACGGTCGATTGAGGGTGCAATCGTCGACACAACAGCTTTGAATTCGATTGTTTCACACTATGGGAACCTTAGGATTAGTCTATGCTACTCCTTGCAAAAATGCATTATGTTGTTGCTAAGGCGCGTCAATTTTGACGATGATTCACAATGTAGGGAAAGAGGGGGGCGGTGGGCGGGGACGGGTTTTGCTGAAAGAACGACGGGAGCGACCTCTGACACTCGCAAAAACCGCCGACAGCCCGTCGACGAACCTTCGGCAGTGGCGGCAGGGTCGAATTGACAGGGCCAATCCGGCCAACAAACGAAAACAACGTCTCCGGAATTGCGGGCTGCAGATTGAAAAGGATGCTTTTTCGTCGTGCCGAACAGTCAATGTGGGGCCAAGAACATTCACCGTTCCATCTATTGAAATAATTCAAGCGCTATTGATCGGCCTCGCTGTGTTGAACGGACGGCCCGGTGGCCTCAAACACCCAGTCCTTATAGGACGTCTTATTCGCGAAACCCATGAACTGGGGTTCGAACTCGCCTATCTTGATCGGTTTCCCGGTCGACAGGCTGTAGATGCCGACGATGCCCTTGCCGTCGATCGACATCAGCGTTCCCCATTGCTGCCTGCCGGTCAAGGGATCGAAATAAAGTTTGCGCAAATGGCGCCGCGTATTCGGGTAACGCTGGTCTTTCAGCAAGGCTTGCAAAGTCGGCGGCGCGGGCGATTGGCCGATCGGCGTGGCGTCCGAATAGCTCATCAGCGCATGACGGAATTCCGCACCGATGGAAAGCAGCTCCTCTTCAGCGGCGCGGCGCTGCAGGATCGATCCCAATTGCAGCGTGGCTGCCGCCACCACGCCGATGATGGCGATCGTGATCAGCAGGCTGAGAAATGCGAAACCGTGACCGGCCCGATACGGCCTCGACAGCCGCGAGGGCCGCGCATGCGATGCGGCAAAGGAAAGCATGCGTCTCACAGGCTGTCGAACGCCCGGCCGTCATGATCGGCGCCGGGCGCGCTGCTCTTGATGTCGTACACGCTGCCCTTGAACTGCTCGTCCGGCGGAACGACAACCCAATTGGCGCTGCTGTCGGCGACGGGGTCGACCGGCATCGCCCGCAGGTAATGCTTCTCCACCAGCTCTTCCAGCGAATCCGGATAGCGTCCGGTGTCGCCGAAGAATTTGTCGATGGCGTCGCGTGTCGCGTGCAGATTTTCCGCCAGGATGGTTTCCTTGGACACGTCGATGCTCTGGAAGTAGCGCGGCAAGGCCAGCGTCAGCATCAGCGCAACGATGGCCAGCACGATCAGCAGTTCGATCAGCGTGAATCCGCTCTTTGTCGATTTCCTCATCGCCGTCACCATTTGTTATAGGGCACGCCGTTCAAGCCGGCTTGGGTGGACGTGGAATAGACGTCGTACACGTCATCGCCTTCCTGCGGGTCGTCCGCTTCGCTGGCATAGCTGCGCTTGCCCCAACTGGCCGCTTCCGGCTGGTCGTAGGCCGGATTCATCGGGTCGCGCGGGATGCGCCGCAGGAAGAATATCTTGCCGCCCTTCGGATCGCGCTGGTCGGTCACGCCTTCGACCAGGAGGTCGAGATCCTTCGGGTAGGCGCTGCCGCCCAGGGTCTTGGCGATGCGTCCGTCGATGCTGGCGCGCCGGTAGGCATCGATGGCGTGGCGGATTTCCTGCAATGCCGAACGCAATTCCCGCTCCTGGATGCGTTGCCGCGTCACTTGCGCCACCGGAACGGTCAGCATGGCAAGCACGCCCAGGATCGCCAGCGTGACCATCAATTCGATCAGCGTGAAGCCATTCCTCCCCCGCGTGCGCCCCTTCGTCACGGCTGCACCACCTGCAAGGTCAAGGCCGCCGGCGGTGTGGCGGAAACGGCGGTGCCGGCCACGCTCAAGGGGGCGATGGACACGACCTGCACTTCGGTCGCGGAAGTCTGCGCCAAGGCGCGGAAGGTTACGGTGGCAAACACCGCCGAGCCGGTCGCGCCGATGCTCGAGGAAGACGTATCGGTCATATAAACCTGTCCGTTGGCGATGCGGCTGCTGAAGCTCGTCTGCGCGCCACCCTGGCGCAGGAAAGGCCCTTCGCTGACGCCGACCACCTGGAGCTTGGTGTCGTCGTAGCTCAGCGTCAGGGGTACGCTATCGACGCCCTGGCTGGCCTGCATCACCACTTCAACCGGTATCGTACTGCCCACCGCGGCCTGGCTCGGGCTTTGCCACTGCAATTGGGCAATGCCTGCCGCCGCTACGACGCCGCCGCCGACGGCGACATCGCCGGACGGCGACGTGACAGGGGTCGTGCCGGACGCGCCGGCATCGGCAACGGCTGCCGTGCCGCTAGTGCCCACCGTGCCGGGATTGCTTGCGACTGCGTTCTGGCCGGCCGGCGGTGCCGTCACGGGAAGCGTCGTCACGGGCACGGTAACGGCGCCGCTGGCGCCGGCTTCGGAACCGTTGCGCATGCTGTTCTCCGTGCCCGACACGAAGCTGGCCTGGTCCGCGTCGGGTCGGGCGATATTGCGGATCAGGTGCGGGGTGATCGAAAGCACGATCTCGGTCTTGGAATCGTTGTCGGTGGTCGCGCCGAACAGCCGGCCGAGGATGGGGAAATCGCCGATGCCGGGAACCTTGTTGCCCGAATGGCTTTCCGTATTGTCGATCAAGCCCGCCAGCACGTCGGTTTCACCGTTCTTCAGGCGCAGCACGGTGGTGGCGGTACGCGTGCCGATTTCGTAGGCGCTGGTGCCGGATTGCGTGGTGATCTGGTTGAGGATGCTGGAGACTTCCAGCGTCACCTTGATGCCGACGTCGTCGTCGAGATAAATCGTCGGCTCGACGTTGAGCGTCAGGCCGATGTCGATATAGTTGATCGATTGCGAGACGAAACCGGTCGAGGTCGCCGTCGAGGTGATGTTAGGCACGCGTTCGCCGATCAGGATCTTGGCCTTTTCGTGATTGCGCACACGGATGCGCGGATTGGTCAAGAGCCTGGCGTCGGAATCCTGCAGATTGGCGTTCGCGGTAACCGGGCCGACCGTGACGCCGAGGCTGTTGCGATTCTGGTGCAACAAATCGTGCAAGGACAGAGTGCTTGACGTGGCCGTCGTGCCGGTCGTGGTCGTGCCGCCGGTGCCGGTGGAGCTATTATTGGAGACCAGGCCGCCCAGCGGCAGCGGCGTCACCGACAGCGACGCGGGCCACTCGATGCCGAGGTTTTGCAGCAAGGTCTTCTGCACCTCCAGCACCTCCACTTCCAGCATCACCTCGGGTTCTGCGACATCCTGCAAAGCGACCAGCCTTTCGGCAACCTTGATCGCCTCCGGCGTGTCGCGGATCATGATCATGTTCAGCTTCTCGTCGACCACGATATCGCGCGACTTGACGATGGTCTTGAGCGTATTGGACATGGTCTTGGCATCGACGTTGGTAAGGAAGAAAGTACGCACCACCATTTCCTGGTAATCCTTCTGCTTGGCCGCCGTGTTGGGATAGATCAGCACCGTATTGGCGTCGAGCACGTGCTGCTCCAATTGGTTGGTCAGGAGCACGTAATGCACGGCGGCCTCGATCGAGCTGTTCTTCAAAAAGATCGAGGTCTTCTGGTCGGTCTTGACATCCTTGTCGAACAGGAAGTTGAGGCCCGAGGTGCGCGAGATCACTTCAAATATCTGCTTCAACGCCACATCCTTGAACTCGATCGAAATGGGCTTCTTGTAAGCCTTGGCCAACAGCGCTTCGCCGCTTTGTGCATCGAGCTTGTCGTCGATTGCCCGTTTCAGCGCCAGGGCGCGCGCATTGGCCGGGTTCCCGGCCAGTACGCGTTCGGTCTTTTGCCTGGCCGTGTCGAAATCCTTCCTGGAAAAGGCCGCGTCGGCTTCCTTGAGCAAGACCGATTGGCGCGCATCGCCATCGAGGCGGTCGAGCCCGGCCCTGGCCTTGCCGTTGCCGGGATCGATCGCCAACGCACGCTGATACAGCTTCCTGGCGGCGTCGTTGTCGCCGGTCGCGGCAAGACGGTCAGCTTGTTCGATGAAACCCGACAACGCCCGTTCGCGCGTCTGCAAATACGCCTGGCGGTACTGCACGTCGTGCGGATCTTGCACCAGCGCTTCCTGGAACTTCGCCAGACCTTCCTCGATCTTGCCCTGCGCCACCAAGCTCTTGCCGTCGTTATAGGCTTGCTGCGAAGCGCAGCCTGCCAACATTAGCGCCAACGCAAGGGTGATCGACAACAGCGCGGACGCGCCTGGGCGGTAAAGCAAAGTGTGCCGCATTACTCCGCGCCTCCAATATTCATGGTTTGCATCTGGTTGAGAGGTAAGTAAGTCAAGGTAAGCATGGGAGGCTTGATGGATTCCACACGGTAGACCTCTTCCAGCGTAGTCTTTTCGCGCACGATGAAGGTTTGTTCGCCCTTGCTCAGATAGACTTCCCATTTGGCGTCATCGAGCTTCTTGCCGATATAGGTGTAGTCCAGGGCAGGCGCGGTCGGCGGCGGCGGGACGACAGGCCTGGTGGGCAATACCGGCGCCGGAGTCCAGCTCTGGCTGCCGAACAGCGCGGCACTGTTGCCGCCGGAGGCCCCGCCGATCAATTCGGCGCGCGGGCGCAAGGCGAGGATGACCGGTTCCGGCTTGGCCTTGTCCTTATCCTTTTGTGCCGTATCGCGCTTTGCCGGCACACCGGCTTTGGCGTTGCGGTGCGCCACAGGCTCGGCCACGCCGCCGCCAGGCGTCTTGTCGCCAAAGAAGGCCAACCAGGTCGAGATTGCGATGCCTGCCGCCATCAACAGGTGGCGCGGCTTCATGGTTCCTTCTCCTGCAGATCATGTTCACCCACATCTTCGCCCGAAGAGGCAATGCCGCCGCCATGATCGAGGAACAGGGTAAAGCGCAGCTTGACGTCGAGCCCCGTGCTGTTGACCGTTTCGCGCTTGGCGTTGACCTCGTCGAGCGAAGCGAACGGGATCGCCAGTAAGACCTGCTCGCAAAACGGCCGGATCGCGCCGTACGGCCCCTTCACCGGCAGACTGACCGTATAGGTGTGGAACCCGCCATCCTTGCTGGCGCCGAACTTGTATTCGGCCTTGCTGAGCGTCAAGCCGTTCCTGGCGGCCATTGCGAACAAGGTCTTGACCTGCTGTTCCGCGTAGCGGCTTTGCCCGAGCAGGTCGGTGAACTGCTGGAGATGCTGCTGCACCGGCGGCACCGGCGGCGCAGCCGGCACGGCGGGCGCGCTCGCCAGGCTCTTTTGCGCGGCTGCCAGCGCTGCGCGGCCCGCCTGCACCTGCTGCTCCAGGTGCGGCATCACCCATAGCCAGGCAACACCACCCGACGCCAGCAGCAGCGCGGCGGCGATGTTGATCCAGCCGCAACGCACCAGCCATAGGCGCAAGCGCAATCCCGACTGTGCCAGAACCTGCGCGTTCAAGGCTGCACTCCCGCCCACCGGGCCTCGAAATGGAAGCGCAGCGGCTTGTTCGGGTCTTGCTCGTTTATCTCGTGCCTGGTCAGTACCACCGCTGTGAAAAACTCCTGCCTCTTCAATTGCTCGATATAGCCGATCATGTCGTCGCTGGTCTTTGCCTCGGCCATGCCCTTGACCAGGTTGCGCTTGGCGTCGGGCTGCAATTCCAGCAGCGCGATGTTCTGCGGCGTGGCCGACTCGATCGAATCGAACAAGTCGCGCCAGGGCAAATTCAATTGGGCGATGGCGCCGTTGACCGCCTCGGCTTGCTGTGCCGTGACGACGCTCTTTGCGACTGCCGGCTGGCGCTCGCCGCGTTCGCGCAGCTTGAGCTTGGCCTGGCGCAGCGCCGCCTCCTGCGTATCGACGTCTTGCCGCAGCGTCTGCGCGGCGAAGAACGCGCAGGCGCACAGGGTCAGGCCTGCGACGATGCCGAGCCATGCCAGCGGATGGCCGCGCAACGGGGCGCGCGGGGCGAAGTCGATGGCGATGCGGCTCATGACGGCAACCCCGTATCGGCCAATACGATCGCGGGCGAGGACGCAATCGCATCGTCCGTCCGGGCCTGATCGAGGTTCAGCACAACCGGCGTGCCCAGTGCGGCGGAAGCAATCCAGAATCGTTCCCGGTTGCCGCTCAGGCATAGTTGCGGCGGTGCCGGCAAGCTCAATTGCAGCGCGGTACGCGCGAGCTGTTCCTGCAGCCACGGCAGGCCATGGCCGTCCGCCGGGATCGCGATGCGGCGCACGGCTTGCAGGCGCCGCTGCGAGCCGTCGGCCACGACGCCCAGCATCAGGCTGTCGCCCTGCACCGCGCCGAACCACGCGCCCGTGGGCAACAACCGGGCATAGCGATTCCAGGCCGAGATGAAATACGGTTGCAGCGAAACCAGGCGCAGCTTGTGGTCACCGGCAATCTGATCCAGTGCGGCAAGCAAGGCTCGCGGCATCGCGCAAACCGGGAATGATGCGCCGACCCGCCAATCGCCGCGCAATTCCCATTCGGCCGGCGCCTCGCCATACAGGGCCAGGAAACGCATGGCGGCGGCGGCCTGCAAATCCTGCATGCGCCGGGCATTGCGCGGCGGCTCGGCCATGAACAGGCGGGTCCAGTCGTCAGCCACGACCACACGCACCGGCAGATTGGCACAATCCACGCCGGCCAGCAACGCGGCACAACGGGCGATCAGTTCCTGCACCTCCATTGCGCCATGTCCGGTCGTAGTCCGGTGCGCCAACAGCGCACTTTTCGCGCGCCGGCCGGGACCGCGGTAAACAATCGCGACGTCGCGCCTGGACAAGCCGATCTGTAATCCTGCGCCCAGCCAGGCACGCGGCAACAATTTCGCGAACGCCATCATGTGCGCACCGCCATCGAGCAGGTTGAGACGGACCTAAGCATGCAAGGTCACCCGCTTGATTTCAGCCAGCGTGGTCTCGCCGCGCTTGACCAGTTCGAGCGCCGCTTCGCGCAGGCTGCGCGTGCCATTCCGGCGCGCCGCTTCCTTGATCAGGCGAATCGGCCGCTTTTCCACGACCATTTCGCGGATTTCGTCGGTCAGGGTCAGGATCTCGGCGATCGCGCGGCGTCCCTTGTAGCCCGTGCCGCGGCAATCGCCGCAGCCGGCGCCATGCTTGAACGCGTACCCGGCCACTTCGCCGCGCTGCATGCCGACGCCGGCCAGCTCGGCATCGGTCGGCTCGTGCGGCACGGCACAGCGTGGACAATTCAGCCGGATCAGGCGCTGCGCCCAGATGCCGTTCAAGGCCGATACGAAGGCATACGGATCGATGCCCATGTGCGTGAAACGGCCAAAGACGTCGAACACGTTGTTGGCGTGCACCGTGGTCAGGACCAGGTGGCCGGTCAAGGCCGACTGCACGGCGATCTCGGCGGTTTCCTTGTCGCGTATTTCACCCACCATGATCTTGTCCGGGTCATGGCGCAGGATGGAGCGCAAGCCCTTGGCGAAGGTCAACCCTTTCTTTTCGTTGACCGGGATTTGCAGGATGCCCGGCAATTGATATTCAACCGGATCTTCGATGGTGATGATCTTGTCGCGGCCGTTGTGGATTTCAGTCAGCGCTGCATACAGCGTCGTGGTCTTTCCCGAGCCCGTCGGGCCGGTGACGAGCAACATCCCGTACGCCTCCTCGGCCAGGCCGCGCAAGGTCACCAGCGACGGTGCGTCGAAGCCGAGCGCCTCCAGGGTCAGCGAGCCGTAGGCCTCGATCATCGCGCGCTTGTCGAGAATGCGGATTACGGCATCCTCGCCATGGATGCTGGGCATGATGGAGACGCGCAAGTCGATTTCGCGCCCGTCGGACTCGACGCGGAAGCTGCCGTCCTGCGGAATGCGGCGTTCGGCGATATCGAGTTCGGCCAGCACCTTCAGCCGCGAAATCACCTGCTCGGCGGTTTCCACGCCATTGACCGAGGTCGCATGATCGAGCACGCCGTCGACGCGGTATTTGACCGCCAGGCCGGTGGCCGTGCTTTCCAAATGGATGTCGGAGGCGCCTGCCTTGAGCGCATCGTACAAGGTCGAATTGACCAGCTTGACCGCCGGGCTGGCCGCTTCACTGATCGAAGCGAACGACAGGATCGCCGCGGTCTTGCCGTCGCGCCGGCCTTCATTGCCCGATTGCACCAGGTCGTCGGTGGCGCGCACCGATTCTTCCTGCTTGGAGAGATAGGCCTGGATGTCCGATTGCAGCGCCAGGCAGAACACCGGTACCGCCTTGGCCTGCGCTTCGAGCCAGGTTTGCAGATCGGCGTCGAACGGGTCGGTGATCACGGCGATCACCCCGCCCTCGCCTGTCCTGTCGCGCAACAGCACGCAATGGCGCTGCATCGCCTTCGATAGTGCCAGCAGATCGAACGCAGGCATCAGGGCCAACATGTCTGCCGTGCCGACCACGGCCAGGCCGAACGGTTCTGCAAGCGACAACACCAGGCTGCGCGCATCGGCCTGGGTCAAGGCTTCCAGCTCGGCGATGATGGTGCGTTGCGATTGGCGCGACAATGCGTGCGCCTGCTGTAACAGCGCAGCATCGAGTGCCGGCGGCGCACCGGCGCGTGCCGGCATAGGGCTGACATTGTTCACGATATGCTCCCGGCCAGATCGAAGATCGGCATATACAGCAAAACCACGATGGTGCCCACGATCACGCCGATGACCGCCATCAGCACCGGCTCGAAGGTGCGCGTGAAGCGCTCGATCCAGCGGCTGATTTCGCCGTCATAGAAACTGGCCGATTGCGTCAGCATGGCGCCCAGTTCGCCGGAACGCTCGCCGACCCGCAGCATGCGCAGCGAAATCGGCGTGGTCAGGCGGACCGTTTCGAATGCGTTCGACAGCGGCGCGCCCGACTGGATCGCGGCGCTGGCGCTTTGCAGGCTGCTCTTGATATCGGGCGAGACCATGCCCTGCACCGTTTCCATCGCCGCCACGATCGGTATGCCGCCTTCGAGCAACATGCCCAGCGTCAGGTACAAGCGCGACAATTCATACACGCGCGCCCGTTCGCCGACGCCGGGAATGCGCGCGATCAGCCGCGCAATGCCGCCCGTGGCCATGACGTGGCGGATGCCCAGCGCGGCACAAGCCAGAGCCGAGACCAGCCCGAGCAGCAGTTGCGCGCTGTGGGTGGAAGCGAACTGCCCCCAGTCGAGCATCAGTTTCGACATCCACGGAATGTCACGCCCGGTGCCTTGATACACCTGAGCGAAGCGCGGCACCACATAGGCGATCAGGAAAAACGACACGCCGCCGCCGACCACGAACAGGATGGCGGGATAGATCGCGGCGCTGATGATCTTGCTGCGTATCACGTCGATGCGCTGCTGATAGTCGATGAAACGGCTCAGCGAACGCGGCAGGTCGCTGGTGCCTTCGGCGGCCTTGACGATACCCACGTAAAGCGGCGGAAACAGTTCCGGCAATTCGGCCAGCACCCGGGAGAAGCGCTTGCCTTCGCGCAGCCCGGAGAGCAGGCGCGTCAGGATGCCGCGCGTGCCGTCGTTGCCTTCCTTCTCCAGCAAGGCTTCCAACCCCTCGACGATGGACAGCCCCGCCGTCAACAGCGCCAGCAATTCCTGGCTGAACAGCACCAAAGACAGACGGGCGCGCGACGACTTCTTGCGCGCCAGGCCGCGCACCGGTGTGATCGAAGCCGCAACCAGGCCGCGCGCCGCCAATTGACGGCGCGCATCCGCCTCGTCCTGCGCATCGATGACCAATTGCGTCATCAACTGGTCCGGCGCAATGGCGCGAATGTTGAATTGCATGCATCCTTCCGATAACTTGAGTTGCAACATACCAAATACAAAGCACATAAAAATGCCATGCGCTAAAAACGCGTCGTCCCCGCAAGACTGAAATCGCCTTGCGGGGACCAGGGAGTCGACCGCCCTCCCTCACTGCCACTACACCCCACAACAACTACGAATGCTGCCGTGTCAGTAGCCCACCGTCCACGTCATGTGCTCGGGTCCCGGCGTCTGGATCGTCGTGCTTTGGTTGTTGTTGTCGTCGAAGGAGAAGCCGTAGGCCAAACCGCCGATCGAGTGCCGGTGCCAGAACCACGAGTAGAAGTTGGCCGGCGCCGAACCGTAATACGTGCTGGCGGTTGCCCAGGTCGAGGTGGGAGCCAGCAGGATGCCGCGATTGGTTGCCGAGCAAATCTGATTCTCAAGCTGCTGCTGCACGTTATTTTCGTCGGTTTGCTGGGCGGCCAGGGCGGTGCCCGCTGCTGCCGTCACAGTCACGCCGTTTGCCATCGTGCCGCTGCAGGCCAGGATGTCTTGCGTCGGCGGTTGCTGGACGACGAAGGTTTCGCCGGCGTTCTGCCGCGCCGGGTTGACTTCGGTGAAAGTCAACGTCGTGCCTGAAGCCGTGCCGGTGAACTGGCGCCCCGCGAGCGGGATGGTGATGGGCGTCTTGGCGTAGCTTGTCCAAGCCGTCTGTATCACGTTGGCGAAGTAATTGGCGTTCGGCCCGCCTGCCTCCATGGACGCAATCTTGTCCGGGGAGAAGATGTTCAAGCTGGTGATCGAGGACGGTTGGAATGCCGCCGGCACCTGCGCGGCGTATTCGCTATCGAGCTGCGCGATCGTTTCAGCGATGCCGACCTCCTGGTGGAACGAACCGCCGGAGGCCCACACATCGAGCACCAGGGGCAAGCCGAACATATCGACCTGGGTGGTGTTGATATAGACGCCGGTGGATCCGTCCGCGTTGAGCGCATAGTTGAACTCGTACCAGTCGAAGTGCGTCTTGGCATTGGGATCGGCCGAATTCCACGGCGCGGGTCCGGCATAGCCGGTGACTTGGCCGTTCGTGCCATGGACCGCCATGTACAGTGGCGCGCCGAGCGAGATATAGGCTCGCGCAGAGGTGATCGGCGGAAGCTTCAACAGCGGCGCCTGGTCGATGGTGAAGGAATAATTGCCGTAGGCATTGCCGTCCGGGCCGGTAAGGTGGTTGGCGGCGCTGCTGTCGGCCAGTGTGAAATCGACGATCTGGCCGCTCGCGTTGACGTAGGCAAAGGCATTGTTGTTCTTCGGGTCCATGCCGACGATGGTGACGTAGACCTGGTTGTCGGCCCAAGCGCCGTGGGTATTGTTGACCAGGTTCACGCCGATGGCGTCGGCATAGACGGTATAAGGGCCGACAGACAGCGTCGCGTTGGACGACGTCACCGTCGACGTCCCGCCGTTTCCGACCACGACGGCATAGACGCTGCCATTTGCCGCGGCGGTCAGTGCCGGCGTCGTGTACCGGGCCGAGGTTGCACCGGCAATGGCCTGACCATTAAGCTGCCACTGGTAGGTAAAGGATCCGGTACCCGAGGCAACGACGCTGAAGGTCGCCGTGGCGCCCACCGTAGACGTCTGGTTGGCCGGCTGCGTGGCGATCGTCGGCGCGCCCGTCGGCGGCGTCACGACGGCTGCGGCGGTCGTGGCATGGGCCTGCGCCGTAGCGGCGGAAGCGCCGACCGAGTTCACGGCAGCGACGGCGTAGTAATACGTGGTCGAGGCAGCCAAGCCGGTGTCGCTGTACGACGTGCCTGTTGCGGTGCCGACCTGGTTGCCCGCAGCGGGCGTGAAGCCGGCCGTGGTGCTGCGGTACACGTCATAGGTGACGGCGCAATTCGAGGTGCTGGCGCCCCAGGTCAGACCGATCTGGCTGTCCGACGCCGCCGTGGCAATCAACGTCGCCGGCACGCTCGGCACCGCGCTGCATCCTGTGCCTGTGCCAGTACCCGTGCTGCCGGTACCGCCAACCGCAGTCGCTCCCGGCACGAAGACTTCGATGCCGCTGATCTTGGGTTGATCGGCCGCGCCCGAAGTGAAGTCGAACACGATCTGCCCCTGGCTATCGGCGGTTGCCGTGAACGGTTCGACCAGTGCGATCTCCGGGCCGCCCGCCGTCGCGATGATGTCGAAGTTCTTCAGCACCGGGTTACCGTTGATACTCACATTGAACACGCGCTGCCCAGCCTTGGTCCAGTAAAACTCGGCAAAGTGCAGGCGCACACCGTAGGTGGCGCCCACCTTCAAACTGGAAATCGTGTACGTGAAGTCGCCGTGGCGTTCCGACTGATAGATCGCCTCCGGCGCGGCGTTGACCAGGCCGACCATGCTGACGGGATTGCCGTTGGTGGTCGTGCCGCCGCCGACGAAATCCCTGTCCGCCGCGAAAATGCCCACTACGCCGGACTCGCCGGCGCCGATGGCAGCCACATCCACGGTCGACAGCACCGGCAAGACTTCGATGCCGCTGATCTTGGGCTGGTCGGCCGTGCCGTTGGTGAAGGCGATGACGATCTGGCCGTTGGCATTGGCCGCCACCGTGAACGGCTCGACCAGGGCGACGTTCGGCCCGCCGGCTGCGGCGACGATATCGAAGTTCGACAACACCGGCGTGCCGTTGATGCTCACGTTGAACACGCGCTGGCCCGCCTTGGTCCAATAGAACTCGGCGAAGTGCAGGCGCAAACTATAGCTTGTGCCGGCTGTGAGACCGGCAATCGTATAGGTGAACGTGCCGTGGCGCTCCGACCGGTAGACCGCCTGCGGCGCAGCATTGGCCACGCCCACTGTGGTGATGGCGTTGGTCGTGGTCGTGGCGCCGCCGCCGATGAAATCCTTGTCTGCGGCAAAGTTACCCACCACTGCCGAAGCGCCGGCACCGATGGCGACGATATCCTGCACCGCCGGCGCGGGCAATATTTCGACACCGCTGACCTTGGGATGGTCGGCCGAGCCCGGCGTGAAGCTGATCACGATCTGGCCGTTGAGGTTGGCCGTCGCAGTGAACGATTCGACCAAGGCCAGGTTCGCACTACCGGCAGTGGCGATAATGTCGAAGTTCGACAATACCGTCGTGCCGTTGATGCTGACGTTGAACACACGCTGCCCTGCCTTGGTCCAGTAGAACTCGGCGAAGTGCAGGCGCACGCCATAGCTCGTGCCGGCCGTCAGGTTGGGAATCGTATAGGTGAAGGTGCCGGCGCGCTCAGACTGGTACACCGCTTCCGGCGCCGCATTGACCACACCCGCGGCGCTGATGACGTTGCCCGTGGTGGTTGTGCCGCCGCCGATAAAGTCTTCATCGGCGGCGAAGCTGCCCGCGCCCTTGCCGCCTGCGCTGATGGCGACGATATCCCGAGTTGCCGGGGCGGGCAGGATTTCGATGCCGCTGATCTTGGGCTGGTCGGCCGAACCCGCGGCGAAGCTGATCACGATCTGGCCGTTCAGGTTGGCCGTGGCGCTGAACGATTCGACCAGCGCAATGTCCGGGCCGCCGGCTGCTGCGATGATGTCGAAGTTGCTCAACACCGGCGTGCCGTTGATGCTCACATTGAACACGCGCTGCCCGGCCTTGGTCCAATAGAACTCGGCGAAGTGCAGGCGCACGCCGTAGCTCATGCCGGCGGTCAGGCCCGGGATCGTATAAGTGAAGACGCCGGCACGCTCGGACTGGTAGACCGCTTCCGGCGCCGCATTGGCCACACCGGCGGTGCTGATGTTGCTGCCCGTTGTGGTCGTGCCGCCGCCGGTGAAATCTTCGTCGGCGGCGAAGTTGCCGGCTCCCTTGCCGCCGGCGCCGATGGCAACGATGTCCGACGACGACCCGGTCGAGCCGCTCGCCTGCAGCGTGGTGGCGCTGGCCTGCGTGGAAGCGGCCGACGCGCCTGCCGAGTCGACCGCTTCGACCAGGTAGTAATACGTGGTCGAGGCCGACAGGCCGGTATCGACGAAGGTCGTGCCGCTGATACCGCTGACCTGCGTACCCGATGCCGGCAGGAAGCCCGACACCGTGCCGCGATAGACCGTATAGGTCACGGCGCAAGCCGAGGTGCCGGCATTCCAGCTCAAGCTGATCTGGCTCGACGAGGTCGCCGCCGCCGTCACCGCGCCCGGCACGCTCGGCACCGTGCTGCAGCCGGTGCCGCTTGCCGCATTCACGGTGAGCGTGGCGCCGCTGCTGGTCACCGATCCGGCCGCATTGCTGACGACGACGGTAAACACTGCGCCGCCATCGGTCACCACTTCCGCCGGCGTGCTATAGCTGGCCGAAGTCGCGCCGCTGATCGCCGCGCCGTTCTTGTACCACTGGAAGCTCGGCGCCGGTGTACCGGTGGCAACCACCGAGAACGTCGCCGTCTGGCCCGCCGTCACGGTCGCCGCTTGCGGCTGGGTCTGGATCACCGGGATCGCAGGTGCAGTGCCGGTCGCGGTGCCCGCGGCACACAGGGTTTGGCCCGGATAGTTGTTCGTGACGTTCCACGAGGTCGAGCCGGTGAAATTGACGATGGCCGTTTCGCTGGCGTCGTTCGGGTCTACCGTCGAGGTCCAGGTGCTCCAGGCGCCGGGGAAGGCGCAGCTCGCGTTGTTGTTGCCGCTGATTCCCAAGGCTTCGGTTTCAGTCGGCAGGCGCATGTTGATGCCGGCGCAATACGATGCGGCGTTGATGCCGGTGAATTGCGAACCGGGCGTGGTATCCGTCTCGATCGTGCGGGTCCAGCTCAAGCCGGTCAGGTTGTCCGTCACCAGCGACTGGTTGGACGCATTGACCGTATAGCGCTCGTTCGCCCCGCCGCACTGCGGCACGTTATATACCTGGAACTCGTACATGGAATAGCCGTACTGCGTGGCGCGCTGCGTGCCGTACATGCGGATATAGCGCCCCTGCACGGTCGGGAAGTTGAGCGTTTCCGTGCCGCCCGCGCCGGCATTGTTGGCATAGGCCACGTTCCAGGTCGGGTTGGTCGATGGATTGGCGCTCGTGTATTGGATCTGGTATTGCGCAGCGTAGGCGTTTTCCCAGTTGATGATCACCGTATTGAACGGCTGCACCGAACCCAGGTCCACCTGCAGCCAGGACGGATCGACACCGGCCACGGGCGGCGTCGGCGGGGCACCTGCTGTCGCCGAGCCCCAGCGCGTCGTCAGGCTGCCGTCGACGGCGTTTTCCGCACCCAGGCAGCCGGTTCCGCTATAGGGCGGTGTGGTCGTGGCATCGGTGCAGGCGTTTTGCGAACTGCTGGCCGTCGCCGTCTTGCCGAGCGCCAGGTTCACGCCGGGCGGCGCCAGCGTCAATTGCGCGGCTGCGCTCGTCGCGGCGGCGTTGGCGGCATTGTTGACCGTCAGCGTATAGGCGCCGACGTTGGCCGCGCTCATGGCCGGGATCGTGTAGGTGATCGTATTGCTGCTCTGCGTGTTGCTCAGCAGGACCGTGGCGCTGCCGCCAGCCGGGGTGAACTGCCACTGGTAGGTGTAAGGCGGCGAGCCCGCCACCACGGCGGAAAACTGCACCGGCTGGCTGACCGCGACGATCTGGCTCGCGGGCTGGGACGTGATGCTCACGGGCGTCGGCGCATTGACGGTGAGCACCGCCGTCGAAGACTGCACCTGGCCCAGCGGATTGCTGACGATGACGTAGAAATTCTGGGTTCCCGTCGCAGTCAGCAGCGGCGTTGTATAGCTCGCCTGCGGGCCGGACGCGACCTGGCTGCCGTTTTCATACCAAGCATAGTTGAGCGTGGGCGAACCGTTGGCCGCGACGGACAACGTGGCCGTCTGGCCCACCACTGCCGTTTGCGATGCGGGCTGCGTAGCGATCGACACGCCGGCGTCGGCATCCACGGTCAAGGTGGCAGGGTTTGATGTGACGCTGCCCAAGCCGCTGCTGCTGGTCACGGTGACGCTGAAGGTTTCGCCGTTTTGCGCCAGGGTTGCGGCAGGCGTCGTGTAAGACGTGCCGGTCGCCCCGGCGATAGCACTGCCGTTGGCATACCACTGATAGGTCAAGACACCCGATCCGCTGGCCGCCACCGAGAAGGTTGCAGCATAGCCGGCCGACACCGATGCATTGGCCGGCGGCACGATGATGACCGGCGCCTGCGTCAGTGCGGGCGCCGGCGGCGTCACCGAAGTCAGTTGCACGCTGCCCGAAACCAGTCCGGGCGCAGTGGCCGTCACGGTTACCGTGCCCGGCGTGAAGGTGCTGCGCAAGGCAATCTTGGTCAAGCCGCCTTCGAAGTTCAATTCCGGGTCGCCCGGCGCGTGGAAGAACGCATAAGGCATGCCGTTGATGACGTTGCTGTTGGCCCGCGAGAACGCATCCTGGTAATAGTTGGTCCACGACGGATCGGCCACGTATTGCTGGCTGCCGCCCATGTAACTTGCGGGACCGCTGACCGAGAAGGTCACGTTGTCGGCCGCCGTGTGCACGATGTTGCCGTTGGCGTCTTGCACCTGCGCGACCACGAAGGCTGCATCCGAACCGTTGGCGCTCCACTGGAAGCTGCTGCCGTCGGGCTTGGTCAGCTCGGGCACGGCACTCAGCACGATCTTGTACTCGGCGCCGGCCGTGGTGACGCTGTCCGACACGCCGGGCACGACGTTGCCGTTGACGTCCAGGCATTCGGCCGTCACCGTGCCGGCCGCCCAATTGACCATCCAATGCGCCTGGCCCGGCATCACCGTAGTCGCCTGTGTCAGGTTGCTGTTCGAGACCACGTTCCAGGCGTTCGGTGTCTGGTCCGCCAGCGTGGCGCCGGTCACGGGATCTTTCGCCACGCCGTTGACCAGCAGGCGCACCGAGGGGCAATTGCTGAAGGCGTTTTCCTGTATCGGCGTGCCGGCGGTGTATTCATAGGCGCGGTTCCAGTGGTGCGCAAGGTGCACCATCGGCTTGACCGAATACGGCACCCAGTTGGCTTGATAGATGTAATAGAGCAGCCGGGGGAAACGGTTCATGTCCACCGACGAATAGCCGAGCGAGCGGACGAAATTGCTCATCGTCGGCTGGTTCTGGAATTCCGCGTACAGGCTTACCTCGCCCGGCGAATCGGCGAAATACCATTGCGCCATGCCGAACGCATTGGCCTCGCGGCCACGGCGCCAGTCGTCGAGATAGGGCGCGGCAAAGGCCAGTTCATAGTCCCAGGCCAGGCCGCGGCCGGTTCCCATGTTGTCCCAGTATTCGGCGCCGAAGGCCGGGTTGTTCGGGTATTGCGACTTGTTGCCGATCTCGCAGCCCGCGCCGTCGCATTCGTCGATATAGGCGTAGGAAGGCAGGTAGGCGCGCGAAGCCTGGGCGCGCGGATTGATCGAATCCCAGGAGGTTTCGATGGTCGCCAGCGCATCGGCCAGGGTCGGGTTGTTCCCGCCGTTATCCTCTTCCCAATAGACGATGGAGGGATGGCTGCGGTCGCGGATGATCATGTCGCGGTGCAGCTCCCGCTTGAGCTGCGCATCGTCGGCGGAAGGATTGGTGAAGGCGCCCTCGCCGTCGCCGCTGGGCTGGATGATCATGATGCCGTAAGCGTCGGCCGCCTCGACCAGTTCTTCGCTACTGGTCGAATGGCCGGGACGCCAGATGTTGCCGCCCTGCGCCGCGATCTGCGCCAGGTCGCGCCATTGCTGCTCGTCCGGCACGGACGAACCCAACGCCGGATAGTCGTAGCGGCCCGAGCCGCCCCACAAATACATCGCGTGGCCGTTGAAATACGGGAAATTCCCGTCCCAGGTAATGGTGCGGACACCCAGCGGGCTCTGCGCCGAATCCACCACCGCGCCATTGACGCTGACGATGTGGTACACCTTGTACAGGTAGGGCGAACCGTAGATCGAATTATTGGGATACCACAGGGTCGGGTTTTGCAGCGTGATCTGCTGCCGGAACATCGGCGCCGGCGTGGAAGGGAAGGTGCCTGCCGTCATCGGCGGCACCGCTTGCGTGATCGGCGGCGCCGTCACCACCACGTTGCCGCTCGCGTCCACGATCTGCGTGGTCAGCGTCACCTGCTGCGTGGTCGAGGTTTCGTTGACGACATTGGTCTGCACCTCGACCACCGCCGAAGCGGCCGTTGCCGTACCTTCCGCGGCGGGCACTTCCGATACCGTGCCGACATAGGTACCCCAGGTCTTCTGGTTCGAATAGACGTTCAGCGGAATATGGACCGGGTTGGCGACGTAGAGGTACACCTTGCGGAACAAGCCGGCCATCGCCTGGCCGAAGCGGAAGGCGCCGGAAAAGCCCGGCTGCTCGAACCACGTGTTGCCGCGCGACACGTCGACCGCGATCACGTTGTCGGTCACGCCGTCGGTATGCAGATAGGGCGTCAGGTCGACCACCACCGGGACGAATCCCACGACGTGCGTCGCCTTGCTATCGGCCGCAACGGCACTGATGCCGGGCAACAGCGTGCCGTTGATGAAAACCTGCACCCCGGTGTGCGTTCCTTCAAGGTTGAGCATGAACTTCCGCCCGGCGTATTTCGGGTCCACCTTGAAATGCAGGCGATACCAGTTCTCATTGCCCGTCAGCGATCCTTGCCCGCCGCCCGAGGTCTGGTTGATGAAGGTGCGCGGAATATTGGCATCGTAAGGCAGGCCGACCGTCTTCCACGTGGCGTTGGGGTCGGTGCTTTCCACGAAACTCGGCGAAGAATATGTTGTCGAATTGCTGGCATTCTCGAACAGCCATTGGCTCTGCGGCGCATTCGATCCCGATGCGGCGTTGGCGATGTATTGCGGCACGCCGGCCGCGAGATCGATTTGCATCCGCTGCGACAAAGGCAGCGTAGGCTCCACCTGCTGCGCTTGCAGCGGCGACGACGGCGCGCCGAACGCAAACAGTAGCGCAGCCGCTTGGGCGATCCGTGCCACGACGCGCGGCAAACCGGCGGCAGGAGCGAAATTGTTAACGTTGTCATTGCCGAGGAAACGCAACGCGGAATGAAATATGTAGCGCATACCTATCCTTTGCCAGTAATTTGTTCTGCGATCCTTGCGTTAGCGGGCCAACGCAAAGACACGAATTTTTGGGCAAGACACGGCCCTCTTCTTCGCGAAGGAAGAAGACAACAGTCCCATACGAGATGGACTCAGACTACGCCATCCGCACCTGGGCAAAACTCAACGAACCGCAGACCGCTTATAGGCTGGGCGTTGACGGAAAATTTTTTCGACAGCAAAAACCAAAGAGCGAAAATTTGAAACGCCAGACCACTGAGCAAATAGCAGGCCAGCCTTGCAATTCTTGCATTGCGGAAATTTCTAAGCCGCCCGCAATTCAATTGCCCAACACCTATCTGCTTGATTTGGTTGGAAGTTGTGATCACCCTTCTTCTACCGGGTGACATGCGCATGGGCTGGGAACTGATACTTGCCGCGATGTTTGGCGGGGTGCCCAAAAGTGTCAAATACTAACAGTTTTGAAATTTACAATTAACAATATTTGACACTTTTTTTAATACTCGACAGGCCCTGTAACCTTCCTGTCACACAAATCAACGCAAACTTGATCGAACGAAACAAAGACAGTCGCAAAACGGAAAAGAAAGCCCGCGCCATTGCCGAGGCTTGGCTAACCTAACCGCGATCGAAAAGCCAGCAGGACCGACCGTCTTCCGCTGCCAGTGAGGGAATCAGTTCGTAATGTCGGCGTTGGTGCCGCTGCCGCCAGGCTGGCCGTCGGCGCCATACGAGATCAAGTCGTAGTCCTTCCCGGACACGGCGCTGGGGATGTTATATATATAGGCGTTACCCCAGGGATCCGGCGGGACCGCCTTTTTCAAATAAGGGCCATTCCATTTCGGCTCGCTGCTGGTGCCGGGCGCGGCAAACAGCGCTGCGAGGCCTTCGGCTGCAGTCGGATAGTGGCCGGTATCGATGCGAAATTGATCAAGCGCCTGCGTGAACGCTTCGATTTGCGCAGCCGCCACCTGCGTCTGCGATTTGCCGATTTCACCAAAATACTTCGGCCCCACGAACGCCGCCAGCAAACCGATAATCAGCAAGACCACAAGCAATTCGAGCAAGGTGAACCCTTTTCCATTGCGATTCATATCAACGTTCCTTTCGATCAATTTGCTGTCAACCAGGTCGAAAAGCGAATTTCTCGCGCCCCCAGTTTGCGACGTCTGATATTGGCTTTCCGCATAATCCATGCCATTGACTTGCGACAACAAAATGTTAATTGCACGCATTAGTGCAGAGATAGCGCGTAGCAGCGCGCAGCCCGACGAGGAACTTGTTAATTAATATCGTGCGACAAGGCATTGCGTCGACAATGGTCGGCCGTTCGTGATCCATCGCCGCTGGGTGAATGTTTCTGGGTGGGAATAAATTCTAGCCTATCGACAAACGATTCATGCCAATATGTCGAAAAGAGTCGCAATTGTTTTGGTTTTCACTACTGGCTGAAGCTTTGGATTTCGCCGATTGGAGTTCATGGTAACGGAATGTTCATCTAGGAATTCCCGTGACTAGTCTAAAACGATCAACCAATTTGCCAAACAAGGAAGCGCTCGATAACCGCCTATACCAGTCGCGTGCCCTTCTCGCGGATCAAATGTGGTGGGCCGCCATGATCTTGGCATTGATTAGCATCCCGTTGACTGTCTGGCGCGGCGTGCGGGCTGATTGGCCGTTTTACTTGATATGGAATCTGTGTATTGGCATCACTGCCATTTTCTTTTTTTTCATTCGCACCAGGTTCGAGACAAAGGGAAGATTCTCGCTTTTAATCCTGTTTTATTTTGCGCTGGGGGTAACCGGTCTGGCCTGGATGGGGATGGTCGGGTCCGGTTATTTGTGGATCATCCAAGGTGCATTGCTGGCGAGCACATTGTTTTCGTTCCGTGCCGGCATAATCCTCACTGTAATATCGATCATTCTGGTGGCCCTGACCGGCATAGGTTACATCAGCGGGTTACTCGAACAGCCCGACGACGTAAATGCCTATCTGCTCAGTCCGGGAGCATGGGCTACTTTTCTCATTGTGACGGCGGTCATGCCTACTTCCGTCATTTACGCAATTCACGGATTTCAAAAAACCATTCTGGAACTGCTGAACGAAGTTGACGCGCAACGTAATCAGCTGGAAAAGCTGGCCACTCACGATCAGCTCACCGGCCTGCCCGTTATGCTTTTGGCGACGGATCGCCTGCAGGTTGCATTTAGCGATGCGCGACGCTCCGGGGAAAAGGTTGCGCTCCTATTTATTGATCTCGATGGATTTAAAGCAGTCAATGACACTTACGGGCATGAAGCTGGAGACGGCGTGTTAAAAGAAGTCGCGGTCCGCCTCACTGCGGCGATACGGGATGGCGACACGGCGGCGCGTATTGGCGGTGACGAATTCATGGCAGTCCTGACGCGTCTAGCAGATGCACAGATGGCGGCGCAGGTAGCACAGAGGATTATCGATGAAATCTCCCAGCCGATCCATTTCTCAGGCAATGCTTTGCTAGTTGGCGCAAGTATCGGTATCGCCATATTTCCTGACCATGCGGAAGATCCGCTGACGCTTCGCCGTCTGGCTGATGAGGCGATGTATCAAGTAAAGCGGTCAGGTAAAAACCATTTCGTCTTCTTCGAGCCGTGATTTTCTTGCCGGTTTTTTTATCAGGGCGATTCTTTTGATTCTTTTGATTCTGAAAACACCGCTTTTAAAATTTCAACGGCCCTCTTTGTTACCGACGAAACATATCCTTCCCGCGTGAACAGGCCGATCGGCCTGATCGCCTTGAACTCCTCCACGGGAATGAAAACCAGGCGTTCTTTGGCCTCCAACGAATGGAGCGATGAATGAGAGGCAAATCCGATCAGATCGGTTCTGGAAACAATGGTCATGATTGCGGATTGATTGGTTGCTTCCACCTGACTCTTGGGCAAGGTCAGTCCGCGGCTGGTAAACAGCCGTTCACCGATCTTTCGGCTTATTTCGTTTCGCTCTGTCCGGATCCAATTCCAATCGGTTAGTTCCTCCAGATGAAGCTGCTGTTTTTCGGCCAATGGATGTCC
>FTKD01020842.1_pt1 | contig 65242 bp, 55 predicted proteins | sample 1658191 | NCBI WGS metagenome assembly FTKD01 (sample SAMEA3914808, study PRJEB12502) | metagenome | biome: forest; material: soil | place: Canada | collected 2011-08-03 | depth 0.3 m
TCGTGGATCGTGGCGCCGGAGGCGTTCAGCGAGCACCCGAACTGGGCCCCCAACTACGGCGCCTGGTACACCTCCCAGGTACTGGAGATCCTGACCTCCAACGAGGCGCTGTGGAGCCAGACGGCGCTGTTCATCACGTACGACGAGAACGACGGCTTCTTCGACCACGTCGTCCCGCCGACGCCCGCCGCGACGCCGTCGCAAGGGCAGTCGACGGTGGCCGTGACCAACGACTTCTTCGCCGGCAGCGCCAGCTACCCGAGCGGCCCGTACGGCCTCGGCCAGCGCGTGCCGATGCTGGTCGTCTCGCCGTGGACGCGCGGCGGCTGGGTCTGTTCGCAGGTGTTCGACCACACCTCGCTGATCCGCTTCATCGAGCAGCGCTTCGAACTCGGCCACACGCGCATCACCGAGTCCAACATCACGCCGTGGCGGCGCGTCGTGTGCGGCGACCTGGTTTCCGCATTCAACTTCAGCAGCCCCAACGAATCGGTGCCGGCGTTGCCCAGCACCACCGGCTACGTGCCGCCCGACAGCAACCGGCACGACAGCTACCTGCCCGTTCCTCCCGCGGCGCAGGCGATGCCCAAGCAGGAGTCCGGGCTGAAGTGGTCGCGAGCGCTGCCCTACAACCTGGCCGTCCATGGCCGGGTGGATTCCGCGCACCGCACCTTCGCCATGGCCTTCGACAACCGGGGCGACGCGGGCGCGGTGTTCCGCGTCAGCGCGGCCGGCAGCGCGGACGCGCCGCGCACGTACACGGTGGAGTCCGGCAAGCGCCTGCACGACACCTGGACGACGGTGCCGGCCAACGGCCTCTACGACTTCGTCGTCACGGGCCCGGGCGCGTTCTACCGGCGCTTCAGCGGCGACGCCGTCGCGGCAACGGGTCGCTCGTCCATCGCGCCCGAAGTCCGGGCCACGCATGGCTTCGAAGGCGAGGATGGGCTGCACCTGGTGTTCGTCAACGAGGGTTCGACGGCCGTCAAGCTGACGCTGTCCGTCAACGCCTACTCGCGCTCGCCCGCTCGCCACTACCACCTCGCGCCGGGCGCGACGGTCGAGGACCGCTGGTCGGTGCGGGACAGCTACGGCTGGTACGACCTGTCGGTGACCTGCGACGCGAGCGCGGCGTTCCTGCGCCGCCTGGCGGGCCGGGTCGAGAACGGCAAGCCGAGCGTGAGCGATCCGGCGACGGCGTGACGGGCGGCGGGCCATCCGGCTGACACGTCACCGCGGGAACGAAGGTCAGGCTTCCGGATGGCCAGGTGGTTTCCGCGCGGACGCTGTCGGGGCAGTCCGGCCTGCTTTTTCGCAGGAACAGCCAGACGGGTGCCGTCGAGGTGCTGCCGACGAACGCCGAGCGATGGGGTGGCTTGAATACCGGCCTGCACGCGAACGATTGACCCGTGCCGGCCGCGCGGCAGCAGTGGCGCGACTCACGATCATGGGATTCGCGTTTCAAGACATCGGCAGGCCGACGTAGTTCTCCGCCAACGCCGTCGACGCCGCCGTCGACCCGATCAGGTACTCCAGTTCGGCCCGCTGCATGCGCGCGCCGAATTCGCCGGCCTCGGGGAAGCGATGCATCAGTGACGTGAACCACCACGAGAAGCGTTCGGCCTTCCAGACGCGGGCCAGGCAGCGGGCCGAGTAGCCGTCGATGCCGGCCGCGCTGCGCTCGCTGTAGAACTCGCTCAGCGCCTGCGCGAGAAATCCGACGTCCGACGCCGCCAGGTTCAGGCCCTTGGCCCCGGTGGGCGGCACGATGTGGGCGGCATCCCCGGCCAGGAACATGCGGCCGAAGCGCATCGGCTCGGCGACGAAGCTGCGCAGCGGCGCGATGCTTTTTTCCAGCGCCGGACCGGTGGTGACGCGGTCCGCCACCTCGGCGGGCAGGCGGCGGCGCAGTTCGTCCCAGAAGGCCGCGTCGCTCCAGCGCTCGGCGCGATCGTCGGCCGCGCACTGGAGGTAGTAGCGGCTGCGGGTGCGGCTGCGCTGGCTGCACAGCGCGAAGCCGCGCTCGCTGTTCGCGTAGACCAGTTCTTCGGTGGCCGGCGGCACGTCCGCCAGGATGCCGAGCCAGCCGAACGGGTACACCTTCTCGTAGGCCGTGATCGCGCCGGCCGGCAGGCTCGCACGGCAGACGCCGTGGTAGCCGTCGCACCCGGCGATGAAGTCGCAGTCGATCTGGTGGCGGACGCCGTCCTTCTCGAACGTCACCTTGGGCGCGGCGCCGTCGTAGTCGGCGATCGCCACGTCGGCGGCGTCGTGGAACGTCGCCAGGCCGGCCTGGCCGCGGGCCTCCATCAGGTCGCGCGTCACCTCGGTCTGCCCGTACACGATCACGTGGCGACCGGTGAGCACATGGAAATCGATGCGATGCAGGTGGCCGCCAAACGCGAGTTCGGTGCCGTCGTGGCGCAGGCCCTCGGCGGCGAGGCGTCGGCCGACGCCAGCCTGCTCCAGGAGATCGGCGGTCGTCTGCTCCAGGACGCCGGCGCGGATGCGTGCCAGGACGTAGTCCGCGCTGCGCTGCTCGACGATGACCGCCTCCACGCCGGCCTGGTGCAGCAACGCGCCAAGAAGAAGGCCCGCCGGGCCCGCGCCGATGATCGCCACCTGGGTTCGCATGTCTGTCTCCGTTTGTCGTTGGTGTCGACTGTAGGAACGCGGGATCGATTCGCCAATATCATTGCGTTATCAGATGACATGCACCAAATGCATCAAAACGACTTCGACCTGAACCTGCTGCGCGTGTTCCAGGCGGTCTACGTGGCCGGCAATGTCCGGCGTGCGGCGGACAAGCTGGGCTTGTCCCAGCCCGCGGTGAGCCATGCGTTGACCCGTCTGCGGCTGCGCCTGAAGGATCCGCTGTTCATCCGCAGCCCGGGCGGCGTCGCGCCCACGCCGCGCGCGCACCATTTCGCGCGCACGGTCGACATCGCGCTGGCCGCGGTCGATGCCTCCCTGGGCGAGAGCCTGGCTTTCGACCCCGCGCTCTCCGAGCGCCGCTTCACGCTGCACATGAGCGACCTCGGCCAGGGCGAGTTCATGCCGGTGTTGATGGCCCATCTGCGCGATCACGCACCCGGCGTCCAGATCGACGTGCGCCAGCTGCCGCTGGAAGACGTCCAGCCCGCGCTCGACCAGCGCCGCATCGACCTCGCGCTGGGCCACCTGCCCGAGATCCACGGCACGATGCACGAACAGCTGATCGCCGACCGCTACGTGTTGATGGTTCGCCGCGGACATCCGCTGTCCTCCTCGCTGGAGTCGGCCGCCACGCGGCGGCGGCTCGAGTACATGGTCGCGCACAGCCACCCCGAGCCGGAGAAGGCCTTGCGCCGGCTCGGCCTCGGCGGCCAGATCCGCCTGATGCTGCCGCACTACAGCGCCGCGGCAGACGTCGTGGCCAACACCGACCTGGCCACCATCATCCCGCGCCGGCCTGCCTTGCGCTACGCACGCCACTTCGATCTCGCGATCGCCGAATGGGCCGACGACCTGCCCCGGCTGGGCATCTGGGCGCATTGGTCCTGGCGGGTGGAGTCCGACCCCGGCCACGCCTGGCTGCGCGGGACGCTTGCCGACCTCTATCGGGGCGAAGGCGGCTCGCCGGCCTGACCGAGCCCTGCCACCGGCAGGAAGCGACCAGTCAAATCTGCTGGGGCGGCATGCGTTCGAACCGTGCCGGCTCGCAATGGGCCACAAGAAAGTCGGTGCCCGCAGCGATCAGCACATCCGGCTGGTCACGATGCGGCGAGTGGCCGCAGTGCGGGAGTTCCAGCAATTCGGTCGTCGCGACTTGCCGGGCGATGCCACGGATCTGCTCCAGCGTGCCGTATTCGTCGGCCATGCCCTGGACCGCGAGCACGGGACAGCGGATCGACGGCAGGAGCGCTCGAATGTCGAACGCCTCGAAGGCGGGATCCAGCCAGATGTCGTTCCAGCCCCAGAAGGCGGAATCGACGTCCGCGTGATGGCGGGCGAGCTTCGCTCGAAGATCCGTTGCGAGATAGCTCTCGCGGGCCGCGCGGATGCTGGCCAGCCCGAACTCCTCGACGAGGATGTGCGGCGCGACCACGATCAAGCCTGCCGTCGCCTGCGGGAAGGTGCTTGCGAACAGGAGGGCGATGGAGCCCCCGTCGCTGTGACCGAAGAGCCAAGGTGGCGTCTTCTGCCCGAGCGCCTTCAGCAGTGCCGGGAGGACCTCCGTGGCCTGGCGATGCATGTAGTCGGGACGCCAGTGCTCGTCGGCTGCGCGCGGCGTGGAGGTGCCGTATCCCGGCCGCGAATAGACGAGCCCGCGCACGCCGGCGGCCTTGCAGAATCGTTCGGGGAAATCCTTCCACATCGCGACCGAGCCCAGGCCTTCGTGCAGGAACACCACCAGCGGACTGTCGACCCGTTCCTCGAACCACCACTCGTGCTCGATCCGGATCGACCTGCCGTTCCAGTCGATGTCGATGTCGCGAATCCCGCTCATGTCGAGCGTTCCATCTCACGCAGCTTGAAGCGCTGAATCTTCCCGGTCGCGGTCTTCGGCAGCTCCGACATGAACTGGATGATGCGCGGGTACTTGTAGGGCGCCAGTCGTTCCTTGACGAAGGCCTGGAGCGCCGCCACGTCGACGGCGTGGCCGTCTTTCAGGACGACGAAGGCCTTCGTCTTCGTCAGCCCTTCGGTGTCGGGCGTGCCGATGACCGCGCATTCCAGCACGGCCGGATGCTGCATCAGCGTCGATTCGACCTCGAAGGGCGAGACGTAGATCCCGCTGACCTTGAGCATGTCGTCGCTGCGCCCCGCGTACGTGAAATAGCCTTCCGAGTCGCGCATGTACTTGTCGCCGCTCTTCGTCCAGGCACCCTGGAACGTCTCGCGGGACTTTTCACGATTGCACCAGTACATCAATGCGGCGCTGGGGCCCTTGATGAACAGGTCTCCGATCTCGTTGTCGGCAACGGCGTGGCCTGTCTCGTCCCGGAGTTCCAGTTCGTAGCCGTCGACGGCGCGGCCGGTCGTGCCGTAGCGCACGTCGCCGGGCCGGTTCGAGAGGTAGATGTGCAGCATTTCCGTCGAGCCGATGCCGTCGATGATGTCGCATCCGAAATGCGTCTTGAAGCGTTGGCCGATCTCGGCCGGCAAGGGTTCGCCCGCGGACGAACACATGCGCAGCGCGACGTCGCTGCGTGCAGGGAGTGCGGGCGAGGAGAGCATGCCCGCGAATCCCGTCGGCGCGCCGAAGAAGACCGTGGGCCGGCGCTCCACCCAGCGCTTGAACGTCGCCTGGGGCGTGGGCCGGTCGGCCATCAGCACCACGCTCGCACCCACCGACAAGGGGAACGTCAGCGCGTTGCCGAGGCCGTACGCGAAGAACAGCTTGGCGGCCGAGAAGCAGACGTCGTCGGACGTGAGGCCCAGGACGGGCTTGGCATACAGCTCGACGGTATGGAACGGATTGGCATGCGTGTGCACCGTCCCCTTGGGCTTGCCCGTGGACCCCGACGAGTACAGCCAGAAGCCCGGGTCGTCGGGCAACGTCGCGCCGGGTGCGGAGAGTGGCTCCGACCTGCCCAGCAAGTCGGGCATCGAGACGAAGGCCCGTGGATGCCCGGCGTCGGGATGCGACACGATCACCGTGCGCACTTCGTTGCCGCCTCTCTCCATCGCTTGCGTGAACACGTCGAGCAAGGCAGAGGACACGATGGCTGCCTGCGCGCGGCAGTGGCCCAGCATGTACGCGTAGTCGTCCGCGGTGAGCAAGGTGTTGACCGCGACCGGCACGATGCCGGCATACATGGCGCCGAGAAAGGCCACGGGCCAGTCGATGTTGTCGTGCATCAGCAGCAGGACGCGGTCTTCCCGGCGCAGGCCGGCCTGAAGAAGGGCAGCCGCCATGCGGCGAATGCGATCGGCGAGTTCCCCGTACGAGATCGATCCGTGATCGTCGACATACGCCGTCTTGGCGCCACGGCCTTCGTTGATCGCGATGAGGTGCGCGGCGAAGTTGAAGGACGGGCCAGGCGGCAGGCTGGGCAGATCGGTCATGGGATGGGGTCTCCTGGTCTTCGATGGCGGCGCGATTCTTCGGCAGCAGCGGCGTTACGCGCGCGCCGTCCGCGTGAATTCGATCTGGCCTTCAGGCAACAGATAGAGCACCAGGGCGCGACCCTGCGTGACGGTCGGGCGGTGCGCGCTGCCGGGCGGATAGACGCACCAGCCCGCGGGCCGGCCATCGAACCGGGCGTCGCCGGCCACCGGCATGATCAGGTCGATCTCGCCTTGCGGGTGAGCGTGATGCGGACCGACGATGTCGGCCATGTCGACGACATCGACCGAGAAGCGATGCAGCTCGTCCGACGCCGGAAACACGCGCCCGTACCGGATGCCGCCGCCTTCGCGATCGCACATCCAGCCCTCCGCGACCCCGGCCAGGCAAGCCTGTCGGAGCGCCTCGAAGGCCGGACTGCCGACACCGTGCTCGTCATTGAGCCACTGCTCGAGCTGCGCATCGAGCGCACGCCCTGCAAGTCGTCCGGTGAAATCGGCGACGAGTTCGCGAAAATGCTGCTGGGACATCCTGGCCTCGCTGCATCAGGACGCTTCGGCGGAATTGCCAAGCCCAACCAAATGCACTATTGTTCAATCGAAGCGTAGGCGCGATGTGCTAACGGGTCAAGCACTATAATTCAGATTAACGGGTTTACCCGGTGGGCTTCCTTGAACGATAAAGCGACCGTCGACGACTACAGCGTCGCCAATGGCGAGGCTGAAACCAAGAATCCGCTGCTCATCGGATTCGGCGAGCGGCTGCGCACGCTGCGCGCGCGACGCGGGCTGACCCGCAAGGCTGTTGCTGCGGCGGCGGATGTTTCCGAGCGCTACCTGGCCAACCTCGAGCACGGCACCGGCAATGCCTCGTTCCTGATCCTGATGCAGATCGCGAAGGCGCTGCAATGCTCGTTGGCCGAGGTGATCGGCGACATGACGACGGCCTCGCCCGAGTGGCTGATGATCCGCGAGATGCTTCAAGGCCGGAGCGAGGCCGACCTGGCCAAGGCGCGACTCGCCATTGGCCGGAGCCTGGGCACCGAGGGCGATCAGCAGGAAAAGCGGCACCGCATCGCGCTCATCGGCTTGCGCGGCGCCGGCAAATCGACCCTCGGCAAACTGCTGGCGGAAGACCTCGACGTGCCCTTCATCGAGCTGAGTCGGGTCATCGAGGACGTGGCCGGCTACAGCGTCCGGGAGATCCAGGATCTCTACGGTGTGAACGCCTACCGACGCTACGAGCGGCGTGCGCTGGAGGAAACGTTGCAGATCTATCCGGATCTCGTGCTGGCCACGCCGGGCGGCCTGGTGTCCGATGCGGCGACGTTCAACATTCTCCTGGGGCATTGCACGACGGTCTGGTTGCAGGCCGCGCCGGAAGATCACATGAATCGCGTCGCCCTGCAGGGCGATCTGCGGCCGATGGCGGCCAGTGTCGAGGCGATGGACGACCTGCGCCAGATCCTGGCGGGGCGCTCCGCCTTCTATTCCAAGGCGCAGTTGACCGTGGATACGAGCCGGCAGCCGCTGACGGACACCTACGAGTTGCTCAGGCGCAAGGTGCGGGAGGCGATAGGCCTGCCGTCCTGACGGCGAAGACGGTGCGCCCGATCGAAGATGCAGTTTTGTTCATGAAGTCATTGACGGCCGAGGAAAATGCACTATGATGCATGTACGCCGCCAAGCAATGATGAATTATCGTGCTAACGATTGAGGGCTCTCATGACCGCATCTGACGCCAGTCTCCGCGTGGACTACCGCACCGAACCTTCCAGCTACCGCCACTGGAAGTTGAGCGTCGAAGGCGGGGTCGCCAAGCTCGCGCTCGACATCGCCGAAGAGGGCGGCATCCGTCCCGGCTACAAGCTCAAGCTCAACAGCTACGACCTCGGCGTCGATGTCGAGTTCCACGACGCCCTCAACCGGATCCGCTTCGAGCACCCGGACGCGCGCTCGGTGATCGTCACCAGCGCCAAGGACCGCATCTTCTGCTCCGGCGCCAACATCTTCATGCTGGGCGTCTCCAGCCATGCCTGGAAGGTGAACTTCTGCAAGTTCACCAACGAGACCCGCAACGGCATCGAGGACACCTCGCGCCACTCCGACCTGAAGTTCATCGCCGCGGTCAACGGCGCCTGCGCGGGGGGCGGCTACGAGATGGCGCTGGCCTGCGACGAGATCGTCCTGGTCGACGACCGGTCGTCCGCGGTGTCCTTGCCCGAGGTGCCGCTCCTGGGGGTGCTGCCCGGCACCGGCGGCCTCACCCGCGTCACCGACAAGCGCAAGGTGCGCCACGATCTCGCCGACATCTTCTGCACCAGCGTCGAGGGCGTGCGCGGTCAACGTGCGGTCGAATGGCGCCTGGTCGATGCGGCCGTCAAGCCGGCACTGTTCGGCGCCTACGTGCAGGAGCGCGCGACCCGGCTCGGCCAGGCGAGCACCAAGCCGGTGGCCACCCGGGGCATCGCGTTGCCGCGCATCGAGCGAACGGACAGCGCGGATGCGCTGCGCTACGAACACGTCGATGTCGAGATCGATCGCGCCCGGCGCACGGCCACGTTCACGGTGACGGCACCCGTCGGGGCGCAGCCGACCGACGTCGCGGGCATCGAGGCCGCCGCGGCGGCCTGGTGGCCGCTGGCGATGACGCGCCAGCTCGACGATGCGATCCTCAGCATGCGCACCAACGAGCTCGACATCGGCACCTGGCTGTTGAAGACCGCCGGCGACGCCGCGGCCGTGCTGGCCGCCGACGCGCTGCTGCTGAAGCACCAGGATCACTGGCTGGCGCGCGAGACCCTGGGCGCCATGCGCCGCACCTTCGCGCGCATCGACGTCTCGTCACGCAGCCTGTTCGCGCTGGTCGAGCCGGGCTCGTGCTTCGCCGGCTCGCTCGCGGAACTGGCGTTCGCCGCCGACCGCACCTACATGCTCGCGCTGCCCGACGACGCGGCCCGCGCTCCGAAGCTCACGCTGGGCGCCATGAACTTCGGCCCGCTGCCGATGGTCACCGATCAGTCGCGTCTGCAGCGTCGCTTCTACGACGAAGCGAAGGCGATGCACGCTGCTCGCGAAGCGAGCGGCCGGGCGCTCGACGCCGACCAGGCGTTGGCGCTGGGGCTGGTCACGGCGGCGCCCGACGACATCGACTGGGACGACGAGATCCGCATCGCCATCGAGGAACGCGCGAGCATGTCGCCCGATGCGCTGACCGGGCTCGAAGCCAACCTGCGTTTTGCCGGCAAGGAAAACATGGCCACGCGCATCTTCGGTCGCTTGACCGCGTGGCAGAACTGGATCTTCCAGCGCCCGAACGCCGTGGGCGACAAGGGCGCCCTCAAGGTCTACGGCAAGGGCGACAAGGCGCAGTTCGACCTGAACCGCGTCTGACGCGCACCGCCCGCGTCGCTTTCGTTCGCGCGCCGCCCGCGAGGCGTCGCGCACATCCCTCCTCCGCAGGAAACAAGATGTCCACGATCAACTACACCGACAAGATCCCGAACAACGTCAACCTGGGCGAGGACCGCACGCTGCAGCGCGCGCTCGAGCAGTGGCAGCCGAACTTCGTCAACTGGTGGGACGATGTCGGCCCCGAGGGCTCGACCGACTACGAGGTGTACCTGCGCACCGCCACGAGCGTCGACCCGCAAGGCTGGGCCACCTTCGGCCACGTGAAGATGCGCGACTACCGCTGGGGCATCTTCCTGAATCCGGGCGACGCCGAGCGCAAGGTGCACTTCGGCGACCACGTCGGCGAGAAGGCCTGGCAGGAGGTGCCCGGCGAACATCGCGCCAACCTGCGTCGCATCATCGTCACCCAGGGCGACACGGAGCCGGCCTCCGTCGAACAGCAGCGCCACCTCGGCCTGACCGCGCCGTCGATGTACGACCTGCGCAACCTGTTCCAGATCAACGTGGAAGAGGGCCGTCACCTGTGGGCGATGGTCTACCTGCTGCACAAGCATTTCGGCCGCGACGGCCGCGAAGAGGCCGAGGCGCTGCTCGATCGCCGCTCCGGCGACGAGAACAACCCGCGCATCCTCGGCGCGTTCAACGAGCAGACGCCGGACTGGCTCGCGTTCTTCATGTTCACCTACTTCACCGACCGCGACGGCAAGTTCCAGCTGTCGGCGCTCGCCGAGTCGGCCTTCGACCCGCTCGCGCGCACGACGAAGTTCATGCTGACCGAGGAGGCGCACCACATGTTCGTCGGCGAGAGCGGCGTGTCGCGCGTCATCAACCGCACCTGCCAGGTGATGAACGAGCTCAAGACCGACGACGTCCAGACGATCCGGGCCGCCGGCGTGATCGACCTGCCGACGATCCAGCGCTACCTGAACTTCCACTACAGCGTCACGATCGACCTGTTCGGCGCGGATCAATCGAGCAACGCCGCCACCTTCTACAGCTCGGGCCTGAAGGGCCGCTACGAAGAAGGCAAGCGCGCCGACGACCATGTCCTGAAGGGACAGACCTACAAGGTGCTCGAGGTGCAGGACGGCCAGCTCGTCGAGAAGGACGTTCCGATGCTCAACGCCCTCAACGAGGTGCTGCGCGACGACTTCATCAAGGACTCGGTGGCCGGCGTCGAGCGTTGGAACAAGGTCATCGACAAGGCCGGCATCCCCGTGCGCCTGTCGGTGCCGCACAAGGCGTTCCACCGCAACATCGGCGCGCTGGCCGGCATCAGGATGTCGCCGGACGGCCGCGTGGTGAGCGACGGCGAATGGGCCGCGAAGAAGGACAGCTGGCTGCCGACGGCCGAGGATCGTGCGTTCGTGGCCTCGCTGATGGGCCGCGTCGTCGACCAGGGCAAGTTCGCCAACTGGATCGCGCCGCCGGTGATGGGCATCAACCGCCAGCCGGTCGACTTCGAATACGTCCGCTTCAACTGACGGCATGCGAGCGCGCGCAGCCATCGTTGCGGCACCACTGGAGACAAGACATGGACATGGCCGTCGACGTGTCGGCGATCCGGCAACACCTGATCGACCCCGAGATCTGCATTCGCTGCAACACGTGCGAAGCGACCTGCCCGGTCAACGCGATCACCCACGATGACCGCAACTACGTCGTGCGGGCCGACGTCTGCAATGGCTGCATGGCCTGCATCGCTCCGTGTCCCACCGGATCGATCGACAACTGGCGCGTGATGCCCGCCGCCCGCGTGTATTCGATCGAGGAGCAGCTCACGTGGGACGAGCTTCCGAAGGCGTTGACGCCCGAGCAACTGGCCGCCGCGGGCGTCGTCGAAGGAGCGGCGCCCGGCGGCGATGCGCGGGAAGCGGCTGCCGCGGCCATGCTCGAATCGGCGATCACGGGCGAGCAGGCGTTCGATTCGGCCGCCTACGGCGCGACAGTGCCGCCCTGGTCGGCGGCGCATGCGTACAGCAACCTCTACGGACCGAAGCTGCCGACCACGGCGACGGTCGTCGGCAACTTCAACTGCACCGAGGCCGGCTTCGAGAACGAGACGCATCACGTCGTGCTCGACTTCGGAACGCTGCCGTTCCCGGTGCTCGAAGGCCAGTCGATCGGCATCGTGCCGCCGGGCCTCGACGCCAACGGCCGGCCTCACGTGGCGCGCCAATACTCGATCGCGAGCGCACGCAACGGCGAACGGCCCGGCTACAACAACCTGTCGCTGACGGTGAAGCGCGTCACCGAGGATCACCTGGGACGACCGGTTCGCGGCGTGGCGTCCAACTATGTGTGCGACCTCGGCGTGGGCGACACCGTGCAGATCGTCGGTCCGTTCGGGACCTCGTTCCTGATGCCGAACCACCCGAAGTCGAACATCGTCATGATCTGCACCGGAACCGGCAGCGCGCCGATGCGCGCGATGACGGAGTGGCGCCGGAGACTGCGCAAGAGCGGCAAGTTCGAAGGCGGCAAGCTGGCGCTGTTCTTCGGCGCGCGCACCCAGCAGGAGTTGCCTTACTTCGGCCCGCTGCAAAGCCTGCCGAAGGATTTCATCGACATCAACCTCGCCTTCTCACGGACGCCAGGCCAACCGAAGCGCCATGTGCAGGACGTCATGCGCGAACGAGCGGCCGACCTGGCCGAGTTGCTGAAGGATCCGCATACCTTTCTCTACGTCTGCGGACTCAAGAGCATGGAGGAGGGCGTCGTGCTCGCGCTGCGCGACATCGCCGAAGGCGCGGGGCTGTCCTGGGAGGCATTGGGTGCCACGCTGAAGCGCGAAGGTCGCCTGCATCTGGAGACGTATTGAGCCTGGGCCCGTTTGCGATCTGCGAGGTCGGCGCCGACGCGCGGAACCGCGTCCGTGGAATCGGCCCTGGGCGTCGCTGCTGAAGGCGGGCGCGTCAAGACTGACTGGACGAGATCCGACTGGCTTCGGCAGATCGCTGGTACATGGCCACGCCATCGTCGCCCACGATGCGTTGTGCTTCGCCGCGGCCGATCAGGTGATTCAACGACGCCAGGCTTTCACCGGTGGCCAACCCGAGCAACGCAGCATCCGACTCGGCGATCGGGCGCTTGAACAGCGCGCTGAAGACGTCGATGACGCGCTTCGGCTCGGTGATCGCCTTCCTGAGTCGATCCAATGCGCGTTGTTGCCCGGCGGCGAGCGCATCGAGGCGCGCGTGCAGGCCGCGAAAGCATTCGTTGTGGGCCGGCAGCACCAGCACGTCGTCCGGAACTTCGCGCTTCAATTTCTCGATCGACGCGAGCCAGCCCGTCATCGGATCGGCATCGGGCTCGGTGGGATAGACGGAGACGTTGGACGAGATGCGCGGGAGCACCTGGTCGCCGGAAATGAACAGCTTGAGCTCGGGGCAATGGAGGCAGGCATGTTCTGGCGAATGCCCGTTGCCGACGACGACGCGCCACGTGTGTCGCCCGATGACGATCTCCTCGCCGTCCTCGATGCGCCGGTAGCCGTCGGGCAGCGGGTGGATGTACTTGCCGAAGTTGCCGAAGCGGGCACGATAGGTTTCGAGCGCGGGCTCGCCCCAGCCGGCCTCGCGATAGAACTGGATGGCTTCGGGCGGCGCTTCGCGGCCCGAGTCGGACACCATCACGCGACAGGTCAGGTACTCGAGCGACGTCATCCACAGGCGCGCGTTGTACTTGCGCGTGAGCCAGCCGGCCAGGCCGATATGGTCGGGATGCATGTGGGTGCCGAACACGCGTGTCACCGGGCGGCCTCCCAGTGCATTCGCGAGGAGGTCGCGCCAGAGCAGCGACGTCTCTTCGCTGCGCAGCCCGGTGTCGACCAGCGCCCAGCCGTCGCCGTCGGCGATGGCCCAGAGATTGATGTGGTTCAGCGCGAACGGCATGGGCATGCGGATCCAGTGCACGCCGGGCGCCACCTCCATCGTCGTGCCGCGCTCGGGCGGGGCCTCGAACGGGTACACCAGTCTCGCCCTCGCGCCAGGCTCACTGTCAGGCAGGCCGTCCATTGCATTCACCTCTTCGGTTCCGAATGCGCCATTGTGCTGCCAGGTTCAGCGATCCACGGCGACGACCGTACGGCCCCGCAGGCGGCCGTCAAGCAGGTCGCCGGAGGCCGAGATCGCCTGGCTGAGGCCGATCTCGTGCGTCATCTGCTCGAGGGTCGTCGTGGACAAGTGCTGCGCCAGCAACGCCCAAGCCTGCAAGCGCTTCTCGTTGGACGTGTAGACGCAATTGATGCCGTACAGCGTGATGCCACGCAGGATGAAGGGCAGCACCGTCGCCGGCAGGTCGGCGCCCTGGGCCAGGCCGCAGGCGGCGACGGCGCCGTTCCAGCGCGTCGCGGCGCACGCGTTGGCCAGGGTGTGGCTGCCCACCGTGTCCACCACGCCGGCCCAGCGCTCGCTTTGCAAGGGCTTGCCGGCCGTCGCCATCGACGCGCGCTCGACAATGTCGGTGGCACCGAGGTCTCGCAAGTAGGCCGCCTGCTCGGCACGGCCGGTCGATGCGGCGACCTGGAACCCGAGCCCGGCCAACAGCACGACGGCCACCGAGCCCACGCCGCCGGAGGCGCCGGTGACCAGTACCGGGCCGTCGGCGGGCGTCAATCCATGCCGCTGCAGGGCCATCACGCACAGCGCGGCCGTGTAGCCCGCCGTGCCGATCGCCATCGCTTGCCGGCTGTCGTAGGCCGCCGGAAGCGCAAGAAGCCAGTCGCCGTTCAAGCGTGCGCGCTGGGCGAGCCCACCCCAGTGCGTTTCGCCGAGTCCCCAGCCGTTGACGACCACGCGGTCACCGGGCGTCCAGTCGCGGTGCTCGCTGCGTTCGACGATGCCTGCCAGGTCGATGCCCGGCACCAGCGGCCAACGCTTGACGATGGCGCCGCGGCCGGTGATCGCCAAGGCGTCCTTGAAGTTGAGGCTGGAGTATTCGACGCGAACGTCGACATTGCCCTCGGGCAGCGCGGACTCTTCGAGCTCGACCAGGGCCGCCGCCGTGTCGCGACCGGCCTGGGTCAGCATCAGCGCGGTGAACGTCGTCATGGCGGGATTGTGCGTCGCTTCTTGCGGTCGCGAAAGCACCGGCATGCGTTGCCGCCGCAGATCGGTGGGCGGCGCTCGCCCGTCCGATTCGTCACAGGGACTTCGAAATGCCGAAGAACAAGCCGCGGCGCGGTCCGAACTGAGGCGCGCCCACGCCCACGCCGGTGCCGTTGCGGATTTCGTAGACGCGGTCGAACGCGTTCACGACGTCGAGCCGCAGCGTCACGTCGCCCGCGCTGCCCAGCTGGAACTTGTGGCTTGCGGCGAGGTTGACCTGCGTGTAGGTCGGCAGGTGCGTACCGTTGGGGATGGTCGTGCCGTCGGGCAGCGTTTCGCTGGCACGCAGGCCGGAGCCCAGGATCGCGTCGCCACTCAATCGAGTGCCCTGCAACAGATACGACGCGCCGACAGAGGCCGTGACGCGTTGCTCATGGTCGAGATGGATGTAGTGGTTGGCGATGTAGGCCAGGTCGTCCGGGCTGAAGTTGAACTGCGCCGAATCGATGTGCTGGCCGCGAGCGCTCTGGAACGCGGCGTTGGCATAAGCGGAGAAGTCCCGATGAACATAGTTCAGCTTGATCTCCGCACCGTACTGCTTGCCTTGGGCGTAGTTGAACGGCGTGAGGATGATCGGTGCCCCGAACTGGCCTTCGTCGATGAGTTCCTTGGACCGCTTGAAGTAGCTGTCGACGCCGGCGGTCAATCCTGGCATGAGGGTCTGGTCGACACCGAAGTCGAAGTAGTTGGCTCGTTCGGGTTTCGGGGTATCCGCCTGCGTGACCGCGGGCGCGCCGGTGGTGTTCGCGAATTTCGCGACGTCTTCGTTGCCAACCAGCTCGAACGGCGGAGGCGAGAAGTAGCGCGAGTAGCCGCCATGGACGGTCGTCGATGGGGTGGCATTCCAGACCACGTTGACGCGCGGGCTCAGCTGGCGGCCGCTCGTGAAAGCATCCAGGTTGTCGAAGCGCGCGCCATAGTTCAGCGTCAGGCCTGGACGCAGCAGCCACTCGTCCTGCAGGTACAGGCTCTCCATCAGCTCGACTTTGCTGCCGTTGTCGACGATGGATTCGGGCACCGTACCGGCGTTGCCGTTCGCGTCTGTCGGAAGAACTTGCGAGGTCGTGCGGCTCAATGACACGTCGCGCTGCACGAACACACCGCCGCGGAGCGTATGGCTGGCGTTGAGTTTGTATGCTGCATCCGATTGCAGCGCGACGGCCGTGTTGCGCTTGTACGCGTCCTGCGCGATGCCGTTGTACAGCAGGTCCCCCAGTGGATCGGGCGTGAACTTCAGGCTCGAATAACGACCGGTGATCGACGTCTGCCAGTCGAGCGGGCCCACCGAGTGTTGGAAACTGAGGAAGCCGAAGTGCGTGATCTCGCGCTGGTTCTCGTTGAGGTCGTCGCTCGCGTAGGCGGTCTGCCCGTTGACATCGAGGCCCAGCGACGGCTGCAGGCCGCGCTGGTTCGGGATCTGGAACGACCCCACCGAGGTGCCTGCGCCGAGGGCGACGCGGTTGTTCGGGTCCAGCACATCCTCGACGTAGCCGAACGCGTGGTGCTGATGCGTGTGGTCGTGCAAGGGCGTCGAGCTGCCGTCCGGCGACTCGATGCCCAGTCCGCTGCTGAGCGAGTCGGCGGTCAGGAAGTAGTGGATGTCGTCCGAGCCGCCGGCGTAGCTGATGCTGGGCTGCACCGTGCCGTGGCTGCCACCGTAGATGGCGACCGAGCCGCCGGGCTCGATGGCATCGGTCTTCGTCTTGATGTCGATGATGCCGGCCGTGCGCAGGCCGTACTCTGCGGGCAGCGCACCCGTGACGAGCGTGACCGACTCGATCACCCTCGGATCGAGCGACTGGCCGAACACGCTGATGCCCTCGGGCAGGATCAGGCCGTTGATGCGGTATTGCAGGCCGTTGTGTTCGCCGCGCACGTGGAACTGGCCGAACGAATCCTGCGCCACTTCCGGCGCCTGCAGCAGCACCTGGTTCAACTGCACGTTGTCGCCGCCCGGCATCGCGTTGATCGCGGCCGAGTCGAGCGTGTAGATGGAGGCGCCCGTCTGGGTCTGGATGCCGGTTCGCGCGTCGTTGAGCCGCTTGATGCGGCCGGTGACCTCGACGTGTTGGGGCTGATCCGTGGTCGCGGCGGGAGCGGTCGGATCGGATGCCTGTGCGACGGCGACCGGCGCGGACGCCGCGCTGGACGCGGCGCTGGCCGAGTTCGATTGCGCGAAGGCGTGGGTGGGTTGGAACGCGGCAAGGGCAGTGATGGCCAGCGTCATGCCGCTGAGAACGGGCTTGAACATGTGAAAGCTTTCTGAACTCGGAATACGGAGACAGCCCTGCAGCGAACAGCGCAGGGCCGATGGACAGGCGAAACGTTCAGAAAGCGGCAGGCGGATCGCGGGCGCGCGCTTGCGGAGAGTCGGCAGCGCGGAGCGCGAAGCGCTCCGTCAGGCCCCAGTGTTCTTCGGTCGACAGGAGCGCCGGCAGCACGACGGCGCCGGCGACCGCGCCGGCGATGTGCTCGAACGCGAGGCAGATGTCGCACCCCATGCCGGGGCCGTGCGTGTCCGCCTCTGCGCTTTGCAGCGTGTCGGTGCGGCGCGCATAGTGCCCGAGCTCATGCAGCAGCGCGCCCTGCTGGCTGGACACCAGGCAGAGCGCGAGCAGCAACGAAGCCCAGATTCTTTGCATCGTCAGTGCGTGTCGATCGCGCCATCGACGCCCGCGACGCCATGGTCATGCGGGTGGACGGCCGGCCGCATTTGCGCACGGGCCGCTCCCGTGAAAGACGAAAGCGGGAAGACCGGCGCGAATGCGCCTGCGAGCGCAAAGCGCCCACGAGAAACGGGAAGCATGGGGAAATCCTTCTGAACTCGAATGCACGGCAACCGCACCCGGAGCCGTCACGCGGCCAGGCGGGTCAACTTGTCGACGATCAGACGGACAGGGGCGGCCCGCGGCTGCGGGCGACAGGAAGAGACGATTCCGCGACGCTGCGGACGGGCTCGGACGCGAAGTGGTACCGGAGGCCGTCCACCTTGGGCGCAGCCAGGGCCTCGAACTTCGCCAATCCACCGATCTGCGCGAAGCTCAGGCAGGTCAGGCAGATGTCGTGATCGACATCCAGCGACTGAGCCTCCGGCTGCGACGAGACGGAGGCGGAGACCGGATGCCAGTGGCTCAGCTCATGCAGCAGCGCACCTTGCTGCGAGAGCAGCAGGATGAACGGCATCAGGACTGACAGAGTCAACCTGCGGATGAGGGAGAGCGGCGTTGCCATGGATCGATCGAAAACGCGTGCCGGAGCTGGATCCGACATGGACGTCGCGGGATTATGCGCGTCGTGAAGCAATTTCGTGCAGCCGGAAAAGTACTGTGACCCCAAGCCGATGCGACTCGGCTCGGCTGTTCATTCGTACCCGGCGGGCGCGATGGGAAATTGTACGGTTCGGTTCATGGTCGAGGCCCACCTGTTGTTCGGGACACACGCAGTCGCGGCGCCATCACTCCTCCGCGCTTGAATTCCAGAACGCCTGCCCCACGCCGGGCAAGCCTTCAATCTGACCCGTGACGCGGTCAAGCTCTTCGCCGACCACTGCGGTCGCGTACAACGTTGCTTCGATTTCGGCATCGGCCTGGCCGAAGGAATGCTGATGCACTTCGCGCACCGGGTAGGTCGCGGCCTCGAGGAGTTCGAGCAACGCCGCGCGCACGTCGGCCTGCGCTTCGCGCCGGCAGATGACGTAGACGGTGTAGGTCGCCTCGCTCGTCTCCTCGTTGACCGGCCGTCGATTGATGCGGTTGACCACCGGCCGCAGCAGCGTGTTGCTGGCGAGCACGAACAGCGCGGCGAGCAGTGCCTCCCCGATCAACCCCGCTCCCGCGCAGGCCCCCACGGCGCCCGAACCCCACAGCGTCGCCGCGGTATTCAGCCCCGTCACGTTGGCCCCTTCCTTCATGATCGCGCCCGCGCCAAGAAAGCCGATGCCCGATACGACATAGGCCACGACATGCACCGCGCCCTGGTTGCCGCCGTGGATCTCGAACAGCCGGTTGCCGAGGGACACGAAGATTGCCGCGCCCACTGCCACGAGGGTGTTCGTGCGCAGGCCTGCCGTGCGCTGGCGCATCTGGCGTTCGAGGCCGATCATCCCGCCCAGCGCGAAGGCCGTGACCAGACTCACCAGGGAGTTGACCAACGCAGCCGCGCTGAAGTTTTGAATTGCTTCCATCTTGTGGTCACCGCGTAAGGGGAGGACGAATATAGACGTCTTGTGTGACGGCGGTCGCCGCGACGTCACCGAGCCCGCGCACGAGCCGGCTCACAGCCACCCTCCCGACACGAGCGATCCCTGCAGTGCAGGCGCTGCCTGCCGACGGGAACCGCCGAAGGTCGCAAGCCTTTCTTGCCGGTGATGCCACGGCGACCAGTATGTCGAAGCGCCTGAAGTTGAGCCGAACTCGCCGGCTTGGCCGCTAGATGGGGCGGCATTGGGCGATTGCGCGATGCGACCGTGGCTGCGCGTGCTCCTCGCGGGTGTGCGGATAGCCACGAAATCGTTCGCATTCAGGTTGTCGGAGCAACGCGCTGCAGGCATGCATTCGGCGCCGGACAAGGGATGACCCGATACACGTTGGCTGTTTCGTCCGCAGCGAACAGAGTGGCACGCTGGAAGATCCATGGAGCGGAAAACGGCACATCCTGACGATCGCCAAGCGAACCCTGCAGCTCGCAATTCTTGGGTCGTCCGGCTCCGTCACGCCGCCAACAATATTGCGCGATTTGTGATGACCAATTCACAGACTGACCTTCAGTCCGCCCACTTTCTGCCGATGCAACAGCGATAGTTTGGCGTGGCGGCGTTCCTCGCCGCAACGACCCGGAGCACAGCACGTCGGCGGCACGGCTCCATTCGGCATCGAGATGAACAAGTCGTGAATCACGGAAGAGAACCGATGAGAATACTGGGACAGAGAATCACGGACGGCCAGGCAAAGGGGCCGATCAACGACGTTCGCTCCCCGGCAACACGCAACGCCACGCACGGGCAGCGACGGAGGGCCTTCCGGGTCGCCTTGGTGTTCGCCTTGATGACCATCGCGTTGGCCCCATTCGCCAGCACGCGACTGGGAATGTTCCAGGCCTTCTTCCCGTCCTACCAAACCGCGGTCATCCTCTCGTACTTGATCGTCGGCTACCTGATGCAGGGGCTGTACCAGGCCACGCGCACGAAGTCGCTGCTGCATCTCAGTTCAGGCAGTTTCTTCACCGCTGGAATCCTGATCCTTCAGCTCCTGGCCTTTCCGGGCGCCTTTGCCGAGAAGGGCCCGTTGATCGGCGGATCGCAAACCATGATCTGGCCCATGACGTCCTGCCTGTGATGGACTCCGGTGGCGATTTCAGCAGGATCAACAGCTCTGGCATGGCGCCGGGACTGGAGGTCTTGCTGCTGATCTCTCTGGTTGCCCTGTGGTCGGTCAGTGGGTTCAAGAAGGTCTTGCATGTCTGGCTTGGTTTGACCTTGGTGGCGCTGCTGTGTGACAACGCCATCACGATGCTTGGTACGACGAGGCTGTCCGTGGGCTGGTACGCCGGGCGCTTCGGTGCCCTTGCTTCGGCGTTCATCGTTCCGCTGCTCTATCTTCGCGAAATCAAACTGTCGTATGTCCGTGCGGCGGGTACCGCGGAAATGCTCGCCGAGGCCAATGTGGATCTCACGGTTCAAGTGGAGCGAGGCCGACATGACCCGCTCACCGGTCTTCCGGGCCGCGCCCTGTTCATGGATCGATCCGTGGCTCTGCTGGCCGCCAGCGTCGAGAGCAACACGGGGTTCGCAACATTGTTCATCGATCTGGATGGGTTCAAGGAGGTCAACGACAAGTTTGGCCATGACCGCGGCAACATCGTGCTGAAACGGGTTGCAGAAATCCTGCGGTCGGAGCTACGCGCGTCGGACATTGCCGGGCGACTGGGCGGGGACGAATTTGCTGCGTGTCTTGACGCACCGGCAGACATGTCGCTGGTCATCGCCACCAAGATCGCTCACCGCATCGTGGATAAGATCGGCCTCATCGGACAGGGAATCGGAGCAAGCGTCGGCATCAGCGTCTCCCGTGAAAGCGTCGATCTTGCGCTGAATGAAGCCGACGAGGCGATGTACGCATCGAAGAAGAGCGGCAAGAGTCGCAGCACCGTCTACGGCACCAAGCCGACGCTCGCATTTTCCGCGTGAGCGCGTTGGCCAGGTACAGAAATTGGCGGCAACCGATATCTGCCACTGACCGACGACGAGCAATCCCTGTGTAGATGAGAAGGTGTGGTCGTCATGCGCTTTCTGACGCCGCGATTGAGCGCGCTGTCAGGCGCGAACCGGTGCCTTGGGAAGGCCGCCAAGACAGTTCCGGCAGCTTGCGGCGTCAGAACCAGACTGGGCCCTGCAGACGCCTGCAGGCACCGGCAAGCAGGTCGACCAGCGATTCATCTGCAGACGAGGTCGGTCCGGCTTCGTTGGCGGCAATCGTTGCTTGATGAATCCGTCGCCGAACGGCTTCATGTTGGCGCCGATGTCGGGAGCGAAATGCCCGAGCGCCACGCCCAGCAGGATGCCGATGATGACCTGGACGTACAGGCGGCGAAGGAGCGGCTGCTTCTCCGCGAAGGTGATCGAGTCCATTTCCATGGTTGTCTCCGAGTCGGAACGATGCGGTCGTCCGCGGCCAGGAGGGATGTCGAGGTGGTCGACGTGGACGACCCGATGCCGCCTTCGATGGCTGCGACGTCAGGCGGCCAGTTCCTTCATGACCTTGATGAGGTCGGCCTTGCCTTCGAACCCGATGCCGGGCAGGTCGGGCATCGTGAGGTAGCTGTTCTCGACCTTGACGCCGTCGGGGAAGCCCCCGAACGGCTGAAACAAGTCAGGGTAGGACTCGTTGCCGCCCAGCCCGAGGCCGGCCGCGATGTTGAGCGACATCTGGTGGCCGCCGTGCGGGATGCAGCGGCTGGCCGACCAGCCGTGTTCCTTGAGCATGTCCAGCGTGCGCAGGTACTCGACCAGGCCGTAGCTCAGCGCACAGTCGAACTGCAGCCAGTCGCGGTCCGGGCGCATGCCGCCATAGCGAATCAGGTTGCGTGCGTCCTGCATCGAGAACAGGTCCTCGCCGGTCGCCATCGGGTTCTTGTAGTACTGGCGCAGCGTGGCCTGCAGCTCGAAGTCGAGCGGATCACCCGGCTCCTCGTACCAGAACAGGTCGTACTGCGACAGCGCCTTGGCGTACTGGATCGCGGTGTCGAGGTCGAAGCGGCCGTTCGCGTCGACGCACAGCTTCTGGCCGTCCTGCAGGACTTCCATGACGGCGTCGATGCGGCGAAGGTCCTCGTCGAGCGAGGCGCCACCAATCTTCTTCTTGACGACGGTGTAGCCGCGATCGATGTAGCTGCGCATCTCGTCCTGCAGCTTCTTGTAGTCCTGGCCGGGGTAGTAGTAGCCGCCGGCCGCGTAGACGAAGATCTTGCGATCGGGCTTGCCGTCGCCGTAGCGGTCGGCGAGGAGCTGGAACAGGGGCTTGCCCTCGATCTTGGCGACGGCGTCCCAGACGGCCATGTCGATCGTGCCGATCGCCACCGAGCGCTCGCCGTGGCCGCCCGGCTTCTCGTTGGTGAACATCGCGTTCCAGATCTTGTGCGGGTCGAGGTTGTCGCCCGTGTCGTCGACCAGCGAAGCCGGATCCGCCTCCATGATGCGCGGGATGAAGCGCTCGCGCATCAGCTTGCCCTGGCCGTAGCGGCCGTTCGAGTTGAAGCCGTAGCCCACGACCGGCTTGCCGTCGCGGATCACGTCCGTGATGACCGCCACCAGGCTGAGCGTCATCTTGCTAAAGTCGATGTAGGCGTTGCGGATGGGCGAGCTGATGGGCAGGGTCTTCTCGCGGATTTCGACGATCTTCATGGCTGTCTCCGAGGGTGTTTCAACTGCGAGCCTGAATGTTCCGAGGGTTCGGCATTTCCCGCCAATGCTCATTTCCTCACCTTCTATGCGCTGGACGAACCGCTCATGAATCTGACCTGGCTAGAGGACTTCCTGGCGCTTGCCGCGTCCGGCAACTTCTCGCGCGCCTCCGAGGAGCGGCACAGTTCGCAGCCGGCGTTCAGCCGCAGGATCCGCAGCCTCGAGGAATGGATCGGCGCCGACCTGTTCGACCGGAGCCGCCAGCCCGCCCAGCTGACGGACGTCGGGGAATGGTTCGTCGGCATCGCCGAGGAGATGCTGGCGCGCGTCGCGAAGTTGCCCGGCGAGGCCAAGCTCATGGCAGATGCCAACGCCTCGACGCTGCGCATCGCATCCACCCACGCCCTGTCATTCACGTTCCTGCCGCGCTGGCTTCACAACCTGGGGCCGGCCAGCACCGTCGGGCAGATCCAGATCATGTCCGACGTCCTTCTGCGCTGCGAGGCGCTGATGGAGCAGAGCAAGGTGCAGTTCGTGATGAGCCACGCCCACGCCGCGTCGATCGGCGTCCTCGACGGGGAGGGCTATCGGTCCACCCGGGTGGGCGACGACCTGATGGTTCCGGTCTCTCGACCCGATGCCAACGGCGCGCCGATTCACCGGCTCGACGCGCCTGGCGGTGCGACCGTGCCCGCCCTCCTGTACAGCGAAGAGTCCGGCCTGGGACGAATCCTTCGCGCGGTGCTCGGCCGCCGGCTCGAACGCCTGCCGTTGCATGCGGACTTCACGGCCCATGCCGCGTCCGTCCTGCGGACTATGGCGCTCGACGGCCGCGGGCTGGGCTGGTTGCCCCGCACCTTGGTGGACGACGATCTGAAGGTTGGCCGCCTGGTCGCCGCGGCCGACGAGGAGTGGAGAGTTCCACTGGAGATCAGGCTCTATCGCGAGCGTGCGCCGATCGGCAAAGCCGCTGAAGCCTTTTGGAGTGCGGTCACTGGGGAGCGAGCTGCGAACGCACGGTAACGGTACCGTGCTCACGCCACCCCCGTCGGAGTTCGATCGCCGGCGCTGAGCTATTGGGTTCTCGCGTCCGCATTGCGCGGCCACTGAGCGGCCGTTGACCGCCACCAGGCGCGCTCCCGCCATCGCGGGCTAGGCATCGGCGCTGCAGCTTTGAGGCGGCACTTGCATTCAATCAATGATTCAACGATACTTGAATAATGGAAGAGCAAAATGTCATTCGCTCCCTCGCCGCCCTGGCCCACGCCCATCGCCTGCAGGTCTTTCGCGCGCTCGTCGTCGCCGGCCCGCAAGGCATGACCCCGGGCGTCATGGCCGAGGGCGTGGGGATCGCGCCGACGTCGCTGTCTTTCCACCTCAAGGAACTCATGAACGCCGGCTTGGTGACGCAAGAACGCCAGGGTCGCAACCTGGTCTATCGCGCCGCGTACGACCAGATGAACGAACTCCTGGGGTACCTCACCGAAAACTGCTGCGCTGGCGCCGATTGCGCCGTCGGAGCCCCCGCGGCAGCCTGCGGCTGCTGATCCCTGCACCACTGGAGATCACCATGAAGCGTTTCCACGTCCATGCCCACGTCGAAGACCTGCAAGCCAGCATCGCCTTCTATTCGAAGATGTTTGCCGCCGAGCCGGCGCGCGTCGAGGGTGACTACGCCAAGTGGATGCTCGAAGACCCTCGTATCAACTTCGCGATCTCGACCCGCGGCGACAAGCTGGGCGTGGATCACCTGGGCATCCAGACCGACACCGAGGAAGAACTGGCGACGCTGAAGGCGCAGGCCGAAGCGGCCGACATGACCCTGCAGGACGTCGGCGAGACCACCTGCTGCTACGCGCGCAGCGACAAGTATTGGGTGACCGACCCGCAGGGCATTGCCTGGGAGCAGTTCCACACGCTGGGCAACATCCCCGTGTTCGGCGAGAAGACGCCCAAGGGCCAGGAACAGGCCTCCGCGTGCTGCGCTGGCAAAGCTCCGCGCGGCAAGGCCATTGGCATCCCCGTCACCGGCGCGCCCGCGGCCGCCTGCTGCTGATCGAGCAGGCCCGCTGAAGGAGAGCACCATGAAGCGTTTTCACGTTCATGTTCACGTCAAGGATCTGACCGAAAGCATCGGGTTTTACTCGAACCTGTTCGGCAGATCTCCCGCGCGTCGCGAGCCGGACTACGCCAAGTGGATGCTGGATGACCCTCGCGTCAACTTCGCTATCAGCACCGGTAGCGACAGTCTCGGCGTCGACCACCTAGGTGTCCTGCAACTGCCTCTCGACCAGATGAAAGATGACGAGTTGCAGGCTGCGCTGACCGCGATGGCCCACAGCTGACCATGACGATCAGCTCCAATCAAAAGCTGGGTGCCGAGGCGCTCGGCACCGCCTTGCTGCTTGCCGTCGTGATCGGGTCCGGGATCATGGCCGAGCGGCTCGCCGGCGGCAATGTCGCCATCGCCCTTATCGCCAATACGCTGGCGACCGTGGGCGGCCTGTACATCCTGATCGAGGTGTTCGGGCCGATCAGCGGCGCGCACTTCAACCCGGCGGTCTCGCTCGTGATGGCGCACCGGCGCGAGCTGCCCTGGTCGCTGGTGCCGGGCTACGTCATCGCGCAACTGCTCGGCGCCATGCTGGGCGCCTGGTTGGCGCACGCCATGTTCGACATGCACGTCCTGCAGTTCTCGACCAAGGTGCGCGCCGGCAACGGGCAGTGGATCGCCGAAGGCGTCGCGACCTTCGGTCTGCTGCTCGTCATCCTGCGGGCGCCGGCCGCGCGCGTCGCCGCCATGGTCGCCGCCTACATCGGCGCGGCGTACTGGTTCACGGCCTCGACCTCTTTCGCCAATCCCGCCGCCGCTTTCGGTCGCATGTTCAGCGACAGCTTCGCCGGCATCGCGCCCTCGAGCGTCCCTGGATTCGTGTTGGCCGAGCTGGTCGGCGCCGCCTTGGCAGTGGGTGTGCACCACTTCTTCAAGGGCGTGCCTGTGGCGCCGATCGTTGAACCGGCTCCACAGGAAGCCTCGAATGTCTGACGTCACCATCTTCCACAACCCGGACTGCGGGACTTCGCGCAACGTCCTGGCGTTGATCCGCCACGCCGGAATCGAGCCGAATGTCATCGAGTACTTGAAGACGCCACCGTCCGCGCCGGAAATCCGGTCGCTTCTGGCGGCGATGGGCATGACCGTGCGGCAACTGCTGCGCGAGAAGGGAACGCCCTACGCGGAACTGGGGCTGGGCGACCCGAAGTGGACGGACGACGAGCTCCTCGATTTCATTGCGCGCTTCCCGATCCTGATGAACCGGCCGATCGTCGAGACCCCGCTGGGCGTCAAGCTGTGCCGGCCATCGGAAGCCGTGCTGGAACTGCTGCCGGTCGGCAAGCTGCCGCCGTTCACCAAGGATGATGGCGAGGTCGTCGTTGACGATGGGAAGCGCCGTGCCTGATCTGGATTTCACGTTCCCGGCCCTCGACTCGGATCTGTTCAGGAAGCCGACCCAGGATGACTTGTCGGTGCGCCGTCCGTCGATCCATGCGCCGCGCTTCCTCATGCTCTACGGATCCCTGCGCGAGCGTTCCTACAGCCGCCTTCTCACCTACGAGGCAGCGCGCCTGCTGACTGCTCTGGGTGGCGACGTCAAGATCTTCGACCCGACCGGCCTGCCGCTGCCCGATGGCGCGCCGGACACGCATCCGAAGGTTCAGGAACTGCGCCAGCTCGCGGAATGGTCGGAGGGCATGGTCTGGTGCTCGCCGGAGCGCCATGGCGCGATGACCGGCATCCTGAAGGCGCAGATCGACTGGATTCCGCTCTCGGTCGGAGCCGTGCGTCCGACCCAAGGCAAGACGCTTGCGGTGATGGAGGTGTCGGGCGGGTCGCAGTCGTTCAACGCGGTCAACCAGATGCGCGTGCTCGGACGCTGGATGCGGATGATCACGATCCCGAACCAGTCGTCGGTCGCCAAGGCGTTCAACGAGTTCACCGAGGACGGGCGCATGAAGCCGTCGGCCTTCTACGACCGCGTCGTCGACGTCATGGAAGAGCTGTTCAAGTTCACGCTGCTGACGCGAGACGTCAGCCCCTTCCTCGTCGACCGGTACAGCGAGCGCAAGGAAGACGCCGAGGCGCTGTCCAGGCGCGTGAACCAGCGCGCCATCTGACCGAGCGACGATGCTGACCTTCCGACCGGCAACCGACGACGACTGGCCCGCGATCGAGGCGCTGCTGGCCCGAAGCGCGCTGCCGCTGGATGGTGCGCGCGAACACCTCGGCGCGTTCCTCCTGGCCCTGGACGATGGCGCCCTGGTGGCGACCGCTGCCATCGAGACATACGGAACGGCGGGAATGCTGCGCTCCGTGGCCGTCTCTGAAAGTCACCGCGGTCGGGGAGTTGGCGATGCGGTCGTTCGTCTCATGATCATCGAGGCGCGACGCCGCGACGTGCGAACGCTCCACCTTCTGACGACGACCGCCGAGGACTACTTCAGTCGACGTGGATTCGTCTTGGCGTCACGAGCCAATGCGCCCGGCGAGCTGCAAGCCTCGGCGGAGTTCAGAGGCGCCTGTCCCGCGTCGGCGACGTTCATGACGATGACCGTGTCGTCGGCGCCGTGAGTGCCGCGCCGATTCGTGTCATCGCCGGACTGGGCACGACGCAGACGCTGGCATGGGCATCGACCTACTACCTGCCCGCCATGCTGGCCACGCCGATCGCACGCGACCTGGGCGTGTCCGCATCGACGGTCTTCGCAGCGTTCTCGACCGCATTGATCTTGTCCGCGTTGCTCGGGCCGCGAGCCGGCCGGGCCATCGACCGCTGGGGCGGTCGCCCGGTCTTGATCTCCACCAGCCTGGTCTTTGCGCTCGGACTCGGGCTGCTCGGTTTGTCCCGGAGCGTCGCGAGCCTGTTCGGCGCCTGGCTCGTGATCGGCGTGGGCATGGGTACCGGCCTGTACGAGGCGGCGTTCTCGACGCTCGTCCGCCTCTACGGCCGCGACGCGCGCGGCGCCATCACCGGTATCACGCTCATCGCCGGCTTCGCCAGCACGGTGGGATGGCCGCTGTCGACCCTCATGGTCACGCACATCGGCTGGCGTGCCGCCTGCTTCACATGGGCTGGGGCGCATCTGTTGGTGGGACTGCCGCTGAATGCACTTCTCCCGTCGGTGCGAACCGCTGTGTCCGCAGCCGCTGCGCCTTTGACCGCCGAATCCACGACAGGCTCGGACGAACCGCAATTGCGCGCCACGCTCGCGCTGTCGTTCGTCTTCGCTGCGACTTGGTTCATCAGTACGGCGATGGCTGCTCACCTGCCTCGCCTGCTGCAGGCGGCAGGCGTCAGCCTCGCGGGGGCGGTGCTGGTGGGATCCTTGATCGGGCCAGCGCAGGTCGGCGCGCGAGTCCTGGAGTTCGGCTTCCTGCGTCGCGTCCATCCGCTCCTGTCCGCGCGCATCGCGGCGGCGCTTCATCCGGCGGGCGCGGCGCTGCTGTTCGTTTTCGGGGCGCCCGCCGCCGTCGTGTTCGGCCTGCTGCACGGCGCGGGCAACGGCATCCTGACGATCGCGAAGGGCACGTTGCCATTGGTCATCTTCGGCACGCATGGGTACGGCGGCCGTCAAGGCTTGCTGACGGTGCCTGCTCGCGTCGCCCAGGCCATGGCGCCGTGGATCTTCGGCCTCTGCCTGGATCGCTGGGGCGTTGGCGCGCTCGCCGTATCCGGGCCGGTGGGCCTTCTTGCGCTTGGCGCGCTGTACCTACTGCCCAAGGTCGACGATCGCGCCTGAGGCATGCTTCGTGCATGTGCTTCCAGCCCTCAACCAGGAGCTTGCCATGGAGATCCGCAGCGCCACACCCGACGATGCCGACGCGATCCAGGCCATCTACGCGCCAGTCGTCCGCGACACGACCATCTCCTTCGAGTTGGAGCCTCCGACGGTCGAGCAGATGCGAAACCGCATCGTGGCGACGACACCGAGCCTCCCCTGGCTGGTCGGCATCGACGATGCAGGAACCGTCATCGGCTATGTCTACGCGGGCAAGCATCGCGAGCGCGCCGCGTACCAATGGGCGATCGACGTCACCGCCTACGTACACTCGAACCATCGTGGCCAGGGGGTCGGCAAGGCGCTCTACGAACGGATGTTCGGCCTGCTGACGGCAGCAGGCTACTGCCAGGTATTCGCCGGAATCGCCCTGCCGAACGCAGCAAGCGTCGCCTTACATGAGTCCGTCGGCTTCGCGCAGATCGGCGTGTACAGGAATGTTGGCTTCAAACACGGAGCTTGGCATGACGTCGCGTGGTGGCAGAAGGAGCTCCAGCTTCCCGTAGCGCCGAAGAAGCCGCAACAGCCCATGTCTAACTTCTGACCCGCGGGTCGTCAAAGGTCAACCCGGCGTCCGATTGGCCGCGCCCAGCGGACATACCCAGCCAAATTCGCCGCTGCGTTGCAGCCTTCCCGCCTTGTGGCTGCAATGTCCGGTCTGCGCGCGCACGGTGGCCGGCAGGCGTCCGAGCCCGAAATCTGATGACGTCCGCTGTCAGAGAACTGCAGTCGTAAACCGCGTCCCGCGGGGGGAAAGTCGGCCGGCGAGGACTCTGTTGACGCAGTTTGAACGACCGCGTGCACGGTCACCTCATCGAACGTCCGCTTGCGGGCGGCTCGGGTGTCGCTGATCGACCCGAAGCGGAAATCGATGCGTTGCGATTGACTGCCGACAAGCAGACATGGGGGGTGACTGCCCGGCCTTCCGCAACCGTAACCTGGCGAACGCCTGCGAGTTCATTTCGGCCGTACTTCGCCTGGGCCTGACTTCCACGGTTGTCCGTCGTCGCGTGAAAACGCCCAGGGCAGACCGGCCTTCAGCTGGATGTGAGCGCCCCAACCGTAGTTGATGTCGGGGTCAGGTGTGGCGATATCCCGGCGTCGGGCCGTGCGCGATGAAATCGCGCCGATATTGATTTCCCAGTGACCGTCACCGGGGGGTGTCTGGGTCGTCGGTGACCATTGGCGGGCCGCCTTGCGCGAGTGCCGACCCCATCAGGATCGAGAGGGTGCAGCGCGTGAATAGGCGAGGCCATGTGGGGTGTCGCATTGAGCTCTCCTTGAGCTTGTGGAGGGGGCGAATCAATCGCGGGATGCGGAATTGGGGTGCCTCTGCGTCATCGAAGCCTGCCTCACTTCGTCGCGCGGCAACCCGGCCTTGGTGCCAACGACTTGGCTCAACCAACCCTGTTTGGAAAGGGCAAATCTAGTGATCTGAAAAAGTGATCGTGATAGCTAAATCGTCTCTGTTCCGCGCTTGACTTGGCTCATACCATGCGTCAACAAATCTTCACGAGGCTGTAATCTGTCTATGGAAATCCGCTCCGCTTCGCTTCTCAAGGGCAGTGCCGGTACCGCACGCGAATTGACCAGCTTTCATTTCGGCCAGCCGGGAAAGCAGAAGATCTACATTCAGGCCGCCCTGCATGCGGATGAGACGCCCTCAATGCTTGCGGCCCTGCAACTGAAGCAGCGGCTGGTGGCGCTGGAAGAGCAAGGTGCCATTGCTGCGGAAATCGTGCTGGTGCCCGTGGCCAATCCAATCGGTCTGGACCAGACATTGCTGGGCCAGTTCATCGGCCGTTTCGATCTGGAGACCGGACAAAACTTCAACCGCGATTTCCCCATCTTCGATCACGTCAACGTCAGCAAGAACCTGGGCGCCGATCCCGAAGAGAACAAGAAGATCGTCCGCGCAGCGCTGAAGCAGAAGCTTGATGCCATGCAGCCTAGGACCGAGTTCGATGCGTTGCAGATCCATCTCCTCAAACTCTCGATCGACGCCGATGTGGTGCTCGATCTGCACTGCTCGTTGGAAGCCTGCATGCATCTGTATGCCAGCTCCGCGCAGTGGGACCAGGTGGAGCCCCTGGCTCGCTATATCGGTGCCGAGGCTTCGCTGCTGGCCACCGACTCAGGCGGTGCCTCCTTCGACGAGACACACAGCCTTTTTTGGTCCCGCCTGCGTGGGGCCGTGAGCGAGGCGACGCCGGTTGCGGATGGCTGCGTGGCCGTCACGATTGAATGCCGGGGCCAACGGGATGTGTCCTACGAATCGGCCAATGCCGATGCCGAGGCCATCATTGATTACCTGCGCTGGCGCGGCGCAATCGATGGCGAGTGGCGCCCCATGCCGCCTCTGATCGCACAGCCGACCGCGCTCAATGGCAGCGAGCAATTCTATGCTCCGCTCAGCGGCGTGCTGGTTCACCGGGCGGCCATTGGAGCGCTCATCGAAAAGGGCGATGCCCTCTTCGACATCATCGATCCGATCAGCAACCAGACCACGACGATCCGCAGCAGCACCCGCGGCGTGTTCTACATGCGGCGGGCCATCCGCTATGTCCACGCGGGCAATCCGATTGGCCGCGTCAGCGGTACGGTGCCCATCCGCAGCGGCAGGCTCATCGGTCTTTGAGGTCTGTTTTTCGGGGTAGTTCTTTTATATCAATCAACCAGGCATGTGCGCATCGCTAGCCATGTCGATTTCCGAGGAGCTGAAATGGGTAGAAGGAACAAGATGATTCCGGTTCGCACGACTCTGGCCATGGCTGCAGCCCTGGCCTTGGTGACAGACGGCGCTTGGGCGCAAGCCGATGCTGCACAGCAGGAACCCATTCGCGTGGAAATTACGGGGTCCTCCATCAAGCACATCGATGGCGAGACTGCCTCGGCCGTACAGGTCATCACCCATGAGGAGATCGAACGCAGCGGTTCCACCACGGCGGCCGAACTGCTGGCCAAGGTCTCGGCCAGTGCCGCGGCATTGACCGACGGTTCCAGCTTCACCGACGTACCGGGCCAGCGCGGCTTCAGCGGTGCGAATCTGCGCGGCGCAGGCGTGTCTTCCACCCTGATCCTGCTCAACGGCCGGCGCCTGGCCAATTTCGCCTCGCCCGGCAGCGCTTCCGGCGTGGATCTGAATGTGATTCCGGCGGCCGCCATTGCCCGCGTAGAAGTACTCAAGGACGGCGCTTCTGCCATCTATGGCGCGGACGCCATCGGCGGCGTGATCAACTTCATCACCCGTAGCGACTATGAGGGCGGCGATCTGTCCGTCTACAGCTATGCCACCCAGCACGGCGGCGCGGGCAAGCGCTCGGCCACGCTGTCTGGCGGCATCGGCAATCTCGGCACCGACCGCTACAACCTGATGGCCGTGTTGGACTACCAGGCCACCGATGCTTTGAGCGCCACGCAGCGCAGCTGGGTGGGCTCGGCCTTCGAGCCGGACATCAACCTGGACGTCAGCAGCTCCAACACCTTCCCGGCCAATGTGCGCCAAACCAATGCGAGTGGCTCGCCCACCGGCCCTCGCATGAATCCCAGCGTGCCCAATTGCAATCCACCGAGTACGGTGTACGAACCGACCAGTTTTGTAGGGGGCGCCGCTTGCTTGTACGACTACATGCACGCAACGCAAATCTTCCCCGAGTCCAAGCGTACCTCGTTGATCGCGCGTGGCCAGTTCGCGGTGGATACGGACAACACCCTGTATGCCGAGGTACTGCTCAACCAGACCGACACGACCTACCGAATCAGCCCTGCGACCCTGACCGATCTCAACTATCCCGTGGGTGGTCCTTACTACCCCACCGCCCTGTTTCCGACCAACCAGACGCCGTTGCGCGTGAGCATGCGCTTGGAAGTACTGGGGCCGCGTACCAATGAAATCGACGCCAACGCCCAGCGCTTCGTGGTCGGCGCCAAAGGCACCCTGGCAGGCTGGGACTACGACACGGCGCTCAACCACAGTGTCAATACCGTCGATGACATCTACCTCGGTGGTTATGTGAACACAGACGCATTCAATGCGGCCTTCCTGAGCGGTCAAGTCAATCCTTTCGGGCCCACTGGCACAACAGGCATGGCGATGCTGAATGCTGCCAAGGTCAGCGACAAGGCGCGCCACTCGGTGGGCACGACCGACTCCTTCGACATCAAGGGTTCGCACGATCTGTTTGACATGGCCGGCGGCATGGCAGCAATCGCCCTGGGTTTGGAAACCCGTCACGAAGGCATGCAGTTCACGCCTTCGGCGCTGCTCGCATCCGGCGAGCTGCGCGGCGATCCGGCCACCACGGCCTTCAGTGGTGCGCGCCAGGTCGATGCGGCCTATGCCGAGCTGAGCTTGCCGGTGATCAAGAAATTGGACCTGCAACTGGCGCTGCGTGAAGACCACTACAGCGACTTCGGCAACACCACGAACCCCAAGGTCGGCCTGCGCTGGGCCCCCGCCAAGCAGGTGGTGGTGCGCGGCTCCTACAGTACCGGCTTCCGTGCGCCGTCCATGGCGGATCTGTACACCCCGGCCACGCTGGACACCACCAACGGCGTCTACAACGACCCGCTGGGCTGCATCAAGACCGCCACTGTCGACAATACTCAGAACCCCGACTACTGCGGCATCAACCCGAACAAGCTGGACGGCGGCAATGCCAAGTTGAAGCCGGAGACGTCGAGGCAGGGCTCGATGGGCATCGTCTTCGAACCCAATGCTTCGCTGACCGCCTCGCTGGACTATTGGCGCATCCAGAAGTCGAATGTGATCCTCTCGCCCGAAGGCTCGTACTTCAGTGATCCGACGCTGAATGCCGCCTACATCACCCGTGGCCCGGCCGATCCGACGCTGGGCGGCATTCCCGGCCCCATCACGCAGATCGATTCGCGCCTTCGCAATGACGGCACGCTCGCTACCTCGGGGCTGGATGTCAACGTGGCCTGGCGCGCGCCGGCCAACAATCTCGGCAAGTTCGCCGTGACGCTCAATGGCACGTACACGCTCAGCTACAAGTCGCAGGAAACGGGCGGCCCGCTGCTCAGCGGCGTGGGCGCCTATGTGAACGACCAGGTGATCCAACGCTGGCGCCACACGCTGAGCTTCGACTTCGATCGAGGCCCCTGGAGCGCCACGCTGCAACAGACCTTCTCTTCGGGTTACGCCGACCAGAACCTGATGCCCGACGGCTCTGTTCACCATGTGGCGGCGTACACGCTGTGGGACTTCTCGTCGAGCTATGCGGTGAGCATGGCGCTGCGCCTGCGCGCCGGCATCAAGAATCTGTTCGACACCAACCCTCCGCGTTCGAACCAGATCTACAGCTTCCTGGCCGGCTATGACCCGACCTACACGGACCCGCGTGGCCGTGCGTTCTACTTGTCGGCCAACTACAAGTTCAAGTAAGCCGCTGAGTCGGCCCGGTGTACCTTGCGGGACGCCGGGATTCACGAGGATTCGAGACAAGACCCATGATGAAGCTTCGCCTTCTTTCCATTGCCCTGGGCGCCATGGCCCTGAGCGGAGCCCTGCACGCGCAGGGTTCGCCTGAGACCTATCACCTCGAAAAGGCCGTCACCATTCCCGGCAGCGCCACCGGCTGGGACTATCACGCACTGGACCAGGCGCGGGGCCGCATCTTCATCGCCCATCGAGGTGATGGCCTGCAGGTCTATGACATCAAGGCCGCAGCCTTCGTCACCACGCTGACCGACTCCAAGGGAACCAACACCGCTGCGCTGGCGCCCGAATTTGACCTCGGCATCGCCGGCACCACCGATGGCGACGTCATCGTGTTCACGCCCTCGACCCTGAAGACGGTGAAACGCTACAAAAGCACGACCGACGGCTTCGATGGCGCCGCCTACGAGCCGCTGAGCAAGCGTTTCGTCCTCGTTGGCGAGGCTGATGAAAAGGCCAGGCGCACGCCGGTGCTGTTTTTCGACGCACGCACGGGCGAGCCTGCCGGCACGCTGATGCTGGACAGCGCCAAGGTCGATGCCCCGCGCGCGGACGGCAAGGGTCACATTTTCCTGCCGCTGCGCGATCGCAACGCAGTGGCGATACTTGACGCCGCGCCAACGCCCAAAGTCAGAGCCATACTGCCTTTGCACGGCTGCGTCAAACCAGCGGCACTGGAGCTGGATCGCGCCACCCAGCGCATCTTCGTCGGCTGTCGGGGCGATACGAAATCGGCGCCTGCGCTGGCCGTGTTGGACGCTGGCACCCGCAAGCAGATCGCAACGCTGCCGATTGGACATGGTGTCGACGAGGTGCTGTTCGACGCCAGGGCTCAAGCCATCATCAGCGCCAACGGCGATGAGGGCAGCATGACCGTGATCCGTCGACTGCCGCAAGATCGTTACCGCGTCACCGCCACCATCGGCACGCGCCCCCGCGCCCGTACCGGGGTGATCGATGCCGACACCGGGAAGATCTATCTCGTGACCGCCGAATACATCGACACCTATCCCGAAGGCAAGGAGGTCGAGACGGCGTATCGGCCCGACACCTTCACCGTCCTGACCTACGCGCCTTGAGATTCATGCAATCCAAAAAGTGGAGTCGGGTGCTCGCCGCTGCGCTGCTCATGGCCAGCCCCTGGGCTTTGGCGGAAAACGGCGGCTCGGACAGCATGCTGCGTGTACGGCTGAGCTCCGACATCCGCTCGACCGACCCTGGCACCAACCGGGATGACAACACGGACGCGGTGGTGCAACACGTGGTCGAAGGCCTGGTAGCGCTGCGGGAGGACACGACGGTCGGCCCCATGCTGGCCTCGAAGATCGACGTGTCCAGCGACGGCCTGCGCTACACCTTCACCCTGCGCGAAGGCGTGCACTTTCACAATGGCGCGCTGCTCACGGCCGCCGATGTCGTGTGGGCCTGGCATCGCTATCTCGATCCGGCCACCGGCTGGCGCTGCCTGAATGATTTCGACGGGCGAGGCTTGACCAAGCTTCTGTCTGTCGAGGCGACAAATCCACACACCGTGGTCTTCACGCTCGAGCGCCCGACCAATTTGCTGCTGGCCACCATGGCGCGCACCGACTGCGGCGGCACGGCCATTGTGCACCGCAGCTCGGTTGGACCGGACGGCAAATGGATCGCACCGATCGGCACCGGGCCTTTCCGCTTTGTCGACTGGAAACGCGGCCAGTACATCGACCTTGCGCGCTTCGCGGGCTATGCCTCGCTGCCCGGTGAACGCGACGGCTATACCGGCGGCAAGAAGGCCGAGGTGGACAGGCTGCGCTTCATGGTGATTCCCGATGAAGTGACCGGCAAGACCGCGCTCTTCAGCGGCGCGATCGACGTGTTCAACGAAGCCCGCAGCGGCGATGTGGGCGAGATCCGCAAGAACCCCGGCACCACCATCGCCATGGCGCCGGCCATGGACATGTTTGCCCTCCTGATCCAGACCCGCGACCCGCTGCTGAAGGACGCACGCATTCGCAAGGCCCTGGCCCTTTCGCTCGATACCGGCGATATCGCCTGGGCCGTGACAGAGGGGGCGAGCAAAGTCAACAACTCGGTCATACCGGGAAGCAGCCCCTATTACGACGCTGTCCAGGCCACGGGTTTCAAGCGCAATCTTGCCGAGGCCAGGAAGCTGCTGGCGCAGGCCGGCTACAAGGGCCAGCCGATCAAGCTGATCACCAACAAGCGCCATTCGGAGTGCTTCGATTCAGCCGTTCTGATCCAGGCCATGGCCGCCGAGGCCGGCATCGTGATCGAGCTGGAAGTGCTGGACTGGGCCACGCAACTGGACCGCTATGCCAAGGGCCGCTACCAGACCATGGCCTTCAACTACTCGGCCCGTTTCGATCCTTCGTTCAGCTATGAAATGGTGTCCGGCAACAAGGACAAGCAGCCGCGCAAGATCTGGGACGACCCGCAGGTGGAGTCCTTGCTGGCGCGATCCACGCAGACGCTGGATCATGCCCTGCGCCAAGCCCTGTTCGACCAGCTGCATCGCAAGATGCTGGAGGACGTGCCCTTGATCGTGCTGTTCAACAGCTCGGATACGGTGGGCCTGCGCCGCAGCGTTGTCGGCTTCAAGCCTTGGGCGCCGGCCAAGCCGCGCTTGTGGAATGTCCGCGTCCTAACCCAAAAGGCCGACTGACCATGCTTGCCTATATCGCACGCCGCATCGCGCAGGCCGTCCCCACGCTGCTGCTGGTTGCCATCGCGGTGTTCACGCTGATTCATCTGATCCCTGGCGACCCGGCTCAGTTGATGCTGGGCGATGCTGCGGACGACAACACGGTGGCGGCGCTGCGTACGCAGCTGGGGCTGGATCAGCCGCTGCAGCTGCAGTTCGTGCATTGGCTGGGTCAGATCGCGCGCGGCGACTTCGGCCAATCGATCAGCATGGGCGTGCCGGTGTTGCCGCTGGTGCTGGAACGCTTCGAGGTCAGCGCCACTATCGTGCTGATCGCCGTCGGGCTGGCCACCTTGATCGCGGTACCGGCCGGCCTTGTCGCGGCATGGAAGCAGAACGAGAAGGTGGACGTGATGATCGTCGCCGGCGCAGCCCTGCTGATGTCCATTCCCAGCTTCTGGTTGGGCCTGCTCTTGCTGCTGCTGTTCGGGCTCAAGCTGGGTTGGTTGCCGGTGGTGGGCTACGTGGCCTTCTCCGAGAATTTCTCCGCAGCGCTGCTCTATATCTTCCTGCCGGTGCTGACCCTGGTGATGATTGAGAGCGGTGTGCTCACACGCATGACGCGGGCTAGTGCCATCGAAGTGCTGTGTCTGGAGTACGTGACCCATGCGCGGGCCAAGGGCTTGTCGGAGCGCGCCGTTCTGCTTCGCCATGTGCTGCCCAATGCCTTCGCGCCGACGCTGACCCTGATCGGCCTCGTGCTGGGCCAGTTGCTCGGCGGCATCGCCGTGCTGGAGACGGTGTTCACCGTGCCGGGGCTGGGCCGGCTGCTGGTGGACGCCATCTATGCGCGTGACTATCCGGTCGTACAGGGCGTGATGCTCTTCACCGCCGGGGTCTACGTGCTGACCAATCTGATCATCGACCTGTGCTATCCCTTCTTCGACCCGAGAGTCGCCGCGCAATGAGATTGGGCCTCTTCAAAACATCGAACGGCCTGATCGGCAGTCTGTTGGTCGGCACGCTACTGACAATGGCGCTGCTCGCCCTGGCCTGGACGCCCTACAACCCCCTGCACGTGAGTCTGCACGAGCGACTGCAGGCGCCATCGGCGCTGCATTGGCTGGGCACCGACGAATTCGGTCGCGATGTGCTCAGCCGCGTGATGGCGGGTGCTGCGGCCAGCGGGCAGGTTGCTTTGCTGGCGGTGGGATTTGCCGTCATCGGCGGCGTGTCCGTCGGCGTTGTGACCGGCTTCCTGCGCGGCTGGACCGACCGCATCCTGATGGCTTTCAACGACACCCTGCTTGCTTTCCCCGGCATCCTGCTGGCGCTGAGCGTGATGATGGTCGTGGGCGCGAATCGGTGGGGCATCATCGTCGCGCTGGGTCTGGCCTACGCGCCCACCGTCGTGCGCGTCGTGCGCGGTACGGTGCTCTCGCTGCGCGAGAAGGAATATGTGGAGGCCTCGCGCATGATCGGCAATCCCGAATGGCTGACCATGTGGCGCCACATTCTGCCCAACTGCATTGCCCCGCTCGCGGTACTGACGACCAGCATGTTTGGCTGGGTTCTTTTGTCCGAGAGCGCCCTGAGCTTTCTGGGCCTCGGTGTGCCGCCGCCGGCCCCCACCTGGGGCAATATGCTGGCCGCCGCGCGCCAGTACATGGGCAACGCTGCCTGGCTAGGGCTGGCGCCCGGCCTGTGCATCGCGTTGACGCTGCTAGGCATCAATCTGCTGGGCGACGCAGTGCGCGACCGGCTGGATCCGCGGATGGTGCAGCGATGAACGTTCAGAAGTTTCTCCAGGTTGAGGCACTCACGCTGCAAGCGGGCACTGGCGGCAAGGTGCTTGTTGATGCGCTGAGTTTCGACGTCAGCGCCGGTGAGGTCTTGGCCATCGTCGGCGAATCCGGCAGCGGCAAGACCATGACGGCGCGCGCCATCCTGGGCCTGATGCCACCAGGCATCGTGCATACCAGCGGCCGTATCCGCATGGAGGGCGAAGAGCTGCTGCGGGCCTCGCCTGAGCGCCTGCGCGCCCTGCGCGGCACCTGCATCGGCATGGTGTTCCAGGAGCCGATGGTGTCGCTGAACCCGGCCATGCGCATCGGCGAGCAGATGGCCGAGGGCCTGCGCCTGCACACCGCTTTGAACGAAGCTCAGATCAAGGCCCATTGCGTGGCCATGCTGGTGCGGGTGCAGATCCGCGATCCCGAGCGCTGCCTGCAGTCCTTCCCGCATGAGTTCTCCGGCGGCATGCGCCAGCGCATCATGCTGGCCAGCGTCATGCTGCTCAAACCCAAGCTGCTGATCGCCGACGAGCCGACCACCGCGCTGGACACGCTGTCCCAAGGCGAGGTGCTGGATCTGATGACCGAGCTGGCGCGCGAGCAGGGCACCGCGGTGCTGCTGATCACGCACAACCTGGCCCTGGTGTCACGCTACGCCCAGCGGGTGCTCGTGATGAACTGCGGCGTGCTGGTCGAATCCGGCGGCGTGCAGCAGGTCTTCGCCGAGCCGCAGCAGGCATACACGCGGGAATTGCTGGGCGCAGTGCCCAAACGCGGGCCGGCCACGCAGCGCGCCGAGGCCCAGAAACCGCTGATCGAGGCGCGCGACCTGTGTGTGAGCTATGCGGGCGCGAGGCAGGCATGGTGGCGGCGTGGCAGCCCGCGTCAAGTGCTCGATGCGGTGGACCTGACCGTGCATGCCGGCGAGACCGTCGCCGTGGTGGGCGGCAGTGGCTCCGGCAAGACCACGCTGGGCCGGGCGCTGCTCAAGCTGGCGCCGAACTCGCGTGGCGATGTCGTCTTCCGCGGCGAGGCTGTCACTCGGCATAACTTGCAAGATCTGCGCATGGCCTGCCAACTGGTGTTCCAGGACCCGTTCTCTTCTCTCAATCCGCGCCAACGCATTGGCGACATCGTGCTTGAGCCACTCAAGCTGGTGCGCGGCATGGCGGCCAAGGACATGACGAGCAGGGTCGAAGAAGTGCTCGGTGAAGTCGGCCTGGAAGGCTTCGCGCAGCGCCTGCCGCATGAACTCTCGGGCGGACAGCGCCAGCGCGTGGCGATTGCCCGCGCCATCGTGCGCCGCCCGGCCTTCGTGGTAGCGGACGAGCCGGTATCGGCGCTGGACATGAGCATCCAGGCGCAGGTGCTGGCCTTGTTCCAGAGCCTGCAGAAGCAGCATGGCTTCGCCTGTCTATTCATCTCGCATGACTTGGCCGCCGTAGCACAAATTGCCGATCGCATCGTGGTCATGGAGGCCGGCCGAATCGTGGAGCAGGGCACGCGCGACGAAGTGCTCGACAGGCCTCAGCACGCCTATACGCGTGCGCTGCTTGCGGCAGCGCCGCTGCTGACCCATGCCGTGGAGCCCGCATGAAGACCGCAAGTCCCTACGGGCGGTTCACCGTCATGCTGCATTGGTTCATGGCCTGCTGGCTCATCGGCATGGTGCTGCCGGGCTGGTCCGTCTGCACAAGTCCCTGGGTCTCGTGGCCCTTGCTCTGGTGCTGACCCGCATGGCTTGGCGCACATGCGGGACCTCGGTACCGCCTGCTGCCGGCGTGCCGCGCTGGCAAGGGCGCGTGGCGGCGCTGACGCAGGCCGGTCTATATCTCGGCATGTTGGCCTTGCCCGTCAGTGGCCTGCTCGGCGCCGCACTGAGCCGCAGCGGCCTCGTGTTCTTCGGGCAGAAGATCGTGCTATGGAGCGTGTCTGACCAGTCGATGGCGGAGAAGCTCTTCAGCCTTCACTCGGCTCTGGTCTGGGGGCTGCTCGCATTGCTGGGCTTGCATGTTGCTGCGGCGCTCAAGCATCTACTGCTCGACAAGGACGGCGTCTTTCAGCGCATGTGGCTCTGAACGCCGACCGCTCTACTTCCTGACCCTCTTGGCCATGGTCCGCGCATGCGAGATCAGCATCGAGCAAATCTTCTGTGCGGCCGGCGTCAGCGGCACAGCCGAGCGGTGCACCAGGCAGATGTTCGAGCCCTGGATCTCCTCCTTGATCGGGATATGCGTCAGCGAGCTGGCGAAGAAGGGGTGCTCAATGACGATCTGGGGCTCGAGCGAAACGTAGTCCGTCTGTGCCACCAGGTGCAGGGTGTCGAACAGCGCTTCGGTCGTTGCCACGATCTTGGGCCGCGGCAGTCCGCTGTCCGCAAAGAGACGGATCAAGCGGCTGGCCGGTGTGACGGAAAGATCGGGCTGGCGTGTGCTGATCCAGTCGCAGTCCACCAGGTCGGCGATCGACTTCTTGTTGCGCAGCGGATGTCCCTTGCGGCAGACGATCGCGGCCTGTGAGGGATAGAGCATCGAGACCTCCAGATTGCTGGTGTCCGTGCTTTCAGAAATCAAGGCGATGGCAAAGTCCAGGCTGCCCTTGCGCACCCAGGAAATCATCTTGCGCGAGGTGCCACTCATCAGATGGGTTTCCACCAGCGGATAGCGGCAATGGAAGTCGTTGAGGACGGCGGGCAGGGTACGGATCAGCGGCTCGGTGGCCACACCGAAGGAAATGACCCCGGACATATCACCTTGCAGCTGGCGCATCTCCTGCTCGGCCCGGGTGCATTCGCCCAGGATGCTGGCGGTGCGCACCAGCAGACGTTCACCGAGCGGGGTCAGCGTGACGCCTCGATTGCTGCGCTGGAACAAAGGGGCGCCGGCCGTGAGTTCCAGTTTCTGGAGTTGTTGGGTGACGCCGCTCTGCGCCATGTCGAGCACGCGGGCGGCGCTGCGCACGCTGCCCTGTCCGGCGACTGCAGAGAAGACGCGCAATTGAATCAGAGTCAGATTCATCGGAAGAGAGGTCTGGGCATATTGGCAAGGTGATTGCGCATTGTCACGAAAAAACTCGGAATGCAGGGGCATCGGCGGTGTCGTTCTTGCTGCACTTTCTAGACAGCCGGCGGAGGACCACTTCCATAGGCCTCGTGTCCCACAGGCAGAGCAAACTCATTTCCTTATCAGAATAAGCTTCCCAAAAAGTATTCAATCAAATCCACCGCTAGCTTCTTGTGCGCTCAAGTCTCCGTGTTGGAGCGCCTTCAGGGCGGCTTCCATCTGCGTTGAGAGGCGGTCAAGTCGTCTCTGTTACCCGATCTCTGAAACGCGCTGATGACAGCGAGAGGTCTGAGCCAGCATTTGAGAACTGACTTCTGTCGGCATCGGCTTGAGGCGAATTTGACGAAGATGCCAAAAGTCCCGTTCGCAGAGAAACCAAGGTCGAAATGATCTTGTCACGCTTGGCCTTCCGTGTCGCTGACGAAGACGTGACGAGATTCACGAGAGGCACTGTGAAGTCAAACGGCATCCAAACCACAGGCGGTCCTTTGTCTTATGAGACTGGCCTACCCGAATACGAAGGGACTTCCCGCAATCCCTGAACTGCGTCGAGGCGCCAAGATTGATGTTGCGAAGTCAATCTGCAACGGGAAATGGGAAGTCCATGAGCGAGGTTACACGAGGCTTCATCGCGCGGGTAGGGGTCGATTTGGCCAAGCGCGTCATCCAGGTTCATGCGGTCGATGCAACTGGGCAAGTCGTCGTCGCGAAGGCGTTGCCGCGTGACGGCTTCATGCCCTGGTGCGCCCAGTTGCCGCCGGGAACGTTGATCGCCATGGAGGCCTGCAGCGGCGCCCACCATTGGACGTGCAAGTTGAGGGCTCTGGGGCTCGATGCACGCATGATGGCGGCCCACTTCGTGACGCCGTACCGCATGCAAGGCAAGGGCGGCAAGAACGACGCCAACGACGCGGCCGCGGTCTGCGAAGCGGCGTCGCGGCCGTCGATGCGCTTCGTTCCACTCAAGACCCCAGCGCAACAGGCCATGCTCGCCATTCATCGGCTGCGTGAGGGGTACAAGGAAGAGCGCACCGCCTGCATCAACCGTATTCGAGGGCTGCTCACTGAATTTGGTCTGGTCTTCGCCCAGCGCCCCGAGGTGCTGCGCCGAGATCTGTCGGACGTGCTTGAAGATGCAACCAACGAACTGCCGGCGTTGCTGCGCATGGCGTTGCGACAGGCCCACCTGCACTGGCTCGAGCTCGAATGCCATATGGCGTGGTGCGACGAGCGCATCGAGGCGCACGTTCGTACCGACGAACAGGCCAAGGCGGCCGCACAGCTGTGCGGCGTCGGCCCGGTGACGGCCTCGGCGCTGGTAGCAATGGTCGGTGACTTCAAACAGTTCAGATCGGGCAACCAGTTCGGCGCCTGGTTGGGGCTTGTGCCCAGGCAGAACTCCAGCGGCGGCAAAGCCACCCTCGGCCAGATCACGAAACGCGGCGACGACTACCTGCGCACACCGCTGATCCAGGGTGCCAAGGCGGCGATGGTTCACGCCAAGAAGCGTAGCGACCGCATCTCGCTATGGCTGGTGAGTCTGATCGATCGGATCGGCCGGCAGAAGGCCGTGGTTGCCATGGCCAACAAGAATGCCCGGATTCTGTGGGCCGTGCTGACCAAGGGCACGGCCTACGATCCCAACCACGTGTCTATCAACCCAGGATTGCCCACCACGGTCTGAAGGACTGTGAGCATCCGTCGAGATCAGGAAAGAATCGTTCCCCGTAGACGTGCGTTCGAAGATGCACCCCACAGGTCAGACCGGCAGCAGGTGAACTCGGTCCGCTTTCCGCCGCGCCACGATGGCGACGCCGATACCCGAATGGAGTCCTGCTGAGCGGTTTGTATCTGGGCCCGCACCGTTGAGTGCAACAAAGCCGCCTGTAGATATGCAGTCTGTTCTGTGTGGCGTTGCCTCTTCGGCACGCAGGTCATGCGAGGAAAGAGGAATACCGGCTATTGAATAAACGGGAAATCCCTGTAGAAAACCGACGCTCGCGACCGTCTGCACCTGAGCCGCACACGGTCCCCGCCTTTGGACCATCACCCGTTCCTGCGCTCGTCCTCGGTCGGCTGATCGGGTCGTTTCTTCGCGGCAGTCCATGAGTCAATCACGGCCAATGCTCCCCCGACGAACGTGGCGGTCATGGCAAGCCCGAGCCACGGTTGAACATCATGCCCGTCCGGGCTAGAGGACGCGAAAAACAAGACATTGAAGGCAACAACGCCACCGGTTGCCAAGATCGTGCCCCGCCAACGTCTAGCCATTGTTCAGCCCTTCATCTTGCGCTGCAGCTCCGAGACTCATTCTCGCCAGTCCAGCGAACATCCGCAGAGCAGACATGCTCCGATGTACGGACCTGGCCGGCTGCCGCCTGGTGTGCGAGGGCAGATGCAAGCGCCACGCAAGCAACCCCCTGTCATGCCCGATACAGTCACGGCATGACGGATCCCGCATCGATCGACCCGACAAGAAGAAGCGCTCTTTCCCTGCTGGCCGACGGCAACGGCGTCGAATCGGTCGCGCATGTGCTTGGCGTGTCGATCGATGTCGTCGCCGGATGGCAGCGTGGCAAACAGGTCGCGTGGTCCGCTGACGAGACGGCGACACAGCCATCGTCGCTCGACGACTCGCCGTCGACTGGACCATCACCGCACATCTACGACGTCGACGTCGTTCACGCGGCGACTCCGGACGCCCGCCTGCTGACGCTCGTCGGGGGCCTGTTCATGGTGGCCCTGGCTGTCGCCTTGGGATGCGCGTTGGCACTCCAGTACCGGGTCGACGTCCTCGCCATCTTGTCGCTTGGATGCCTGCCGTTGATCTTCCTCGGTCTTTCGGTGGCGGCGCAGGCACGCGTGCGATTTGTCTTCGGTCCGAGCGAGATGGTGGAGTACGGCGCCTGGTCCACGCGACGCCTCGCTTATGCAGACGTCGCACGAACGACGATCACTACGGATTCCGTCAGCGGAGTCAAGGGAATGCGGATTCCGGGGCTTCGCGTGACAATCACGTCCAGGCTGTTCGACGAACCCCCGCTGTCGCTGTTCATCCCCGATACCGGCCCGAGGCCGGTTGACGTCATCAACCGCGTGAAGGCGCTGCCGGGCTTGACAGCTGCCGAGTTGGCGTTGTTCGACAGGCCGCGTCCGCCGGTGCAAGAGCCGAGCCTGATCTTCATCGCGGTGGTGATCGTCGTGACCCTATTCGGGTGCTGCTGGTTTCTGAAGCAGCCCGCCACGGGGTGGGGAGGGGCGCTCCACGGCCTACCCAAGTTCGAGCAACTGGAACGCCTCGAAGGTGACTTGACCCAATCGTCGGGGTGCCTTCCACGCAAGCCGTTCACGCAGGACGTGACGCTGCGCATCGACTCGGGTGTCGTCGTGTCGAGAACGATCCCTTGCCTGCTCGATGCCAACCCGCTCGCGGACGTCCATCCGCATCGAATGACGATCTACGACGATGTCGGCGGCCGCGCGTACCAGGTGGAGATCGACGGTCACCCATTGCTTCGCTATGGCACCGCCAAGGCTCAGAACTTCGCATGGCGGGCGTTCCAGGCGTTGATTGCGCTCATGCTCACGTTGGTGCCCGTATTCCAGATGCGTTCGTTCTGGCGTCGATTCGCTGACACACGCGACTGACAGATCCAGAGCGTGTTGGCGCCGACGTCGGAATGAACCGCCGTGCCGACGATCCAGTAAGTCACACGATCAGAGCGCTACCCCAAAGCTGACGCCGACGACGGGCAGCTGCTGGCCGAACTGAGCCGTCAGGGACGCCCGGGCGACAACATGCGCAGGGCTGGAGTCAGTCAACCAGCACGATGGCTGCACAGTCGCTCCGTCGCCGAGACCGAGAGGGATGAATACAACGCCAGACCGTTCGAGCTCCGACCCTTGTGAGCACCGGCGGCCGAAACACAGAAGCGCAACGGCGGGGTTGCGTCGGAAGCGCCGCGCGAGCCCACGCCCGGCCAGTCAATCACCCGGTCGCTTGCACCGCTACGGCATGATCGCCGACGAGCGCAGCGGGCTGCAAGCCATGTCGAAGACCAATGCGCCGTCGCTTGCGCCATATCAAGCCGAGGCAAATCGTGGAGGAGTGCTTACCCCCTGGGGGGTGGATTCCTTGTCATGATGCAGCGGTGACGAACCTAGTTGATATGCGGTCGCTGACACCCGATGCTCGCTACGAGAGACGCACCGAGGTTGTCCGCCTGAGGAAAACGGGCCTGACCTATCTCCAGATCGGCGCGCAGACCGGGTTGAGTCGAACCGGCGTGTTCGACATTTGCAAGCGGTATGCCGTGACAGGGCCTGCGTCGTTGCGAGACGCGCCCGCGAGCCGCGCGTCAGGCGCCGTACGAAAGCTGCAGTTGCCACAAGAGGCGTTGCTGCGTCAGTTGATCTGCAGCTGCACGCCCGATCAGCTGGACATGCCGTCTCCGTTGTGGACACGATCGGCGGTTACCCGATTGATCGACCTGCGTCTGGGCCTGCGACTGAAGGTTCGCACGTTGGATGCGTACTTGACCCGTTGGGGCTTCTCGCCACGCAAGAGCGGCAAGCATGCTCGCGACCTGTCATCGGAGAGAAGGCTGCGGCTGCGCGAGGAATACCCACGCGTCGCGGCCCGAGCGGTCATCGAGGATGCGGAAGTCAATTGGGGTGACGACGGTCCCTTGCTCGGGTATGCCGACGGAGCGGAATGCGTGGCGCCTCGCGCGACCGATGCTGACGACCAGCTCGGACTGACTTCTGCCGTGAACAGCAAAGGGCAGATGCGCTGGAAGATTCATGTTGGTGTTCTGACAGCAAGTGGCTTGATCGAGTTTCTGCGCCGACTCGTCGCGATCTCCCCAAAGAAGGTCTTCCTGATGCTGCACAACACCCCCGCGCAAAGGGCGCGGTCTGTCCAAGTGTGGCTTGTCGAGCATGTCGACGAGATCGAAGTGTTCTGTCAGCCAACGGGAAGTGCGCGAAGCGTAGGCGCCAGGGCCGATCTGGCGACTGCTTGACCCATCGCTTGATTCAAGTTCGATGCCGCCGCATCGATCGGGCTTTCCGGCACTTGTCCGCCGAACACGACGAGTCGCTGCGCTGTGAAATATGGGCTTCCCGATGGTGGCAGCTGTGCTCTGGAGCACGCTCGCCGATTTCCAGATCCCGCATCGGCGCGGCACTGACCCCACCGATCGAGCAACGATCGATCTGCCCTGGCGCACTCGGTACCAATGAAGGAGCATGACCTTGAATTTCCTGATGAAAATACCGATTGGCACGCGTCTCGCCACGGGGTTCGCCATTCTTGTCGCGCTATTGGCCATCATCACGGCGACCGGCGTGACCCGGATCAGCGCACTGGACAAGAACACCGACGTGATCGTGCATGACCGCCTTGTCAAGGTCGAACTCGCCACCACTATCGAGAACGAGGTCAACCGGCAAAACCGGGCTCTGCGCACGGCCTTGATCGCAAGCGACGAAGACGTCGTGCGCGGCGAACTCGCCAAGCTCGACGACTCTGCACCGGTGGTCGCCAAGGCCATCGAGCAGTTGGAAGTCACGATCCATACACCGCAAGGAAAGGCCGCACTGCTGGCTCTCATGGACGCTCGCCGAACGTTCAAGGAACATGAGCACAAGTTGATCGAGATGATCAAGGCGAAGCAGATCGACGACGGCCGCACGTATCTGGTCAAGGACATGCAGGACCCGCAGCGCGTGTACCTGGCCTCCATCGAAGCCTTCGCCAAGACACAGGCCGACGGCATGGCGGCGTTCGCGGTCGAGTCGTCCGACATGGCCCGCAACGCCTATGTCCTGATGATCTCGCTGGCGGTCGTCGCGGTGGCGTTGGCCGTCGCCGTCGGAGTCGTCCTGACGCTGTCCATCACTCGCCAGATCGGTGGTGAACCACACAGCGCGGCGACGCTCGCTCAAGGCGTCGCCGCAGGCGACCTCGCGGTTCGCGTCGCCCTCAAGCCAGGGGATACGACCAGCCTCATGGCACGCCTCAAGGAGATGCAGGAAAACCTGCTCAAGGTGGTGTCGAATGTGCGCGAGAACTCGGAGTCGGTGGCGACGGCTTCGGCGCAGATCGCCCAAGGCAACAGCGACCTCAGCCAGCGCACGGAGGAGCAGGCCTCCGCGCTTGAACAAACCGCCTCCTCGATGGAACAGCTCGGTGCCACCGTCAGGCAAAACGCGGACAACGCCAGGCAGGCCAATCAACTCGCGCTCAGCGCAAGCGTCGTGGCGATCAAGGGCGGCGAGGTCGTCGGCCAGGTGGTCGACACGATGAAGAACATCAACGACAGCTCCCGCAGGATTGCCGACATCATCGGGGTCATCGACGGAATTGCGTTCCAGACCAACATCCTCGCACTGAATGCGGCGGTGGAGGCGGCACGGGCAGGAGACCATGGCCGGGGTTTCGCCGTCGTGGCCACGGAGGTGCGCAATCTGGCGGGGCGAAGCGCCGAGGCCGCCAAGGAGATCAAGAGTCTGATCCATGCGAGTGTCGAGCGCGTGGAACGGGGTACCGTCCTGGCCGATCAGGCAGGCATCACCATGACTGAGGTTGTCGGCAGCATCCGTCGCGTGACCGACATCATGGGTGAGATCAGCGCGGCGAGCACCGAGCAGAGCACCGGGGTGGCCCAGGTGGGACAGGCCGTGAGCCAGATGGATCAGGCCACGCAGCAGAATGCCGCGCTGGTCGAGGAAAGCGCTGCTGCTGCCGAGAGCCTGAAACAACAAGCGCACCAGCTATTGCAGGCGGTGGCAGTTTTCAAGCTGGCCTGACGCGCCGGTATCTTTCTCAAGCGCACTGGGGCGCAGCGCGGGGTGGCTCGAAGCGGAGTCGCTGCCAACCCCTTTGTCGCCATAGCTGCTGCAGGACAAGCGAACCCCGACCGCGGTACCCGAGATGAAGCGCATTCGTACTTTCCACCAAAGACAGTCAAAAGTCGCCGGGCTCATCGTCCTCGTCATCGCGCTGCAGACTTTGCTGGGCGCGCTGAGCATGGATGTACTTTCCTCGGTGCGTGCCTTCGTCGGTGGCGAGAGCAACTGGTCGAAGGCCCAGCGCGACGCGGTCACTCACCTGAACGAATATCAGCGCACACGCAGTGAGACCGCGCACGCGGCCTTCGTGGCGGACATCGCCATTCCACTCGCCGATCGCCGGGCCCGCGAAGAAATGGACAAGCCCGCGTACGACGAAGAGGTCGTTGGCCGCGCGTTCATCGCGGGCAGCGTGGATTCAGCGGATGTCGGCGGGATGGTTCGCCTCTACCGCCGCTGGCACGCGTCGCCCCTCATGTCAGATGCTGTCTCGGCCTGGGTCGAGGCCGACGACGGCATCGCGCAACTCAATGCGCTGATGAAGCAGGTACATCAGGGGGTACCGGAGGACGCTCTCGATGAGCGATATCCAATCGCGCAGTGCACGCGCGCCCTCGCCGCACAACTGACGGTGCTTGAACGCCGCTTCTCCGAGCGGCTCGGCAAGGCGTCGCGCGATGCCCAGGCATTGCTGCTTCTGGTCAATGCGATCCTGGCCGCCGGTCTCGCGGCGCTCGTGATCACCTTTTCACTTTGGACGTTTCGCAAGCAGAGGACGATCGAGGGGGCTCTCCGGGACAGTCACGAGCGCTGGGAACTGGCGGCCCACGGGGCCCACCTTGCCGTCGTAGACGCCCATGTCGATGGGCGGCAGTTCGACATCGGCGCATTGAGCCAGGCTATCTCGAGCGTGCATTGGCCCGAGGTCGGCCCGCTTGCGGATGGTGTCGGCGGCGTGTTGGACCCCGAAGACGGGATCCGGATTTCGTCTGCGATCGCGCAGGCGGCCACGGGCGGCCTGCCGATTCGCATGCGATGTCGCGTCGGCATGGCGGATGGCACAACTCGACATCTCGAACTCCTGGCGGGCGTGCACGCGACCGGCGAGAACGACAGTTTGCGCGTGATGGGAATCCTGCGGGACGTGAGCGACGACGTGCGTGGCGAGATCGCGATGGCAGGCCAGACGTTGCGTCAAGGGCTGGTCGCCCGCTTCGGCCAGATGGCGCTCGAGAATCCGGACATCGAGAAATTGATGACCGAAGCGGCCGCCGTCGTCAGGCAAGGCCTCGACGTCGGTCTTTGCCGCTTGCTCGTCACCGGGGAACTCAAAGGGACTTTGCGCATGGCGGCCGGGGCCGGCTGGCGAGACGCCTGGATGGGAAACCACGTCTACGATGCCGTCGAGGAGATCCAGGATCAGTTCGTGATGGGTGCATGCGAGTCCATGGTCATTGCCGACTTTCGCGTCGAGTCCCGATTCCCGTTCTCGGCGGCACTGCGCGAGCATGGCGTGAAAAGCGGGGTCGCGGTGCTGGTGTGCGGAGCCGAAGGGCCGTTTGGCGTACTGGGTGCCTACGATTCCGAACCGAACCGATTCAGCGACGACAGTGCCGACTTTCTCAAGAGCATCGCGCATGCGCTGGCCGCCGCGGGCGATCGCCGCTGCGCCGAGGAAAAACTCGCACGCATGGCTCAGTTCGACTACCTGACCGGCCTGCCCAACCGCAGTCTCTATATGGAGCGCCTGCTGCGCACCATCTTCGAGGCCCAGCGTGGCGGGGGCACCTTTGGCGTGCTTTTCATCGACATCGATCGCTTCAAGTCGATAAACGACACGTACGGGCACGGCACGGGCGATCTGCTGCTGGCGCAGATCGCCGAGCGGCTGCTGGAATCGGTGCGCCAGATCGACACGGTAAGTCGCTTGGGAGGAGATGAGTTCGCGGTGACCTTGGGCAGCATGGCCAAGGCCGATGACGCCGCGTTCGTCGCCGGGAAGATCGTCGTCGCGCTCGCTAGGCCGTTCGTGATCGAGGGCCGCGAATTGGCGGTCTCCGCCAGCATTGGCATCTCGATCTGGCCGACCGACGGCAACGATCCCGACACTTTGCTGCGCAACGCCGACACGGCGATGTACCGCGCCAAGGAGTTCGGTCGCAATACCTATCAGTTCTATCTGCCGCAGATGAACGAGCGCGTGGCACAACGTGCGCTCGTCGAGACGCAGTTGCGCCAGGCGCTGGAGCGCGGTGAATTCCTTCTGCACTACCAGCCGAAGGTGTTGCTGGCCAGCGGCACCATCAGCGGCTTCGAGGCGCTGCTGCGTTGGCAGCATCCCGAGCGCGGCCTCGTCGCGCCCGCCGAGTTCATCGGCATACTCGAAGAAACCGGATTGATCGTCGCCGTCGGGGAGTGGGTCATCGCCGAGGTCTGTCGGCAACTGCGCGCATGGGAAGCCGTCGGTATCGCGCTCGTGCCCGTCGCGATCAACCTCTCCGGGCGGCAGTTCCGTCACAAGGAACTGGATACGGCTGTCGAGCAAGTCCTCGCAACCAGCGGCGTCAATCCCTGCTTGCTGGAATTCGAGCTGACGGAGTCGGTGTTGATGGCCGACAGTCAGGCGACCGTGCGCACCCTGCAGAGCATGCGCGCCCTGGGAGTACGAGTTTCAGTCGACGACTTTGGCACGGGATATTCGAGCTTGGCCTATCTGAAGCGCTTTCCGCTCGACAGCCTGAAGATCGACCGCAGTTTCATCAATGACCTGACCACCGACCCTGGCGACTCGACCATCGTGAGGGCCATCATCAACCTTGCGAAAGGCCTCGGCTTGACAGTGGTGGCGGAAGGTGTCGAGACGGCGCATCAGGTTGAGTTTCTCCGTCAACACGCCTGCGATGAGGTCCAGGGCTTCTACTTCTCGCGCCCGATGCCGGCCGCGGCTTGGACCTTGGCGCTGGCCGGCGGTCACAAGCTGCTGGTACCGGGAGCGCAGCAAAACGAGGGAGGAAACGCGATTGCAGCTTTCTTGCCGATGGAGGGCCCGAGCGACTCTGCGCCGGCTGTCGAAGCCCAAAAGAGCTGAAGTCTGCGCGAAAACCCTGTTGCGCTCTGGTCGAGAGGTCTCAGGCGCATCCCCGGAGTTCAGGGCTTGGCCGCTGAGGCGTCTCAGGAGTTTCCGTGGCGCTACCGAATGCAGGACACGACTCATGCAGATCTATGGCTACCCCGAGCGTAGAACCCATGAACTCCACGTTCATAGTGATCGCATAGCGCTTGGGGAGACAGGGACAAGAGTGCGCAGGGAGGCATGGGTGACAACGGTACCGAGAGGTCGGGGGCGAAGGTCGCCGTCGACGGGCCTGCCCAATAGCAGCCTGTCACGTGCGGCTGCTTGTGGCTGGCTCATGACATCGCCAACTTAACGCGAGCAGCATAATCGCGAATCGAGTCCGTCGACGCAGAGGAGCTCTTCATGCCTGAAAGCAAGGCTGTCCGAGAGAAGGCACGACTGTCTGTTGAGAAATCCTCTTCAGCGACGGCAACAGTTTTTACTGCGGAGGAACGCGCGGCGATGGCGGATCGCGCCCGAGAGCTGAAGTCAGCAGGGCGACGGCGTCCCGGCTCGGCTGATGGGGACGGCGAACGCGACGTGCTTGCGAAGATCGCGGAGATGCCGGCAAAGGATCGCGACATGGCCGAGCGTCTCCACTCCATTGTCAAGACCTGCGCTCCGAACCTCTCGGCACGAACCTGGTACGGAATGCCTGCGTACAGCAGGGACGGGGATGTCGTGTGCTTCTTCCAGGCCGCCCAGAAGTTCAACGCAAGATACGCGACGTTCGGTTTCAGCGACCAGGCAAACTTGGACAACGGCTCCATGTGGCCGACCGCATTTGCCCTGAAGGAATTGACTGCGGCAGAGGAGGCGGTGATCGCCTCGCTAGTAAAGAAGGCTGCGAGCCAATAGGATTCAATCATCGACCTTCCAGTCGCCACCTATTCTCGCTTCGAAACGTGCATACAGTGGAGCGCGAACAGCCCGCCGACGGCGTGACGGCCCCAATGGATACGGTGGAGAAACGACCAGTGCCAGGCCGCATCGCCGACGTCCCCGCGGTCGAACGCGACGAGTCCCGCTCTGACGTCATGGTAGACGTCTAGCAAGTCATCGCCAACATCGCCCATGCAGGATTCGTCAGTAAGCGTCGGGTGCGGGTCGAAGAACTCGCGGTAGTACCAGCCAAAAAATGATGCGAGGTTGGCCTTCGCTCGGTCAGCCTGTGGCTGCGGCAGATCCGGCAATCCTTCGCTGTTCTCCGGATCCCGGTCTGGAAGTGCCAGCGCAGCCGCATAGAGGCGCGCAAGCCAGCCTGCGGCCTGCGTTTTTGGGTCAGGCTCCAACGAATCACCCTCGCACCAAGTGCAGTAGCCGCGAGCGAGGTCGGCAAAGTTGGCAATCGAGGCGTTCGAGAGATGCTGCATGACCGCACATTCTCCACGCGATTGGATCGCCCGAAAGCGGCCACCGGAGAACGTCCGCATCTGAGCCGAACCGAGTCTTCGGCTCCGGTGACCAGGCTGATCGACTGGCCGTCGAACCGCGTCTGACCGCTATGCGCAGCATACCTGCCCGTCGACGTCGGCGACCGAGCAGCTGGGGCCGACCCGATGCGGACATTGACATGCCGGGGCTCGCTGCCCAAAAGCCGTCGTTCGGCGTCTCAATTAGGTAGCACTGGCCGGCTTGCCGCAGATTGGACAAACGATGGTCTTGGCGTAGCTGACGAGTGTGAGTCCGCAACAACTGCCCTCTTGGCTTAGGCCATATCCCTCTTCGACAAACTCCCCGTGACGTTGCGGCCTCGCGAGTACTAGGAGTTCCCAGGGTGACGCTGTGCCCGAGGCCTCGTTGAAGCGATGGGCCTGCGCAAGCACAAGTTTGGCCGACTGCCATTCGGGACGACTGACTTCGGCCTTGCGGGCCTCCAACGCCAAGGCAATCACCTCAACCAGCTGCCGCTCAGGAAGCGAGAGCAAAGCGTCCACAAGATCGCTATGAAGCAGTGGGGTCACATGCCCTCCGTGGCCGTCGGATAGCAGGCTGAAGCTACGTCCCAAATATCCGATCCACGCGCGCGCCACGTCAGGCAAGCCATGAGTTCGCCATCGCTCGTATCCGCTAAATCCTGATGATCTTCGAATGAGGTCGTGGCACGACTCCATCATGGGACTCGCGGCATCGGGAACGGTGAGGGCAACGTCGGCTCCAGGTCGTTAGCAGGAACTCTGGGTGCTGACTCGGCGAAGGTCAGCTTTGCGGCCTTGAGTCGCGCCAGGTCAACTTCAGCTTTGGGTGATCAGCGACACTCGAGCCGCCCGCGAGCGGACGTTCGATGAGGTGACCGTGCACGCGGTCGTTCAAACTGCGTCAATAGAGTCCTCGCCGGCCGACTTTCCCCAGCGGGACGCGGTTTACGACTGCAGTTCTCTGACAGCGGACATCATCAGATTTCGGACTCGGACGCCTGCCGGCCCCCGTGCGCGCGCAGACCGGACATTGCAGCCACAAGGCGGGAAGGCTGCAACGCAGCGGGAGCGAAAGGTCAGTGAGCCGAACTGGAGGACAGCTTTCAGATTCAAAGCAGCCAAGGGCATCCCCATCGCGACCATCAAGCCCGCACGACCGGCATCTCGTCCCATCGGGTCGTGTACCGCGGCGACCGCCGCTCCTGCTTGGTCGCCCAGGCGGCGACCTCGGCGTTGCGGCTGGCCATCGTGGTGCTGCCGATGCGCACCGAGTCGCGGCCGAAGCGGTTGTTCAACGTGTCCATGGCGGCCATCAGCCTGGCACGCGGATCGGGCGCGGGCGTGGCCGGCTGCTCGTCGCTGGCCGAGAACAGATCGAGTTCGCCCTGCTCGTGGCCCGCGGGTTGCAGCTCGGACAGCACCGCGCCGGCCTTCGCATAGCGGAAGCCGGAACGGAACTGGGTTCGTACGGCGATCTCGACCGCGCGCATCAGGTCCGCGGTGTCGGCGGTCGGCCGCACCAGCGGGATCGTCACGTTGACGTTGTGCTGGCGATCGTTCGTGCGGAACGCGCTGGTCGTGAAGAAGACACCGATCGCACCCGCGACGCTGCCTTGCTGGCGCAGCCGCTCCGCGGCGCGCGAGGCGAATTCGCTGGCGGCCTCGAGGATGCCGTCGACATGCGTGATGGGCGTGCCGAACGAGCGCGAGACCAGGATCTGCTGGCGCAGCGGCGGCGCGTCGTCCAGCGTCATGCAGGACGTGCCGCGCAGTTCACGCAAGGTCTTCTCGACGACGACCGAGAACTGGCGTCGCAAGCTCGCGGTATCGGCGCGCAGCAAGTCCAGCACGGTGGCGATGCCGCCGGCCTTCAGCTTCTCGGTGGTGCGCTTGCCGATGCCCCAGACCATGCCGACGTCGGTGGCGGCGAACAGTGCGTCGAGCTCGTGCGAGGCCAGTCGGCTGAAGTCGCACACCTGCGCCAGGTGCGCGGGATACGAACCCGGCTTGCGATCGGCCATCTTGGCGATGTTGTTGGCGAGCTTGGCCAGCGTCTTCGTCGCGCCGAAACCCACGCTGGTGGGAATGCCTGTCTCCCGGAGGATGGCGGCGCGCATCGCGCGTCCCGTGCTCACCAGCTCGTCGCGCACGCCCTCGAAATCGAGGAACGACTCGTCGACGCTGTAGACCTCCTGCCGCGGGGCGTAGCGCGCCTCCACGGCCATCATGCGCGCGCTCATGTCGCCATACAGCTCGTGATTCGCGGAGACGGCAATGAGGCCGGCCGTCTTCTCGAGGTGGCGCACCTGGAACCAGGGCTGCGCCATTTTCACGCCGATGTCCTTGGCTTCGTTGCTGCGCGCGATGCACGCGCCGTCGTTGGAGCTGAGCACGACGACGGGCCGGCCCACGAGGCGCGGCGCGAACACGCGTTCGCAGGACACGTAGAAGTTGTTGCCGTCGACGAGGGCGTACATCGCCGCGCGTTCAGGCCAGGGACTTGATGACGTTCGTCACGACGCCCCAGACTTCGAGCGGCGTCTCCGCGGTGATGGCCACGGGCGCGACCGCCGAACCGTCGGCCACCAGGTAGCCACTCGCTGCACGACGTCCGACGCCCTTGGGCTGCTCGAGACGTCGGCACACCAGCTCGCCGTCGATGACTGCGATGATCACGGAGCCGTGACTCGCGGTCAGGGCTCGATCCACGAGCAGGACATCGCCGTCGTCGATCCCGGCGCCGCGCATGTCCTGGCCGGCCGCACGCATGATGAACGTGGCGTCGGGATGGCGAATGAGCTGCTCGTTCAGGTCGATTCGCCGGACGGTGGAATCGATGCCGGGCGACCCGAATGCGTTCGACGTGCGGCGAACGGTTGGCGTGGCAGGGCCATCGCCGTGTCCCACCGGCGCACCGTTCGCGAAATCGTCGGAGCTGTTCATCCATCCAGTGTACTGCGCCGGCCTCGCCTCGACTCGACAAGTGACGTCAGCTGCTCGACATTGGCGCCGCAGCACAATCGATGCATGGAATCCGAGAAACACGAAGCCATTGGCCAGCGGGGCGAGGCCTGCATCATCGTTGTCAGGCGCGTCACGCTGCCCAACGGACAGACCGAAACCACCTACGCGTTGGCCAGCGGCGAACGACTTCGAACAACCGGGAGCACCGGAGAATTCGTGACGCTCGATGGCAGCCGAACGTTCAGGCTGCGCGGCTGACGTTGCGCCCGCCTGGTACTCGGCTTCTTGTAGATCTGGCGCCGTGGCCCAGGGGCCGCAAATGCGATGGTCAAGAACCAGGGTTTGGGCCGCATGGGCCGCAAATTCGGCCCAAAGACAAAGGGCCTAGCCGAAGCTAAGCCCTTGAATTGAGGACGAGGAGGATCGCATTCGGCCTGTAGGCCTTGTGCTGCCTCAAACTGCCACTCCGATTGAGGCCAAGTTCCTGCTTGAGTTCCTGCTTTTTACCTATGAAAATCCCAAAAATGTCGAACTGTAGAGTTGACCTGTGCAATTCATAGTTAGCTAAACAAAGAGGTTCGAAAGTGGCCTTGTTTTCATAGGTGAGAGCGGCCATAGCGGTTGCGTGGGCTCACATCATGAAGGCGCTCGCCGCCTCGGACGTCGCCTCCGATCGCCAACTGGCCGAGGACATTAAAAGGTTCCTGATCCAGTCGCCCCACGTGAAGAAGGTCCTTCGGCCCCGCCAGCGGAAGACCGCGCCGATTGCCCGTCACGCCATCGAGAGAACGCCACAACCTGCAATGACTAAGCAACGGCCCGATCCTGAGATCGAGCGTTAGTGCCCGTGGCTTGGATCTCGGCACGCAGACGCAGAGGAAACCGGCGCCAAATAGCACGGATTGGCGGTTCGGACTCGGTCCGGTTTTGAACCGCTATTGGTTCGGTCTCGGTCTGCATTTGAACCGCTCTTGAACCGCTAAATGTTCGGACTGGGTACGCTGATGGTTCGCTCTCGGTTCGGCGACCTCTTCGCAGACGAAGAGGGAGATGGAGTGAAGATGAAGGAAAGGATTGATTGCAGGATAGGCTGCGCGCCAGCAAATGGATGCGGCCGGTCGTCGCAGTCGGGCTTCGGGATGTCGGGCAAGCGGGTCACGGCGTGCCGCTGCAACTATCCGCTTTGCTTCAGATTCGGCGCCAGGCACTGCATAAGCAAGGCATTCGACATGCGGGCCCCGCTTATGTGCGATTTCCGGCCCTATCCTGGCTGTCTCCCATCGAGGTCACCGCGGCCTGAGTCGGCGGCGCGGTAGCGCCTAACGGATAAAGGTCATGCGCCAAGGCGTATGAGCTGTCCAGCGAAATCTGCCAGCATGCCGGGATCCCGCGCGCGCTCCGTACACTGGAGCGCTGAAATCCCCGCCTTCAGGTTCGCCCATGCGCCGTCTTCGCTTCTCCTTTGCCTGTCTCGTCGCGTCGATGCTCGCGTGGCTGGCGGGATGCGCCGTGCCGCCAACCTCCGCCAACGTTGCGCCGCATCCCGTCAAGGTGATGCTGATCACCATGTTCGCGCCCGAGGCCGAGCCGTGGCTCAAGCAGCTGGCGATCACGCAAACCTATCGCGTGCCGGGCCTGTCCGCCGCCTACCCGGACGTGAAATGCACGGCTGACGACGTTTGCGTGATGACCACTGGCATGGGCCACGCGAACGCCGCGGCGTCGACGATGGCGCTCGTGCTCGGCAGCCAGTTCGACCTGTCGCACACGTACTTCGTCATTGCCGGGATCGCCGGTATCGACCCGGACGTCGCGACGATCGGCTCGGCGGCGTGGGCGCGCTACCTCGTCGACTTCGGCCTGCAGCAGGAGTTCGATGCGCGCGAGCGGCCGGCCGCCTGGGACTCCGGCTACGTCGGCATCGGCGCGGCTGACCCGCAGACAAAGCCCAGGCCCGACTACGCCACCGAGGTCTTCCAGCTGGACGAGGCGCTGCTGCAGCGCGCACTGAGCCTGTCGCGCACTGCGACGCTGGAGGACAACGACACCGCGCGCGCCTACCGCAAGCTGTACCCGCAGGCGGCCGCGCAGGCCGCGCCATCGGTGCTGCAATGCGATACCCTCGGCGGCGACACTTGGTGGCACGGCGCACTGCTCGGTGCCCGGGCTGCGCGCTGGACGGCCCTGCTGACCGACGGCAAGGGCACGTACTGCACGACGCAGCAGGAAGACAACGCGACCTACGAGGCGCTCAAGCGCGGCGCCGCGGCGGGTCGGCTCGATCTCGCGCGCGTCGCTGTGCTGCGCACCGGCGCGAACTTCGACCGACCGCATCCGGGCCAGACGGCGGTCGACTCGCTGAACGCGGCGTCAGGCGGCTTTCCGCTGTCGACGGCCAACCTCTATCGTGCGGCGTGGCCGCTGGTGTCCGACATCGTCGCGCGCTGGCCGCAATGGCGCGACGGTGCACCGACGCAGTAACGGAGCGCGCCATGGGACAACTCACCACCCACGTGCTCGACACGATGAACGGCTGCCCGGCGGCGGGCATGGTAGTCACGCTGTATCGCATCGAGGGCGATTTCGACCACCCGTTGGCGCTGCGCCAGCTGGTGCTGAACAAGGACGGCCGCGCCGACGTGCCGCTGCTCGAAGGCGCCGCGTTCACGGCTGGTCGCTATCGACTTGTGTTCGACGTTGCCGCGTACTTCCGCGCGCGCGGCGTTGCGCTACCCGAACCGCCGTTCCTCGATCGCGTGGCGCTCGATTTCGGCCTCGCCGACGACAGCCATTACCACGTGCCGCTGCTCGCCACCCCGTGGGCTTATTCGACCTACCGCGGCAGCTGATGGAGGCCTATCTCCTCGACTGGGTCAACTTCCTGCTGCGCTGGGCGCACGTGATCGTCGCGATCGCGTGGATCGGGTCGTCGTTCTATTTCGTCTTCCTCGACTCGAACCTGCTCAAGCCGACCGACCCGGAACTGATCGCCAAGGGCGTCGACGGCGAGCTGTGGGCCGTGCACGGTGGCGGCTTCTACAACCCGCACAAGTACATGGTGGCGCCGCGCACGCTGCCCGAGCACCTGCACTGGTTCTACTGGGAAAGCTATTCGACCTGGCTGACCGGCTTCGCGCTGTTCACGGCCATCTACCTGTTCCAGGCCAACACCTTTTTGATCGACCCGCGCGTGCACACGTGGACGGTGCCTGCGGCGGTCGTCGCCGCGCTGTCGTTCCTCGTCATGTTCTGGCTGCTCTACGACGCGGTCTGCCGCGTGTTCGACGGCCGCGGCAGCCAGAAGGCGGCGGGCGCGCTGATCGCCGCGCTGGTGGCGGGCGCAGCGTGGCTCGCGTGCCACTGGTTCGCGGGCCGCGCGGCCTTCGTGCTGGTCGGCGCGATGATGGCCACAGCGATGAGTGCCAACGTGTTCTTCTGGATCATCCCGGGCCAGCGCAAGGTGATCGCGCAGATGAAGGCCGGCATCGCGGTCGACCCGGCGCACGGCCGGCGCGCGAAGCAGCGCAGCGTGCACAACACCTATTTCACGTTGCCGGTGCTGGCCGCGATGCTCAGCAACCACTACGCGTTCCTGCACGGCGCCGAGGGTAACTGGATCGTGCTCGTCGTGCTGATGGGCGCCGGCGCGTTGATTCGCCAGTCGTTCGTGCTGCGGCACAGGGCGCGCGTGCTCGGGCAGCGGACGCCGTGGGAGTACGCGGCCGTCGGCACATTGTTGCTCGTCGCGCTCGGCGCGTGGCTGGCGCCGCGGCCGCAGCAGACGACGGTCGCGGCCGCGCCCGTGACGTTCGGCGAGGTACAGCGCATCGCCGCCGAGCGCTGCAGCCTGTGCCACAACGCGACGTTCGCGAACAAGAACGTGCGGCTGGACACGGCCGACGGCATCCTCGCACATGCGCCGCAGATCTACCAGCAGGCCGTCGTGCTGAAGGCGATGCCGCTGAACAACGCGACGCGCATCACCGACGCCGAACGCGACGAACTCAAGCGGTGGTTCGAAGCCGGCGCGTCGCGCGACTGACATCCTCGGGCACCGGCTGCGCGGCGGCCTGAAGCAGCTGTGCCACCACGGCCACCGCGATCACCTCGGGCTGCTTGCCGCAGACGCCGGCGACGCCGACCGGGCAATGCAGTCGCGCGACCGCGTCGTCGGGGACACCGCGGTCGGCGAAGCGGTTTACGAAGCGCGCACGCTTGGACTTCGAGCCGATCAGGCCGAGGAATCCGAAGTCGCCACGCCGCAGCACGGCCTCGGCGATGCGGAAGTCGAGCGCGTGGTCGTGCGTCAGAACGAGGAAGAAGGTGCCGTGTACGGCCGTCGCCACTTCGCCTTCGGCGCCGTCGCCGGAGATGCAGCGGATGGACTCCGGCCACGGCGTGCCGAGCGTCGTGGTCGGCGGGAAGACGTCGTCGCGCTCGTCGATCCAGGCGACCGTCACGTCGAGCGTCGCGAGCAGTGTCGCGATCGCATGGCCGACATGGCCCGCGCCGTGCAACTGCAGGTCGAACAGCGGCGCGGTACGCGGCCAGTCTGCGACGACGCTGTCGTCGAGCGCCCGGAACACGAGGTCGACCGCGCCGCCGCAGCATTGCCCCAGCGCCGGCCCGAGCGGGTAGTGCGCGCGGCGCGGCAAGGGGTCGTGCGCGGCGAGCATCGCGTGCGCGGTCTCGAGCGCCTTCCATTCCAGGTGGCCGCCGCCGATCGTGCCGATGGCCTGCACAGCGGAGACCAGCATCCGCGTGCCCGCGCCGCGCGGCGCGGAGCCGCGCGCCTGCGCGATCTCGACGACCACGGCCGGCACGCGCTGCTCGAGCCAGTGGACCGCCGCCAGTCGGGTGTCGCGGTCCATCGCGTTCAGCCTTGCGCCCGCACGACGTCGATCGCATCGAGGATCGCCTCGCACGTCGCCGGTGCACGCAGCGGCGGGTCGACCCGGTGGCCACCGACGGCGGATACGGCATCTCGTATCGCGAGGAACACCGAGAACGCGAGCAGCAGCGGCGGCTCGCCGACGGCCTTGCTGCGGTGAATGCTGTCCTCGACGTTCTCGTTGTCGAACAGCTTGACGTTGAAGGCCGGCGGGCAGTCGTTGGCCGTCGGGATCTTGTACGTGCTCGGTGCGTGCGTGCTGAGCTGGCCGGTCCGCGGATGCCACACCAGCTCCTCGGTCGTGAGCCAGCCCATGCCCTGGATGAACGCGCCCTCGATCTGGCCGATGTCGATCGCCGGGTTGATCGAACGACCGACGTCATGCAGGATGTCCGTGCGCAGCACGCGGGACTCGCCGGTCAACGTGTCGACGATCACCTCCGACACCGCCGCGCCGTAGCTGAAGTAGTAGAACGGCTGTCCCTTGCTCGCGGCCGGGTTCCAGCGCAGGCCGGGCGTCGCGTAGAAGCCGTCCGACCACAGCTGCACGCGATCTTCGTACGCGCGTCGAACGACCTCAGGGAACGGGATCAAGAGATCCTTCACATGCACGGCGTCGTTCTCGAAGCGCACCAGTGCCACGTCGACGTCATGGGTGCGCGCGACGAAGTCGGCGAGGCGGTCGCGGATGCGACGCGCGGCGTTCTGCGCGGCCTTGCCGTTCAGGTCGCTGCCGGTCGACGCGGCGGTGGCCGACGTGTTGGCCACCTTCTGCGTGTCGGTGGCCGTCGCGCGAACGCGCGAGAACGCGACGCCGAGTTCGTGCGCGACCACCTGCGCGACCTTGGTGTTGATGCCCTGCCCCATCTCGGTGCCGCCGTGGTTCACGAGGATAGAGCCGTCGACGTACACGTGGACGAGGGCGCCCGCCTGGTTCAGGTGGCGCACGTTGAAGGAGATGCCGAACTTGACCGGCGTCAACGCCAGCCCGCGCTTGAGCAACGCGCTGCCGGCGTTGAACACGGCGATCTCGGCTCGGCGCGCGCGATAGTCGCTCGACACCTCGAGCTCGTCGGTCAGCGCCGCGATCACGTTGTCCTTGACCGGCTGGCCATAGGGTGTCGTGTTGCGTTCCTCGACGCCGTAGTAGTTCGCGCGCCGCACGTCCAGCGGGTCGAGCCCGAGCGCGCGTGCGATGCGCTCGATCATGACTTCGGTGACGATCGCGCCCTGCGGACCGCCGAAGCCGCGGAACGCCGTGTTGCTCTGCGTGTTCGTGCGCGCCGAGAAGCCGTGCAGCTCGACGTCCGGCAGCCAGTACGCGTTGTCGACGTGGCACAGCGCGCGCGTCATCACCGGCCCCGACAGGTCGGCCGAATGACCGGCGCGCGAGATCAGCGTCAGCGCGAGGCCCAGCACGCGGCCCTGGTCGTCGAAGCCGACGTCGTAGTCGTACGAAAAGCAGTGGCGGCGGCCTGTGACGAGGAAGTCGTCGTCGCGATCCAGCCGCAGCTTGACCGGCCGCCCGAGCCGCTTCGCTCCGAGCGCCGCGACGCACGCGAACAGCGCCGACTGCGACTCCTTGCCGCCGAAGCCGCCGCCCATGCGCCGGCATTCGACGTGCACGTGGTGCGACTGCAGCCCCAGCGCGTGCGCGACGAGGTGCTGCATCTCGGACGGATGCTGCGTCGAGCAATGCACGCGCATGCCGTCGTCCTCGGTCGGGATCGCGTAGCTGATCTGGCCCTCCAGATAGAACTGTTCCTGGCCGCCGACCTCCAGCCGGCCGGCGAGCCGATGTGGCGCGGTGGCGAGCGCGGCCTGCGCGCCGCCGGCGCTCGTCTCGCGCACCAGGTGGATGGGCGGGATCACGTACTCGGCGCGTGCATGCGCGTCGCGCGGTGACAGCGTCGCGGGCAGCGGCTCGATTTCCAGCACGTCGCGCGCGCACGCGGCCGCGCGCCGCGCGGCGCCGCGCGTGCGCGCAATCACCGCGAACACCGGCTGGCCGACGTAGCGCACCGTGCCGTCGGCGAGGATCGGGTCGTCGTGGAGGATCGGCCCGCAGTCGTTGGGGCCGGGGATGTCGGCGGCGGCGAACACGTCGACCACGTCGGGCATCGCGCGGATCGCGTCCAGCGACATGGCCACGAGCCGGCCATGCGCGACCGGCGACAGGCCCAGCGCGGCGTGCAGCGTGCCGGCGAGCTCGGGGAGGTCGTCGACGTAGCTCGCCGCGCCGGCGACGTGCAGGTGCGCCGACTCGTGCGGCCGGCGCGCCCCCATGCCGGCCGCGTCGGGCTCGGCGGCCGGCGGTTGCAGGTGGCGCGGCGGGGTCGCGGTCATGTCAGGCGTGGCTCCAGACCGAGGCGTCGTGCGCGGGAAGCGGCGCGTCCGGCTGCGTCTCGAGCCAGAACTTCTGCAGCAGGTTCTGCGCCACGCGCAGCCGATAGGCAGCGCTCGCGCGCATGTCGTCGAGCGGCGTGAAATCGCTCGCGAGCGCGGCCTGCGCGGCGGCCATCGTCGCGGCGCTCCACGGTTGGCCGAGCAGCGTCGCCTCGGCGGTCCGCGCGCGCTGCACCTGTGCGGCGAGGCCGCCGAACGCGAGGCGCACGTCGGCGACCCGCGGGCCGTCCAACGCGATCGCGAACGCGGCGAAGACGGCCGAGATGTCGGAATCGAAGCGCTTGCTGATCTTGTACGCGCGTACCTGACGCCGCCACGCGTGCGCGGGCACCACGATGGCCTGCACGAACTCGCCGGCCTCGAGCCGGTTGAGCAGGTAGCCGGTGTAGAACTCGGCTAGCGCGACACGGCGCACGCGCTCGCCGCGGCGCAGCTCGAGTTCGGCGTCGAGCGCCATCAGCACGGGCGCGGAGTCGCCGATCGGCGAGCCGTTGGCGACGTTGCCGCCCATCGTGCCGGCGTGGCGGATCGGCGGCGACGCGAAGCGCCGCCACGCTTCGGTCAGCGCGGAGCAGCGCGCCGCGAGCGCGGCCCAGGCCGTCTCCAGCGACACGCCGGCGCCGATGCGCAGCTCGCCGGGCGTCTCGACGACCCGCTTGAGTTCGTCGATCTCCAGGACGGAAATCACGTCGCCGAGATCGCGGAACTGCTTGGTGACCCACAGGCCGATGTCGGTGCCGCCGGCGAGCAGACGCGCGTCGGGGTGCGCGACGCGCAGCGCGGCGAGTTCGGCCAGCGTGCGCGGCGCGGCCAGCGGTGCGGCGACGGCGGCGTCCTCGCGCTCGATGCGGCGCAAGGCGGCGACGACGGGGTCGGTGGCGAGCGTCGCGTCGCCGGCATCGAACATCTGTTCGCCTGCGTCGAGGATAGTCCGGTAACCGGTGCAGCGGCACAGGTTGCCGGCGAGTTCGTCGGCGAGTTGCGCGCGGCTGGGGCGGGTGCCGGCGGCGCGGTGGTTCTCGTAGCAGCTCCACAGCGACATCGCGAAGCCCGGCGTGCAAAAGCCGCACTGCGAACCGTGGCAATCGACCAGTGCCTGCTGCACCGGATGCAGCGCGGCCGGCGTGCGCAGGTCCTCGACCGTGAACAAGGCCTTGCCGTGCAGCGTCGGCAGGAAGCGGATGCACGCGTTGGCCGGGCGCAGGCGCAGGCCGCGCACGGCCGAGCCCGGCGCGTCCGTGTGTTCGGGCAACTCGCCGATGACGACCGTGCATGCACCGCAATCGCCCTCGTTGCAGCCCTCCTTGGTGCCGGTGCAGCGGGCGTCCTCGCGCAGCCAGTCGAGCACGCTGAGTGTGGCGGGCGGGTTCGGCACGCGCACGATCTCTCCCCGATGAAAGAACCGGATTTCTCGAAGTGGGATGGCGGCCTCGCGCGATGTCATGGTCCTTGAACTTACGCCTGCGCGGCGCGTTCTGAATACAATGGATCGCATAAAGGCTATTTGCAGGCTTATATGGCGTCGCGCCCGGATGTCGACAAGATCGAACTCCATCTCATCCGTGTGCTTCACACCTTGATCACAGAACGCAGCGTGTCGCGCGCCGCCTTGCGCCTGCAGAGCTCGCAGCCCGCCGTCAGCGCGCAGCTGAAACGGCTGCGCGAGCTCACCGGCGATTCGCTGCTGGTGCGTGCGGGCAACGGCATGACGCCCACCGCGTTCGCACTGGGCCTGCTCGCACCGGCGACCAGCCTGCTCAACGAGGCCGACCGAATCTTCAGCCAGCGCACGCGCCGCACCGGCTTCGACCCGCAGACCAGCACCACCACCTTCCGCATCGCCGCCAGCGACTTCATGGACCCGGGCTTCCTGCCCGCGCTGGTGCTGCACCTGAAGACGCATGCGCCGCAGGTGCGCGTCGAGCTGCAGCCGCTGTCCAGCCATTTCGACTACCGCCAGAGCCTCGCGCAAGGCGAGGTCGACCTCGTGATCGGCAACTGGCTGACACCGCCGGAGGAATTGCACCTGGGCCGGCTGGTCAGCGACGAAGTGGTGTGCCTCGTCGCGGACGACCACCCGATCGTGCGCGCCGGCGTCGGCCGCGGCTGGACGGCGGAGAAGTACATGTCCTGCGAGCACGTGGCGCCGAACCCGAATTACCAGGGTGCGCGCGGCGTGATCGACGATCACCTGATCAAGCAGGGCCTGCAGCGCAACATCACCGTGCGCAGCGGGCACTTCGCGCTGATCCCGCCGATGGTGGCGGGCAGCCTGCTGGTGCTGACCACCGGGCGCCTGTTCTGCTCGCGCTACGTGGGCGTGCTGCC